>Ga0183260_10003498_pt1 | contig 12658 bp, 14 predicted proteins | sample AntDrymUQ4972206_2_FD_129768 | JGI IMG/M metagenome (GOLD analysis project Ga0183260, IMG submission 129768) | Polar desert sand microbial communities from Dry Valleys, Antarctica - metaG UQ497 (22.06) (version 2) (version 2) | ecosystem: Environmental > Terrestrial > Soil > Desert | place...
CCGGAGATCTCGCCCGGCAGGCGCGCTTTCACCTTGATCTGCTCGACCGAGACGAGCTCGGCGACGATGCCGCCCTCGAACTCGACCGGCTCGTCCACGTCGACCGGTGCGAGCGTGACCTGCTCGACCGCAGGCACCGTCTCGTCGATGGTTCCGGTGTCGTCTGGCGGCGCAACGGTCGTCGTCGTACCGGAATCGGTAGTGGTCGGCGCCGCCGTGTCTGGCGGCGCAACGGTCGTCGTCGTACCGGAATCGGTAGTGGTCGGCGCCGCCGTGTCTGGCGGCGTCGGCTGGGTCGTGTCCACAACGGTGGTGCCGGGGGGCGTCGTGGCCGATCCGGCGGTGGAGGTCGGCGTCGGTTCGTTCCCCGGCGTCTCGGTGGCGCCTGTCGACGCCGGCGCGACGGACGTCGCGGCCGACACATCGGCGGACGAACCAGGTGCCGTCGAGCCAGTGCTTGCCGACGTCGACGTCTCGATGGTCGCAAGGACGGTCGTCCCGATCGTCGTCGCAGTGTTCGAGCCAGGCGTCGCCGTGTCGTCGTCGGACGAGCAGGCCGTGACGAACAGCAATGCTGCGGCCGTGATGCAGGCTCGAAGGGCGCGTCCTCGGGCGTTCATCCTGCGGCCGCCTCGGACTCGATGCGGCGGCGCAAAAGCGTGCTCGACGTCTGAGTTGTGTACGGGAGGTAGACGATCTCGACGCCGACGCGTGCGAACTCGGCCTCGTAGCGAGACCAGGCGTCCGAGCCGCGCCAGTCGTCGCCGACGAACATGCGGTCGAAACCCACGGCCTCCCAGGCTTCGAGCTTGTTCATCGTGGACTGCGCGACGACATCGTCGACGTAGCGGATGCTGGCGACGACCTCGCAGCGCTCCTCGAAGGGGACGACGGGTCGCTTCGCCTTACGGGCGATCGACAGCTCGTCGGTCGTGACACCGACGACCAGACGGTCGCACAGTGTCCGGGCGCGTCGAAGTACGTTCAGGTGTCCGATGTGGAACATGTCGTACACGCCGCTCGTGTAGCCAACGACGATTCCACTCGTCTGGGCAGGCAACTCCTTGCCAGCCCCTGGGCACGAAAGTGCGCCCATGATTCAGTTACCGCCTCAGTTGCCGCGGCTCATCCCCGCCGGATGAGACCCAGCCACGAATTGTGGCGGACGGAAGTCTGAAATGCAACGATCGCCTCAGATCGTTAGATGACGATTCGATGACGGTGCGCTGCATTCGTCCCCAGGCCGCAGCGCCGCCGAGAGCAGCATGACGACGGCACGCCAGCGATCGTGGGCCGGCGTCGCCTCCTCCGTGGAGCTGCCGGTGGTCACATCGGCGAGGTGATCGATGACGATCGTTTCCAGTCCAAGGGCGGCAACTCGACATCGCCGGATCCGAGGAGTGGCCGGGCGCGGCTCGGCGATGCGGCTCGGCGCGTCGACGATCTATCGGCCACCGCACCCTGACCACGTGTACGGCGCAGTTCCGACACGTCCACCGAATGGACCTTTCTGCCGGCCGCTTCCGCTCGCCGCGACCACCTGCAGTCCACCTCATCAGCGGTCGAAGTAGTCGAAGTAGTAGAGATCACGCTGCGAGATGGACAGGGTGTCGACCGTTCAGCACCTCGCCGGTCGCAGGGCACATCCGGAGCGACCCGGACACGAGCCAATCGGAGCCCTTGTTGCCAACCCCAGCTGAGAACTCGACGAAGCCGACAGCGCCCTGCGGAATGAGGACACGTGCGGTCCGGCGCGGCGGCTCGGCGATCGGCGGCGCTGGCCTGCGCAACGGTTCGGCGACGGTCGTAGCGGATCGGCGGCGAGCGCTCAGCGACGCGATGCGTTGACGCAGCCCGGCTGTGCTCGGGGGCCAACGGCGGAGCGCGAGGACGACCGCCGCCGACGCCACCGCAGCCATCAGAGCAATCGAGAGAACAGCGAACGGCCCCGATCCCGAGCCGGACGACGTCGCGTCTGGCCGAGTGCGGGACAAGGCCGGAGCCGTTGACTCGGACGACGCTGACGTGGCGAGCGACGTCGTCGACTGCTCCTCGGTCGTACCGGCTGACGACGAACGCGGCGCTGAGTTCGTAGTCGTGGTGCTCGGCGCGCGTGTCGTCGAAGGAGCCGCTGCGCTCACATCGAACGTCACTGACACACGTCGACCCTCGATGTCGAGACCGACTTCGTGCGACCCACCCTCGCCCACGGTAGTGACGATCCGGTAGCGGTTGACGATCGCCGACGTCACCATGTCGGAGCCGGTCACCGTCTCGGCAACGACCGAGGCCGATCCGCCGCTGCGCTCGGCGAGCTGACCGAAGGGACCAACTGCCACGCCGAGCGGGACGATCACGTGCAGCGTCGTTCCCGACGTCGCCAACGTGTCGGCGAGCTCCTGCAATCGCAGCTCGCTCATCTCGAGGGCACCGCCGAGCTCGACCACGAGGTACGTTCGGCGCGCCGAACTCGACGTGCCTGCCGACGCCCGCACGCTCGTCTGGTACCGGTTCGGGCCGTCACCTGGCGAAGTGGGTTCGGCCGTCATCGCCGGTCACCTCGACTGGAAGGGTGCACTCGGCACGTTCCATGCGCTCGAGAGGACGCCGATCGGCGAGCACATCACGGTGCGCTACGACGACGATTCGCAGCGCACGTTCACGGTCACTGACGTCGCGCTCGTCGACAAGCCCTCCGTCGCCGTCAACGGAACGTTCGCAGGGGACGGTTCCAGTGTGTTGCGTCTTGTGACCTGTGGCGGCGAGTTCGACGATGACGTCGACAGCTACTACAGCAACGTCGTCGTCACCGCCGAGGTAGCCGACTGAGGCGCAACCCGCCTCGCTCGTTGGCTTACGGACGCAGCGCCACCCGCAGCAGCGTCACGACGGCGCGCCACCGGTCGTCGGCCGGCGTGTCGGCGTCGCCACTGCCGCCTGTCGTGAGGTCGGCGAGGTGGTCGATGACGACCGTCTCGAGCGCGAGTGCGGCAACCGCAGGGTCGAGCGAGGCGCGCACCGCGCCCCGCCGCTGCAGCGCCTCGAGCAACGTTGCGATCTCGACGCGCAGCGCTGCGAGCGAGGGCAGGTCGAGCACCTGGCGTGGCGGCATCGTCGGATCACCGGCGAGCACACGGGAGACCAGCGGGTGGTCGATCACGGCGTCGGCGAGCCCCTCGGACATCAGGTCGAGCAGGTCGGCGAGCGATGGCACGCCGTCGCCGAGGTCGAGCCGCGCCCGTGCGAACTCGACAAGGGCCTCGGCGTCGGAATCGACGGCGGCGACGAACAGCGCCAGCTTGTCCTCGAAGTAGCGGTACACGGCCGTCGGCGACACGCCTGCATCGCGAGCGATGTCGCCGAGCGCGACCCGCTGGTAGGAACTGCGGGCGAAGCGGTCGATCGCTGCTGCGACGAGCGCGCCGCGCGTGCGCTCGCCCTTTGTGATCCTGCCGTTCGCCATCGGTCGCATGCTAACCACGGCGCGAGAACGAAGTGAGGAATCTTGAATAATCCTCACTTCGTTGCTATGCTCGCCGGCATGCTCGCCACGCCGCGACTCCACGACCCCGCTCGCACACGAGACCGCGTCACGCAACTCTCGACGGCCTCGCTGCGGCGCGTCATCGACCCGGACCTCGACCTCGTCGGCTCGCTCGGCGACGGACAGGTGCTCCCCGACGAGCTGCTGTCGATCCACGAGCTCCCCGAGTTCGCCTCGCTTACGCTGGAACAGCGCGCTCGCCTGTCGCGCGAAGAGGTCGCCTCGATCGTCGAATCGGGGCTCCGCTTCGAGGCCGTGCTGATGGCCGGGTTCTCGATGGAGATCTTCCGCAACGACGACCTCACCGACCCCGAGGTCGTCTACTCCCTGCACGAGATGGGCGAGGAGACGCGCCACTCGCGCCTGTTCAGCCGGCTGCTCTCGCAGCTCGAACCGACCGCCCGCAACCCGCTGTCGAGGTGGCGGTGGGTCGCTGCGAAGATCATCCCCCGCATCCTGCGCCGTCGCGCGACCCTCGACGTGCTCGTGCTCGGTGGCGAGGAGATCCCCGACCTGCTGCAGCGCAAGGCGGCCGAGCACCCCGACACCGACCCGTTCCTGCGCGAGGTCAACCGCTACCACCGTGGCGAGGAGGCGCGGCACCTCGCCTACGCCCGCGCCGTGCTGCCGTCGCGGCTTGCCGAAGCCGGTCGCGTCGACCGGTTCCTCGTCCGCCATGTCGTGCCACGGATCATCCACATGATGTTCGACACGCTCGTGCACCCCGGCGTGTACGCGACGGTCGGCTTGCCCACGTTCGACACCTGGAAGCGGGCGAACAAGACACCGTCACGTGTCGCGCTCCGCCACGAGGCCACGCGCCCGATCGTCGCCTCGCTCATCGCCGCCGGTGCGATGCGCGGTGGTCGCCTGACGAAGCCCTGGCGCGAGCTCGCCGGCGTCGACGCGTCCGGAGCCCCTACCGCCTGAACGTCACGCGCGGGTCGCGCCGGAGCCCGCCATCAGGACAGCTCGACGAGACGCTGGCGCATCGGGATCGGCATCTCGACGGGTTCGCCGTCACGGATCGCTCTGACGTGCTCACCGTTCTCGTCCCACACGTGACAGCTGTTGAGGCTCGAGCGCGCCGCCGCCTCCCGCTGCTCTGGGGTGAGCTCGCCGGGGACCCGCACCATGCGCCCAGGCTCGGACTGTGACGCCTGCATCGACCAGATCGACTGGATCGCCACCGGACCCATCGCCATCAGCAGCGCCGTCGTGTGCGTGCAACCACGTGGCCCGCCGAACAGCTCGCGCACCTTGTTGTTGAAGCCGCGGGCGATCGACAGGCCGACGAGCTCTCCGTAGTGATCGGTGATGCGTGGACAGCTCATGTGGGGATGCGTCTCGAACAGCACGTCGGCGCCGACGATCTCCATCGACGGGAATCTCACCCGCAACTCCACCTGCATGTGGTGAATCGTCAACGGACGCACGTCTTCTGGCGTGTACAGCCCAGGCGGCTTCTGATCGCGCACGGCCCCGCGCAGCACGAGCTCGGCGTGGCTCACCTTCCATGCCCGGACCCGGTACTCGCGGTCGTGCAGCACCTCGAGCCCTTCAGGGTCGGTGGGCAGGATCGGATCGGAGGCGAACGGGTCGGAGGGCGGCATGGTCACCGTCGTATCGCCTCGCGCACCGGCGTGACGATCCGGGCGATGATCAGCTCGCCCGAGCGACGCAACGCTCGGCTGCCTCGACCGTGTTGCGGAACAGCATCGCGATCGTCGTCGGGCCCACTCCCCCGACGCGTGGCGTGATCCACCCGGCGACTTCCTCGCAGCGCTCGTCGACGTCGGGCAGCAGGCGACGCCCCTCGTAGCGGACCCCGCCGCCGACGACGACGGCGCCCGGCTGGATGTGCTCGGGGGCGAGGATGCCGGGCACGCCGGCGGCGGCGATCACGATCGGCGCACGTCTTGTGTAGTCGGCCCAGTTGGGCACGCCGGTGTGCACGAGCGTCACCGCAGCGTTGGCGTCCGGCCGCTTCTGCGACAGCAGGATCGACAGCGGCCGCCCCAACGTGAACCCTCGGCCGAGGACGACGACCTCGCGCCCGGCCACCGGGATCTCGTAGTGGGCGAGCAGCGCGACGATGCCGGCCGGCGTGCACGGCACGGGTCCTGCCATGCCGAGCGCGAGCCGACCCATGTTCAGCGGGTGGGCGCCGTCTGCGTCCTTGTCTGGATCGACCTCGGCGAGCGCCGCCTCGTAGTCGATGCCCACAGGCGTCGGGTGCTGCAGCAACATCGCATCGACCGACGGATCGTCATTGAGCTCGTGAATCGCTGCGACGAGCTCGTCCTGGGTTGCTTCGTCACCGAGCGCCACGTGGCGTCCGCCGAACCCCAACGCTGCCGCCCGCTCCTGCTTCATCCGCACGTATCCCGCAGAGGACCCGTCGCTGCCGACGAGGATCGTGGCCAGCCCAGGGTTGTGGCCTGCCGCCCGCAGCGCCCCGATCCGCGGCGCCAATCCTGCGAACGCCTCATCGGCAACGGGCCCACCCGGCATCATCACAGCCACGACGTCGAGCCTAGGAGCGCGACGTCGGACGCGGCCCGCTGACGCTAGGCCCGGTGGTGCAGTGTCGCACGGTGCGAGACGGGAAGCTAGACGGGTCGGGGCCGGGGGTGTACGTTCGCCACATGAGGCGGCGGGCGATTTCTATTGTGCTATGCGCGCTCTTGGTGAGCGGCGTGATCGGGTCGGAGGCGTCGTCGGCGCCTGAACCAGGGAGGGTGCGGTTCAGCGCGCTTGGCGACATCTCGTCGTCGACGAACGCCAGCGGCGTGCTGAACGCCGTCGGCGCGCTCGACAACGACCTGACGTTCGCCGTCGGCGATCTGTCGTACGGGCCGACGGGCCAGGAGCAAGCGTGGTGCGACTTCGTGACGTCGCGGGTGGGCGCTGGGTACCCGTTCGAGCTGCTCGCCGGCAACCACGAGAGCAACGGCCAGAACGGCAACATCAACGACTTCTCGGCGTGTCTGCCGAACCAGCTTCCCGGCGTCGTCGGGACGTACGGCAGGCAGTACTACGTGGACGTCCCGCAGGACGCGCCACTCGTGCGCTATGTGATGATCGCCCCCGGCATCCCGTTCACCGACAGCACGTGGACCTACGACGCCGGGTCGCCGCGCTACCAATGGACTGAGCAGGCCATCGACGGCGCCCGTGCTGCCAACATCCCGTGGGTCGTGGTCGGCATGCACTACCCGTGCCTGAGCGTCGGCCAGTACGCCTGCGTTTCCGGTGCCGACATCACGAACCTGCTGATCTCGAAGCGGGTCGACCTCGTACTGAACGGGCACGAGCACCTGTACCAGCGCACCAAGCAGTTGCGCCTGGGAGCCGGTTGCGCAGCGGTCGTGCCTGGCACGTTCAACGCCTCGTGCGTCGCAGACGGTGATGCGACGCTCGACAAGGGCGCCGGTACCGTGATGACGACGATCGGTACGGGCGGCGTCCAGCTGCGCGACGTCAACCCGTCCGACAGCGAAGCCGGCTACTTCGCGGCCTCCTCCGGCCTCAACCAGAACCCGACGTTCGGGGCGCTCGACATGTCTGCGACGACCGATCAGCTCACGGCGACGTTCTTGCGATCCGGCTCGGGGACGTTCGCCGACAGCTTCACGATCACCCGCCAGGTCGGCGTGCCCAACGAGCCGCCGACGGCGTCGTTCACGTCGAGCTGCAACGACCTCGCGTGCGACTTCGACAGCGCCGGCTCGTCCGATCCTGACGGGACCATTGTGTCGCAGGCGTGGACGTTCGGGGACGGGTCCACCGACGCCGGCGCCACACCGTCACACACGTACGCCAACGCCGGCACGTACACGGTGGGGTTGACCGTGACCGACGACGACGGCGCCACGGCCTCGACGACTCGGTCCGTCACCGTGACGGGTGCGCCGCAGCCCACCGTGCACGCCTCCGACGACTTCTCCCGCACGGTGTCGAACGGGTTCGGCTCGGCACCGGTTGGCGGACCCTGGTCCGTCACGGGTTCCACAGCGAACTACGCCGTGTCGGGCGGCGTCGGCACGTTCCGGGTGAACGCCGGATCCGGTCTGTCCGCGTCGCTGGCTGGCGTGTCGGCGCCGACGATCGACCTGCGGCTGCAGCTCTCGACGGACAAGCCGGCGACGGGCAGCGGGCTGTACGTCTCGGTGATCGGGCGACGAATCGCGGGGGCCGGTGACTATCGGGCCAAGCTGCGGCTTCAGGCGACCGGCGGCGTCGCGCTGTCGCTGCAGCGCCTGCCACCTGCCGGTGCCGAGGTGGCGCTGCAGGGCGAGGTCGCCGTGCCGGGACTCACCTACGCCGTCGGCGACGTGCTGAACGTGCGCCTCGAGGTCAGCGGCGCCTCGCCGACGACCGTGCGGGCGAAGGTCTGGAAGCAAGGGACCACGGAGCCCGTGACCTGGCAGCGGACGGCGACCGACACCACGTCGGGGCTGCAAGCGGCCGGCGCGATCGGCGTCTCGCCGTACCTGTCGAGCTCGGCCAACAACGCCCCGATCTCGGTGCGGGTCGACAACCTGTCTGGCACGTCCCCCTGACGCGCTTCCGTCGGCTCGTCGATCGGCCGACGGGTACCCGGCAGCTCGACGCTGGCATCGACTGAGGCGCCGATGCGCCGGCGCTGTGCCGGACAGCCCGTGCCAGCGCCACAGCTAGCCTCACGGACCGTGACGATTCCTCCTCCTCCCACCGTGGCGCCTGCCGAAGGCCGCCTCGGGGTGCTGACCGTCGGCCTCGGCGCCGTTGCCTCCACGCTCATCGCAGGGGTCGAGCTCATCAAGCGCGGACAGGCCGAGCCCATCGGCTCGCTGGCGCTGATGGACACGATCCGCCTCGGCAAGCGCACGGAGGACCGGTCACCGAAGATCCACGAGTTCGTGCCGGTCGCCTCGCTCGACGACGTCGTGTTCGGCGCGTGGGACCCGTTCCCCGACGACGCCTACGTCGCCGCCCAGCGAGCCGGCGTGCTCGAGTCCGGGCGACACCTCGAAGGCGTCGCCGAGGCGCTGCGCGAGGTGCGGCCGATGGCCGCTGCGTTCGACCGCAGCTACGTGAAGAAGATCGATGCCGAGAACACGGTCGGCACCGTCGACAAACGGTCGATGCTCAACGCCATCCGGGAGGACATCAACCGCTTCCGCGAAGACAAGGTGGTCGATCGCGTCGTGATGATCTGGTGCGCCTCCACCGAGATCTTCCTCGAGCCGACCCGCGCCCACGAGAACCTCGAAGCGTTCGAGGCGGCGATCGACGCCAACGACCCCAACATCGCGCCCTCGATGCTCTACGCCTACGCCGCGCTGCTCGAAGGTGTGCCATTCGCCAACGGCGCCCCGAACCTCACGGTCGACACGCCCGTGCTGCGCGACCTCGCCACGGCCAACAACGTGCCCATCTCGGGTAAAGACTTCAAGACGGGTCAGACCCTGATCAAGACGGTGCTTGCGCCGATGCTCAAGGCACGGATGCTCGGGCTGGCCGGGTGGTACTCGACCAACATCCTTGGCAACCGCGACGGCGAGGTGCTCGACGATCCGGACAACTTCAAGACGAAGGAGGAGTCGAAGCTCGGCGTGCTCGAGCACATCCTCGTGCCCGACCGCTATCCGGCGCTGTACGGCGACATCTTTCACAAGGTGCGGATCAACTTCTACCCCCCTCGCGGCGACAACAAGGAGGGCTGGGACAACATCGACATCTTCGGGTGGCTCGGCTACCCGATGCAGATCAAGGTCGACTTCCTCTGCCGTGACTCGATCCTCGCTGCGCCGCTCGCGCTCGACCTCGTGCTGTTCTCCGACCTCGCCCAGCGGGCGGGCCTCGGCGGGATCCAGGAGTGGCTGAGCTTCTACTACAAGAGCCCCCAGACGGCGCCGGGCCTGTATCCCGAACACGACCTGTTCATCCAGCTCACGAAGCTGAAGAACACGCTGCGGTGGATGATGGGCGAAGACCAGATCACCCACCTCGGTCGCGAGTACTACGCCGACGGCTCGTAACCTGCGGGCTCGTCGTCCGCTCCGCTTTCTCCTCGCGCCGCGTGCTCCTCGTCGCTGGCGCTTCCCTCGGCGCTTGTGAGTGCCGTCGCAAGTCCCTGTCAGCGTCTTCCGGGACGTCGCGTGTTGTCGCTGACAGAACGGCGTGTCACGCGGTGACGACGACGTGGACGCGCTCGTCGTGGGCGCTCGTCGGCAGCTCCTCGACGAGTTGCTCGCGAAAGCACGTGCCGATCCGCAGGCACGACGTGGCGAGCCGGGTCGCGAACCGGTCGTAGTGTCCGCCGCCCTGGCCGAGGCGACGGCCGTCGGTCGTGAACGCGAGGCCAGGAAAGACGACCACGTCGAGCGTGCCAGGATCGACATCACCGGGCATCACCCGCAGCTCGACACCGTCGACCTCGGGCACGTGGACCGTCCACCCTCGCCCACCTGCGTCGTCGAACCACGTCGAGGTGTCCGGCTCGGTCGGCAGCGACTGGTAGAGCATCATCTTCAGCGACCGGACGTCGCTGAGGCACCTGACGATCTCGTCAGCGACCGAGGCCCACATCACTCGCGAGCGCACCGATCGTGCCCGCGCGTCGGCGGCGATGGTGCGGCGCACCGCACGCATGTCGCGGCGGAGTGACTGCTTCTCGTCACCCGGTTCCACGGCGCGCCACCCTACGATCGGCACGTGGCCAGCTTCGACACCCCGACGTTCCGCACGGTGCTCGGGCACTTCCCCACCGGCGTGACGATCGTGACCGGCATGCGCGACGACGTGCCCATCGGGTTCACGATCGGCTCGTTCACGTCGGTGTCGCTCGACCCGCCGTTCGTCGGGTTCCTGCCGCAGGTCGACAGCGAGACGTGGGAGGCACTCGCCCCCGCAGGGCGGTTCTGCGTCAACGTGCTGCACCACGACCAGAACGAGCTCTGCTGGCGGTTCGCCAAGCTCGGTCTCGACGACGGGCGGTTCGACGGTGTGGAGTGGACGCCGTCGGCGACCGGTTGTCCCGTGCTCGCCGGCTCCATCGCCTGGATCGACTGTGAGGTCGAGCGCGTCGACGAGATGGGCGACCACTACTTCGTGCTCGGGCGCGTGGTCGACCTCGCCAACTCGACCGAGGGTGACCACGTCCCGCTCGTGTTCTTCAAGGGCCAGCTCGGCGCGTTCTTCGTCCCCGAGCCGCGGGAGGCGGAGAGCGCGGACCCCAACGCCGGCGAAGCCGACGTGCCCGACGTCCCGCAGTTCGACGCCGACGACATCGACGAGCTCGACGGCGCATGACGACTCCGACGAGCCGGTGGCCGACGAGGCGGGAACCGACGGCGTCGAGGTCGACCGCGATCGGCGACATCGCACGGCTGTCTTTCCGGCAGGTCGCCATCGCGTTGGCGTTCGACGTCGCTGCGGTGGCGGTGTTCGTGCTGATCGGACGCCGCAGTCACGACGACGGGATCACGCTGTCGGGCGTCGCCCGCACGGCGGCGCCGTTCCTGCTCGCGCTCGCCGCCGGTTGGGGGCTCGCCCGCGCTTGGCGAGCCCCAATGTCGATCCGCACAGGTCTCGTCGTGTGGGTCACGACGGTCGTGGCGGGCCTGGTGCTGCGGCGCGTCGTCTTCTCCGACGGCACCGCCGTTGCGTTCGTGATCGTCACCGCCGTGACGCTCGGTCTGCTCGTCTGCGGCTGGCGCGCCGTTGCCCGCACCCACCCCACCTGACCCCACCACCGTCTGGGCGGGATTCGTTCCACGACACGGTCTGGGCGGGATCTCTGTCAACTGCTGAAAGAAATCCCGCCCAGACGGTGGCGAGTTGCTACCGGCGACAGGTCACGTCATCGGGCTCCGACGCGTTCGCCGCCCCGACGGCTGCTGACGGCGCGATAGATGAGCAGGAGGATCACCGCGCCGAGGACGGAGCCGATGATGCCGGACACCTGGATGACACCGGCGTCGGAGTCGTTGTCGAACAGGACGTAACCGAGGAACCCGCCGGCGAAGCTGCCCAGCACACCGAGGAGCCAGGTACCGGCGAGACTCATCGGGTCCGGGCCCGGGACGAGGAGGCGGGCAAGCGCTCCGGCGATGAATCCGACGAACAACAGCACGATGATGAACCACAACATGGCGGGAGGAATACCTCCGGGGCCCGAGTCACAAACCCGGCGGCGGACGGTGATCCCGCCCAGACGGTGGCGTTGCTACCGGGCGACGGCCTTGCGGAGGCGGCGGAGCTGACCCTTGAGGTAGGGCCGCGCCCGCCACTGGCCGCCGTCACGTTCGATCCGGCGCTGCAGCGACTCGAGGCGGGCCACGACGAGCGGCCGGTTCGGCGACATGCCGAGTAGCTCACACTGATCCAGCCACTCCGCCGGGGAGACGTGCCCGCGGTCGCGATTGCAACGGCCGCACGCGACTACCTCGTTCTCCGTCCACGACGGACCGCCCTTGATTCGCGGGATGAGGTGCTCGGTGGTCGCCCGGACGAGCGCCGTGTCGACGTCACGCCGGCACCACACGCAATTCCGGCCGTCACGTTCCATGATCTGCCGTCGCCGCTCGAACCGTCCGGGCGTGGCGCGCGACGTCGACGACACCGTCTGGGCGGGATCGGTTCCACCTGCTGAAAGGGATCCCGCCCAGAGCGTGTCGTGGGAGGAATCCCGCCCAGACGGTGGTGGGGGGAGCAATCGTCGGGGCTCGTCGAGGCGGTCGGGCATCTAGAGCGGGTTCGTGATGGCGCCGGTCTCGGCACCTTGCACGAGGCGGGCGTACTTGCCGAGGACACCCGACGTGTAGCGAGGCGGGTTCGGCGACCAGCCGTCGCGACGGGCGGCCAGCACCGACTCGTCCACCAGGAGATCGAGCGCCTTCGTCGTCACGTCGATGCGGATGCGGTCGCCGTCGGCGACGAACGCGATCGGGCCTGCATCGACAGCCTCTGGGGCGACGTGCCCGATGCAGAACCCCCACGTGCCGCCCGAGAAGCGTCCGTCGGTGACGAGCGCGCAATCGGCGCCTCTCCCCGCACCCTTCAGGGCGCCGGTGACCGCCAGCATCTCGCGCATTCCGGGGCCGCCCTTCGGTCCCTCGTAGCGGA
>Ga0183260_10003500_pt1 | contig 12655 bp, 12 predicted proteins | sample AntDrymUQ4972206_2_FD_129768 | JGI IMG/M metagenome (GOLD analysis project Ga0183260, IMG submission 129768) | Polar desert sand microbial communities from Dry Valleys, Antarctica - metaG UQ497 (22.06) (version 2) (version 2) | ecosystem: Environmental > Terrestrial > Soil > Desert | place...
CAGTGCAAAGCCGAAGTAGTCGCGTGAGCCACGGTCCACCAGGTCAAGGCCGGCGCTTCGCAACGGCGAGCCGATCCGCAGCTTCAGGCCGTTCGAGTCCACGGGGTCGGACTGGCTGAGGCGTCCACCAGCTGCGGATCGCCCCTCACGGCGCTCGGTTCTCCGGCGAGCAGTTCCTGTCGGTGAGTGATGGTCCACTCCGCGACGGTCGGGTACGACGGGCCGGGCATCCAGGGCCTGCGCGACCGGGCCCAGGGCCGCCGTCTCCCGCCGTCCTGGCGCCGAGAGGCAGAGAGCTGGATCGCACCGCTGCGAGACCCCGGCCAACCATGGCGAGTGGGCAAGCCGGTGCATCCCCACTAGTGGTGACTGGTGGCCAGCCGGTTCTCTCCGGTGAGGGCAGCGCCGACGCCCAGGCCGACGTAGACCGTGCCGCTGAGGTAGCGCTCACGTCCGAGCACCCGCGGATGGCGGCGCAGCCAGCCACCCGCGCGGGCGGCGGCCAGGGCGTAGAGAGAGTCGCTGATCAGGCCGAGGAGGGCCAGCACTGCACCGAGGACCAGGATCTGCGTCCAGGCCGGCCCGCGCGCCGGGTCGACGAACTGCGGCAGGAACGCCAGGAAGAACAACGCCACCTTCGGGTTCAGGATCTGCACCAGGAGGCCCTGCCGGTATGTCTTGGCCAGCGATTGCGCCGGCCCAGCCTCTGCGGCGGTCGGCTGCTCGCGGCGGCGGAATGCGCGGATCCCGAGGTAGATCAGGTACGCCGCCCCGGCGTACTTGACCACCGTAAACGCGGTGGCCGAGGACGCGAGTAGGGCGGACAGCCCGATCGCTGCGGTCGCGACGTGGACCAGCGTCCCGGTCTCCACGCCGAGCCCGCAGACCAATCCGGCGCGCCGACCGTCGGTGATGCTGCGGGTGATGATGAAAAGGAGGTTCGGGCCGGGAACGACGATCAGCAGGGTGCCCGCTGCGGCGAACACGAGCAGGGTCGAGGCCGCTGGCACGCGCCGATCGTAGGCCTACTGTGGAGGCTCGGTCGATCGCTCGAGGAGTCACATGTCTGCGCTGCTGATCTTCGTCGGCTTAGGTCTGCTCGCGTACGGCGGGTACTCGGCGCTGGTCATGCCGACCAAGCCGCTGGCCCGCGGCGAGAGCCGTCGGGCGACTCAGGTGTGGGCCACCGGCGTGCTGATCGCGCTGGCCGGTGCGCTGGCCCTGGTGATCGGTGTCTCGGACTCCCTGGTCGGCGGGATCGTCGGCTCGGTCGTTCTGGGTGGCGTCGTAGTGGGCGGCGGGGCATATCAATGGAAGCGGATGCTGACCAAGGTCGAGGGTCGCTGAGCCAGGTCCTCGGGTGCTCGCTCGTTGTGGGGCAGCACCGGCTAACGGCGTACACGCCCCGACGTCGGTTGCCCGCGACGGCGGCCGTGGCCGGCTACCGGTCTGCGGTCGCACCGGGGCGGCGGCCCACGCGTTGAGCGTGCTTGAACACGCTGAGCGCCATGAAGGCCAACGGCCACACCGGCCAGAAGAAGTCGGCCTCGGTGGAGACCCAGACCGTCAGCAGGACCACCGCGATCACCGCGACGGTGAGCGCGTGCCGGCGCAGACCGGCCCGCGCGGCGTGGCGAGCCTCAGCGGTGTTCTCCAGCAGCCGGTGGCCTCCGTCCGGGAGGTCGGCAGTCAGTGGCGTCAGCCCCGACCGCCAGCGTGAGGCGTACAGCGCGGCCAGCCGCTCGTCGGCCTCGCCGAGGGTCAGCAGCCCCTCACCGGCCGCGGCCCGCAGGATGCGCGCGACGTGCTCACGCTCGGCGTCGGAGGCCCGGACGTCAGCGGTCGAAGACGGTACGAGGGCGTCGGTGCCTGAGTGGTGCAACTCGGTCATGGCTCGAGCGTGCGGGAGGCCACCACCCACGCGCATCAGCCGAGCAGCGACGTTCGCCGGGCAGCTCGGCGTACTCGCCGTACGTCGAACGACGTACGGCGGCGGCCGCTCACCCCCAAGGCGGCAGCGGCGGCAAGCCTGGTGCACCGCGGCCGACGAGCCAGCCCAGGAGCTGTGCCGGTGGCAGGTCGGGAACGGCCTGCTGCGGAGCGCGGGCCGTGAGCCGGGGCAACTCCCGGGCCAGGTGGAAGTCGACGAACTCCGCCGACCAGTCGGCGACGGAGTAGCCCAGGTCGAGGTCGATCCGATGGATCTCGATCTCCCGCCACCGCGAGATCGGACCTGCGGGGGCCGGCCGACGGCCGGACAGCCACTGCAGGCTGCCCGACCAGTCCGGCATCCCCCGGTAGGCCGCCAGGCAGCGCGCCCCGGAGTCACGCACGCGCGCGGTCAACTCACCGACCGTTAGCGCGGACAGCGACTGGATGTCGGCCTCCCGCAGCTCGGGTGACCCGCCGTACTGGGTGACATCCCGCCCTCCGGCGTACCCCTCGAACATCTCCGACATCGCCGTCGCGTTGCCGACCAGGTGCGCGAGTACGTGCGCCCGGCTCCAGCCCGGCAGGGTCGACGGCGCACGCAGGACCGGCTCGCGAACACCGTCCAGCGAGCGGTCGAGCTCGGCTTGGCTGCGCGCGACGCGCTCGATCAGCCAGGCCGGATCGGTACTCAGCCGCGGTCAGCCATCGTGTAGCGCAGCTTGGTCATCATGAACTCGGCCTGCGGGACGATGCCGCCCGCCTCGAACAGTTCTCCGACTCGCTCGACGAACTGTGAAGACTCCCAACGCTTTCCGTCGTTCTCGATGACCGCCACCGAGGTGAACGGCTGGTAGATCTCCACCGTATCGCCCTGCACACCGAAGACCTTGCCGCTGATGTGCGCGGCCTCCTCCGAGCAGAGGAAGGCCACGAAGGGCGCGACGTTGTCCGGGTGCCAGAAGTCGAAATCGCTGTCCCCCAACGGAATCTGGCCGTACGCCGACTCCGTCATCGCGGTCCGGGCCGCCGGCGCGATGGCGTTGGACCGTACGCCGTACTTGGCCATCTCCTGCGCCACGATGGTCGAGAACGCCGCGATGCCGGCCTTGGCGGCGCCGTAGTTGGCCTGCCCGAAGTTGCCGAGGATGCCCGAGGTGGAGGCCGTGTGCACGATGGCCCCGGGCCGCTTGCTGTCTTTCCAGTGCCCGCAGGCGGCATGCGTGGTGGTGTAGTGCCCGCGCAAGTGCACCTTGATCACCGCGTCCCACTCCTCCGGCGTCATCTTGACCACCGTGCGGTCGCGCAGGATGCCTGCATTGTTCACCAGCGCGTCGAGCTGGCCGAACTCCCGTAGCGCGGTCTCGACCAGCCGGTCGCCGACCTCGACCTCGCTGACGTCGCCGGCGACGAGAACGGCCTGTCCACCGGCCGCCGTGATCTCGTCGACGACGGCCCGACCGGTCGGCTCCTCGTACTCGTTGAGTACGACGGCCGCCCCCTGCCGCGCGAGTTCCAGTGCCTCACCTCGGCCGAGGCCGCGCCCGGCACCGGTGACGATCGCGACCTTGTCCGCGAGCAGAAGTCCCATGACGCAGAATCTATCCGGCCCTACCGTGAGCCGATGCCGCCGCCTGCCGAGGTCCTCGCCCACTACGCGCTCGGTGAGGAACAGGACCGACTGACCAGCGCCCACGGCCTCCTGGAGCTGCTCCGTACGCAGGACATCCTGCAGCGTCACCTCCCCCCGGTCCCGGCTCGCATCCTGGACGTGGGGGGCGGTCCCGGTGTCTACGCCGAGTGGCTCGCCGGTCTGGGCTACTCCGTGCACCTCGTCGACCCGGTGCCGTTGCACGTCGAGCAGGCGTCCCGGCGTCCGGGGGTGACGGCGTCGCTGGGTGACGCGCGTACGTTGGCGGCGGCCGATTCGTCGTGCGACGTCGTGCTCGCCCTCGGCCCGCTGTATCACCTGCCTGATCGGTCGCAGCGGCTCCTGGCCTGGCGAGAGTTCGGCCGGGTGGTCGTCCCCGGCGGTCTGATCGTGGCCGCCGCCATCAGTCGGTACGCCGCCTGGAACGACGTCATGCGCAAGGACTGGTTGCTGCGCGAGGGGTTCGCCGCGGCCGTCGACGCCTCGCTGCGCGACGGCCGGCACCGCAACGACGACGAACGCCCCGAGCTGTTCACGACGGCGTACTTCCACCGTCCCGAGGAGCTGGCCACCGAACCGCTGGCGGCCGGTCTGGAGGCCGCGAGCGTGCTCGGCGTGGAGGTCACCGGGTGGCTGCTAGGTGGCCTGCCGACCTTGCTGGCCGATCCGCAGCGTCGCTCGGCGCTGCTGGACTGGCTGCGCCGGACCGAAGCGGAGCCGAGCCTGCACGGCGCCAGTTCGCACCTGGTGGCCCTGACCCGGCGGCCGGCCTGACCGGCTCGCTTTCCTCCTGGACGCCGCCGCGCGCTAACCTGATCGACGGCCCTCCCAGGGTCAGCCGGCGAGCTGAGGAGGCGAGTTCGTGGCAGTCGGCTCTGCGCCCGGCCCGGCCGAGCAGACCGGGCACGACGAGCCACCGCCGTCGGCCGCACCTGTCCGGCGGGTCGACGACGACCGCTGGTACGCCTCGTGGGACCGCTTCCAGGCCGCCCACGACGAGCATGACGCGGACCTGTTGTCCGGGAACGGGCACCCCGAACCGGCCGAGCCCAGCCTGGAGCCGACTCCTGCCCCCGACGCGGCGCCCCCACCGGCCGTCCCCGCCCCACCCCCACCACCGGCCCAGGCCGCCTCCCCGGCGCCGGCACTGTCCACCGCCGCCGAGCTGACCTCCCAGACCCTGCTCCGCGCCAAGGCGGCCACCTCGGCCAGCGGCTGGCGACGGCTGGTGCACCGGATCTCCGGCGGTTCGGTGAATCCGGGGCTGTCCAAGGAAGAGCGCTTCCAGCGGGACCGGTTGCAGCGGATCACGACGCCGGTGCGGGGATGTCACCGGATCGCCGTCGTGTCGCTCAAGGGCGGCGTCGGCAAGACCACGACCGTGGCCTGCCTCGGCCTGACCCTCGCCCACCACCGCGGCGACCGCGTGGTGGCGATGGACGCCAACCCTGACTCGGGCACGCTGGCCGAGCGCCTGGTCGGTTCCGGCGGCGCGAGCGTGACTGACCTGCTCGACAATGCGTCCTCGATCAGCTCGTTCACCGAGATGGCGGCGTACACCTTGCTGGCCGAGCGGTTGCAGGTGCTGGGGTCAGACCAGGACCCGCACAGCTCGAAGCCCTTCGACGAGGCCAGCTACCGCGCCACCGACGAGATCCTGTCCCGCTTTTTCACCATCGTGCTGGTGGACTCCGGCTCGGGGCTGCTGCACCCGGCGATGGCCGGCACGCTGGCCCTGGCCGATTCCTTGGTGGTCGTGGCCGGGCCGACCGTCGACGGAGCGAGCCGGGCGGCGAAGACGTTGGACTGGCTCGTCGTGCACGGGCACGGCCACCTCGTGAGCCGGTCCGTCGCGCTGATCTGCGCCCAGCGACGGGACCCGGGCGAGGTGGACGTCGGCCTGTTCGTCAACCACTTCACCGCCCGCTGCCGCGCCGTCGTGCAAATCCCCTTCGACCCGCACCTGGCTACCGGCGGGCGCATCGAGCGGAGCCAGCTACGCGAGGAGACCACCGAGGCCTACACGACCGCGGCGGCCGCGGTGGCCGAGGGCTTCGCGCCCGCTACTTGATCCCTGCTCCGCGAGGGGAGCGGTTAGAGATCCACCCGACCGGTGGCGCAGGTGATCGTGCCCCCGCCCACCCAGACGCGGCCGTCGGCATCGGCGTCGATGTGCACCCGCCCGGACCGACCCAGGGCGGCGCCCTGCCGAGCGACGTACGGCGGCGTGGCCCGGCCGGTGCCCAGCAGCCACTGAGCCAGAGAGGCATTGAGGCTGCCGGTCACCGGGTCCTCGACGGTGGCCCCGTCCTTGGGGAAGAACGCCCGCACCTCGAAGGCAGCCGGTCCGCCGGGCGGGTAGGGACCGACCACGCCGAGGTCGAGATCGACCGGCCGGGGTCGGAGCGCCAGCACCTCGTCGGCGCTGGCCAGCAGCACGGCCACCCAGCCCGGCCCGTTGTCCACCCATTGCGCGTCCACGACGGCGGCCCGGTCGATGTTCAGCAGCCCGGCCAGCCGGGAGATGAGCTTCTCCTCGACAGGGCCCTCGCGCAGCAGCGGTGGGGCGGCGAAGGCCAGGCCGTTGTCGGTGACCCGGATCGGGACGAGCCCGGCGCCGCACTCCTGGACGAACGCGGGCCGGTCGGCCGCCCCGGCGACCGACCGCCAGGCGTGGCAGGTGCCTAGGGTGGGGTGGCCGGCGAAGGGCAGCTCGGCCACGGGCGTGAAGATCCGCACCCGGTAGTCGGCGGCGGGGTCGGTCGGCGGCAGCACGAACGTCGTCTCGGACAGGTTCGTCCAGTGTGCGAAGCGCTGCATCTGCTCCGTCGTCAGACCGTCGGCGTCCAACACCACGGCGACCGGGTTGCCGTGGTACGGCGTCGTGGTGAAGACGTCGACGTGGTGCAGTGCGCGCAGCATCCCTGCAGTATCGACGCCCCGGCCGGGGCGACCCCGAGCGGATGCCATGGGCTGCACCCTCACAGGCTGCTCAGAGCTTGGGCAGCAGCGGCGTTCGGGTCAGCGTCGACGGCTCGCTGAACGCGAAGGCGGCGGCCTGCTTCTGGTAGAGCTCGGCGTAACGGGCCACCCGCTCCCTGTCCAGCTGCACCCCGATTCCTGGCCCCGTCGGAAGTTCCAGGCAGCCGTCGACGTACGGCAGTGGGCTGGCGCCGAGCACGATGTCGTCGGACAGTAGCGAGGCGTAGCCCTGGTTGGCGTACAGGAAGTTCGGAGTCGCCGCCATGACATGCGCGGCGGCGTACATCGCCACACCGAGTTCGCCGAGGCTGTGCTTGAGGACCGGGAGCCCGGCGACCTCGCACATGCCGGCCGAGCGCTTCAGGTTCAGGAGACCGCCGTCCATCTGGTTGTCGACGGACAGCACGTCGGCCGCGCCGTGCCGGATCACCTCCAGCTGGTCGTAGCGGGTCCACGACGCCTCGTTCGCCAGCATCGGGCTTGCGATCCGCCCGCGGACGTAAGCCATCTCCGGCAAGTTGCGCCCGGACACCGGTTGCTCGACGAGTTCGAGACCGAACCGCTCCATCTCCCCGACGATCCGGATGGCGGCCGCCGACGACCACGCCTCGTTGGCGTCTACCCGGATGAGCGCGTCCGGACCGGCCGCGTCACGGACGGCCTCGACCCGGTCGATGTCGTCCCGGGGATCGTCCGCGCCGACCTTGAGGTACAGCGTCCGAAACCCGGCCGCGACGCCGCGGCGCGCATCCGCACCGATCTCGGCGGCCGGCTTGCGGGACAGGTAGTAGAAGTACTCGACCCGGTCGCGCACCCGGCCGCCGAACAGGTTGACCAGCGGCTGGCCGCAGGCCTTGCCGACCAGGTCCCAGCAGGCCATTTCGACCGCGCCGATACCCGGACTGGTTGCCTTGACGTGGTGCCAGGTGCCGACGATGTTGATCCGTTTCATGATCCGCTCGATCGCGAACGCGTCCTCCCCGACGACGAGCGGTTCGATCGAGCGGAGCACCGCCAGCACGATGTCGGCCGAGGGGTACGCCGATGCCTCGCCGAGCCCGACCAGGCCGTCGTCGGTGTCGATCTCCAGCAGGATGCTGACCATGCCGCGGCGACCGCCGAAGGCCCACAACTCGTCCTCGCGGAACGGCACCGCCACCGGTGTCGCCCGCAGTCCGGTGATGCGCATCCTCAGCCGCCCCTCGTGATCGGTGATCGGTCCGTGGTGGTGAGGACCTCGCCACCGTCGGCGGTGACCAGCATCGTGTCGGAGACGACGTAGTCCGCAGGCTCCTGGTCGAGGATCCAGGACAGGACGTGGAACACCATGCCCGCGCGGATCTCCAGGTCGCTGTCGTAGCGCAGTCCCTCGACGACGCTGCCGCCGACCCAGCTGGGCGGGAAGCCGATGCCGGTCAGGTAGCCGCAGTGGTGGCGGCGATAGCGACGGTGCCCGAGTCCGGTGTCGACGACCTTCTGCCAGGCGGCGTAGACCTCCGCCGCGACGGCACCCGGCCGCAGCGCCTCCCGTACCGCAGCCAGCCCGTCCAGCGCGATCCCGCCCGCCATGTCGGTCCCGGGGGGCGCTGCGCCGAGGAAGACCATCCGGCTGCAGGGGGCGTGGTAGCGCCCCGATACCCCGGACAGCTCCAGGAACAGGGCGTCGCCGGCCGGTGCGACGTGGTCGCGCCAGGTGACGTGCTCCTGCAGAAGGATGTCGCGGGAACGGACCAGCGGCACGAACCCGGGATACTCGCCGCCGGCGCGGATCATCGCGTCGTACACGGTGGCGGCGACATCCCGCTCGTTGACGCCCGGGTGTGCGGCAGCGATCCCTGCCTGCATGGCCGCGTCGGAGATGGCCGCGGCACGGCGTACGTATCCGATCTCGGCGGTGCTCTTCACCGCCCGCGCGGACTCGACCAGGCCCGACCCGTCGACCAGACGGACGTCGCCGAGGTGGCTGCGCAGCCCCTTCCAGACCGAGACCGAGAGGTACATGGAGGCCAGCTCGACGGCCACCCGACCGCCTGCCTCCGTCGCATCCCGGATCGCGCGGGCGGCCGTGCTGGCCGGATCGGCGCCGTCCTGGAACGGGATGTGCAGGCAGTCCGCCACCTGGGCGGCGACCGTCTCGCGCTCCATCGCGCGAGTGATCAACAACGGCCGGCCGGTCAAGGGCAGCACCAGCATGGTGAACGCGAAGTAGCCCTGATGGTCCAGGCCGGTCAGGTAGTAGATGTTCTCCGGACCGACCAGACAGAGAGTGGCCACCCGCCGCTGCACCATCAGATCGCGGGTGGCGGCGAGCCGGCCGGCGTACTCCTCGGCGGCGAAGGCCGCCACTCAGCCGGCCTGGGCGGCGGTGACGCTGTCGGCCCAGATGGCCGTGGCCTCCTCGACCTGGGCCGCGTCCACGACCAGCGGCGGGATCATCCGCACGACGTTGCCCCACGCGCCGCACATCAGCAGCAGCAGCCCGCGCTCGGCGGCGATCTGCTGTGCCCGTTGGGCGGTGAGCGCGTCGGGCTGGCCGTCCGGGGCGGTGAACTCGCTGCCGACCATCAGGCCGAGTCCCCGCACGTCGCCGATCACTGGGTTGCCGGCGGCCACCTTCCGCAGTCCTGCCTGCAGCACGGCTCCCAGCACCCTGGAGTTGTCCACCAGGCGTTCGTCGCGGATTACGTCGAGCGTGGCGATGGCGGCGGCGCAGGCCACCGCGTTCCCGCCGTACGTGCCGCCCTGCGATCCAGGCCACGCCTTCTCCATCAGCGCGCGTGGCGCAACGATGCCGGACAGCGGGAAGCCGCTGGCCAGCCCCTTGGCGGTGACGAGGATGTCCGGTCGAACGCCGAAGTGCTCGTAGCCCCAGAACTCACCGGTCCGGCCGAACCCGGTCTGCACCTCGTCGACGATGAGCAGGATCCCGAGCCGGTCGGCACGTTGACGCAACCCGGCCATGAAGGCGGTGTTGGCCGGGACGTAGCCGCCCTCGCCGAGCACCGGCTCGACCATGAACGCCGCGGTGTCCGCCGGCGCGGTCACGGTCGCCAGGATGTAGTCCAGCTCGCGCAGCGCGAAAGCGGTCGCGCTCTGCTCGTCCCAGCCGTAGCGGTAGGCGTACGGAAACGGCGCGACCACGACCCCGCCCATCAGTGGCGAGAACCCGGCGCGGAACTTCGTGCCCGACGTCGTCATCGCCGCCGCCCCCATGGTCCGGCCGTGGAAGCCGCCGTGGAACACGATGACGTTCGGCCGGCCGGTGGCGTGCCGGGCCAGCCGCAGCGAGGCCTCGATCGCCTCGCTGCCGGAGTTGAGGAAGAACACCGAGTCCAGTTCCGGCGGCAGCACGTCGCCGAGCCGCTCGGCCAGGGTGAGCAGCGGGCGGTGCATGACGGTCGTGTACTGCCCGTGGATCAGCGTGGCGACCTGGCGCTGCGCGGCCTCGACCACCCGCGGATGGCAGTGGCCGGTGCTCGTGACGCCGATCCCGGCGGTGAAGTCGAGATAGCGCCGGCCGGCCTCGTCGTACAGCAACGCTCCCTCGCCACGGGCAGCCAACACCGGAGTGGCCTGCCTGAGCATTGGGGTCAGTTGCGCCATCGGACCACCCTTCGTAGGATTGTTGACAATCTGATTACCACACGACGACGGCTCCCGGCAACCGCGGTGCCACCGGAAGCCCTGGTCTGGCTGGGAGGAGCTCGGCATGGATGTGACGGAGGGCATGGCCGCCGTGGTGCGGGCGACACCGAAGCAGCTGTTCATCGGCGGGCAGTGGCGCGATGCGAGCGGCGGAAGTGCTTTCCCGGTGGAGAACCCGGCCGACGGCGCCGTGCTCTGTGCGGTGGCCGACGCGACCCCCGTCGACGGCCTCGCCGCCTTGGACGCGGCGGTAGGGGCCCAGGAAGCGTGGGGCGCTCATCCCCCGCGTGAGCGTGGAGAGATCCTGCGCCGGGCCTACGACCTGCTCATGGATCGTCGCGAGGACCTCGCCGTACTGATGACCGCGGAGATGGGCAAGCCGCTGCCGGAGGCACGCACCGAGATCGCGTACGCCGCGGAGTTCTTCCGCTGGTTCGCCGAGGAGGCGGTACGGATCGACGGTGGGTACGCCGTCGCCCCGAACGGCCAGGGCCGCTTCCTGGTGATGCGCCAGCCGGTCGGGCCGTGCCTGCTCATCACACCGTGGAACTTCCCGATGGCGATGGGGACCCGCAAGATCGGACCGGCCGTCGCCGCGGGCTGCACGATGGTCGTCAAGCCCGCCGCGCAGACCCCGCTGTCGATGCTGGCGCTGGCGCAGATCATGCAGGAGGCCGGCCTGCCCGACGGCGTGCTCAACCTGCTCACGACGTCGTCCTCCGGTGCGGTGATGGAGCCCTTGATCCGCGACGGGCGGGCCCGCAAGTTGTCCTTCACCGGCTCGACGGCCGTCGGTCGGCTGCTGCTCGAGCAGTGCGCCGAGCAGGTCCTGCGTACGTCGATGGAACTCGGCGGGAACGCGCCGTTCATCGTGTTCGACGACGCTGACCTCGACGCCGCGGTGGACGGTGCGATGCTGGCCAAGATGCGCAACATCGGCGAGGCGTGCACCGCCGCGAACCGCTTCTACGTCCAGTCGGGGGTGGCCGAGGAGTTCTCCCGGCGGCTGGCCGACCGGATGGGTGCGCTGACGATCGGCTCCGGCCTCGACGACGGCGTGCAGGTCGGTCCGCTGATCGACGCCGTGGCCCAGGACAAGGTCACCTCCCTCGTCGACGACGCGGTGTCCCGCGGCGCAAGGGTGCTGGTCGGCGGGAAGCCCATGGAGGGCCCCGGTCACTTCTACCCGCCGACCGTGCTGGCCGACGTGTCCGACGACGCGGCGATGCGGCACGAGGAGATCTTCGGTCCGGTCGCGCCGGTGAGCAGCTTCCAGACCGAGGACGAGGTGCTCACCGCGGCCAACGACACGCCGTACGGCCTGGTCTCCTATCTGTACACCCGGGATCTGGCTCGGGCGATGCGGGTCTCGGAGCGGCTGGAGACCGGCATGGTGGGGCTGAACCAGGGCGCGGTTTCCAACCCGGCGGCGCCGTTCGGCGGGGTCAAGCACTCCGGGCTCGGTCGGGAAGGCGGCCGGGTCGGCATCGAGGAGTTCCTGGAAACCAAGTACGTCGCGATGAACGTCGGTTCGTGAGCAGGGGGGCGTCGTACTCGATCGCCTGCATTCCGGGCGACGGCATCGGCGTGGAGGTGTGTACGGCGGCGCGCGCCATCCTGGATCAGGCCGCGTCGCTGCACGGGTTCGCGCTGGCGTGGACCGACTTCGACTGGAGTTGCCAGCGCTATCTGGACACCGGCGCGATGATGCCGGACGAGGGGTTGGAGCGGCTGCGCGAGCACGACGCGGTCTTCCTCGGCGCCGTCGGGTTCCCCGGCGTACCCGACCATGTCTCGCTGTGGGGACTGCTGATCCCGATCCGGCGCTCGTTCGACCAGTACGTCAACCTGCGCCCAGTGCGGCTGCTGCCCGGCGTTCGGTCACCGTTGGCCGGTAGGGGTCCGCAGGATGTTGACCTGGTGGTGGTACGGGAGAACAGCGAGGGCGAGTACTCCCAGATCGGTGGCCGGCACGGGGCCGGGGCGGAGGAGTTCGCCGTACAGACATCAGTCTTCACCCGGCGGGGGGTGGAGCGGATCGCGCGCTACGCCTTCGAGTTGGCTCGGGCGCGAGGCCGGCGGGTCTGCTCGGCGACGAAGTCGAACGGGATCGGGCACACGATGCCGTTCTGGGACGAGATCGTGGCTCAGGTGGCGGCGGAGTATCCGGACGTGGCCTACGAGCAGATGCACGTCGACGCGCTGGCGGCCCGGATGGTGCTGGCACCGGACCGGGTGGACGTGGTCGTCGGGTCGAACCTGTTCGGCGACATCCTGAGCGACCTGGCCGCCGCCGTCGCCGGGAGCCTCGGGGTGGCACCCTCCGGCAACATCAACCCCGAGCGGAACTTCCCGTCGATGTTCGAGTCGGTGCACGGCTCCGCACCGGACATCGCCGGGCGCGGGATCGCCAACCCGGTGGCCCAGATCCTGGCCGGCGCGATGATG
>Ga0183260_10003501_pt1 | contig 12653 bp, 11 predicted proteins | sample AntDrymUQ4972206_2_FD_129768 | JGI IMG/M metagenome (GOLD analysis project Ga0183260, IMG submission 129768) | Polar desert sand microbial communities from Dry Valleys, Antarctica - metaG UQ497 (22.06) (version 2) (version 2) | ecosystem: Environmental > Terrestrial > Soil > Desert | place...
ACGCAGAGCGCCGAGTTGAAAACATTGCGCGAAGCCGCGTAATAAAGTAAAAAGTAGAAGGTAAAAAGTCAAAGGTAGGAGTCGGAACGTCGCGTTAGTTCGCAGACATTTCTCGGACTTTTACCTTTTTACTTTTGCCTTTTTACTTTTTACTTTCTAATTTGAACCATGCAGCGGCGCAAGACAGCGATATTTTTTTTGGTGCTAGGCATCAGCCTTTCCATACTGGCAATAGTGCTGAACGTGGGATGGATCCTGCTGAACCTGCGCGAGGTCGCGCTTTTGGTACTCGGCGTGATCTTTTTCGCCCTGATCATCACCGGCCTAATCCTAAATACGATCTTTCTGGTACGCGAGATACGCCGTAGCGAGCAGCACGACGCCTTTCTCAATTCGATCACGCACGAGCTCAAAACCCCTATAGCGTCGATAAAGCTTTATCTCGAAACGCTGCGAACACGCGATGTCAGCCGCGACAAGCAGATGGAATTTTACGACATAATGCTCTCGGATACGGACCGCCTGCTCGACACCGTCGAACAGGTGCTCGAGGCCAGCCGAACAAAAGAAAAGAAACGCGGGCTCAATCTCGAAGAGCTCGACCTCAGCCAGGTGCTGCGACAGGTGATCGGCACCGTTCAGTCGCGATATAACCTCGAGGACGGCGTTATTCGTCTCACCGATCCGCCGGACGATCTTCGCATCGTGGCGGACGCCGCCGAAATGCAGACGGCCTTTGTCAATTTGCTCGACAACGCCGTTAAATATTCCGGTGATGATAAGCGAATCTCGATACGAACAAAGAGATCGACGCTCAATAACAAGGTGGATATTTTTATAAAGGACAACGGCATCGGTATTAGCCAGGCCGATCTTAAGCGGGTATTCAAGCGCTTTTACCGTGTTACCGATAAGGCCGGAAGCGGCACCAAGGGCACGGGATTGGGCTTGTTCATCGTAAAATCCATCATCGAAAAACACGGCGGCAAGCTCAAGGCACAAAGCCGCGGCGAAGGTCGCGGCACAACTTTTCTTGTAAACCTGCCGCGAGCGTAAATTGTAAATGAAGATACTTATCGTCGAAGACGAACAACACATCGCCGAGGGCCTCAGGTTTAATATCGAAGCCGAAGGACACGTCTCAGTCCTTGTGCAGGATGGCGAAGAAGCCCTGCGCGAACTGAAGACCTCGAAATACGACGCGGTCGTTCTCGATGTAATGCTTCCGGGCATAAACGGGTTCGACGTCGCACGAACGCTGCGCGCCCGCGCCGATTACACGCCCATCCTGATGCTCACGGCCCGCGGCCGTCCGGAAGATGTTCTGTCAGGGTTTGAGGCCGGAACCGATGATTATCTGCCAAAGCCTTTCGATCTCGATATTTTTCTCGCGCGTTTGAACGGGCTGCTGCGGCGGCGCGAATGGAGCCAGAGCGAGAAGTCGTCCGCGAGATCGGCGGAGAAGGTGACCGTCAACGGAAAGACGATCGATTTCGACAATCTCGAACTGCAGAGCGGCGGCGAGACAATCCAGATGACGCTCATGGAGATGAAACTGCTGCGGTATCTGATCGACCACGAAGGCACGACTGTCTCGCGAAAGACGATCCTTGAAGATGTTTGGGGGCTGCAAGAGGACACCGACACGCGCGCCATCGACAATTTTATCGTCCGCTTGCGAAAGTATCTTGAGGACGAACCGAACAACCCCAAATATGTGCGCACGGTGCGCGGCGTCGGTTATAAATTTGTCCCGAAGAGTGAATAGCCGAAAAAGTGAGCGCGAAACAGCCCCGAAGATGAAACCGGGGCATTTTGGGATGCTCATAGCGCTATGGATTATGCCGAACACTTGGAACCGGTTGACGACGAGATCGAGATTAAGAAACGGATTTTTGATGTGCAGGTGGCGGAAGATGTGTTCCAGAAGCTCCAGCAGGAAGCGACGTCACTGCATCAGTCCGTGCCAAAAATAGTCGACCGTATCTTGCGAAAGCAACTGACTTCAATCTAAATCTACCGCCGGCCTATTCCGAATAATTCTTCCTTGCGATCACCTTTATTCCCTCGCGCCATTTTTCGTGCAGCTCAAACCGCCAGAGTTCGATCTCGGGCGCCAGTTTTCGCGCGAAATATTCGAAATCGCGATGAAAACTAAGCGCGGGCGCAACGCAGTAAACCAGGGAGGGTTTATCAAGTATTTCGAGCTCGCCAAATACCCTTGCCTTTGCGAGGTTGCCTCGTCGCCGCCGCATCTCGATCTTTCGCCAATAGTCCGCTGCCTGAAAAATCATCTCGCGGTCCGGCGACGTTTTCAGTTCGATGATGACCAGACGCCCGTCGCGCCGCAGCGCAAGCAGATCGATCTTGTCGTTGGACGTGCGAAACTGATTGTAGAGCGGCGAGAGTATGAGGTTCGCGTCGAGTAGTTTTATGTTTCGGCGCAGGATCGACTCGAGCCACGATTCGGGCGACGTAATAAAGTAACGGTGCCTGCGATATTCAGTATCAGCGCGGCGATATTTGCCGAGCGAATGTATCAGCGCAGCCAGATCGGCTCGCGTGTCCTCAGTAAGCGGACGCCGCTCGCGGTCGACGCCGAACCAGGCCTTTTCCCGGCCCAGCAGGTTGCGCACACGGGCGCATGCAAGGCCGCGAAAACGCACGGTCTCGCCCTGTTTCGAATTTATTACATCAATGTTATCCGGCGATATCGCGACTATCCTGCGGGCCGTATCAGTGATCTCAATTACGTCCGGCAGCATTAGTTTTTTTGGTTTCTCGCGCCAGAGGTCGGTGAGTCTGAGATTCTTCAGTTCGATACAGGCGGCGTCCTTTGTCTGATCCAGGAGCAGGACGCGAATGTCCGAACGGGCTCCCGAGCGCAAAAGTGCGACGAGTTTTTGCAGCGCCCGCGCCTGCTTTTTTGGCCCCGCGAGCCAGAGTTGTGCGATGCGTTTTTTACTTCGCATGCGGAAGCGATCAACACGAAGAAGAGCGGTTGCGAGAAGGGTTTCGGCAGTCAGCGATTCGGTTACGTCGGCAAACACGGCGATGCGGTCGCCGCCTTTTTCTTCGAGAATAATTTCGGCGAGACGGCCGTTTTCGGCATTCAACGCGACCCGAATGAGCTTGACTTGGTCATAATTACGATCGATGGCGGCAGCGATCTCGGCGGCGCGCTCGAGTCGCGCGATCTCGAGGTGACGCGCGAGTTCGGCCGCGGACGTTCGCGGCACGAGCCGGATAATTTCCCGCGTGCGACCAAATTGCGCGGTTACGTCGAAGGCGAGTTCGTTGTCGCCCGCCCGGCACGACTGCATTCGAAAAAGCCTGAATCCGCGATCGTCGAGAAAGCCAAAAAGCATGCGGCCGTGTCTGAGTCCGATCTCGATCTCGTTTGCGTTCACCGCCGACGAGTCGCCGTTCTCGCGGACGACAAGCCATTCGGCATGTGCGCTCAAGCGGCGGACAATCTCATCGGGCTCGGTCAGCTTTTCATCCATCTATGGTTAGCATCGAAAAACTCCATCATCGATCGCGCCCATTGCGCATAGCCCGTTTCGGACGGATGAATGCCGTCGGCAAAAAAATCGTCAGGCACGCTCGCCGGCTGATGATAGTAATATACATTTTCTAGCCCCGCGACGATTTGCTTTATGTTTGCATCATGCAGTTTCGACAACTCCCAAAGCATCGACTTTATCGGCTGCGGAATCACGGGCGAAAACTTTATCATCGGACAATTCGCCAGAAATATTACGGCGTTTGGGCTGTGCTGTCTGAGGATGGTTAAAAGCCTGATCATATCGCGCCGCCATTTCCGCGGGCTGCTCAATTTCAGGACGTCGTTTCCGCCAAGAGCGACAAGCATAAAGTCGAATTTATCGGACGGTATCAATGGAACGAGTTCAACTATCGCCCGTGCGGCGGTGACACCGTTGCGCCCGACGGCTGTCCAGCTCACGCCACGTTCGATTCTCGCTGCAAGCTCCTTCGCGAACTGTCCCGCGAGCGCGGTTTCATGCGTAGCCGCACCGAGGCCGGCCACGGTCGATTCGCCGATTACCAAAAATTTGGTGGCGTTTTCGTCTTTGCCCGCAAGGCCGGTCTTCGCACCGCCCGCATTTGGCAGCACGCCCACTTTGCGCCGTGTCAGCCGTCCCTGCAAATAAAGAAACGGGGAGATCGGCAGAATCAACGCTCCGGCCAAAAGATATTTAGTTTGCCATTTTATTAGACTCATGCGGCGGCAAATTTCTGTGTGCTAGAATTTCAACTATCGAATGTTTTTGTCAAACGGGCCGGATATTTTGTCATTTTTCGATTAACAAATGGAAATAACCGAAGCGCATAAACGGCACGCCGCGGCCGTCATCGAAGGTCTGCCGTTCGCGCAACTGATGGGTATGCGTCTCGTCGATCTGCGCGTTGGCGAGGCCAGGTTCGAGATAGAAATGCGCGACGATCTGCGGCAGCCGAGCGGCGTGCTGCACGGCGGTGTTACGGCAACGCTGATCGACACGGCAATGGCGTTTGCAATGCGGACGCATCTTGAGCCGAACGCGAGGACCGCGACGATCGATCTGACCGTTCATTATCTGCGCCCGCATATCGACGGCACGATCTCATGCACGGCAAAGGTGGTGCGAGCGGGCAAGCGGATATTTACGATCTCAGCAGATGTTTTTGGTGGCGAGGGGAAACTGATAGCTACCGGACTTTCGACATACACGAGAGTGGGATGAATGAAAAACGAAAAGTGAAGAACTAAAAGTGAAAAACTAAAAGTCGCGTCCGCAACTTTCACTCTTAACTTTTCACTATCAACTATTAACTACAACGCATGGATCAGCTACTAAAATTTGTACGGTATTTCAAGCCGTACAAGTGGTACATAATTTCCGGGATATTTTTTATCCTGGTGTCGATGCTCTTTGGGCTGATGGTGCCGTATCTTGTTGGTGTTGCCGTCGACGATCTGGCGGCCGGTGTCACGTGGGAAAAGGTGGTTTACTATCCGCTTGTTATTCTCGCCGTTAATGCGGCAAGCGGCGTTTTCCTATTTTTACAGCGACGCTTTTTGATAAACGCTTCGCGGCATATCGAATACGACATGCGCGATGCGTTTTACGCCAGCCTCGTCGATCAACCTCTCGAGTATTTTCATAACACGCGCGTCGGCGATCTGATGGCGCGGGCGACAAATGATCTGGCCGCCATCAGGCAGATGGTCGGCCCGATGATCCTGTACAGCTTTCAGGCAGTATTTGCGCTTGCGATCGTGCTGCCGATACTTTTGAACATATCGGTAAAGCTGACGCTGCTCTTGTTGATCCCGATGCCGTTCGTCTCGCTGACTGTAAAGATACTCGGCGAGCAGATCCACAAACGTTTCGAAAAGATACAGGAATTTTTCTCGGATATTACGGCCCGAACACAGGAAAATCTGACCGGCGTAAGGGTCGTCCGTGCATACGCGCAGGAAGATTCCGAGATCGAAGAATTTCAAATGCTCAACAGGCAATACGCAACACAGAATCTGCAGCTCGTAAAATGGGCCGCGGCGATGCGTCCCCTGCTGTTCTTTTTTATCGGCCTCGGTTTTGTCGTCATCGTTGCCGTCGGCGTTCCGATGGCCGTTCGCGGCGAGATCACCGCCGGCAACTTTACAGCGTTCATCCTTTATCTTCAGCGGATGATCTGGTATCTGATCGCACTCGGCTACGTCGTCAACCTTTACCAGCGCGGAACCGCGTCGCTAAAACGATTTAACGCCATTCTCGAAACCGAGCCGACGATTGGGGACGAACCGGAAGCACGTGAACAACCCGACATCCGCGGCGCCGTTGAGTTTCGCGATCTGACATACGGATACAACGGCAAACCCGTTCTCAGCGATATAAATATAAACATCGGCGAAGGTCAGACGGTCGCATTCGTCGGCAAGACCGGCAGCGGAAAATCGACGCTGATGAGCCTGGTTCCGCGGCTGCTCGAAGCGCCGGACGGCAGCGTTCTCATCGACGGCGTTCCTGTCCGTCACTACAAACTCGAGCAGCTTCGCAGATCGATCGGGTTTGTGCCGCAGGAGACGTTTTTGTTTTCGGACACGCTGGCGGAGAATATTGCGTTTGGTGTCGAGAATTCTGCACCGCCGAGACGCCGAGACACCGAGATCGACACGTTGGAACCGGAAGCGGTAGCGACCGGATTCTTAAAGAATGACCAACGGATTTCCGTCGAAGCAGCGGCGCACGTGGCAGGACTCGCGGACGACGTTGCCGACTTTCCCGACAAATATGCGCAGCTCGTCGGCGAACGCGGCATTACGCTTTCCGGCGGGCAAAAGCAGCGCACTGCTATCGCCCGCGCCGTAATGCGCGACCCGCGCATTCTAATTCTCGACGATTCTCTTTCGGCGGTCGATACTTATACAGAGGAAAAGATCCTTCGCAACCTGCGCGAAGTGCGGCAGTCGCGGACCACGCTCATCGTGTCGCACCGAATATCGACGATTCGAGACGCCGACCTGATCTGCGTTTTGCACCAGGGACGCATAATCGAGCGCGGTACGCACGAAGAGCTGCTAAAACTCGACGGCGAATACGCCGATCTATATCAGCAGCAACTGCTCGAAGAAGAATTGGAGGCGACAGAGTAAAAATTCCATAAGCGGTCTCGAAAATAACATCAAAACAAAAGTGCTGTATGTTTCATATATGGTGATAAATTAGTTTTCTTCAAGGTCGATTTATGGATACGAAGCATTGATCAATCGCCGAGCTCGCCGAACTACGCTCACGGTCGAGGCAGACGTTGTCGAATACATTGAACTTGCGAGTGATAAAAAGTTAAAGGAAAAAAATCTTATAAATGATCTGCTACGAAAAGGCATTCGACAAGACGAGACGCAGGAAACGCAGCAATTTAAGATACAAGGCTTCAAATCGAATTGACTTCGGGCATGATGGGTCGACGGCTGGAAAAATTTTGGACGAAATCTGATCTTGGTTTATCCTCTATCTGCTGGACAGCAACATTTGTCAAGGTCGAGGTGGAACCGGAGGCTACGGAATAAATGGCGAACGACAAAAAAAAGATCGAGGTAAAATACGAAACGCTTGTCATCATCTGGACGGCTTTGCTTTTTTCACAGGTGATGTTCGTCGCCGTTGTTTATTTTGTAAAGCCCGAGCTGTTTTCGCTGGATTTTTCCAAGCCGCCGCTTGGCGATCAGCCGCTGATAACTATAGTTTTTGCGATAATAGCGATCGCGACACTTGGCCTATCGGTCGTGCTGCGGCGCCAACATATGGAGCGCGCCGCTCGCGATCACGACGCTGGATGCGTACAGACCGGACTTGTTCTCGGCTGCGCGCTCAGCGAAATCTCTTTCATACTGGGGCTGATCCTGGCGCTAGCGTTCAGCTACCCATATTTTTTATTCTGGAACATTCTCGGCCTGCTCGGCATCCTGTTTCATTTTCCGCGGCGCGGCAACTACGACGCCGCGCTGTTCGGCAGAGATCGGCGCTACTGACGCAAAGCGAACAGCCGCCGCAATTCATTTGCGTGCGTACAGATCATTCACAAAATCTTTCGCTTTTAAATTTTTTCCGATCAGGGAACCTTTTCCGAAGTTCGTGACTCTAACCCGCAAAGACCTGCAGAATCTTTTCTAAAAATATTTAAAAATTTGGAGTAATTGTATGCGCAAAGTTTTGATTTTGCTTGGGATACTAGTGTGCGCCGCCGGAGCGTTCGCACAGGAAACAACACAAGGGACATTGTACGCAGCGGGGAAAAAGGGCAATCAATTGGGGGCCTGCCCGCTGAAAAGCACAGTTGTAAAAACCGAGATAAGCGGATTTCTTGCGCGTGTCCGTGTTCGCCAGGAATTTGAAAATTCGTTTACCGAACCGATCGAAGCTGTCTATACCTTTCCGCTTTCGCAAAACGGAGCCGTCGACGATATGACGATGACCATCGGCGAGCGCATCGTACGCGGAAAAATAAAACGACGCGACGAGGCGCGGCAGATCTACGAAACGGCAAAGACCGAAGGAAAGACGGCGAGCCTGCTCGACCAGGAACGGCCGAATATTTTTACGCAGTCCCTCGCGAACATAATGCCCGGCGAATCGGTGATCATAGAGATCAGTTATGTAGAAACATTGAAATACGAAAACGGCGCGTACGAATTCGTTTTCCCCATGACGGTCGGGCCGCGATATATTCCCACCTCAGTAACCGATGCCCCGAAGATCAGCCCGCCGATCGCGGCAACGCGCAATGGCAATGACATTACGATGGAAATTAACCTGAATGCTGGCGTGCCGGTCGAGGAAATACGTTCGACATCGCACGAGATCGAACAGGTAAATCTTTCGCCGAATGTTGCAAGAATATCGCTCAAGGGCGAAAAAACGATTCCTAATAAAGATCTTATTCTGCGTTACGACGTGACCGGCAAGCGGATCGAAGACGCGATCATAGTGCACCGCGACGCGCGCGGCGGATTTTTTACGATGATCATTCAACCGCCGGACAAGATCGCATCAGAGGATCGTACGCCGAAAGAGATCGTCTTCGTGCTTGATACCAGCGGTTCGATGTACGGCTTCCCGATAGACAAAGCCAAAGAGGCGATGAAACTTTCGCTGGAAGGGCTTTATCCGAACGACACGTTCAACCTGATCACATTCGCGGGCGACACGTCGGTTTTGTTCGATAAACCCGTGCCGGCGACACAGGCGAATCTGGAACGTGCGCAAGCATTTCTCGATTCGCGTCAGGGCGGCGGCGGTACCGAGATGATGAAGGCGATACAGGCAGCTCTCGCGCCTTCGGACGCGCAAGATCATCTTCGCATTGTGTGTTTTATGACGGACGGTTATGTCGGCAACGAGAACGAAATTATTGCGGAAATACAAAAGCATCCGAAAGCCCGTGTATTTTCATTCGGCATCGGCAGCTCTGTCAACCGTTTTCTGCTCGACAAGATGGCCGAGGCCGGAAGGGGCGAGGTCGAGTACGTCTCCCTCACGGACGATGGCTCGAAAGCCGCAAAGAAGTTTTACGAACGCGTTCGCACGCCGCTGTTCACCGATCTGTCGATTGACTGGAACGGCATGCCTGTCGCGGATATTTATCCAGGAAAGTTGACCGATCTTTTCTCGGCGAAACCCGTTATTTTGCATGGCCGATATTCGAAATCCGGCAGGGGGACGATAAAGCTTAAGGGTAAAGTTGCCGGGCAGGACTATGTTCGCGAGATTGCCGTCAACCTGCCCGAAACCGAACCCGCGAACGACGTGCTTGCGACGCTGTGGGCGAGAACCCGAATCGACGAGCTTTCGAGCGACAAGCTGAGAGCGGCGAACGCCGGAAAGGAAGTCGAATTCGATAAACAGATCACGAATCTCGGCCTCGAGTTTCGGCTGCTGACGCAGTTCACGTCGTTTGTCGCGGTTGAGGAAAGGATCGTGAATCGCAACGGCGCTCCGGTAAAAATCGAAGTGCCCGTTATGTTTCCCGAAGGCGTCGATCCGAAAATGGCGGTCGGCGATCAGCAGGAAGTTGTCAGCGTTTCCGGCGGCGCGGGCGGTGGTGGCAATGCGATGACGGCAACAAGCTCGAAAGTTAAGACTCGAAGAGCCAAATCGAAAAACAATGCCGGGCGAGGAACGGGCGTAGGCGATGGAAGCGGGAGCGGATCGGGAAGTGGTTCAGGAACCGGTTCAGGAAGCGGAGCCGGTTACGGTGCAAATGCACCATCTTTGCCTCAAACTTTGCCTCAAACGGTCGGCTCGACAACCGCAACGGTAGAAGTGTCGGCGGAGTCGGAAAGCCCTGCTATCGACATGAGCCAATCCGCAATTACGACAACGATCACCCGCCAAATGATCGAGGGCCTTCCGGCCGGATCTACGTACAGCAGCGTATTGAAAATGGCCCCGGGTGTTCGGCCCGGATCGCAGAATGGTGGTTTTCTGATGGACGGCGCCAGCGGCTCGGAAAGCACGTTTATCATCGATGGCTCCGAAGTTACTAACTTTCGAACCGGACAAACGAACAAGAACAATAATATGCCGTTGACCGGACGAACAGTCGCCGTAGCCGAACCGGTTTATCCGGCGGCGGCAAGGGCCGCAAAAGTGCTTGGCGAAGTGGCCGTGGAGGTAAAGATCGACCAGCGCGGCAACATTGTTTCCGCAAAGGCCGTGTCAGGCCCCGAACTGCTGCAAAAGCCGGCGGAATCGGCGGCAATGCTGTCCAAATTTGCTCCGACATTTGCCGACGGACGGCCGCTACGGGTTGAGGGCGCGATCGTATACAACTTCAAATCGCCCGATAAGACGGAAGTTTCGCTGAGAAAGATGAAGGCGCAGGCGCTCACCGCCGACGACAAAAAGGTCATCGCGATGGGAGAAAAACTGCATTTCTGGATATTCGAACTGGTGATGCGGCTGCGAGCCGGCGTTTCTGAGCCGACGCCGAACGAAGCAAAATTTGTTCGCGAGAGCAAGGCCGATGTTCAGATCGTGCTTGGAAAAAATGATGCGGGCCCGGTTGATAGGCTGAAACAATCCGGCGTTGAAATTGTTTCGGCCAAGGGCACAAACGTTTCGGGTCGGGTGCCACTTGAAAAACTCGCCGCGTTGGTCGAGAACGAGGAGGTCGTATTGATAATTCCAAAATACTAACCGATCCGGGAATTATCACCCGAACCCACTAAAGGCAAAAGGCCGTTTCGAGTTTACCGAAACGGCCTTGTCTTATTATCTACGATTATTTATTAATTTACGGTCACGGTCCGCCGCCCAAACCGTCTGGCCTCGGCACAGCTTGCGACCCAGATATCGAGTTTCTTTCCCTTGATGCGACCGCCGGTGTCGGACACGAGATATTGTCCGCTGTAAGCACCTGCGCCGAGGTTGATCCTGGATCCCAGCTTAATAACTCGAGGGTCGGCTGCGATGATTCCGCGGCGAACGCCGTGGCCCATTGCTGTCTTGCCCTGCAGGCAATATGCGGTCGCTACAAAAGATCCTTTGCTTGAACCGGCCGATGCCGATTTTGGTGCCGCCGTCGGCTTTTCGCTGACTGTTTTCTTGACGAGCTTTTTGTCGTCCGTGGTGAATTCTGCGACTAAATTTTCATTATTAAAAGTAACCTGCGAATCATTCGCTATATTGAGAGCGGTTTCCGTCCGGTTGTTAGCGTAGATAAAAACTACGAACATCCCGATAAGCGACAGAATGACGCCTCCTCTAACGAGATTTTTCATTATGTATTTCTCCTGTCAATTTTCGCCCTTAAAGCGCGAACCTAAGGTAGAAAACCTACCTTTTTCGCAAACCAAAATTCGGTTGTATTGCTTTTTATAAAGGCTAAATCGGTGGCCCATTCCACCTAGTTTCAACCGATCGCGATTGAAACGTGAATTCAGGTTACCACTTTGCACCCTCAATGTCCACCCGCAAAAAACCGCAAGCCCTTATTATATATGCCGTTCCGGTTTCGAAGGCGTTTTAGGGCTGGCTATTTTCCCGCTTTTTGGTAGTATTTATAGGCCTTTAGCGTCGGCACGCGGCGCGTCAACAAGCGGGTTCAATAATCTCATTCCCAAGGATCAAATTATGCAAGAACGACGTCAGGGTTTGCGACACGTGGTATCTTTTCCGATCCGCGTACGTTGGAAGGATAATAACGGAACCGAGGTGACCGAAGAGGGTCTGACCGAAAACGTCAGCATGTATGGAACGCTCATCTACCTGCCGCGAAAGCTGCCGACGGTGGGCTCGAAGGTCGACCTTACGGTTACGGAAAATTCCGATGACGAGGTTACGGTCATCGCCCAGGTCATCCGCCTCGAGCGCAATGCCGCTCACCCGCAGGTCGCGCTAAACCTCGTCGAAGGAATGCGCACGTGGAAAAAGAAAGTGTGGGACCTCGCCGGTGCGGCCGTTGCGGGCGAAACGCCGGAGGAAGCGGATGAGTGGGGATGAGAGAAGGCAGAATGCGGAATTCTAACTGCTCACTGGGGATCCGCCGACCGCTGACGGCTGACTGCTTACTGCTATGAAGATTCTCGTTCTCGGGGCCGGCCGTATGGGATACGGAGCGGCTTTTGATTTGGCTCACAATTCGCCGGCTGTCCGATCCATCACACTTGCGGATTTTGACGGCGAAAAGGCCGCATCCGCGGCGAAAGCGATCGACTCGCCGAAAATCACTGCCGCGACGGTGGACGCGGGCAATTTCGACGCCGCGACCGAACTCATGTGCGGGCACGATTCGGCAATTTCGTGCGTCAATTACTGGTATAACGAATCGCTCTCAAAAGCCGCGATACAATCCGGCACGAATTTTTGCGATCTCGGCGGCAACAATTACGTCGTCGATGCTCAGCTTGCACTCGACGCGGATGCGAAAGCCGCCGGAATAAATATCATTCCCGATTGCGGTCTCGCGCCCGGAATGGTCTCGATACTGGTGATGCACGGCGCGGCGAAATTCGACCGTGTCGAAGAGATCCACATCCGCGTCGGCGGCCTGCCGCAGAACCCGCAGCCGCCGCTCGATTATCAATTGGTCTTTTCGATGGAAGGGTTGATCAACGAATACATAGAGACAGCACGCGTTAT
>Ga0183260_10003502_pt1 | contig 12652 bp, 10 predicted proteins | sample AntDrymUQ4972206_2_FD_129768 | JGI IMG/M metagenome (GOLD analysis project Ga0183260, IMG submission 129768) | Polar desert sand microbial communities from Dry Valleys, Antarctica - metaG UQ497 (22.06) (version 2) (version 2) | ecosystem: Environmental > Terrestrial > Soil > Desert | place...
CCACCTGGCTGTAGCCCCCGCCGGCCGCGCCCCCCTTGATGCCCAGCGCGGGCCCCATCGACGCCTGGCGGATAGTGATGACCGCTTTCTTGCCGATGTGTCGCATGCCCTGGCCAAGGCCGACGGTCGTTGTCGTCTTGCCCTCGCCCAGCGGCGTGGGCGTGATGGCGGTGACCACCACGTACTTCGCCCGGGGCCGGTCAGCGAGCTCCTCGATCGCGTCGAGGCTGATCTTCATGACGTCGCGCCCGTACGGCTCAAGCAGGTGGCTCCCGAGCCCCATCTCGTTGGCGATGTCCTCGATGGGTTTGGTGGCGGCCTTACGGGCGATCTCGATGTTGCTGGGGAACACGTCGACTCTCCTATTGGATTTCTGGGGGGACGAATTGGATTTCTGGGGGGACGAAGCCGTTCACATCGACCCCGAACTCGCGACCCGCATCGAGCAGCGAGTCGAACAGGTACTGACCCGACGAGCGCTCACAGTGCAGCAGGTACGAGCGCGTCCCGTCCCGATCGTCGCGGACGAGGTCGGTGGCTACCCCTGCCACCGCGGACCGCAAAGCGCTCCCGTTCGGACAAAGCGCCTCGTGCAGGTCCACGCCGCACTCCTTGGCCAGCAGGTCCGGCGCTCTCGTACCGGTGAGACGTACCAGCGCACGGCCATGAGTCATGTCGAGAATGCTCACGAGTTCTCCTGCCTGCGCTGCGGCATCCTCGAGCCAGCCGATGACCTCGGTCTGCTCCCCCGGTGACGCCACGACAAGCCACTCCCCCGGTCCCGACCCGATCAGCAAGACGTCCGTCGTCGACCCGTTGACATCCCATGACAGCCTCACCGCGTGCCCGAAGCGCACGCCAAGAGTCTCAGCCATGGCGCCGTCCAAGGAGGCCCTGATGGCCACCTTCGTGAGCGGGGACTGGTCGGTCACGGACAGGGCGGCGGCGCTTCGACGCCCACTCACCGCCCAGCCGTTCACCACTGCCTCGGGCGGAGCAGGCGCGATAGGGCTCCTGGCGACAGGACTTCTCGACTCACCCACGAAGCCTCAGTCCCTCGGGATCGAGCTGAGCGAGATGCTTGGTCACAACTGCAGCCGCAGTGCCGCCGTCGACCAGTCGGATCGCCACCTCGTTGCCCGGCTCGGCGTGTGCAGACTCCACCTGGGCCAAGCAGACGGACCGCCCGAGCGTCGGTGACAGGCGGCTGGACGTCACCCGTCCGCAGATCCGCCCGTCCACATCGACGAGCTGGCTACCTTCGGCGGGAACGACTGTCCCGTCCATCGGACTCAGTCCGACGAGCCGCGGGCCATCTCGCAGCTCATGCTGCCAGGTCAGTTCCGGCAGACCCGCGAAGTCATCCTTGTCGAGCTTGACGAGACCATCCAGGTCCGCGCCGTACGCCCGAGTCAACCCGTCAGTGTCCTGGCCGACGATCAGATGCCCCTTCTCGAGTCGCAGGATGCGTTGGGCCTCCACGCCAAAGGGACGCACGCCCAGGTCGCGGCCCTGATCAAGCAACGTCTCCCAGGTGTGCAGTCCATACCCGGCCGGCACATGCAGCTCGTAGCTGAGCTCACCGGTGAAGCCGATCCGCCAGATCACACACCCGTCAACGCCTGCGACGCCACCCGTGCGCACGTGCATATAGGGGAAGGCCTCAGGATCGAGGTCGACGTCGTCGACGACCCGCATCATCAGCTCCCTAGAGCTAGGCCCGGCGACGTTGATGCTCGCGTACGACGTCGTGACGGGAGTGACATGCACCTGCCACTCCGGGTGCTCCGTCTGCAGCCAGCTCTCCACCCACCCCCAGACGGCTGCCGCGCCCGTCGACGTGGTGGTCATCAGGTAGTGCTCGTCGCCCAGGCGGGCGGTGACTCCGTCGTCGATCACTACGCCGTCGTCACCGCACATAACGCCGTAGCGGACCCGCCCGACCTCCAACTTCGACCACTTGTTGACGTACACCAGGTTGAGCAGCTTGGAGACGTCGGGACCGCGCAGGTCGAGTTTCCCGATCGGCGTTACGTCGATGATGCCGACGCGCTTCCGGACCGCGCTCGCCTCTGCTACCGGGTCACCGTAGTGGTCGGGGCGAATCCACGCCCCTGCCACCAAAGGTACGGCGCCGTGGCGCTCGTGCCAGGACTGTAGAGGCGAGTACCGCACCGGTTCGCGGTGCCTGCCCGCCAGAGCGCCGAGTGTGACCGGCGCGTACGGCGGCCGCCAGGTGGTCGTGCCCGTCTCGGCGATCGTCCGTCCGGTCGCCTCGGCCACGATCGCGACGACGTTGACCGTCTCGAGCTTGCCCTGGGCCGGCCCCATCGTCGCCGTGGTGTACCTCTTCGCGAGCTCGGCTGAGCTGTACCCCTCTTCGACCGCAGTGAGAAGGTCCTTCGAGGACACGTCCTCGGAGAAGTCGACGATCCCGTGGGTACGGCCGTGGAACAGCTCCGGGTGCGGTTGGAGCGGCAGTGGCGGCGGCTCGATCGTCGCCGTGGCAGCTTCCGAATCGAGATCCTCGGCGTAGCGAGTGGGCGTGGCCGCCAGGCGTGACCGGGCCACAACGGCAGCGCGGCGGGCCGCCTCTCGACCGGTGGCCTCAGCGTGCGCGATTAGCTGCTCCAGCATGCCATCCCCCACGAGGCCGCCGGTCGCCAGCACATCAGCGGGCAGCCGAGAGCTGTCGGGCCGGAAGCGGGCTGCGCGTGGTTCGTAGGCCGGTACGTCACCGGCCATTGTCAGCAGCGACACCGGTGCGGTCCAGCCAGTGGCCGTGACCACCAAGTCACACTCGATCGTGGAGCCGTTGGCCAATTCCACGGCCCGGACCCGGCTCCGACCGTGAACACGGACGATGTCCCCGCCGTTACGGGCGTCCTCGATGCGAACGACGTCTACACCGGCCCGGTCGAGGTCCGCTGCCGCGGCGTCTCCGGCGGCGTTGGCGGTGAGCACGACTGCTCGCTCGCCGGGCTTGACGGCATACAGGTTGACGAGCCGCCGTACCGCAGTGGACAGCATCACACCGGGCACGTCGTTACCCGCGAACACGTAGGGCCGCTCGATGAGCCCCGACGCCACCACGAGGGTCTTCGCGCGCGCCTTGACCAACCGCTCGTCGATGTGGGGCAGTCCCCGTTGCAGCACAGACACCCAGTTGCCGTCATAGCGCCCCAGCACGACCGAGTTGGTCAGCACCTCGATGCCCGGCGTGGCGTCGAGCCGGTCACGTAGCTCCCGCAGGGCGGCTCGGTCAGAGTTGGCTCCCCAGCGCAGGTGACCGCCAAGCTCGTACTCTTCCTCCACCAGCAGCACCGACGCGCCGGCTCTCGCCGCAGCAACTGCGGCTGCCATCCCCGTCGGGCCGCCACCGGCGACAAGCACGTCAGGGTGAGCGTGACGCTTGTCGTAGCGGCCTTCGTGCGCCGGCTTGCCTCCGATCACACCGCCATGCGTAAACCGCTCGAGCACCCGCTCGTACGTCGGCCACAGCCAGCCGGGACTCATGAAGGTCTTGTAGTAGAAGCCAGCCGGTAGCGCTTTGCGTGCCAACTCACCCGCCGCCTTGACGTCGAAGGTCAGCGACGGCCAGGTGTCCTGCGAACGCGCGTCCATATCCGCCTCGACGAGTCGGTGGGCGCCGCGCACGTTCGGCTCGTCTCCGACCTGTAGCAGGCACCCCGGGTCGAGGTAGCTGGCGGTGAGCAGCCCGCGCGGGCGGTGGTACTTGAAGCTGCGCGAGAAAACCCGCACCCCGCAGGCTGCCAGCGCCGACGCGATCGTGTCACCGGCGTAGGCAGGGAAGGTTCGGCCGTTCCAGCTGAACGTAAAGGACTCCCGGCGGTCGATCACCTCGCCGGGTTGGCGGCCTAACCGCTGAGACATTGATGGTGTGACGTCTCGTCGTGGCGGTGTCGGCCAGTTGCGGCGCGTCATGACTTCTGCCTGTCGGGGCCTGAGACTGCTGACCGAACCTCGTTGGTGGTGGTGTCGCGATCCACCAGAAGGTACCGGCGACAGCCCATCTGGTGGTACCACCGCTCGGTCGTCCAGCCCGCCACGTTGCGGCGCAGGTAGAGGTAGTCGCGCCACTCCTTCATGGTGGTGGTGACGGGGTCCGGCCGGGCTCGCATCTCGCCGACGTAGCCGAACTCCTCGGCGTCTCGCGGGCCGCACCAGGGACAGGGCAGCAGGATCATCAGTGGCCCACCGCCGCGGCACCCTTTTCGCCCACGAGCCGCCCCTGCGAGAAGCGGTCGAGCCCGAAGGCAGAGATGAGATCTGGTGTGCGGCCGGTCGCCACACACTCGGCCATCGTCTCGCCGGCCACCGGCCCCGCCTTGAACCCGTAGGTGCCCCAACCCACGTCGACGAGGAACCCGTCCACCCCGGTCGGCCCCATGATCGGCGCGAAGTCTGGGGTCATGTCGCAGAGCCCGGCCCACTGGCGCAGCAGGCGCAGCTTTGCCAGAGCCGGCATCAACGCGAGGACGTGGGCTGCGAGCCCCTCGGTGAACTCGAGCGACCCGCGGGTCGAGTACGACGCGAACGGGTCCACGCTCGCCCCGAACACCAGCTCTCCGCGCGCGGTCTGGCTGACGTACACGTGCAAGGTGCCGGAGACGACAACCGTGCGCAGGAACGGTTTGACGGGCTCGGTGACGGCAGCCTGCAGCGGAAAGGTCTGCACAGGGAGCCGAACCCCGGCCATGTCGGCGACGAGGGTGGCCCAGCCCGCGGTGGCGTTGACGACGATTGGGGCGGCGATGTCGCCGCGGGTCGTGCGGACTCCCGTCACCCTGCCGGCCGAGACGTCGATCCCGGTCACCTCGGTGTCCTGGTGAAGGTGTACGCCGAGGCTGTCCGCCGCGCGGGCATATCCCCAGACGACCGCGTCATGCCGGATGATCCCGCCGGGAGGGTGGTAGAGCGCACCGAGGATCGGATAGCGGGCCTCGTCGGTGATGTCCATGTGCGGGACGAGCCGCTTGATGTCGGATGGCCCGATGACGTCGGATTCGACACCGCAGACCTTGTTGACCTCAGCTCGCCAGCGCATGGTCCGCAACGAGGCGTCGCTGTGCGCCAGCGTGAGGTGTCCCTTGCGGGAGAACATCACGTTGAAGTTCAGCTCCGTGGCAAGCCCGCGGTACAGCTCGAGCGACCGGTCGTAGAAACGCACGCCCTCCGGTGTCAGATAGTTGGACCGCAGGATCGCGGTGTTGCGACCGGATCCGCCGCCGCCGAGGTAGCCCTTGTCGAGCACGGCGACGTCGGTGATGCCGTGGTTGCGGGCCAGATAGTACGCCGTGGCGAGCCCGTGGACGCCGCCGCCGACGATGACGACGTCGTATCGACGTCGGAGTTCTGGGGTTCGCCAGGCAGGCTCCCACGCGCGATCGGTCACCCCGTGGCGCAGCAGTGCCACGGCGGAGTAGCGAGCCGGTCCTGGGCGGCGACCGAGGCGGCGAACGTCAACCATGGCCGCCCCCATCGGTGAGCCGGTCGAGCAGTTCCCGACGCCACCGTTCGGTGGTCTCCACGTCGCCGAGCGTGTACACGTGCAGGCCGTCCATCGCGAGTTCCCCGCCCGAGGTCAGCTCGTCGAGCAGCCGGTCCGGACGGAAGCCACCGGACCGCAGGAGCCTGGCCCCGCCCTCTTGCTTGCGCAAGAAACGCAGGGACGTTCCGACGCCGATCCGGCCGGCGATCCGCATCAGCTTGAGCCGGTCGACCGCCCCGGCGATGCCGGCATGCACCGGAAGCCGGACGCCCAGCGCACGGGCGTGCCCGATCCAGCCGTGCACGGCTCCAGCATCGAAGCACATCTGGGTGACGATGTAGCTGCTCAGAGGCTGCTTCTCGAGCAGTGCCCGGTCGAGCTCGTCCTGCGAGACGCGCGGATGGCCCTCGGGGTATCCAGCCACCCCGACTGCCTGCAGGCTTCGACCGGAGTCCGTCTGGCGCAGGCGTTTCATGGCGCTCAGCAGTTGGAGGGAGTCAGCGAAATCACCCACCGGCGTCTCGCCGTCCCCCCCGACCACGAAGACGTCGCGGACACCAGAGTCGTCCAGTCGGCATAGGATCTCGCTGAGGTGCGCCTCGTCGTACACCAACCGCGCGGCCAGGTGCGGGATCGCTGTGAAACCCCCACGGGCGAGCCCCTCGGCGAGAGTGATTGTCGGCTCCAGGCCTTTCCGCGGCGATGCGGTCACTGTTACCGGCAGTGTCAGCGGTACGTGTTGCTCGACAATGTCGGCGGTCCCCGCGAGCGGCAAGACCTCATATCGCGGCTGACGGAGCAGCCCGACAAGCGCCTGCCGCTGACGGTTCTCGGGGCTGTCGGCGGACGTCGGGTCGGTCAACGTACCTACTGACGGCTCAGTTTTGCCGTGTGTCGAAAATCTCTTCACCGCCGCCGCACCCCATACGGCGCCTGGCTGCGTTTGCGTCGTCGCCGATAGGACACCGCTGTCGGCTTCCTCCGCCGCCTTGCCAGGCATCTGCCTGGAGCACGGCAAGCAGGAAATGACTTCCGACACAAGGCGCTAGAGCCGGTCACAGTACTCCCGGTTATGCGCCTGCAGGCTTGGATCGGTTCCGAAGAAGGCGTGCTTTGACATGTCGACCGAGTACCGGCTCGCCTCAGGGGTACGCCCCATCGCCTCCGCCATGCTTCGCACATGATGCGGCCCCGCACCGCAGCACAGGCCGAGGTAGCGCACACCGGCTGCCTGCGCCGAGACGGTGAAGTCGGCTACCTCGTAGCGGTTGCAGGTGAACGGGTCCAGCGCCGTTGGGAACGGCCTGCCGTCCGGCAGCAAGGACGCGTCGGGCTCTCGCAACGACTGGAACGTGGGCTGGTCCTGCGGTGTGCGGTAGGGGACGGGGAGCGCGGCGACGGGCACGTCAACGGCAGCGACGATCCCCGAGAGCAGCGGCAGCATGGTGGCCGGGCCGCGGATGCAGTTGAGCCCGACCACGGCCGCGCCATCGTCTGCCAGCCGGCGGCAGGCGTCGGCGAGGGAGTCCCCCTCCCGTGTCTGCGCCTGCTGGCCGACGGCAAGAGTGATGACCGCCGGCACGTCCGCCTGACGAATCACCTCGAGGGCGATGCGAGCCTCCCCGGCGTAACGGAAGGTCTCGCCGATGACGAAGTCGACACCTGCCTCCGCCGCCCACCCCACCTGCTCCTCGAACATCGCCCTGGTCGGACCGTGGGTCTCGGCGTTGTGGGCGTCGTACAGGTTGGTGTTGCAGATGTTTCCCGCCAAGAGCGTTCCGGACTCCTCCGCCACCTCGCGGGCAAGCGCAAGCGCCTGCCGGTTCATCTCCTCCAGCATCCCCTCCTTGCCGACCGCGCGTAGCTTCTCCCGGTGGGCGTAGTAGGTGAGCGCCTCGACGACGTCGGACCCTGCTCGGACGAAGTCCCGGTGCAGCGAGGTGACCTGCCCCGGGTTGTCGACGACCACCTCGGGCACGAACGAACCCGCCTGTAGGTAACCGCGCCGCTCGAGCTCGAAGAGATAGCCCTCGGCGCACAGGACAGAGCCGGAACGAAGCCGTTCGAGCAGGCCCTGTGTGCCCGTCCCAGTCTGCGTCATACGCTCGCCAGGGATGCCACGTCGGCTTTGGGGGTCTCCTTCTTGGGGTCGACGAATGGCCTGGGAACTACCACGGCGTCGATCTCTCCGCGGGCTGCCGTGCGGATGGTGAGCTTCGTGCCGTTCTCGCTCTGCTCGACCGGAACCAGCGCGAAACCGATGTTCTTCTCGAGTCGTGGAGACCAGAAGGCCGACGACACCTGCCCGATCAGGTCGTCTCCGTCGACGACGGGGACGTAGTCGTCGAGATAGCCGATGATCGGGTCGCCACCGATCTCGACACCTACCACTTTGCGACTGACCCCCTCCTCGGCGATGCGGGCCAGCGCCTCCTTGCCGATGAAATCATCGTCGGAGTCGAGGTCCACGGTCCAGCCAAGGCCGATCTCGTACGGGTTGAGGAACGCGTAGTCGCTGTAGGCGTTGTTGTCCAGCGCGATGTCCGAACCGTAGCTGAGGATCCCGGCCTCCACCCGGCGAATCTGGCAAGGGCCGATCACCGCGAGGTCGTGCGGCTGGCCGGCTTCGAGGACGGTGTCCCAGAGCTTGATTGCGTCACGGCTCGCGTTGCGCAGGTAGATCTCGTAGCCGATCTCGCCGGTGTAGCCGGTGCGACCCACGACAACGTCCATGCCGTTCAGCTCGAACTCTGCACTCCAGTAGTACTTCAGGTCGAGGACCTTGTCACCGAACAGGTCGCGCATCAGGGCCTGCGACTTCGGCCCCTGAATCTGGACCGGGGCCACGTCGGGTTCGCTGATCCGCACGTCGAGGCCAGCCTGGCTGGCTACACCCTTGGCCCACAGGAGCACATCCCCGTCGGCGACCGAGAACCAAAAGCAGTCCTCCGCCAGCCGCAGCAGCACCGGGTTGTTGATCACTCCTCCGTCGACGTCGGTGTTGAGCAAGAACTTGTTCTGGCCGACCGCACACTTGGTGAGATCACGGGGGGTGAGCATATTGGCAAGCTTCAAGGCGTCCGGGCCGGCGATCTCGACCTGGCGCTCCACGCCGACGTCCCACATGGTGACGTCGCGGACCAACTTCCAGTACTCAGCGATCATGTCGTCGTAATGCCGTGGGTGGTACATCCGGTTGCAGACCGTGTAGGACTGCACGCCGTGGCGCCCGGAGGCGTAGAAGTACGGCGACTTGCGGATACGGCTGTACATGTGGATCTTCGGGACGTCATAGGGGATGCGCATGATCTCTCTCTTCTGTCTGAGGGTTCTGTCGGGCGGCTGGTCGGTCTGGCTCAGCGTCAAGTCAAGGGCTTGTCAACTGCAGGCTTTTCGTCAACTCCAAGGGAAGGGAGAGCTGCTGGTCGGATGGAGATCACCGCGCCGGTAGCGGTCGAGCCGGAAGGGCTCGAGCAGCTCCTGCGGCTCACCAAGCACCTCGCGGGCCACCAGGTCGCCGACACCGATCAGCTTGTAGCCGTGGTTGGAGTCGGCGACGACGTGGACGTTCTGCCGGAACGTGTCGATGACGGGAAAGCTGTCGGGAGTGAAACAGCCGAGCCCGCCGGAGTTCTCGTCCTTGTATAGGTATCCGGTGCCCTCGAAGCGCTGCTGGCAGTGGGCCAGTGCGGAGGTCCACATCCGGGCGAAACCGGGGTCTGCCGTGTGCTCGAGGCTTGCCGGGCCATATGGGTCCACCGCGACGTCGGCGGCTGCCTTGTTCACTGGCATCGGCATCGCGCCACCTTGCACCCCGCCGAAGTTGAAGTCCGGCTTGTAGTAGATACCCCACATCTCCTCGGTCACCAGTTCACCACTGTCGTCGTACAGCGGAGCATCGGAGTCGACGTGGATGACTGGGGGCAGCTGACCGCGGGTGTCGGTGAAGAGACCTGGGTCGACGCCGAGCGTTCCCTCTTGCAAGAACAGGTAGGTCCACATATCGACGTCGCTGTGCAACTGCCCGTCACGGTCACGCACGTCGATCTTCGCAGGGAGGTCGAGCATGGCCCAGAAGTCACGGACCCACGGGCCGGCCCCCACAACCACCTGGTCGCAACGGATCGTGCCGGAGTCCGTCTCGACGGCCCGGACGGCGCCGCCCTCCAGGCCGGTCCCGCCGTCGAGGACGAAGCCGGTGACCTGCACCCCGGTGAGGATCCGCACCCCCTCCGCCTCTGCTTTGGCAGCAAGACCAAGCATCGAGGCGCGGTTGTTTGCATAGCCGCCTCGGGTCTCGTGCAGAACATTGGTGATACCCGGCGCCTGCCAGTCACCCAGCAGGTCACGCAGGTAAGTCCGGCAGGCGCCCTCGCCCTCGATAAGCGTGGATGGATAGCCGATCTGCTGTTGCTCGGCGAAGATCTGGGAGACACCGGCGCGCATCACCTCCGGCGCCGCCTGCAGGTAGCCGACCGGATGGTAGGAGAACGCCACCGGGTCCGACTCCCAGACGGCGACGGAGTGTGCCATCAGCCGGCGCATGGCCGGTTGGAAGTAGTTGTTGCGGATGACGCCGCAAGCGATGCCGGAGGCGCCGGCGCCGACAGCGGTCTTATCCAGAACCACGATGTCCTCGCCGGTGCCCAGACCGCGAGCTCGCAACGCACGAGCCAGGTGCCACGCCGTCGACAGGCCGTGCACGCCCGCACCCACGATGACATAGCGGACGCCGTCCGGCAGAACCGGGGCTCGGCTGGCGGCAAACTCCGGCCGCGGTGTGATGTGCGTCATCTAGTCGAGGCTTCCTCCACTGTCAGGATTTTGCTTCGTTGCCATTTCGGCAACACTGTTGCATAATACAGGGGACGTTAGCACGAGAGGGAGGCCGTTGACCACAGGGGCACATCGAAGCAACCGGCTGATAGGCGCGCACGTCGTCACTCCGCCGAATCGCCCGGTCGCGACCGTCGAGCGCGCCGTCGCCGTCCTGCACGCTCTGGCGGAGGCGCCCGGTGACCTGGGCACCAACGAGATCGCCCGCCGCACGGGCATCAACCCCAGCACGGTTTCGCGTCTGCTTGCGACCTTGGCCAAGGACGATCTGATCAGCCGGGTCGTCGACAGCGGCCGCTTCCGGCTCGGTCCCCGGTTGGTCGAGCTAGGAAACGCAGCACTCGCACGGGTGGACATGCGCGAGCTCTGTCATCCTCACCTCGTCGCGCTCACCGGGGCCACCGGTGAGACCGCGACCCTGTCGGTCCCGTATGAGGAGGGCACCATCACTGTCGACTTCGTGCAGAGCCCCTCGTCGGTGCGCAGCGTCGCGCAGGTCGGTCGACCGAGCATTGCCCATGCGACTGCCACCGGAAAGGTGTTCCTGGCGCACGGCGGCACCATGCCGAGCGGGCCGCTGCCGTCATACACCAAACGCACCATCACCGACGTCGCTGCTTTGGCCGCGGAGGTCGCGCTCATCCGGCAACGCGGCTGGGCCCAGGCCGTTGGCGAACGTGAGGAGGACCAAAACGCGATAGCCGCGCCAGTGCGTGGAGCCGGTGAGGTCCTGACGGCGGTGCTGGGGCTGCAGGGTCCCTCGAGCCGCTTTGGGCCGCGGGCGATGCGCGCCGCTGTGGACGTGCTGACGAACCACTGCGCCCAGCTATCCGCCACCTCCAGATGAGCGCACATGTCCGTCAGTGTTGCCGTTTGGGCAAGGCTCTTGTGGTGATGTGCGTCGCCGTGCCAGGGTCGTGAGGCGAACGGGAAGTTGCGGATCGATGTCACATCCGCCCAACGCCTAGGTCGGGGGTTTGCACAGTGCCTGAGGAGGTGAGCTGGTACTCGAGTTTCTGGACCTATCTGCAGTTCACCTGGCGGGACCTGGTCCAGTTCGCTCTCGAACACGCGGTCATCGTGGTCATCTCGGTCCTCATCTCGACTGTCATCGGGGTCGGGCTTGGTGTCCTCACCTACCGGACCGAGCGCCCCCGCGAGCTCGTCCTCGCCGTGACCGGCACGTTCCTTACGATCCCTTCGCTAGCTCTGTTCACGCTGCTCATCCAGATCCCGGGGCTCGGCCTCGGCGCTCGGTCGGTCGTCGTAGCACTCGTCATGTACGGCCTGCTGCCGATCGTCCGCAACACCATCGTCGGGCTCCGCGAGGTCGACCCGGCCATCGTCGAGTCCGCCCAGGGCATGGGCATGGGACGAGCCGCGCGGCTGTGGCGGATCGAGCTGCCACTCGCCTGGCCGGTCGTCCTGACGGGTGTAAGGGTGGCCACGCTGCTCCTCATCGGTATCGCTGCGATCGGCGCCTACATCAACGGGCCCGGTCTGGGCGAGCCGATCTTCGGCGCCAGCATCGGAAGCGCGTCAGCCCTCAACGACGTGCTCAGCGGAACACTGGGCGTCATCATCTTGGCCATCCTGTTCGATCTTGTCTACGTCGTGCTCTTCCGGCTCACGACCTCGAAAGGCATCAGATGACTGACACTCAAGACGCTGTCGCGTCCGACTCCGGGGCTGCCCCCGACGGCGGCACAATCAAAATCCGGCTGGAGGACCTCGCCAAGCGGTTCCCCGGCCAACAAGAGCCCGCAGTCGATGACTTGACGCTGGAAATTCCCGAGGGGGAGATCGTCATCTTCGTCGGACCGTCCGGGTGCGGGAAGACGACGACGATGAAGATGATCAACCGCATCATCGAACCCTCATCGGGCCGCATCTACCTCGACGGTGAGGACGTCACCAAGGTCAACCCGGACCACCTGCGCCGCCGGATCGGCTACGTCATTCAGCAGATCGGCCTGTTTCCCCATGCGACGATCGCCAGCAATATCGCCACCGTCCCGAAGCTCCTCGGCTGGAAGAAAGAAAGTATCTCCGAGCGGGTGGACGAGCTGCTCGAGATGGTGGGGATGGATCCGGGCCAGTACCGGAACCGCTATCCAAAGGAACTCTCCGGCGGCCAGCGTCAACGGGTGGGTGTCGCGCGCGCCATGAGCGCCGACCCCGACGTGATGTTGATGGACGAGCCGTTCGGCGCTATCGACCCGATCACGCGCGACCGGCTCCAAAACGAGTTCCTGCGCCTGCAGGAGCGCATCAAGAAGACCATCATCTTCGTCACCCACGACA
>Ga0183260_10003503_pt1 | contig 12650 bp, 12 predicted proteins | sample AntDrymUQ4972206_2_FD_129768 | JGI IMG/M metagenome (GOLD analysis project Ga0183260, IMG submission 129768) | Polar desert sand microbial communities from Dry Valleys, Antarctica - metaG UQ497 (22.06) (version 2) (version 2) | ecosystem: Environmental > Terrestrial > Soil > Desert | place...
ACCCGCCTTTCTGGTGGCGAGCAGCACGCTGGAGCAGGCGGACCGTCCCGGGCTTGGCATCTTCTCTATCTCGCCCATCGGCATTGCCATCTCAATTGTTGGGACGCTGTTCATCCTGCTGTTGGGTCGGTTTCTGCTCCCAAACCGCCAAGGCGCCCAGGACTCGCGAGAGCACCTCCGGCTGAATGACTACTTCACCGAGCTGACCATCCTCCCTAACTCTCCCTTCCTCGGAAAGACGTGGGCGGAGGTGCAGGAGAATCAGAGTTACACGTTTACGGTCGTGGGTTGGATACGCCACGGACGGCAAATTCAACCGCCGTTTGGCGAACGGACACTGCGACAGACCGATGTACTGCTGGTGCGTGCCTCACCGGAGGAAATCATTGCGTTCCGCGAAGAAGCGGGGTTGGAGATCAATCCTGTAGCGCAGTACCAGCACGATATGCGCAACGCCGCCGATGGTGACAAGGAGAATGTCGAGGAGCAGCTCGTACAGGTGGTCATCGCGCCGCGTTCCGATTTGGTCGGGCGCACCATCGGCGACGTGGATTTCCGTCAGCGCTACGGGGCGATTGTGATTGGCATCTGGCGCAAGCAAGGCTGGCTGCGCGAGGAGATGGCGCGCATCCGCTTACGATCTGGCGACGTGCTGGTGGTGTTAGGGAGCAATCACGCACTGGCGAGGGTGGCGCGCGAGGGGGACTTCCTGATGGCTGTCCCGTTCCTCGGTGAGTCACGGCGCACACGCAAGGCGCTGACCGCTACCGGGATCATGCTGGCGGCCGTGGTGTTGACGGCGTTCAACGTGGTCACGCTTGAGATTGCGTCGCTGGGTGGCGCAGTGGCGATGGTGCTCACGCGCTGCATCACTGGGCGACAGGCGTACCGCGCCATTGATCAGCGGATCTTCGTATTTATCGCAGGCGCCATTCCGCTCGGTACGGCGATGAAAACCACCGGAACGGCCGAGCTGATCGCCACCTGGATGCAAGGGACTGTGGCGGGTTGGAGCCCGGTTCAGATCTGCCTTGCCATTTACGTTGCGGTGGCGATCATCACGCAGTTCATGTCGGACGCGGCAACCACGGCTATTTTCGCTCCGGTGGCGGCATCGCTCGCGCTGGCGCTGGGACACGCGCCGGAGGCATATGTCGTGGCCACCGCCATGGCGGCGGTCACCGCGTTTCTGTCGCCGATTGGCCATCACGGCAACCTGCTCATCTATGGTCCCGGCGGCTACAAGTTCCGGGACTTTGTCGTCGTAGGCGTACCAATGACGGTAGTCGTCGCGTTGGTAATTGCATTCCTGGCGCCGCTCATTTGGCCGGTTGGCGCGGTCTAGCGTTTTGACCGGGCTGACCGGGAGGGAGCACGTAGAAAGGCGCGCTTATACTGGCGGCGTGGCGTCGGTCGCGTACCGGGTCCTCCTCATTGCGGCTGCTGCCGGGCTACTGTGGGTCCAATCATGGGATCAGGCGGGGCGCCTCCTTCCCTGGACCCTTCTCCTGCCCGAACCTTTAATCGAGCAACAGCAGCTGCTCGTCCTGGCGTTAGTGACCTGTGGCGCCGCGCTGCTCACACTGAACTTTGAGGGGCGGCAGAATGTCTCCTTGCTGGTCCTTCCAGTTGGGCTGGCGTGGTGGCAGCTTGGCGGTCAGGCGGCCGCGCTCGTCGGCGGTTTTGGAGCGCTCTTTGGCAATGCGTCGCGCCGAGGTCCGGCGCTTGGGAGCGTCAGCGGCGCGGCGCGGCTGCTCCTGGCAACCGAGGTGGGCGCGGCGGCGGCGTCATTGGCACGCATAAGCGACGCTGGGAACGATGGACCGGCCGGAATCCTCACGGCCGCCGCGCTCGTCCAGGCGGCGGCGTTCACCGTTGGTCTGAGCGTCACCGATCTGGCACTTGACTGGTCGGACCGGCGGCTACATCCTGCGGGCCGCGCTGGCAGCGACCCGCAGGCGCGCACCGACCTCCCGTTCAATCTGTTGCTCTTTCCGCTGCTGGTGCTCTTCCAGGCTATTTATCTGGCGCTGGGCTACGAGCGTCAGGGGATCATGCTGGGTGGCCTGTTGGCGGTCCTGCTGGTGGTGCGGACGTACACCAACCTGCGTACGCTGCACGGCACGCTGCGCCGCCTGCACGATGCCGTCTCCGAGGAGCGCGAGAAGCTCGACACGTTGATAACGCACTCCGGCGAGGCGATCTTCACGGTCGATCCTGAACTGCGGGTCAGCACGGCGAACCCGGCGCTGGTGGAGCTGCTTGGCTTACCCCAGGACGCGGTGATTGGACTGGCATGCGCAGACGTGTGTCATTTTGAGGACGAGCAGGGCGCTCGCCTGTGCCCGGACCGCTGCCCGCTGGTGGCGGCACAGCGCCAGCGATCTCCAGTTTCAATGGACGTGATCTACCAGGCGCCCGACCAGCCTCCCAAGAACGTGCTGCTCACCTACGCGGCGGTCACAACGTGGACCGGCAAGCTGCGGCTGGGAATCGGCATTGCCCGCAATATCACGGCGCAGAAGGAGGCGGAGCGCCTGCGTGAAGACTTCGTCTCGTTGGTTACGCATGACCTGCGTAGTCCGCTGACATCGTCCATGGGCTACCTGGATCTGCTGAAGCGGCTACTCGCGCGTGCGCCAGTTTCGGTAGGACTGGATCTGCAAAAGGCCGTGGAGTACGTTGAGCGCATCCAAGGCGCCGAACGCCACGTGCTCCGATTGGTCAACAACTTGCTTGACATGGCGCGCGTCGAGCGCGGGGAGATTCCAGACGAGCTAGGCGAAGTGCGCCTGGATACGCTCATCGGTGAGGTGGTGGATGGGATCATGCCGCAAGCGACGCAGAAATCCATTTCCGTCACGGTTCAGGTGGCGGACGCGTTGCCGTCCCTGTGGACATCCGAGCTGTATGCGCGGGAGATCCTTAGCAATCTGGTGTCAAACGCGGTGAAGTACACCCCGGAGGAGGGAGGCGTCACCGTTCGAGCGTCGGCGCCGCCGGGCGCGCAGTCCGTCCAGGTGGACGTGCAGGACACCGGTTACGGGATGGCGCCCGACGAGCTTGACCGCCTGTTTGGCAAGTTTTTCCGCAGCGGGCGGCCGGAGATCCGCAAGGAGCGCGGCACCGGGCTGGGGCTGGCTCTAAGCAAACAGATGGCGGCGCAGCTAGGGGGAGACATCACCGTCATCAGCACGCTCGGCGAGGGCAGCACGTTCACGCTGAGGCTTCCCGTGACACAACCTCCTGAGCAGTCGGGCGCGCCGGATCGCGTTACCGTCGCGTCACAGTAGTGACCCGAAGCTCAGACGAACCGTCACGGAAGCGAAACAATTGACGTATGCTGAAGAAGGCGTATGTTTGGCTCGCGGGCGCGCGCCGCGCTCTTGCTGTACTCGGGCGCGGCCTTTTTTGGCAGTGTGTTTCTTGTGCTGGTCTGGCAAACGCCGGTTGGCACCGCCATTGAGGAAGCCACGGGACTCCGGCCACCGCGGATCGGCACGCTGATTGGGTCCTTTGCGACGGCCCTGTTGCCCGAGCCTCCGGCACCACCCCTGCTCGCCGCGCCGGGACAGGCGGCCCCCCTTTCCGCGGCGGCGCCGGGCGCGGCGTCAGCACCAGCGGCCACACCACTTGTGGCGACCCCGACGGCGCCACCACCGGTCGTTGTCCCTCCGACTCCCTCGACGCCAGAGGCTGTGCTTGATGTCGCGCTTCCGATTGCCATCCTGGAGGAAGCGGCAGCTCCGCCGCTTCCCGCGGAAAAGTCGCCGGTAGCTTCGCCGGCGGTCTCAACCCCGTCCGCGCCGCGCCCACTTCCCCCGACGGCCCAGCCCACGGCACAGCCGCCTGCGCCCACCATGGGTCCGCGATTCGTGGACCGCTTACCTCCCGCTCAGACCGCGACGGCGGTCGCGCAAGCAATGGCGGCTTCGCTCCTTCCGCCGCTGCCGGTGTCTCTGCCGGAGGCCGAGGAAATTACACCCGACCCTTGGACAGAGGACCCGGAGGAGCCGGTTCTACCCATACCTACGATACCTCGGGACCCACCAGAGCCTGCGCTGCTGACGGATTCCCTAGATGCGACCCAGAAGTCGGCCGCGGCGGTCCAAACGCAGGTCGAGGCGGTCGCTACTACGTCCGTTGGAACGGTGCAGGCGCTAGTGGGCCAGCTTGTCGGGGCGACGGCATCACCAACCGTTGTTCCGGCAACCGCGACGACCGCCGCCCAGACGGCGACTCCCACCACGGCGCCGGCAACGGTGACGCCGTCTGCAACTCAGGTAGTGGCAACGGTCATCGCCGCCATCGGACAGACGGTGAACACGGGAGTGGCGGCGGTAGAGCAGGCGGTGTCCCCGGCGCCGCCGGCGCCTCAAGCCCCGGCTCCCCAGGCGCCAAGCGGTCCCAGCCAGCCGGTAGTAGCGGCACCGGTCGCGGCACCTGTAGCACCCGTGGTCCAGCCGTCCGTTCAGCAATCTGGCGGTCAGGTGGCGCCGCGGTGAACCAGGTAGCGCAGGGAGCGCAGAGCACCGTTGGATCAACCACCTCCGCGCTGACCGGAGCGCTGCGCTAGCGCGCGGTTAGTATGCTTCCGCCCGACACCCGATCAGGTGGAGGGAGAGCATGTCGGAGCAGATCACGCGCGAGCGGGCCTGGGCCCTGCTGACTGAGCACACCAAGTCCCCGGTCCTCTTGCGCCACGCGCTGGCGGTGGAGGCGGCGATGCGCGCCATGGCCCAGCGCATGGACGGCGATTTGGAGTACTGGGGCGCAGTTGGGGTGCTGCATGACTTTGACTATGAGCAGCATCCAACTGTGGAGGAACACCCGTTTGCCGGCGCCAAGATCCTGAAGGAGCGCGGATTCGACGGTCCGCTCGTAGACGACATCCTGTCGCATGCGACCTACAGCGGCGTGCCGCGCGATACGCCGGTGCGGAAAGCGCTCTACGCCGTGGACGAGCTGTCCGGCTTCATCACCGCCGTCGCGCTGGTGCGTCCCAGCAAGAGCCTTTCGGACGTGGAGCCATCGTCGGTGCGCAAGAAGATGAAAGACAAAGCGTTCGCCCGTGCCGTCAACCGGGAAGACATTGTCAACGGCGCCGCCGAGCTTGGCGTCGATCTGGACGAACACATCCGCGCCGTCACGGCGTCGCTCAAACCAGTCGCCGCCGATCTTGGTCTGAACGCCTAACAGGAGCCCCACGCATGAAAGTCACTGAGCTGCGCACATACATCCTGGAAAACCCGGGGCCGCGGAAGTTCGTGTTCGTCAAAGTGATGACGGACGAAGGGCTCTACGGCTGGGGCGAGGCGACGCTGGAAATGAAGCAGAACACCGTCGTCGCCGCGGTGCGTGACCTTGAGCAGTTTGTGCTGGGTGAGGACCCCACGCGGATTGACTACATCTGGCAGCGCATGTACCGCCACGGCTTCTGGCGCGGTGGCGTGGCCATCCTCTCTGCCATCTCCGGGATCGAGCAGGCGTTGTGGGACATTACGGGCAAGGCGTACGGTCAGCCCGTCTACAAGCTGCTAGGTGGCGCGCTGCGCGACTTTGTGCCGTGCTACACGCACTGCGGGCAGCCGGAGCAGGCGCTGCGCTACATGGAAGAGGGCTGGCGCGCATTCAAGGGCGGCCCGCGCGGGTGGACGCGCGATGGGCTTATCCCCAATGAGCTACAGATTCAGCGCCAAACGGCGAGCACGTTTGAAGCGATGCGCGACGCGTGCGGCGAGGATGTGGCGCTGATGTGCGACGCGCACGGCCGCCCGCGGCCCGGACTTGCCATCAAGATTGGACGCGCGCTGGAGCCGTACAACCTACTCTTCCTGGAGGAGGCGGTTCCGCCGGACAACGTGGCAAATCTGCGCCTGGTGCGCGACGCCGGGCTCAGCGTGGACCTGGCGACAGGTGAACGCGCCTTCACCAAATGGGGCTTCCGGGAGATGATTGAAGGGCAGCTAGTGGACATTATCCAGCCGGACATCTGCCACGACGGCGGGATCAAGGAGACGCTCAAGATAGGCGCGCTGGCAGAGACCTACAACATCCAGGTGGCGCCCCATAACCCCAATGGTCCGGTGGGAACGGCCGCTTCGGTCCACGTCGCGGCGGTGATGCCGAACTTCCTGATCCTTGAGTACGCCCACTCCTCCGTGCGAGACGTGTGCCAGGCGGCGGGCGCGGATGACTGCTTCAAGGCCCGCAATGGGCGGATTGAGCTGCCCACAAAGCCGGGGCTAGGAATTGACCTGGACGAGGACTACCTGCGTGAGCATCAGACCACCGAAGTGACGCCATACGGCGCCGCGTTCAACCCGGACGGCAGCGTGGCCGACATCTAGCGGGGGAGGTTGTGCCCGTGCTGCTGCGCGGGAACCCTCGCATGGCCCCTACAATTTGGGGGATGGCACATCCTAAGATCACGAAGGCGCTGGCCAAGAAGCTGGCCGGCGCCAAGGGCGGCCCGGTGTGCGCCGTGGTATTCACCGCGATTGACTCGGACAAGCTAACGCTCAGTTCCTTTGCCGCCCGCGCCAAGCAGCGCAATGAGGTCGTCAAGGACCGCCTCTCTGCTGTGATGACCCGCGTGCAAGCGTGGGAAGCACAGAATGGTCAGACGGTGCCCGTGGCGTTCCGGCCGGACGACGCCGCCGTGGTTGTGACCGGAACTGAGGCGCTGCTGGAGCACCTGGCCGGCGACGAGGCCGTCGCCGCGCTCGATGTTGAAGCGGCGTAGGCCCAGCCCACAACCGCATGGCGCGCCCCCGTTGGCACATCCTTACCACCACGCCGCTCGCCGCTGTGCTGTGGCGACGTTGGGGAGGCCCGGCCGCGCTGGGTGCGGTGGCCGGCGGCGTTCTTATTGACGTTGACCATCTGATCGACTACGCCTGGACGCGTGCTAAGGGCGAGAAAAGCCATTACCTGGCGCCCTTCCACGGCTGGGAGGTGGCCGTTGCCCTCACGCTCTTTGCGGGCCGCTCGCGTGCAGTGGCGGGGCTGGCCGCTGGCGTGTGGCTGCATCTTGTGGTTGACGTCATAGGGAACCGTCCAAAGCACCCGGGCGTGTACTCGCTGCTGTACCGGGCAAGGCACGGTTTCCGACGAGAAGCGACCGGCTGGACGGTGGAGAAGGGGTTCCATTTCTGGAGCGAGCTGCCCTGGTATCGCTGGTGGCAGGCTATCTAGCGGTCTACAATGGCCCTTCAGAGTAACGGGAGGTAGACAGCGATGGTGGCAACCGATATCCGAGTAGTCAAAGCGCGCGACGTATTCAAGGGTCCCGGCCCGCAGGTCAACGGCCTTGAGGCAGTAGCGGAAGGGTTGTGGCTTTCAGATCAGCAAGACAACCGCACGTACCTGGTGGACTTCAACGGCAAGGCGCTGACCAGCTTTGCGTCGCCAGCGCGCAACGCCAGCGGCACCAGCTTCGGCGCCGGCTCGGTATGGGTCTCATCCAACGTACGGCCGGCCATGGTCTTCCGGCATGACGCCACTAACGGACAGTGCACCGCAGCGCTTCACCTTCCCGATTCGGAGAAGGGGGGCGTCCACGGGCTGCAATGGCGTCCCTATGAAGGAGGCGTCACACCGCCGGCCGCGCCGGAGGCCAAAGCGGAGCTGCACGCCAACGCCCCGGCGGGCAAGCTGAGCGCCGGACCGGGCGTAAGTGGCACGCTATGGGTGACGCGACCCGGCAGTAAGGTCATCAACCACATTGACGCCGAGACGGGAGAGCCGCTGGCCGATATTCCGTTCCCAGCGGCGAGGTCGCACGGCCTGTTCTGGGACGAGTCTGACGGGACGCTCAACGTGGTTGAGACCAATCACAGCCATGTCTATAAACTGGACCCAAAGGACGGGAGGGTGCTGGACGAGTGGCGCATTGAAGGCGCAGAGGTGCATGCCATGACGCGCAGCGCGGACGGGCGCATCTGGCTCGGTGACGCGTCTACAAACGTCATCTCGGTAGTTGAACTCTAGACAGCACGCCCGACAGACAACACACGACACAGAACAGAGGAGAGAACAGAATGGACCTGACCAACGGCGCACCGCGCAGCCCGTACGACCGGCTGGGCGACATCGGCTTCCTACCGCGCAGCATCGACAAGATGCGCGCCCAAATTGCCAGCAAGGCGGGCGCCTACAACGCCAAGGCGGGCTATAGCACGCAGCTCTTTGACCTCTTTGGCGTGACGGCCGATGAGTTTGAAGACATTGTCAAGAACAACGAAACTGACGAGCAGGTGCTGAAAGTGCTCATGGAGCGCCGGCCCCTAACGGCCGAGCAGATCCACGAGTGGAACGAGCGCTCCGAGACGCGCACGCCCTCCGACGACGCCGGTTGGGAGCGCCACTGGAAGATGCTGGCAGACGCAGGCTACGGCGACCGCAAGGACGCCCGCACGATGTACGACCGCCTTGACCTGGACGATGGTCGCGAGCTGCCGCAAGGCGGCCGCCGGGGCGCGGGCAAAGTCTAAGACCGCCGTAGAATCACCCCATGGCCGAACGCCGTCGCGTCGTCATCACCGGAATTGGATCGCTCAATCCGCTCGCACTCACCTGGCCTGAGAGCTGGTCAAGGCTCCTGGCCGGTGAGTCCGGGATCACAAGGATCACGCGGTTTGATCCGGTGGAGCTTGGCATGTCCGTCCACATCGCGGGCGAGGTCAAAGGCTTCGACCCTGGGCAGTACATGGACGCCCGCGAAGCACGGCGGATGGATCGCTTTTGCCAGCTCGCGGTTGCCGCCACCAAAGAGGCGCTGGCGGATTCCGGCTTAGAGATCAACGAGGGCAACCGGGACCGGATCGGCGCCCTTTACGCCACCGGCGTCGGCGGACTAGAAACGGTCCTGGAGTCTGAAGGGACGCGTCTGAACAAGGGCGCGCAGCGCGTCAGTCCTTTCAGCATCCCCATGCTCATGCCAAACGCGGCGGCGGGGCACATTGGGTTGCAATTTGGACCACGAGCCGTTGGTATGGCGCTTGCGTCGGCGTGCGCCTCCAGCAATGACGCCATGGGGATGGCCATGGCCGCCATCCGGCTTGGCTGGGCGGACAGCGTCATCACCGGCGGATGCGAGGCCGCGATCGTGCCGGTGGCGATAGCCAGCTTTGCCAACATGCGCGCCCTGACCGCCAAGTACAACGATGCGCCGGAGAAGGCATCCCGCCCATTCGACCGGGACCGCGACGGCTTCGTCTTCTCCGAGATGGCGACGACGCTCGTGCTCGAGGACTATGAACGCGCCAAAGCGCGCGGCGCCCAGATCCTGGCGGAAGTGGCGGGGTACGGCGCGTCAATGGATGCATTTCACATCACCGCGCCCGATCCTGAAAGTGGGGGCGCGGTGAGGGCGATGCGCGCGGCAATCGAGGATGCGGGCATCGCGCTTGACGAGATCGACTACATCTCGGCGCACGGCACCAGCACGCCAATCAACGATCCCACCGAAACTAAAGCGATCAAGATCGTCTTTGGCGAGCGAGCGCATCGGATACCGGTGAGCTCTATCAAGAGCATGGTGGGACACTCCGCGGGCGGGTGCGGCGCGCTGGAAGCGGCGGTCTGTGTGAACGCCATCCGCGAGGGCATCGTACCGCCAACCATCAACTATGAACACCCGGACCCGGAGTGCGACCTGGACTACGTGCCCAACCAGGCCCGCAAAGTTGAGGTGCGCGCGGCCCTTTCTAACAACTTTGGCTTCGGCGGTCACAACTCGTGCGTCGTCATCAAACGGGTCGAGGACTAAGCGCGCAGGTGGGACGTTACTTCGAGGAGCTGGAGCCGGACTCTGGCTTTGAGTCAGCGCCGCGCACGGTTACGGTTGACGACATTGAGGCATTCATCCGCCTCACGGGCGACAACAACCGCGTGCACACCGACGACGACTTCGCCCGAGCACAGGGGTTTGAGGGACGCATCGCGCATGGCGCGCTGGTGGTTGGCTTGGCTGCGGGCCTGGCGTGGGGCACAGGTATTCTGACCGACACGACCATCGCGTTCCGTTCAATTGACGAATGGAAGTTCACCCAGCCGGTCTACCCCGGCGACGCGATCATGCTGCGCGGCCGGATAGGGGACGCGCGCGCTATGCCGCGTCTTAAAGCCGGCCTGGTACGGTTCGAGCTAGAGGTGATCAACCAGAAGGGGACCGTTGTCAGCACCGGTAGCCTTAGGATGTTGATGCGAATGAGGAGTACCTAGACATGGCACAAGCAGAGACAGAGACGCAGCAGTTGCCCAACGACCGTTGGGATGGCGCCTGGGTTGCCGAAGCAAACGAGTGGAAGCCGCGTCCGAGAACGCGGGTAGTGGGTGGAATAGAGTGGCTCGCGCGTATGTCAGACAAGGCACGCGCCGGCGCCAAGGGGTCAATTGGCGAGTACATCTACCCCTGCCCGGCCGACAAGAAGCTGCTCACGGCGCTTGAATTGGAGCCGGAAGTTTTCCAGCAACTGGCCGTGAGCGCCGCGGACGACGAGGCGTTGATCTCCTCGGTGCGCGAGACGAGCCCCGCGATCAAGGGTGGTACCTTCAGCTTCACTCGCGGCGACAGCCAGGCCCCGAAGCCACCGCAGTAGCACGTCTGATTCGGAGCTCCAGAGGCGCGCATGCCTGAGACGTTTGCGGGGAAGGTACACGCGCCTGAGTTTCCAGAGGGGCTAGCGTGGATCAACACCAGCCAGCCCCTGCGGATGGCTGACCTGCGCGGCAAGCTGGTCCTGCTGGACTTCTGGACTTTCTGCTGAATTAACTGCCTTCACATCCTCCCGCAGTTGCGGGAACTCGAAGTTCGTTACGCGGATAGCCTGGTTGTAGTTGGCGTTCACTCCGCCAAGTTCCCCGCAGAGCGCGCCACCGAAGCAGTGGCACAAGCGGTCCGCCGCCACAACATTCGCCATCCCGTGGTCAACGATCACGAATTCGGGATTTGGCAAGCCTACGCCTGCCGCGCGTGGCCGACGCTGATGTTTGTCGATCCCCAGGGAAAGGTGATCGGGAAGCACGAAGGCGAGTTCGAGGCGGCGACCATCGCCCGAACAGTCGATCAAATACTCGCCGAGTTCGACGCCGCTGGTTCTCTGAAGCGCGGGGTCATTGATTTCGGGACGACCGGCGCCCCAGGTCTTATGGCGCCCGAAGGCGCCGGTCCGCTTGCCTTTCCGGGCAAAGTCACGCTTGACACGCGCGGCCGGGGCCACGTCTACATCGCGGACAGTAACCACCACCGCCTAGTGGTCATGGGTTTACAGGTGATGGACGGCGCGGTGCATCACATCGTTGGTGACGGCCAGCCGGGACTTGTGGATGGTCCGCCTGAGCAAGCGCGTTTCAACTGGCCGCAAGGCATCGCGATGGATCCACGCACCGGCGTGGTGTACATCGCGGATACAGAAAACCACGCCATCCGGCGCATGAGCCCCGCCGGTGGCGAGATCACCACTATCGCAGGCACCGGGAAACAAGCACGATCCTTCGGCGCCGGAGGGAAGGCACTGGAGACGGCACTTTCAAGTCCGTGGGATCTGGTGTTCGTTCCTGATCCGAACGCTGCCCCACCAATCGAAGCTGGTTCGCACGTTGACCCGCACAACGACGCTGGAGTGCTGTTCGTGGCGATGGCCGGCAGTCACCAGATCTGGGCCATGGACGTGGCGGCGGGGACCATCGTCCCCTATGCCGGAACCGGACTCGAGGCACTGGTGGACGGTCGCCGCAATGAAGCGTGCTTCGCTCAACCGTCCGGTCTCTCGTTAGACAGCGCGGACCAGACGCTCTACGTGGCGGACAGCGAAACGAGCGCCGTGCGTGCGATTGATCTTGTCAGCGGGAAGGTCTCCACCCTCGTTGGAGCAGGACTGTTCGAGTTTGGCGACGTCGATGGATCGTTCGAGATCGCGCGGCTGCAACATCCGCTGGCAATCGCGTACTGGGGAGATGACCCGGAAGGGGCGTCAGTCCTGGTGGCCGATACCTACAACCACCGAATCAAACGCCTTGATCTTGCGAAACGTGAGCTTCGCGCCTTTGTTGGGGATCGCCAGGAGCCTTCGTTCTCCGAGCCGGGCGGTCTGGCGCTTGGTCGCGGGATACTAGCGCTGGCAGACACGAACAATCATCGGGTGCAGATCGTAGATCTGGCAACGCGCGCCATCACCACGCTTGAGATTGACGTGTCGCGCCATGCACACTGAAGCGACCGGCGTTTGCACCGACCGGCCGATCTTGCTCCGGCAACGTTAACTGCGCCGGATGGGAATGCTGGGTCGTACCGCAATGGGCACGAGGACCGGCTGCCGCTCCGGCACGAAGATCCTGCGCAGTACGTCGATGACGCGGTCTGCCCACGAAGGATCATCTCCGCGGCCGCGCGTCTGGTCCTCAGCCATTAACATACGCTCTTTCCTCAATCATACGCGCCCTCGCCAGCAAGGCTTGTCCCGCGCAAAGGTGTTACTTGTGCCACTCATTGGGCATGATGAGTGCCAACAACCGAGCACTTGCGCAGCAAGCGCGCAGAGCGTTAGGGAGCGAAGCGACATCCCTACAATAAGCATCCACATTCTTTACGTAGAGCCGCTCCCTTCGGATCTCGAAGCCGGCCTTCCAGCCGGTTACACACTCGA
>Ga0183260_10003504_pt1 | contig 12648 bp, 13 predicted proteins | sample AntDrymUQ4972206_2_FD_129768 | JGI IMG/M metagenome (GOLD analysis project Ga0183260, IMG submission 129768) | Polar desert sand microbial communities from Dry Valleys, Antarctica - metaG UQ497 (22.06) (version 2) (version 2) | ecosystem: Environmental > Terrestrial > Soil > Desert | place...
AGCAGGGCGTTAGGGAGCCGGTGCCCGGCGAGCCGCTCCGCGAGCAGGCCGGCGCCGAACGCGAGCACGTACAGGACGAGGGGCGCCCAGAGCCAGGCGAGCAGGGTTTCCATCGTCGTGCCTAACCCGCGCTGAGCGCGCTCGGAGCGGGACGGGCCGCCCCGGCCCGGGCGCCCCTACCCATGCTCGAGCGCCCAGCGGTATGCCGCGACGGTCTGATCGGCGCAGCGCCCCCAGGTGAAGCCGCTGGCCTGCGCGCGCCCGCGTCGTGAGAGCTCGGCCCGCTCCTCCGGAGAGGCGAGCACCTTCGCGACCGCGCGCTCAATCCCGTCGATGTCGTCCGGGTCGACGAGGACCGCGGCCTCGCCGACGACCTCGGGCAGGCTGGTGCGGTCGCTCGAGACCACGGGAGCGCCGCAGGCCATCGCCTCGAGCGGCGGGAACCCGAAGCCTTCGTAGCGAGAGGTGAACAGGAAGCAGTCCGCACTGCGGTAGAGCCCCACGAGGTCCTCATCAGAGATCCGGCCGATGAAGTGTATGCGCTCGGCGGCGGCGGATTCGGCCATCCGGCGAAGGATGGAGGCGTCTCGCCAGCCGCGCGCGCCCGCCACCACGAGGGCGTGGTCGGGCAGCTCGGAGGCGAGTCGCTCGAACGCATGCAGCGCCGACTCCAGGTTCTTCCGCGGCTGCATCGTGCCGACCGTGAGGATGTAGGGGCGGGCCACTCCCAGCCGGTCGAGCAGCCCGTCGGGCGCCGGCCCCGGCCGGAAGCGCTCGTGATCGATCCCGAGCGGGATCGACTGGACCCGGTCCGGCTCGAGGTCGAAGAGGTCGAGGATCTGCCGGCGCGAGAACTCCGAGCAGGTGATCACGACGGTCGCGCGGCGCATCGCCCGTGCCAGCATCACCCGCTGCTCGAGCACGTTGGCACGGGAGAACCAGCCGGGGTGATGCCAGGTCATCACGTCGGGCACGGTGATGATCGTCGGAACCGAGGGGGCGAGCGGAGCCAGCGCCATCGGGCAGTGGAGCAACGTCAACCCGCGCCGCCTGGCCTGCAGGGGCAGCAGGACGGGAAGGTAGGCGAGCTCGCGGACGAGGCCGCGCGTCAGGCGGCCCCTCTCCCCCGCTCGGCGAAGGCCCGGCTGGGCGAGCCTGACTAGGTCGACGTCCAGCCGCTCTTCGAGCTCTGCCGCGAGGGCCTGGGCGTACCTGGCCAGCCCGCCGCGGTCGAGCTCGAGGCCGGTCAGCTCGAGGCCAACGCGCATGGCGACGCCGCGACCGCTTCGGGAGGGCGGCCGCCTCTCAGCCGCCGAGCGGCGGTGTCGAGCGACGCGGCGACCGTGCGAGCGTTCTCGTCCGACGCGTCTGCACCGAACGGCGCACCCGGATAGGTGCTCCGCATTGCCGCGTGCAGGAACTGGAGGATCCGCTCGCGATCCGGACGGAAGTCGAGCAGCTCCGGGACCGCCCGCCGGATCTCGCGAAAGCTGTCGATGTCCAGAGTCACTCCATAACCGGAATAGAAGGGCGCTCCCATCGTGAGGACGGGCTTCGCGTGCAGCAGCGCCTCGAGGCCCACCGTCGAGCTGATCACGGCGACCGCGGCCGAGCGATCGATCAGTCCCTGCGAGCCCACGTGGGGATCCACGATGCGCACGTTGTGGATGCGCGCCAGCCGCCTCAGCATACGCACGGGCGTCCTCCCGATCGCCACCGGGTGCTCCTTGAGCACGAGGTCGTGCCCCTGGGGCAGCGCCTCGGCGACCTGGCGGATCAGGTACTCCTGATCGGCGCAGTGCGGGATCAGCCGCTTGACCTTGAAGTCGTCGGTGACGTGCAGGGGGAAGTAGACGAACGGCCGCGCGCCCTCGGCGGGCTCGTAGAGGCGCGCCGCCAGCGAGCGGCGCGCGCGTTGGGCCGCATAGCCCAATACGTAGCGGGAGGGCGTCAGATAGTCGTTGTCGCGCTCGAACAGCAGGCGCACGGCGACGTGGCGCCCGAGATCCCGAAGCGTCTCCCTGTTCACGACGGGCCGGCGGTGGGGCATGATCGGCCGATCCGGCTCGATCACCGAGCGGATGAACGCCTCGACCTCGTCGCGCTCGCCATCGCGCAGCGGGCGGATCTGCTCGTCGGAGAGGATCGGCGCCTGCGGCGTGTCGGCGCAGAGACGCAGCGGCCGGGGGAAGATCGTGTAGAAGAGGAACAGGACGCTGGCCCCGCGGTCGCGGCCGATCAGGTGGGCGGCCGTCCGCATCGTCTCGCTGCCGACCTCGGGGACGACCACGTCGGGGCGGAAGTCGTCGAGCACCCGTTCGAGGGCACGAAAGTGGCGCAGGGTGCGACGCACGCACCAGTCCTCCGGCCGGCCCCGGCAGGCGGGATCGCAGAGATAGGCCTCTCGCAGCGACCCGAGCCCGTAGCGCGCCTCGACCCGCGCGGCTTCGAGGGCGACCCGATCGCCTTCGCCGACCTCGCGCATCGTGTCGGGAAACGCCCACGCGGGGAAGCCCGCCCGGCGCATCGAGCGCGCCGCGCGGTTGGACATGGCGACGTGCGCCACCTCGTGGCCGCGTTCGACCAGTCCCTGCGCCACCCGTCCGTAGAAGTCGCTCTCCTCGAACTGGAGCGTCGTGAACAGGAAGCGCATCGGCAGCTCCGAGACCGGACCTAGGCCACCGGCGGGCGGTGCCCGACGTAGGTGAACTCGCTGAAGGCGATCCCGTTGAGCCAGCACAGCGGCGGCCGCAGGGCGGCGCGCGCGCGCAGCGAGCGAAAGCCGCCGGCGGCCGGCGACCTGCTCGCCTCGAAGCCGGCGGCCCGCAGATGGCGCAGGTAGCCGCGCGCGTGATACTCGCGCTCGAAGGACCCGTGCCGGCCTTCCTCGCCGTGGTCGCGGCTGCGGCGCAGCAGCGAGAGCGTCGGCTCGCGCAGCAGGACGAGCCGCCCGCCCGGGACGAGCAGCTCGTAGGCCATCCGCGCGAGTCGGACGGGATCGGCGGCGTGATGGAAGGCGGCGTCGGTCACGACGGTGTCCGCGATCTCGCTTCCGAGGCCGTGCTCGTAGAAGTCGGCAACCACCCGGTGAACCTTCTGCGGCGGCGCGCCGAGATGCGCGATCGCCACCGGCGCGAGCTGCTCGATGCGCCGTCGTGAGAACTCGACCGCGATCACCCGCTCCACCTCGGGCCGCAGCGCCAGGCATGCCGCAAGCCAGCACGTCCCCGCACCGAGCTCTACCACCGTTCCCCGCGGAGCGACGCCGGCCCGCGCGAGCGCGTAGTCCAACTTCGGGCGCAGCTCCTTGCGCTCGATGAAGGCGACGATGTCACGGGCCGGGTCCGCGTAGCGCTCGACCTGCTCGCGGAAGCGCAGCTCGTCCCTGTCCGCCAGCGCCGACAGCGGCGGCCCCGAGCGCAGAGGGCTGCGCTCGGGGGCATCGGCGACGGCCGCGGGCGCCGGAACCACCCGCTCAGCGCAGCGCCGGTGACCCGGTGTGAGCCGCGCCGGCGGCGTCGGGCTCACCCCAGCGAGAGACGGGGACGATGCCCTCCAGCGTGCCGAGGTCGTAATGAAGCTGCTTCTGGATGTCGGGCGTCGCGCTCGCAAGCACGTCCGCGACCCTGACCCCGGCCGTCCCGTCGCCGAAGCGCTCGTCGCGCTCGTAGGCGCCGTGACGGATCTGGTCGCGGATGGCATCGGCGATCTCGGCGGAGTCGTGGCCGGCCCAGGTCACGTTCGCGCCGCACTCCCGGTTCTGCTGGCGCGAGCCGACGCTGACGACCGGCGTGCCCAGGAACGCGCCCTCGCGCAGGCCGGCGGAGGAGTTCCCGACCATGCAGGCGCAGTGGGCCATCAGCCGGACGAACGTCTCTCCCGGCAGATTGCGGAAGAAATGGAACGAGCCGTCGCGCCCACCCTCGCGGAACTGGCGGATGCCCTTCGCCACCTGGTCCGACCCCGCGTCCACGTTCGGCCAGAACACGAGCGTCTGCATGTCCAGTCCCGCGACGGCGTCGAGCGTCTCGTTGATCTGCTCGAACCCCCAGCCGTACTCGGTCGTCACCGGATGCTGCATCACGAGCACGAACGGCTTGTCGGCGTCGAGCGGCTCGCCCACTCCCTCGTGGCTGAGGCGCTCGAAGTTGAGCAGCGCGTCCGAGCGCGCTCCCAGCTCGGTCTGCGCGATCAGGTCGATCGAGGGACAGCCGACATTGAACACGCTCGCCGGGTCCTCCCCCATCGCCAGCAGGCGCTGAGCGCTCAGCTCGGTCGCCGGGAAGTGCAGGTGGGCCAGCTTGGTGACCGCGTGCCGAACGCTCTCGTCGATCGAGCCGGAGACCTCGCCGCCCTGGGTGTGCGCCACCGGGATGTTCATGTAGGCGGCCGCGATCGCCGTGGCGATCGTCTCGAAGCGGTCCGCCACCGTCACCACCATGTCCGGCTCGAGCATCTCCAGCACCGTCGGCAGCTCGAGCAGCCCGAGGCCCGTCGACTTGGCCATCGTGGTCGGGTTCTCGCCCTCGATGATCAGCCGGATCGTCGCGTCGGGCTTGAAGCCGTCGCGCTCCATCACGTCGACCGAGGAGCCAAAGCGCTCGAGCAGTGCGGAGGCGGCCCCGATCACCTGGAGCTCGAGGTCGTCCCTGTCGCGGACGGCCTGGAGCACGCTCTTGATGCGGCTGTAGTTCGCGCGGCTGGCTACGACCACGCAGATCTTCCGCCGTTCGCGCTCAGGCAAGGTCGGCCTCCTCGATCAGCTCGTCGGCGGTGATCTCGCGGGCGGCGCGCCGGCCGACGACCTCCGGGAACCGCACGGCCGGGATGCCGCTGCCGGGACGCTTGGTGGTGAGCATCGACGCCTCGATCACCATGCCCTCGGCGACCGCGGAGCGCGTCACGATGCTCTTCTCGAACGCCGCGCGCGCGGGGTCCAGCCCCGGATCGCGCTCCTTCTCGCCGCTGCCGAGCGCAGCCTCGACCTCGCGCACTCCCTTGACGAGCCGCGCCAGGTCGGCCGGCTCGAGCGAGGCGTGGTGATCGGGCCCGTACAGCCGGTGGCTCAACGTGAAGTGCTTCTCGACGGCCACCGCGCCGAGGGCGACTGCGGCTATCGAGGTGTTCACGTCCGGGGTGTGGTCGGAGAGGCCCACGAGGCAGTCGAAGCGCTCGGCCAGGGTCTCCATCGCCCGCAGGTTCACCTGCTCCGGGGGGCACGGATAGGTCGAGGTGCACTGCATCACCAGGAACGGCGAGCCGGCCTCGCGCAGGATCGCGGTCGCGCGATCGACCTCTTCGAGCCCGGACATGCCGGTGGAAACCAGGACCGGACGCCGGGTTGCGGCGATCCGCTCGATCAGGGGCGGGTTCGTGACCTCGCCCGACGCGAGCTTGTACAGCGGCACGCCGACCTGCTCGAGCAGCTCGACCGCCTCGATCGAGAACGGCGACGAGAAGAAGATCAGGCCGCTCTCCTCCGCGAGCGCCTTGAGATCCGCGTGCTGGGCGAGCGTGAGCTCCATCCGCTGCGTGAACTCGAAGCGCGGCTCGTCGAAGTGGGGCGGCGTCGGGGTCGAGGGCAGCATCTCCGCCTCGGCGATGTGGGTCTGGAACTTGACGGCATCGGCGCCGGCCTCCGCGGCTGCCTCGATCATGGCCTTCGCCTGCCCCATGCTCCCGTCGTGGTTGTTGCCGATCTCGGCAATCACCAACGTGGGGCACCCCTGCCCGAGCATGCGTCCGGCAATCTCCATGCGGCGGGAAGACTAGCTGTAGTTCCTGACCACGTTGTTCATCCGGGTCTCCTTGGAGGCTGGGGGTGTCGAGACCACCCAGATCCAAGGAGGACACCGGATGAAGCTCCACGCTAACGCCGCGCTCAGTCTGAAGCAGCGCGTCAGGCTCGCCAAGCGGATCATCGACGAGGGCTGGTCGCTCGCCGAGGCGGCCGCGGCCGCCGAGGTAAGCGAGCGCACCGCCCGCAAGTGGGCGCGCCGCTACCGCGAGGAAGGTGAGGCCGGGCTCTTCGACCGCTCCTCGGCTCCCGAGCGCCAGCCGCTCGCGACGCCCGAGGACCGCGTCGCGGCGATCGCCGCGCTGCGGCGGCTGCGCTTCACGGGCGAGGAGATCGCGCTCGCCTTCGGGATGGCGCTCTCGACGGTGTCCGGGATCCTCACCCGCATCGGGCTCGGCAAGCTCTCCCGGCTCGAGCCGCCGGAGTCGCCCAACCGCTACGAGCGAGGGCGCGCCGGCGAGCTGTTGCACATCGACGTCAAGAAGCTCGGTCGCATCGACGGCGCCGGAAAGCGCGTCACAGGACGCCATCAGCGCCACCACAGGGCGCGCGGGGTGGGCTGGGAGTTCGCCCACGTCTGCGTCGACGACGCCACCCGCCTCGCCTACGTCGAGGTGCTCGGCACGAGCAGGCCACCACCGCCATCGCCTTCCTGCGCCGCGCGGTGCGCTTCTACGCCGCCCACGACATCAGCGTCGAAGGCCTGATGACCGACAACGGCTCCGCCTACCGCTCGAAGCTGCACGCGATCGCCTGCCGGATGCTCGGGATCAAGCACATCCGCACCCGCCCCTACCGGCCCAGGACCAGCGGCAAGGCGGAGCGCTTCATCCGCACCATGCTCGGCGGCTGGGCCTACGGGGCGATCTACCGAAGCTCGAGGGAGCGCACCGCGGCGCTATCCGGCTGGCTCGACCACTACAACTTCCGACGACCACACGGCTCCCTCAGCCACAAGCCGCCCGGAGCTCGGCTCGCCGAGCTGAAGCGGAACAACCTGGTCGGTTCTTACAGCTAGCGGCGCCGCTAAGCGTTCAGCGACCGCAGGCGAGCCTCGGCCTACGGCAGAGGCGGAACCCAATGCTCGGCGTTCGCGGTCCCGCCCTCGTTCGCGAGCATGAGTCCCGCGATCGCATCTGCGAGGACTCCCGTCGCCGCGCGGGTCCGGGCGCGCCGCGAGGGGATCAGGATCAGGCCGGCGTGTCCGCGTCCGTCTGCCACCCGCGCCGCCGCGATCGGCCGGTAGTCCTTGATGTTGTTGGTCACCACCGCCCGGCCCTCGGCCGTCGCGACCTCGAACACGTCCTCGTCGGATCGCTCGGTGAGGTCGTCGCGCTCGGTGACCGCGTCGACGTCCAACCCGCGCGAGCGGAGCAGCTTGGCGATCTCGTCGGAGAGCTGCTCATCGAGCAGCGCCTTCAAGAGCTAAGCGCGTGCTTTCCCGCCTGCCAGGCGGCGTAGCCGCGCTCCCACTCGGCCTCGTTCAACTCGATCTCCGCGTCGACCTCGTCGCGGTACTCGCCGTAGTACGTCACCGCGGCCTGCACGAGCCCGGAAGGAATCGTGAGGTAGGCGGCGGCTTCGTCGAGGTCGTTCTCGTTGTCGCGCACGGTGGCGATTACTTCCCAGACATCGAGACCGGTCCCGACCAGGGCTGCCCGGCGACCGCTCGGCCCATCGACGAAGAACACGAGCGGGTGCTCGTCGCGCCGCAACCCCTCCCGCACGTAGCGCTGGGCGAGCGTCCGCGGCGGCGTGCCGGCCCGCTTGGCGCGGCGCCGGAGCCGCTCGACAGTCCCGGCCTTGAACCGCAACGTCAAATGATCGCTCACGGGCTCAGCGTATCATCGTGTGTCACGGTGCACCACAGGAGTGGCCCGGCCTACACGTCGTAGTCGAGGTGCTCCAGGTCGAGCCCCGTCAGCTCGCGCGTGCGGGCGTTGCTCTCGCGGTAGCGGTCGCCGACGCGGGCGGCCACCCGCTCGCGAAGCGCCGCGTCGACGCGCGCCTTGAGGCGCTCGGGCGCCCGGGCGTCGACGGCGGCGGTCCAGCGGACGAGCCGGCGGTCGGCGTCCGGGAGGCGCACGAGCGGCCGCGGGTTGAGGCGGTCGCGGCTGAGCAGCGGGTTGAGCCGTCGCTTGAAGGCGACGCCCACGCCCGAGAGGCCCTCGTTGGAGCGCTCGGCGTACGGCAGGCGCTCGAGCGTCTGCGCACCCGGGTCGAGCTCGCAGAAGCCGAGCAGCCGCTCGACGAGCTCCCGCGGGCGACTCGCCAGCAGCTCGTAGGGCAGTACGAGCACATCCCCGGCGCCGAACAGGTCGCGGTAGTGGGCGATCAGGCGGTGGTACTCGAAGTGGGCGAAGCTGAACGCCGGGACGCGCGGACGGCCGCGCTCCGGAGGATCGAGGTAGTCGCCCAGCGGGCACGGACCGCCGGCGCGGACGTACTGCTTGTAGGTCGAGAGGACCATGCTCCGCTGCTCGCGGATCGCGATCAGGACGCGCGCGTCCGGGAAGACCGCCCGGATGCGATCGGCCAGCTCCTTGCTGTCGTAGCCGCCGGAGTGCGGAGCGCCCGCCAGGCGCTCGGAGGAGAGGACCGGGACGAGCCCCGCCTCGCGCGCGGCCTCGAGCGGCGGGCGCAGCGCTGCGCGGCAGGCGTCGGCATCGAACTCGAGCGCGCTGGGCTCGATCAGCTCGCGTGGGATGTCCGTGCCCTTGCTGAGCGGCGAGGCGAAGCCCGACGCGGGGTCCGCGAACAGGGTCCGCTGAAGCCAGGTGGTGCCGGTCTTGTGATACCCGACATGTACGACCGGGCGCAGCGGCACCGGCGCCGCGGGGGACCCGTCGGCAGGGGCCGGGGCGCCCCGCCCGTGCCTGCGTCCGGCGGTTTCCACGCGCAGCGAGGTTAGCGGCCGCCCGCGGCGGCCGGGGTGCTCCGCTACCCTCCGGCGCGTGGAGGGCCGATGATCGGGAGCCCGACGCGTACCCCACTGCCCCCGGAGCTGGACGGTGCGAGCAACGGCCGTGGGACCGTCGTCATCGAGCCGCGCCAGCACGGCTCGGGCGTGCGGCTGCGTGAGCTTTGGACGAGCCGCAAGCTGCTGCGCTTCTTCGCGCGGCGGGCGCTCGAGAAGCGCTACGCGCGCACGGTCCTCGGCAAGGCGTGGCTGATCATACGCCCGGCGCTCGACGTCGGCTCGAAGGCGCTGATCTTCGGCGGGCTGCTCCAGGCGCCGTCCAACGGCGTCCCCTACGTCCTCTTCTTCGTCTGCGGCATGGGCATCTGGCACCTGTTCGACCGCTCGGTCTACTGGGCGACGCGCGGCATGGAGCTGAACCGCAGCCTGCTCAAGAAGCTCTACTTCCCGCGCATCCTGCTGCCGATCGCGAGCGCCGTGCCGGGCTTCGTGGAGTTCGCCGTCTACGTCGGCTTCATGGCGCTCGCGCTCGCCGGCTATGCGCTCGTCGACGGCACGCTCTACCTCCAGCTCGGGCCCGACCTGCTGGCGGTGCTCGGGGCGATGGCGCTCGCGATACTGCTCGCGCTCGGCCTCGGCCTGTGGACGTCGGTGCTCGGCGCGCGCACCCGCGACGTGCGCTTCTCACTGCGCTACGGACTCGGCTTCTGGTTCTTCCTGACGCCGGTCATCTACCCGATCAGCGACGTACCCCCGCCCTACGACACGATCGCCATGGTGAACCCGATGGCGCCGGTCGTCGAGCTCTTCCGCTTCGGCCTGATCGACGCCGGCGAGGTGCTGCCCGGCGGACTCGTCTACTGCTCAGTGCTGGTCCTCGTGGTCCTCGTCTCCGGCCTGTGGTTCTTCAGCCGCGCCGAGGCGGCCGCCGTGGACGTGCTCTGATGGCCGCGAGCATCACGGTCGAGGAGCTCTCCAAGCGCTACCTGCTCGGGCAGACGCGCGTGCGCGCCCCGCGGATACGGCACCTCCTGCCGCGGCGCTCCGGTCGCGGGCGCCCCGCCCGCGACCAGCGGAGCGAGCGGCGCGAGATCCTTGCGCTCCGAGAGATCTCGTTCTCCGTCGAGCCGGGCACCATCCTCGGGGTCATCGGCCCCAACGGCGCCGGCAAGTCGACGCTGCTCAAGGTGCTCTCGCGGGTCACCTCCCCGACCTCGGGGCGCGCGATCGTCACCGGGCGCGTGGTGTCGCTGCTCGAGCTGGGAGCGGGCTTCCATACCGACTTCTCGGGCCGCCACAACGTCTACCTGAACGCCGCGATGTACGGGATCCCGGAGGCCGAGGTCGACAAGCGCTTCGAGCGGATCGTCGAGTTCGCGGAGCTCGAGGAGTTCATCGACACGCCGATCAAGCGCTACTCCAGCGGCATGTACCTGCGACTCGCGTTCTCGGTGGCGATCAACATGGAGCCGGACATCCTGCTCGCCGACGAGGTGCTCGCGGTCGGCGACGCCCAGTTCCGGGAGCGCTCGCTGGAGCGGGTCGGCGAGGCCGGCGAGGCCGGCTTGACCGTCCTGTTCGTCTCGCACGACATGGCCGCGGTCCGGCGCCTCTGCAACCGCGTGATCTGGCTGAACGCCGGTGAGATCGTCGCCGACGGCACGCCCGGGGAAGTGGTCGAGGCCTACCAGAGCAAGGCCTGGACGCAGCTGGCGGCGCGAGGAGCGGAGAGCGGCAGCGACGTCAACGAGCACGCCGCGATCCTCGACGTGCGCCTGCTCTCGATCGACGGCGACGAGCTCGAGGGCGTGCGGGTCTCGGACGAGCTGCGCCTCCAGGTCCGGTTCAGGGTCGACACTCCGGAGATCGCGTTCCGGGCTCTGTTCGCCGTGCGCGCGGAGGGAGTCGACGTGTTCCGCACCGTCCAGCCCGAGGAGGTGCCGGCCCCTGAGCCGGGCGTCTACTCGGCGACGGTCCGGATCCCGGCGCACCTGCTCGCGGACATCGTCTACAGCGTCAAGGTGTCGGTCAAGCTGTCCGTGGACGGCGAGCGCACGCGCGTGATGCGCGAGACCGCGCTCTCCTTCCGTGCCTACGACCCCGGTGGGTCCGAGTCGGCGCGCGGCGACTGGGAGGGCGGCCTGAACGGGGTCGTGCGCCCGCGGCTCGACTGGGAGGTCGACCGGCCCGCTGCGCCGGCCGAGGCGCTCCCCGCCGCTGCCTCGCCCGAGCGCTCGTAGTCGCGCCGGCGCCGCTTGGACTCGGCGAGCAGCGAGAGGCCGAGCTGCTGATCGGCGACGAGGCGCTCGACATCGACCGGGCGCGTGAGCGTCGCCGCAACAGCGGGCCGAGCGATCACCGCGAGATATGGGTCAGTCGGCCAGCTCGCCTGGCGGGGATGGGTCTCGCTGTACTGGGCGAGCAGCCCGAAGCCGCAGCGCGCCAGCAGGTCGGTGAGCGTCTCCGGGCTGAAGACGTAGGGGTGGTAGGGGTTGACCGCGTTGTTGAAGTAGAAGTTGCAGGTGTCTAGGTAGAGCGAGCCCTCGGGCCGCAGCAGCCGCCGCGCCGAGGCGAGCGCCGCGCGCGGGTCGACGATGTTCTCGAGCACGTGGCTCATGACGACCAGGTCGACCTCGCCGTCAAAAGGTTGCCTTTCGGCCAGGTCCTCCATGTAGCGGCCGACCAGCTCGACGCCGTTGACCTCCGCGCAGTAGGCGCGCCCGTGCGCCGAGGGCTCGACGCCCAGCACGCGGCAGCCGTGGCGCTCGCGCAGGAGCGCCGGCGTCTCCCCGAACGCGGTGCCGACATCGATCACCAGCGAAGCGCTGTCCAGGCTCACCACCGGGGCGAGCAGGTCCGCGATCCGCAGCGCTCGGCGGCGCTGCTTCGCGACCCGCTTGGCGGTGCCCTCGTCGATCGCGGCCGCCTCACGCGCGCCCTTCGACGAGTAGCCCTGGAAGGTCGCCTTCTCCTGCCAGAACTCGTGCTCGTAGAAGCGCAGGTACCAGCCCTGGGTCGGCCTGGGGCTCATGTACTTCAGCCCGCACGAGCCGCAGATCACGTAGTGCAGCCGCTGCTCGCGCCACTCGATCGTGTCCGAAGCGGCGCTGTCTGTGCCACCGCAGAGCATGCATCCGACGCGCTCGAGCTCGATCGGCTCGGACACGGGATCAGTCACCTGGCCTATGCCGCGCCGAGGACGAGCCGCTCGAGGCGCGGGTCCTCCGGCGTGGCGAGCTCCCGGAACTTCGCCGCGCGCGGCCCACGGCGCAGGACGAAGGCGAACGGCGTCAGGTACTGGAACACCGTCACGATCCGCGGCGGCGCGCCCTGCGGGAGACGGCTGCCGAAGTGGAAGCAGCGGCTGGTGTCGACGAGCGAGACCGTGCCGGTCGACCCGAGCAGCGGCTGCTGCTGCTCCGCGGCGCCCAGCTCACGGACCTGCTCTTCGCTCACCCGCTCGCTGAAGCGGTGGCCGGTCCGCCGCCTGATGCTCTCCGAGGTCGAGGCGTCGATCACCGTCAGCGGACCCGAGTCGGGGCCGACCTCGGTGCAGTGGACGAACACCTTCACCTGGGTCAGGTCGGCGGAGTCGCAGTGGTAGAGCTGGCTGCTGTAGTGCTCCCCGTCCGCGGGCATCGAGCGCCACACGCCGACACCGTTCAGGACGGGGACGACGCCGAGGTAGCGAGCGACCGCGGCGAGCAGCTGCGGATCGAGCGCGAAGGCGAGGAACGGCGACTCGCGCGTCAGCCCGTCCGGATCCAGCAGGCCCGTCTGGAGGTGGCGCTTGCGCCCGGCCGCGCCGTCACCGACGTCGCCGAGCAATCCCTCCACCGCCTCGAGCACCGCACTCGCATCCGGCGCGCCGTCGCGGCCGAGCACCTCGAACCCGCGCTCGCGCTCGAGGGCGACCGCCGAGCCAGGGACC
>Ga0183260_10003506_pt1 | contig 12643 bp, 12 predicted proteins | sample AntDrymUQ4972206_2_FD_129768 | JGI IMG/M metagenome (GOLD analysis project Ga0183260, IMG submission 129768) | Polar desert sand microbial communities from Dry Valleys, Antarctica - metaG UQ497 (22.06) (version 2) (version 2) | ecosystem: Environmental > Terrestrial > Soil > Desert | place...
CCCCGGGACCTCTTCGACGCCAAGGTTCAGGCGGTGTTCGACCACATCGTCAGCGCCTACGGCGACGACGGGTCCAGCGTGTACTCCGGCCACGATCTGGGTTCGCCCGCCGGGGGATCCGGAGTGGCAGTGCTGGCCCCGCCCGACCTCGGCGCCATCACCGAGGGGGTGGTCGAACGCATCCGGGTCGACGCGGCCTTCGCGTCCAAGGTGGCCGCGCAGCTCGGGGTCGCCGGCGGATCGGCGTTGCGAACGGTGGCAGAGCTCATCGACAACGACGAAGGCTTCGCCGTGGAGCTCAAGTCGACCTCCCGCTGGGACCTTCGCAAGGCAAGGCCGAGCAAGGTCATGGAGGATGCGGTCGTGAAGACGGTCGCCGGCTTCCACAACGCCGACGGCGGTTCGCTGCTCATCGGTGTCGGACCTGACCGCGAGGTCGTGGGCCTCGACCACGACTACCCCAGGGTCAAGCCGCAGAACGGTGACGGCTTCGTCAACTGGCTCACGACGCATCTGACCGGGGCAGTCGGCCACGCCGCGGTCATGCGCACCCGGGCGAGGATCAGCGTCCACGACGGCAAGGAGATCTGCCGCCTCGACGTCGCCCGCTCGTCGCGGCCGGTCTGGGCCAGGACGAGCAAGTCGGAGCGAGTGTTCTACGTCCGGATGAACAACTCGACCCGCGTACTGCCCGACGGGGAGGTGGACAGCTACCTCCGCGATCGCTGGCCTGCGTGAGTGGGCGGTCGGCGGGAGATGTGGCGGTCCTCGACGATCGGGCGCTGAACCGGGCCAGCCGCAGCCTGGTCGAATTGACATGCATACGTTCCGTGGCGATACTGGCTTGGGACTCTCCGCGGGTGAGAGACCGGAAGGTGGGGCCACAGTGAGGGAACGTAAGCGGATTGTTCGTTGGCTGGCACTAGTCGCATCGGTGCTGGTGCTGGGTGTGCTCAATGTGGTGCCCGGGCCCTCCCCGGCCTTCGGGTTCGGGACCTCGTCACCGCCGGCGCTCCCCTCGGTCGTCGCCGGCGGGTTCGCGTCGTGTGGTGTCCTCGCCGACAACTCAATCGCGTGCTGGGGTGACAACACGGATGGTCAGGCGAGCCCACCGGCGGGCCAGTACCAAGAGGTCAACCTCGGCTACGACACCGGTTGCGGCCTGAACCTCTTCGGCGTCATCAGGTGCTGGGGAACCCCCATGGGCGCCTCGCCAGGCGGTAACTACAGTCACGTCGTGACCGCGGGGGGGCCCAGCTCTGGCTTCGGCTGCGCGCTGAGCCTCCCCTTCGGAAGCATCACCTGCTGGGGAAATGAGGACAGCGGCCGGATCTCCGGCGCGCCCACCGGGAACGGGTTCACTCAGTTGACCGTCGGCATCCGATACGGCTGCGCCTTGAACTCGGCAAGCAACATCGTCTGCTGGGGTGACAACACCTACGGCCAGCTCGACATCCCTGCGGGCCTGGGCACCGTGACCCAGATCACCACCGGTAACTTCACCACCTGCGTTCTCACGGCTCCCAACAACTACGCGACCTGCTGGGGCCGGGACACCGCGGGCCAGGTCACCAACACGCCGGCCAACGTGGCCTTCACCCAGATCAGCGCCGGCTTCAACTTCGTCTGCGGGCTGCGCACCGACCAGACCCTCCAGTGCTGGGGAGCCACCACAGGGAACTTCGGCCAGGCCAACCCGCCTTCGGGCACCTACACCATGGTGAGCGCCGGCACCTTCCACGCCTGCGCCATGCCCACCTCCGGCCCGCCCGCCGCTTGCTGGGGCCAGAACCAGGGCGGTCGGGCGGTGCCGCAGATCAATGACCGGCTCCCACCCTCCAACAGTGGCACCCAGGCTCCTCCCCCCGGTGGGGCCGTCGGTACCCCGTACAGCTACCAGTACCTCAACACCTACATGAACCCGGCCGGCACTTACACCCTGACGGCGGGGAGCCTGCCCCCCGGCTTGACGCTCAGCCCCACCGGCCAGCTCTCGGGCACACCCACCACCCCGGGCACCTACACCGGCACGGTAAGGGTGGCCAACAGCCTGTCAGCGGTGTCCGGACAGGACAGCGGGGAGCCCATCACGTCGACGGAGGACTTCAGCATCGTCATCACCGGCACCGGTCCCACGACAACCACGTCGAGCACCATCCCGGGGACGACGACCACGTCGACCACCAGGCCGGCCACGACGACGTCGAGCACCATCCCCGGCCCGAGATGTAACGGTCTACCGGCCACCATCGTGGGCACGCCCGGCGCCGACCGCCTGATCGGCACCCCCGTGCGCGACGTCATCGTCGGGCTCGGAGGCAACGATTCGATCTACGGGCAGGGCGCCGACGACGTCATCTGTGGCGGTGACGGCAACGACGTGATCAACGGTGGAACCGAGAACGACTACATCGACGGTGGCAACGGCGACGATAGGGTCATCGGCGACGCCGGCAACGACAACCTGTTCGGCGGGGCCGGCACCGACCGAGTTTTCGCCGGCCCGGGCATGGACCTGCTCGACGGTGGCACCGGTTTCGACTACTGCTACAAGGGAACCGGTACCAACACCTTCGTCGCCTGCGAGGTCTTCCCCTCGGGGATGTAGATCGACCCGACGGCCCTGCCGTCGCTCACGACCAACACCTCCGGCCCCCATCGCTCAGATGGGGGCCGGGTCGCGTGCCAGGTTGCGTTCAGAGACCTCACAGCGGGCTGCGCCCCCGCGTGCGGAGGTCGTCACCGGTGGTTCATCGCACGGCAACAGCGCCAACACCCTGGTCGTCTTTACTGCACCTGTGAGCCGCTCGAGTGTCGGCGGCACCAGGAAGGGTGAACGCCAATGAGCGTGACGATCGGCACGACCAAGCCTGACCCGACACCGAGCCTCGACGAAATGGAAGGCGCTCGCGGGGGTCATTGGATCGATCACTGGGAGCCCGACGACCCTGCCTTCTGGGAGGCCACCGGCAAGAAGATCGCCAGGAAGAACCTGGCCTGGTCCATCTTCGCCGAGAACATCGGGTTCAGCGTCTGGGTGCTGTGGACGATCGTTGTCATCAACCTGGCCAACATCGGGATCGCCCTGTCGGTGCCCGAGCTGTTCTGGTTGACCGCGGTCCCGAACCTGGTGGGGTCGATCCTGCGGATCCCCTACACCTTCGCCGTCCCCAGGTTCGGCGGGCGGAACTGGACGATCGTCAGCGCCTCACTGCTGTTCATCCCCACCCTGCTCCTGGCCATCGTGGTGCCGAGCGACTGGCTGGCGGGCCAGAGCCACGGCACCCAGTTCTGGTTGCTGCTGGCCTGCGCGGCCACGGCCGGCTTCGGCGGCGGCAACTTCTCGTCGTCGATGGCCAACATCTCGTTCTTCTATCCCGAGGGCAAGAAGGGCTTCGCCCTCGGGCTGAATGCCGCCGGAGGCAACCTCGGCGTGGCCATGGCCCAGCTCTTCGTGCCCCTGGTGATCATCATCGGCGTGTCGTCGGCCGCGGTGAAGCTGCCGGTTCACGAGGTGCGCATGGGCTACGCCGGGCTCATGTGGCTCCCGCTCATCGCCCTCGCCTGCTTCGCCGCCTGGCGGTACATGGACAGCCTCACCCAGGCCAAGGCGGACACGTCGGCCTATGTGAAGGCCCTTCGCAACCGTCACACCTGGATCATGTCGTTCCTCTACATCGGCACATTCGGGTCCTTCATCGGCTTCTCGTTCGCCCTCCCGTTGGTCATCAAGACGACGTTTCCGGAGTTTCTGGCGAGCCACACGTTCATCGCCACGTACTTGGCCGGGCTCGGCTTCGTCGGCGCCCTGATCGGTTCACTCTCCCGGCCCTTGGGCGGCTGGTTGTCTGACAAGGTGGGCGGAGCCAGGGTCACCCTGGTCGTGTTTCTCGGCATGGCCGTGTTCACGGCGACGGCCATCTACGGAGTGCAGCAGCGCAGTTTCGCCACGTTCTTCGCCTCCTACATGGTCATCTTCTTGTTGGCCGGCATGGGGAACGGATCGACGTACAAGATGATCCCGTCGATCTTCGCCACCCTCGGTCGTCACGAAGCCGAGGAGAAGGGCCTGGACCCGAAGCTGGTCGCGGTGCAGTCCAAACGAAAGGCGGCCGCGGTGATCGGCATCGCCGGTGCCATCGGCGCCTTCGGCGGCTTCTTGATCCAGGTGGTGCTCCGCCAGGCCAACCTGGGAGTGTCGGCCCTGATCAAGGCGGCCAAGACGCCGGCGGAGAAGGTGACCGTTGCCGCGGCCAACTCCGACTGGTCGGTTCCCGCCCTGTGGGTCTTCCTCGGCTCCTACCTGGTGTTCGCGGCCGTCACGTGGTTCGTCTACCTGCGCACGACCTCACGGGGCGAGACAGGAACGAGCCTGGGCCACGCACCGGTGTGAGTCGATCTACCTCTTGGAGGCGCACTCGATGCAGTCGCGGGCGGCAGGCTTGGCCTCGAGGCGGGCGGCGGAGATCGGGTTGCCACACGTCTCGCACGTGCCGTAGGTGCCGGCGTCGAGCTTGCCGAGCGCTTCGGTGACCTCGTCGAGCGATTCCTGGAGTGAGGTGGCCAGAGCCTCGGCCTCTCCCCGCTCCGCCGTCACCTGACTGGAGTCGGCGAAATTCTGGTCGAACGACAGGCGCCCGTCGGCTCCGTACCCGAGGTCGGTGAGCTGCTGGGAGAGGTGGTCCCTCTCCTCTTCCAGCTTGGCCCGCGGACCGGCGAGGGCTGCGTCGTTGGGCACCGCACCACCCTAGTGGGGCTTTGCTCGGAGAGCGCGCGGGTGGGTGGCCTGGTACACGAGGCGGAGACGGTCGGTCGATGCCCGGGCCGACGCGGTCGTGGCCACGGAAGCATGCCCCAGCATCTCCTGGACCACCCGGGCGTCGGCCCCCCGATCGAGCATGTGGGTGGCAAAGGAATGGCGCAGGACATTGGGCGTGAGGGCGTCGGCCAGGCCCACCCGCTCTCCGTAGTGGTGCACGATGCCCCATGCTCCCTGCCGCGACAGGCGCCCACCCCGGGCATTGAGGAACACGGCGTCGGCGTCACCCCGCCGGGCCCAGCGAACCGGGGTGAACGAGCCCCGTCCTGATGGCGTCAGCCACACGGCCAGGGCCTCGGCGGCGGGGCCGCCGAGGGGTACCGTTCGTCGCCGGGCGCCGGCACCGAGGTCGCGCAGGAGCCCGCTGTGCAGGTCGAGGTTGTCGAACGAGAGCCCCACGAGCTCCGACACCCGCAGGCCGCAGCCGTAGAGCACTTCGAGGATGGCCCGATCGCGACGGGCCACGGTGTCGTCGCCCGACACCGCACCGAGCAGGGCCGACACCTCGCCCTCGGACAGGACCTGGTGGGCCTCGGTGGGGATCCGGGGCACACCGACGCGACCGGCGGGGTTGCCGGCAGACCGGCCGTCGTCGGCCAGGAAGCGGTGCAGGGCCCGCACCGACACCAGGGCCCTGGCGACCGAAGACGGCGCTCGCCCGGCGGCCCGGAGGAAACCCAGGTAGTCGTCTACCACGGGCTCGGTGACCTCGAGGAGGGGCACCCCGCGCTCAGCCAGGTACCCGACATAGGCGGCCAGGTCGCGTCGGTAGGCGGCCAGGGTGTTGGGCGAACGGCCCTTCTCGCCGAGCGACGACAGCAGCTCTTCGACCTCCCCGGGGAGGGGCGTCACCACCGCCGGCCCGGACTCAGCCGGCCAGGCAGGCGAGAGGGTCGGCGGCCTCGATGCCGAGGGCTTCGGCGACGGCAGCGTTGGTGAGTCGGCCGGCGACGGTGGTGACTCCCCGGAGCAGGGCGGGATCGCGCACGACGGCCTCGCGCAGACCGAGGCCGGCGAGCTCGACGACCGAGGGCAGCGTCGCCGCCGCCAGCGCATACGTGGAGGTGTGAGGGACAGCGCCGGGCACGTTGCCCACCGCGTAGTGGATGACGTCGTGGACCCGGTAGGTGGGATGGGCGTGACTGGTCTCGTGGGTGGTCTCGATGCACCCGCCCTGGTCGACGGCGACGTCGACGATCACCGACCCGGGCTTCATGGCCGCGACCATGTCGTCGGTGACGAGCACCGGCGCCCGTCCGCCCGGCACCAGGACGGCGCCGATGACCAGATCGGCCTCGGCCACCGACCGTTCGACGACACCCCGATTAGAGGCCAGGGTCATGATCCGCCCCCGGTGGATCTGGTCGACCCAGCGCAGCCGCTCGAGGTTCTTGTCGAGCAGGAGGACTTCCGCCTCCATCCCCTGGGCGATCCATGCCGCGTTCCAACCCACGTTGCCTGCTCCCAGCACGACCACCCGGGCGGGCCGTACCCCCGGCGCCCCGCCCAGGAGCACACCTCGGCCCCCGGCGTCGCTCTCGAGGTGGTGGGCGCCGATCTGGGGCGCCATCCGGCCCGCCACCTCACTCATCGGGGCGAGGAGGGGAAGGCTGCCGTTGGCGTTTTGCACGGTCTCGTAGGCCACTGCGGTGGTGCCCGCCTCGAGCAGGGCCTGCGCCACCTCCGGGTAGGCGGCCAGGTGGAGAAAGGTGAAGAGCACCGAGTCGGGCCGAAGATGGGCGAACTCGGCGGGCTGGGGCTCCTTGACCTTGACGACGAGGTCGGCCTCCCAGGCGTCTACCTCTCCCACCAGATCGGCGCCGGCGGCGGCGTACTCGTGGTCGGAGATCGACGAGTCGCCCCCCGCTCCCCGCTCGACCAGCACCCGGTGGCCGTGGACCACCAGCTCCTGGGCGCCGTCGGGGGTGAGGGCCACCCGGTGCTCGCCCTCTTTGGTCTCCCTGGGAACTCCGACGTTCACCCCAGGAGGGTAACCCCAGGGTGCGCCGTCACGGGCCTCGAAGGCGCCACGACGTCGGCGGCGGTCGGATCAAGCTCCCAAGAGCTCCCGAGCCAAAGTGAGGCCGATGATTGACTTGGCATCGACCAGTTCGCCGGCACGAACGAGGGCGGGAACGTCGGCCAGGGCCACTTCCTCGATGGTCATGTGCTGCTCCTCCACGCCTTGGACGGCGGAGGGGACGGCCTCGAGGTCGGTAGCCAGATAGACGAAAGAATGCTCGTCGCAGAAGCCCGGCGAGTTGTAGAACTCGGCCAGCTTCTGGAGGTTGCCGGCGCGCATACCCACCTCCTCCTGCAGCTCGCGGGCGGCGGTGACCTCGGGCACCTCGCCGTCGACGTCGCGCTTTCCCGCGGGAATCTCCAGCAGGACGCGGTCGACGGCAGCGCGGTACTGGCGCACGAGGAGCACAGCCCGTCCCTCCCCCACCACCGGCACCACCGAGACGGCGCCGGGATGGTGCACGACGTCGCGCTCGAAGGTGTCGCCGGAGGGGTCGGTGAAGGTGGCCTGCACGGTGGTGATGAGGGTTCCGGCGAACACCACCTGCTCGCCGACCTTGGCGAAGCCCCCGCCGTCGGGGGCCATCACCCGTTCTGGCGGACGAACCCGGCACCCCGTTCGGGCACGGCGCCAGGCTCCTCCACGACCGGCTCGGCCGCAGTGAGCTCTTCGACGTTGTCGACGCGCCCCAGAGCGTGGGCTCGCGCTGCGCCCACGAAGGCCCGGAACAGAGGATGGGGCCGGTCGGGACGGCTCTTGAACTCGGGGTGGGCCTGGGTGCCGACCCAGAAGGGATGACCGGCCAATTCCACGAACTCGACGAGGCGGTCGTCGGGAGAAGTGCCCACAGCCAGCAGCCCGGCGTTCTCGAGGCGACGGCGGTAGCGGGGGTTGAACTCCCAGCGGTGGCGGTGGCGCTCGTACACGATCGTGTCGCCGTAGGCCCGGGCCACGGTGGAGTCGGGGCGCAGGCGGGCGGGGTAGACGCCCAGGCGCATGGTGCCGCCGTAATTCACCACCTCGCGCTGGTCCTCCATGAGGTCGATCACCGGATGCGGCGACTCGCCGTCGAACTCCGAGGAGTTGGCCCGCTCCAACCCGCAGACGTTGCGGGCGAAGTCGATGACCATGGTCTGCATGCCGAGGCACAGCCCCAGGCAGGGAACGTCGTGCTCGCGGGCGTAGCCGGCGGCGGCAATCTTGCCCTCGATGCCCCGAGGTCCGAACCCCCCGGGGATGACCAGCCCGTCGAGATCGCGCAGGCGCCCGTCGGCCAGCAGCCCCTCGACGTCCTCGGCCTGCACCCAGTCGATGTCGACCTTGGCGCCGTGGTCGTACCCGCCGTGGCGCAGGGCCTCGACCACCGACAGGTAGGCGTCAGGGAGCACGACATACTTGCCGATGAGCCCGATGCGCACCGGTGCGGTGGCCGCCTCGACCCGCCGGACCAGGGCCTGCCACGACGACAGGTCGGGGGCGTGGGTGGCCTTGTCGAAGCGCAGCAGCCGGCAGACGTAGTCGTCGAGGCCCTCGTCGTGGAGCACGAGGGGGATCTCGTAGAGGTTGCGGGCGTCGACGGCACTGACCACACCGGCCTCGGGCACGTCGGAGAGCAGGGAGATCTTGCGCTTCAACCCCTCGGTGAGGGGGCGGTCGCTGCGGCACACGATGGCGTCGGGCTGGATGCCCCGGCCCCGCAACTCGGTGACCGAGTGCTGCGTGGGCTTGGTCTTCTGCTCCCCCGATGGCCCGATGAACGGCACCAGGGTGACGTGGACGTAACACACGTTGTCGCGCCCGATGTCGTTGCGGAACTGGCGGATGGCCTCGAGGAACGGGAGGATCTCGATGTCACCGACGGTGCCACCGACCTCGGTGATGACCACGTCGACGTCGTCTCCGGCCACCCGCAGGACCCGGGACTTGATCTCGTTGGTGATGTGGGGGATCACCTGCACAGTGACGCCCAGGTAGTCGCCCCGTCGTTCCTTGGCCAGTACCGACTGGTAGATCGAGCCCGTGGTGGCGTTGGAGTCGCGATTGAGGTTCTCGTCGATGAAGCGCTCGTAGTGTCCGAGGTCGAGGTCGGTCTCGCCACCGTCCTCGGTGACGAACACCTCGCCGTGCTGGAACGGGTTCATGGTGCCCGGGTCGACGTTGATGTACGGATCGAGCTTCTGCATCGTCACCCGCAGGCCCCGGCTCTTGAGCAGCCGGCCGAGCGAGGAGGCGGTGAGGCCCTTGCCCAGCGAGCTGGCCACACCACCGGTGACGAAGATGTGCTTGGTCAAGGCAACCTCACCCTCGCGGATCTCGGGGACGTCGGAACCGGGGTCGGCGGGCCTGAGCGGCCCGCTGAGCGGGGTGGCGGGCCGGCGGACGAAACACGACGGCGGTGCGGGCAACCGGAGAATGGGACAACCGTCACGCTACCCCACGGGGCGGGCCCGGCATGAGTACCCCGCCTAGGCGGCATCGTCGGGCTCGGACAGGATGGCCGCGGCCTTGTCCACGGCCCGCCGGGCGCGGGTGAGGCGACGCTCGTCGACGGGCAACTCTGTGCCCCCCGCGTCGATGGACTCCCGGAGGCGGGCGATGGCCAGGTCGGCCAGCTCCTCGGAGATGGCCTCCAGCCGCCCCCTGATCTCGTCGAACTCACCGGCCACGTTTCCTCCCCGCGAAGAGCCATGACCCTATGCGTCGAGAGCGCGGCGACGCGTCGCTAGCCTGTGCGGCCGTGACTCCCCCGCCCGAGCCGGCCCTGACCCCGTGGGTGACGGCGGAGGGCGACCGCATCGTGGCCGACCTGCTCGAATGGTTACGGATCCCGTCGATCTCCGCGGTGCCCGACCACGCCGGCGACGTCCGGCGCTCGGCTGAGCTCACCGCCGACCTGCTACGCGGCGCCGGCATGGAGCACGTCGAGGTGCTGGAGACGGCCGGCGCGCCCGCCGTCTACGCCGACCACCTCCACGCCGGCCCCGACGCACCGACCGCCCTCGTATACGGCCATCACGACGTCCAGCCGACCGATCCCCTCGACGAGTGGCTGTCGCCGCCTTTCGAGCCGGTGATCGTCGACGGCGAGTGCCGAGGCCGGGGGGCGATCGACGACAAGGGACAGGTCCTGTTCCAGATCGAGGCGGTGCGGGGCCTTCTCGCCCTCGAGGGTCGGCTGCCGGTGAACGTCCGCTTCCTGGTGGAGGGCGAGGAGGAGGTGGGCAGCCCACATTTCGAGGAGCTGCTCCACCGCGAACGTCACCGGCTGGGCTGCGACGTGGTGGTCGTCTCCGACACCGACATGTGGGCGCCGGGTGTCCCGTCGGTGTGCGTCGGGATGCGCGGCCTGGTGGCCTTCCATGTCGATGTGCGAACCGCCGCCGCCGACCTGCACTCCGGCCTGTTCGGAGGGGCGGTGCCCAACGCCGCCGACGTGGTGGGAACCCTGGTCGCCGACCTCCACGACGATGACCGGAGAGTGACGATCCCCGGCTTCTACGACGATGTGCGTCCCCTCTCCGCCGCCGAGGAGGAGTCATTGGGGCGCATCCCCGTCGACGAGGACGAGTGGCGCCGGATGGCGGGCGTCGGCCATCTCACGGGCGAGGCGGGGCGGTCGGTGCTGGAGCGCATCTGGACCCGTCCCACCTGCGACGTGGTCGGCATCGAGGCCGGCTACACGGGCGACGGCATCAAGACGGTGGTTCCCGCCCGCGGGAGCTTCAAGGTGACCTTCCGCCTGGTTCCCGACCAGCGGCCCCAGCAGGTGGCCGAGTCGTTCTCCGCCTGGTTGCGCGACCGGGTGCCCGCTGATGTCGAGGTGGACGTGCGGCCGGAGGGGGCGGTGGCGCCCGCCCTCACGCCCCTCGACCATCCCGCCATGGGCGCCCTCTGCCGGGCCGTGGAGCGGGTGTGGGGCACGGCGCCGCTGTTCACCCGGATCGGCGGGAGCGGGCCCGAGGAGGCCCTGGCCCGGGTACTCGGCGCGCCGGTGCTCTACCTGGGTGTCGCCTACCCCGACGACCGCTTCCACGCTCCCAATGAGCGCATGGTCATGGACCAGTTCTGGAAGGGCCTGCTCGCCGCCGGCGAGCTCTGGCGGGAGCTGGCGACCCGGTGAGCGATCCCGTGCCTGATCCCGTACGGCCACCGGACCGGGAGTGGATCTCCTTCGAAGACGACGAAGAGGACCGCACGTGGGTGTTCGACATCACCTTCCTGCTGTCAGGCTGGACCTGCATCTTCGGCCAGGGGTGCCAAGGGGTGCTCACCGCCCCGGCGCCCGAGCTGGTGCAGGGGTGCTGCTCCTACGGGGCGCATTTCACCGACGCCGACGACGTGGCGCGGGTGGAAGCGGCGGCGGCCACCCTCGACGCCTCGCAGTGGCAGTTCCGCCGCCAGGGTCGCAGCCGCGGGGTGACCCGGACCACGGCACAGGGCGAGACCGTCACCCGCCTGGTCCAGGACGCGTGCGTCTTCCTCAACCGCCCCGGCTTCGAGGGTGGGCCGGGGTGTGCCCTGCACCGCGCCGCCCTCGACCGCGACGAGCGACCCATGGACCTCAAACCCGACGTCTGCTGGCAGCTCCCCCTGCGTCGCGAGGACCACACCGACGCCGACGGCCATGTCACGAGCAGGCTGTCGGAGTGGGGGCGGCGGAACTGGGGCGGCGGCGGGGCGGAGTTCCACTGGTGGTGCACCGAGGCCCCGGAGGCCTTCGTGGGGCGCGAGCCGGTGTACGTGACCATGGCCGACGAGCTGGAGGCAATCGTAGGCGCGCCCACCTACCGACGCCTGACCTCTTGGCTCGACGCCCGACGGGTCGATCGCCGCACCGCGCCTCTCCCCCACCCCACCGTGCGAACAGCCGGGCATCGCCGCCCGGCGCCGCCGGGTTAGGGGTTACTCAGGGGCGGTCGGTTCCTCGTCCTCGGAGGCCAGACACCAGCTGGCGTGCTCGTCCTCGGGATCGGCGCCGCACTCCGGGCAGGGTTCGACTATCACCTCGGTGCTGCGCTTCAGCGCACGCGCCTCCTCGAAGCGCCGATGCCTTCCCTTCTTCACGTGCGTGCTCCTGCGACGATGGGGACAAGCCGAGGCAAGTGTACCGCCGCCCGTCATCGACGCGGTGCAGGTCGGCGATGGGTACCGTGCGTTGCATGGGTGACACCTTCGATGTCGATGCCATGGTCAACCGATTCCGGGAGCGGGCCACCGCGGTCCGCAGCCGGGGCATGCCCCCGCTCGAGGGCGCCGACCGGCGTCGCTTCCTCGACCGCATGAAGCTCGACTACCAGGACTTCGCCATGCTCGGCGACGCCACCGCGTCGATCGAGGACGGCGTCCTGGTGCTGCGGGTCGACCTGCGCCCGCCGCCTCCTAACCCCTGAGAAGCCCCGTCACCTGTGACCAGATGACGCCCACGAGGGAGGTGGCCACGTCACCGACGATGCCCAGGCTCACGTTGGCGAGACCGGCGGTGGTCTGCCTCAGCGACCAGACGCCGGTGTCGGGGCGGTAGACGGCGGCGTCGACCCTGCCGTCACCGTCGTAATCGGCGGGCTGGGGGATGTCCCCGCCCCCTCCGAGCACGACGCCTCCGATGATCCCACGGACGTACCAGGAGCCGGTGCTCGGCCGCCACACCCCGATGTCGGTGCGGCCGTCGCCGTTGTAGTCGCCCGGGACGGGGACGTCGCCCGGCCATCCCCACCTGACCTCGAAGATGCCCGGAGCCAGCCACTGGCGGGTCGACGGGCGGAACACTGCGACGTCGGTCGTGCCGTCAGCGTCGTAGTCAC
>Ga0183260_10003507_pt1 | contig 12643 bp, 6 predicted proteins | sample AntDrymUQ4972206_2_FD_129768 | JGI IMG/M metagenome (GOLD analysis project Ga0183260, IMG submission 129768) | Polar desert sand microbial communities from Dry Valleys, Antarctica - metaG UQ497 (22.06) (version 2) (version 2) | ecosystem: Environmental > Terrestrial > Soil > Desert | place...
CAGTGCCCAGCCCAGCCGGTTCGAGTCGCCGTGCCGGCGGCGCACTTCGGCCAGGTCGGCGTCGCTCAGCGTGAAGAACCGGTCCAGCGCCTCGCCGTCGAGTTCGGCCGGGAAGCCTGACAGCTGCTCGCGCTGGGCGTCCGACAGGAACCAAACCGGCACTCGGAGAACGCTACGTTGCCCACGGCCACGCTGCTCTGGCTCGTGATCGCGTTGGCTTCTAGCTAGTCCGCTAATGCTGGGACCCGATCGTGTTCTACGGCGTCCGAGAAGGCCGCGCGGCCTGGGCAAGCCCCTCACAGGGCCTCGGCACGTCTGGACGTTCAGGATCCTGCACGGATCCTCGTCACAGGCCGATGAGGGGCACCCGCCACCGATCGGTCACGAAAACCGGAACGGATCGACAGCTCGGAACTCGCCGAGCACCCGCCAGAACAACAGGCTCAGCAACGGCGTGGCCGCGTTGCCGAGCGCCTGCGACCGGCGGGTGCGTTCAGCAACTGCCGGTGGACACGGCCGTCCCCGGGTCGTTGGTGAAGGTGTGGGCCGTCTTCTCGAACGGGTTTCCGCAGCCGGTGCCGGGGTTGAGGTCGTTCCAGGAGCCGCCCTCGGCGATCCCCCAGATCGCACCGATGGTGACGTAGGTGAAGTAAAAGCCCAGCTCCCCTATGGCGGCCACGGTCCGGCTGTGCTGGGACTCGTGGCGGGCCAGGTTGTCGGGAACGGTGCCGTCGGGGTTGAACCTGCCGCTCTGCGTCCACGCCACCGCCCCGAGGGTGAGGGCCCCGCCGCCGGCGCCGACCTCGATGAACAGCATGCCCCGACGGAAGTCCACGTTGCCGCCGCCTATGGCCACGACGATCGCCGAAATCAGCCCGACGGTCGTGGTGATCGGTGACTGCACCCACTTGATCAGGAAGCTGAAGAACCAGGCGACCGGGCTGTTGGTGTTGTCGAGCAGCGGGGTGACGATCGCCCCGAGCAGCCCGGCCACGGTGAAGATGACGATCCCCGCCGCCGCCGCCGCCGCCACGGTGACGCTGAGCCCAAAGATGGCGGCGACGCCGACGATGATGCCGGTCCAGGCGATCACGGCCAGCATCCCGCCGATGGCGCCACCGACCACCCACAGCAGGAACTCGTCCCACGTCTCCACCCCGTTCACCGCCGCCGCCACGGCCCCGATGATGGCCCCCACGATGGCGGCCACGAGCAGGATGACGAGGAACGCGATGCGCCCCGTGGGGTCGCTGAAGTTGGCGGGGTTGTCGAGCGCGTAGAGGTACAGGTTGGCGCCGCCGTGCAGCCCGACGATCTTGTCCTGGTGCACCAGCAGGTAGCCGTCGGCGGTCAGGAAGCGACCGAGACCAGGGCGGTACCAGCGTTGCCCCAGCAGCACAATGTCGAGTCCGTCGGTCAGCATCGCCCCGGCGAAGGTGAACTGCGGCTGGAGCACGATCGACGTCGCCAGTGCACCCCACGGCGTGTACTCGCTGCCGCCGACGAAGGCGCCCGTCGCCAGGTTGCTGAGCACGTTCACGTTGCCGAGCCGGTCGAGGTGGTGCACAAGCGCATCGCCGGTCGACGGGATGAGGGCCAGCCGGCGGTCCTCGTCGAAGACGACCTTGGTGGAGCCGGCGTCGTCTATGACATAGAGGGACTCGACCTCGTGGCGTGTCCGCGTCAACCCGCCGTCGGTGACCCGCGTGGTGACGCGGCGGTCGTGGTGGTCGTAGTCGAACTCGACGACGACGCCGTTCGGCCTCGTCACCCGTACGAGGCGGTGACGGGCGTCGTACTCGAGAGCGCCGAGCTCGGGATCGGACGTGAGGTTCCCCGAGGCGTCGTACACGTACTCCAGGCCGGCCGACGAGCCGCGCCGGATCATGCGGTTCGGGTGGGCGAGGTCGGCGCCGTCGCGACCGTGCACCATCCCGGCGAAGGTCTCGCCGTCCACGAGGTTGCCGCCCGGGTCGTAGGTGTAGTCGAAGCTGTAGGCGGCCTGTCCCGGCCCCGTCCCGGTGGCCGAGGCGAGCCGGTTGCGGCTGTCGTAGGCGAACGTCTGGTTGTTCCGGACCTTGCCGGTGACGGTCGACTGGTCGGCCACTGCGGTGACGCGGCCGACGGCGTCGAGGTCGTACAGCAGGCGCTGGAGCAACGTGCCGATGGCATGGCCCTGGGGCCCGGATGCGACGACCTCGAGGGCGAGCTCACGCAGGAGGTGGTCACCGGGCGTGAACTCCCGCCGGGCTTCGAGGCCATTGGCGAAACGGATGCGCGTCCGCTTCCCGTGGGGCCCGTGCTCCACGTCGTCGACGATGCCGGGGATCGACCGGATGAGGCCGGCATCGTCGTAGTCGTATGTCACCATGTGCCCGTCCGGGTAGGTAACCGAGCGGACGTGACCCTGGGAGTCGTACGTGAGGCCGGTGACCTGGACGGCGGCCTCGCCAGCGAACTGCGTCCGCATCCGAGCAGGGTTCCCCTCGTCGTCGTACGAGTACTCCACGGACCCGAAGCGGCCGGAAACCTTGACCAGGCGGCCGATCAGGTTGTCGCCGGTTCCCGCGTCGTAGACGAAGGTGTCTTCCACCGGGCCGGCCGGGCCGCCGGACCGGATGCGCAGGTCCCGCCCGTGGACGTCGCGGTCGTGGTGGACCACCCGCCCTTCGGCGTCGATGCGCTGGATCTCGTTGCTGTCGGCGTCTAGCACGAACCGGGTCACACCGGAGTCGGCCGACGTCACCCGGATGCGGTTGCTCCACCCGTCCAGGACCGACACCAGCGACGGTGCCCCAGAGGCGTCCACCAGCCCGACCAGCTGGCCGAGCGCGTCGCACACCCGACGCTCGACGAACGGCGTCGTCCCGTCGTACTCGGTCACGCTGACCAGGCGGCCCCACGCGTCGGTGCGGCTCGTCCGCGACGGTGGCGCGTCCGGATCGAGGGCGAGCGCTGCGGTGGCCTCGGGGTCGAAGAAGTGGGTCTCGCCGCCGTCGTGCACGTAGCGGATCTCCTGGCCGCCGAAGATCGTCTCAGCGACGAGCCGGCCGGCGAAGTCATAGTGCTTGTCGTGGCGCACCGTCCCGGCCGGCGGGTCCGGGTCGAAATCGGGGTCGGTGGCGTCGTAGCAGTCGACGATGGCGGTCTCCCGGTTGCGGATCGACGTGACCTTCGTCTGCTCGACAGCCCAGCCATTCCGGGCCCGAGTGCGGACGTGGTATGGCCGGCCGGCGCCGTCGTGGTGGCTGTGGCGATTCCAGCCCGGCGTCGCGTCCGAGGGGCGTACCCGGAGGCGCTGGATCGTCCGGTGCGGAATGCTCGCCCGGTCGTGCTCGTACGTCTCCGTGGGACGAGCGGGGTTGGCGCCGCGCCGCCAGACGGCGACGATCTCGCCCAGCCCGTCGAAGCGCGTGCGCAGCTCGTGGCCGTTGGCGTCCTCGATGAGGACTGCCTGCTGGACCACGGGGTCGAAGCGCACGGCCCGTGCCGGCCGGCCGGCGTCGGTGGTGGAGACCGGCGTCAGCCCCAGCGCGTCGTAGGCGACGGCCACCCGCTGACCGAGCGCGTCGATGGTCTCCACCTGGTTGCCGTGCGCGTCGCACCGGTACCGCCGGGTGTCGTGCACGTGGATCGTGCCGAGCACCGGGTCGACCTCCACCCGGTACAGGTCGTCGAGGATGCCGGGCGGCGTCGTGCCGTAGGCGTCGGCCCGCATCTGCGGCGTCAGCGCCACCTCGGTTTGGCGGCTGAGGAAGCCCCGGGCCACCTGGCCGTGGGCCAGCCCCACGAAGTCGGGGCCGTCGTAGAACCAGTCGAAGGCCTTGAGCAGCCTTGCCCCCGAGACCTTCCGCTCCCGGACCGGGATGCTGGTCAGGCCGTGCGCGGCGTGCTGGGCGAATCGGCGCTCGATCACCAGCTCGTCGTCGTGGTCGCCCTGCTCGTCGGACCACAGCCCGCGCCTGGTCTCGCGGACCACGTTGCCAACGTCGTCGTGCTCGTATGCCAGGCGCTCCCTCGCGTACGGCACACCGCCCTGGAGGCGGGTCGAGGTCCGCTCGCGCTCCAACGCCAGCCACGCGCCCGCCGTGGGCGCGGCGGCGTCGGCCGGAAGCGCCGACCACGTTGAGCTCGAGATCGAGTGGACGTTGCCGGTCGCCGGGTCGACCACCTCTGTGCGGTGGGGCTGGCCCCGCCCGGCCTCGAAGGCGGGGACGCCGGCCGACTCCACCCGGTTGTGGAACCACAGACGCTGGAGCGAGGCCGCCTCGTGAGCGGTGGCGAGGTCCATGGCCTCCACCTCGGCGAACCCGAGCCACTGACGGGTGCGTCCGTCGAAGTGGCCGTCGTGGTACCGATACGTGGTGGTGGCGGACTGGCCCGTCACGGTGTCGGTGGTGGACATGGCCGAGATCACGTGGACGGGGAACGGCAGATACCCGGTCCATCGCCTTCCCTCGGCCAGGTCGCGGGCCCGCTCGAAGGCCGAGGTCGTGTAGGAGATCTCGGTGCGGAGCCCGGCGCCGTTGTCGACCGACGCGAGTAGATACGGCTTCACGCCGCCGAGCAGATCGAGGTGGAGGTACCCGGCAGTGCCGTTCGCGGTAGGGCTCATTGTCCACAGCAGCCCGACGTTCCCCGAACCGGTCATGTCCACGAGGAGCATGCGCGCCGCCGACAGCGGTGGCGTCCGGTCGACCTCGATCGCCGGGCCGAACCGGCCGCCGCCCTGGTTGAGGTGGATGCGCACCTGGCCGCCGCCCACGAGGACGAGATCGGCGGTGCCGTCCCCGTCGACGTCGGCAAGGTACGCGTCCCGGGCGGGGTCGGGCACGTCGAGCGCCGGCGTGTCCGCCATGACCACCGGCTCGCCGATGCGGCCGCCGCCCAGGTTCGGCCAGTACACGACCGCCTGAGACCGCAGCAGCACCAGGTCGGGGAGGCCGTCGCCGGTCATGTCGGCGAACCGGAGCCGGTCGTCCTGATCAACGCGGGGCGGAAGGTCGCCCCAGGGCAGGACGAAGGGGCCGCGCCACCCCCGCCCGCGACCGTCGTTCATGAACCCGAACGGCGTGCCGTTGCGGAAAGTGAGGACGTCGACGACGCCGTCGCCGTCCAGGTCGAGGAAGACGACCTCCTCCTCATTCAGGCCGAACCCGGGCGCCAGGCGCACCTGTCGCTTGGCAAGGAACCCCTGGTCCGGGTCGTGCTCGAACCACGAGCCGCCGATGGTGTCGCCCACCAGCAGGTCGGCGGTCCCGTTGCCGGTGATGTCGGCGAAGCGCACGGGATCCTCGGCAAGGGAGACGCCGCCAGCCAGCCGGCGCAGGCTCTGCGGTGGCCCGAACCGCCCCTCGCCCCGGTTCTCCCAGTACGTGGCGCCGTCGCGGGCCATCCGCAGCACCCCGGGGAGCGCCGTACCCAGGTGGTCCATGATGGTGACGTCCCCGCCGAGCGGCGGCGGGGACGTGGTGGACGCCGTGAACCGCCGGATCCGCTGCTGTGACGGGTCGAACGTCGTATAGCCGAAGCTGATCGGGGCCTGCCGCGACTCCACCGTGGTGCCGTCCTCGTCGTGCCAGCCGACGACAACGACTGACGACAGGAGGGAACTGCCGACCGACGGGGCCTCTGCGTAGGACAACACCCAGGCGCGAGCATCGGTGGGAGGGCCGTCGACCGAGTGCTGCAGGAGGAGGCGGCGGCAGCGGGAGCGGAACGGGACGGCGAAGCCGAGGGCGTGGGAGGTGGACGGGTCCGGCCTGGTCTCGTAGTCGAGCGAGAGGCGGAAGGCGCTCCACGAGATCGAGGCTGGGCGGTGCTCGCCGTCCACCGTCTTGTACTGGTACGTGACCTCGACGCCGTTCGGGAACGTGACCGTGTCGAGGTACCACCGGGCGACGTGATCGATGCCGTCGACCGAGCCGGCGAGGCGCGACTGCGGATCGGCGCCGAAGGTCATGGTGAGGAGGTCGGGCGTCCGGCACATCCACCCGTCGCCGGCCCGGGTGAACAGCTGACGCTGGGTACCGACCGTCGGCGCCCACCGCCCACCGCCGAGATCGACGAGCGGCTCGGCGCCCGAGAGCAGGAACCGGTCGGGCTCCAGGGGACTGAACGGGGACGGTCGCAGGCGCTCGACGAAGGGGATGCTGAGGGTCCAGCCCATCCCGAACAGCCCGGCGCCGAGCCCGGTGTTGTAGAGCAGGTCGATCTTCGGGGTGACCCCCCCGGGGCCGTGCGGCAGTTCGATCGGGATCCGGTTGGACCCGCCACCCATGGCCAGGTTCGGGCGGAACCCGTCGCCGCTCGAACGCATCCCGCCGCCACCGCCGGGCAGCGGCCGCGACACGGCGTCGACGCCGCTGCCGGGCATCTCAGATTCCCGGGTCGGCCCTGTAAGTGAACCGGTACGAGACGGCGAGCTGGACGTCGACGACCGGTGCCAGTTCGTCGTCGGCAGCGAAGGCGACCGTGTAGGTGTCGGCGACGGCATCGTGCAACCAGTCGTCGAACGGGGCCATGGTGGTGGCGTCGGAGGCGAGCACCCCGCCGGCATCGGTGTCGGCGGTCACCGTGGCACCGTCGGCCGCCCTCGTGATCGTCAGCTCCCGGACGCCGAGGGGAGGTGCCCCTGGCGCCGTGACCAGACGCACGGTCAGGCTGGCGAGCTCGGCACTCGTCACCCACGCCGGCAGCTCGGCTGTCCGAACGTGGAAGGAGATCTCGCGGTCGCGCTCCATCTGGAAGTACTCGTCCGGCTCGTGGAGCCGGACGGACCGCACGAACGAGCGTCCGCCGGTCGTGCCGTACAGCGCCCGCGTGTGGGTCTCGAGGTCGGCGTCGAGATCGGCGTCGAGGTAGAAGACCAGGGTCACGTCGCTGATCGACTCGTAGACGAGGTCGTTGGCCGAGGGCCAGACCATGAGCTTCCAGTTTCCCTGCGGGCCGAGGTTCTCGAAGATCGTGAGGACCTCCTCCTTGGGAGCGAGCACGGCGTAATCGCGCCGGAACTGGTAGCTCGACAGGATCATCGACTCCTCGGGCACGACCCGGTTGTGCTTGAACCAGCCCCCGCCGCCGAGGCGCCACTCGGTGGAGATCCCCAGGTGCTGAAGGGTCCCGCTGATCCCGGCGGCCGGGATCAGCCCCTCGACGAACAGCTCCACGCGCTTGATCTTCCGCCGCCACGTACCCGGGTACCGCCTGTCGAAGATCTCGAGGTCGGTCCTGAACTCCATGGCCCCGGTGCGCTGGAACGTGTCGAACGCCTGGGGGAACTCCTCGCGCATCGACATCACGACCCGGATCGGGTTCTGCTTCTGGGCGTGCTGTATGTAGTCGAGGGTGAACGAGGCGACGTCCTGCTTCAGGTGGTCGCCGCCGAGGAGGGCATCGGGGCCGCCGATCCCGTAGTCCAGGCGGATCCGGTGCAGGTTGCGGTCGAACTCCACCTCGTAGGCGCGCTCCATCACGTAGGCGGCCTCGATGGCCATGTCCAGGTAGCCCCGCGCCAGGTCCTGCATGTCCCCGGCCAGCCGGAACCAGAGGTCCTCGTCGAACATGCGGTCCTCGGCGTACTCCAGGATCTCGCGTGACCCCTCAAGACGGATCTGCGCCAGCTGGGCGTTGAGCTGCTGCACCTGCAACCGCACCTGCGACTGCTGCTCGCGGACAGAGGCGATAGCGACCTCGGCGGCCGCTTCGGATACCTGCCGCACCAGCCGGTTCTGCTGGATCTCGAAGTTGAGCCACTCCCGCACCTCGCCGACGGTGTCGAAGAAGTCCTCCACGTCCCCGCTGTAGTCGTGGCTCTCGCCGTGGTAGCGGACGTTGGTGTAGGTGATGTCCTGGTCGTTCGCGGCGTTCGAGGCCCAGGCCAATGCGGCGTTGACCGAGGCCAGCTCGGCGCCGATAGTGTTCCAGTCGTTGAGGTTGGCCTGGGCATTGGCGGTGCGCAGCTCGGTCAGCTCGCGAGTCCGCGTTGCCGCTACGACCTCGAGTGCCGCGTCCTCTAGGCGCTTCTGCTCGACGGCGACGGCCGCCTCGTTCATGGCGACGGCGTTCTCCAGCTGGAGGCGCTCGAACTTCTGCTGCTCGGCCTGCGAGCGGAACTGGATGAAGGTCCGCTCCGCCTGGATGGCGTTGTCGGCCAGGTAGTTGGCGGCGCTCTGGAGGTACGTGAAGCGCAGCACCGGCACGTAGTCCGCCGAGAGCCCGAGGATGTTCAGGCCAGCGTCGATCTTGAGCAGTTGCCGGGCGGCGGCGGTGACGATCTCGGACAGTTTGGGGTTGACGGCCCCGGAGGGCTGTCCGAGAAGCCGCTTGACCACCTCGCCGGCCTGGGCCCGGCACGTGGCGAAGGTCGGCGGCTGGTAGAGCGGCGACGCGTCGGGCACGGCGAAGGGCAGCTTCACGATCTGCTCGTAGTGGCTCCGGGCCGCGGCCGGCAACTGCCGGCGGAACAGCTCATCGCCCCACTTGAGGCGCGTGGCGGCGATCCGGCGCCAGAGGTCGGCCCCTTCGATGTTGGCGTTGAGCCACGGGTACGACAGCACGCTGGTGTAGTAGCTGACGGCCTGCTGGAACTGCCCGAGGGCGGCGTAGGTGTCCCCGATGGCCAGAGGCAGCGTGTAGAAGTAGAAGTGGGTCAGGTAGGCCACGAACGTCGGGCCCATGGCGTCGAAGACCTTGAGCTGGTCGAGCGTCGTGGCCGCCTTGCGGGTCTCCAGGAGGTCGCTGACCACGGAGGCCTTCCACTCGGCGGCGCCCAGCTTGAGCACCTGGGTGGCACCACCCGCCAGCACACCCACGCTGCGCGCCGAGTCCAGCACGGTTGCCGAGCTGGTCACCAGTCTGGCGGCACTCGTGAGGTTCGCGCCGTCGGGCACCTTGAACACCCGGTCGGTGACGGGTTCGGGAAGCCGGATCGAGCCCTGTGATCGGCTGACGACCTTCGGTCCGCGGTCTGCGACGAGCCGCATGTTCTCCTTGATGGCGTCGAGCGCCTCGATGTCGCCGAGCGTGCGGTAGATGGTTCCGGCCTGCTCGAACAGGGCGGTCGCCCGCCTAGTGGCGGCCGGGCTCTCCTCGAGGTAGGTGGCCACCACGGCGGCATGCTCGGCCAGCGTGTCGGCCGCCAGCTTCACCGCTCCCTGGCTCAATGCCACCTTTACCAGGCCCTGGTACATCCTCTCTGCCTCGTCGGTCTTCTTCTCGGCCAAGAGACGGCGAGCGCCCTGGCGTGCCTTGTCGATTCGCTGCGGTGGGCTGAAACCGGGGTCGACGGCGAGGTTGGAGAAGCGCGCCAGCTTCGGGTTCGGCGTCACCTCGGTCGTCGAGAACAGCCGCCGGTCGTCCGCCGGCAGCTTGACCGCCTCACCCGGCTCGGTGGCCGTGACGAGCCGCCGGCTGAGCTCGATGATGCGACCGGGGTCAATCACGGTTGCGTCAAGAAGGATCCAGTCGAGCAGGCCCTTGGTCGGCGGCAGCTCGGGGTGGCTCTGCACGGTGATCTTCTGGCGGAGCTCGAGGTACCGCTCCAGAGCGACGGTGTACTCCCGGTGGAAGAAGCACTCGTTGGCCTCCGACAGCAGGTCCCGGTAGTCGATCTCGGCGCTGGAGGACGGTTGCTCCACCACGATGCGCGGGCCGGTCCGCCAGGAGACCCGCGGATGCATGGTTCGGATGGCCAGGTAGTTCTCGACGTGCAGCGCCATGATGCCTTACCTAGGAGCGGATTCGTCCAACTCTGCACGGGAGAGTAGCGAGCAGCGCGCCTGATGTCGAGTTCTCAGTTGTTCGACGCTGATGACCTGAGCGGCAGTTTCGAACGGAAGTTCAGGAATCGCTTGACCGGGCAGAGGCGCTAGCGGGGTATCTGGGACGCCCGAGGTTGTCCCGGGACGTCGTAGAACTTGAGTAACTGTTCAGGTCGTTTAGCGCGCTCCGCGCGAGGGTCCACCACTGGGCGCGCGCAGTGGGGTAGAACGTTTCTGTGGGGTTGGCCGAGCGGGTCGTTCAGCTGGAGGCCCGTCTGGTAGAGCTGATCGCCGAGAACGAGGCGCTGCGGGACAGGGTGGCCCGGTTGGAGGCAGAGTTGGCCCGCGACTCGAACAACTCGTCGAAGCCGCCGTCGGCTGACCCGATCGAGCCCCGGAAGAAGCGGGAAGAACGTCGGATCCTCAACCACAGCAGAAGTCAGAAGACTTCATTCACGCGACACTAGCTAGCTAACTAACTAACAGCCCCGGCTCTGGACCCAGGAGTTGCGTCTCCGTGGCCACGACCACCGTACCCCTCAGCGGCACCCTTGCGGTGCTGCTCGACAGCCCCGAAGTCGGCACCCTCGTCGCTGACCTTGAGGCGACCCGCTGGACGGGTCGCCCCGGCTACCCGATCCGGTCGATGGTCGGCATGGCGCTCGTGAAGTCGCTCTACAACCTGCCCACGTTGACCCGCACGGCCCGTCTGGTGGCCGAGCACGCCGAGCTTCAGCGGGTCCTCGGCTCGGTCCCTCGGTGTACGCCTGCTACCGGTTCACGGCGAAGATGCTCGACAACGAGGCTGCGCTGACCGCGTGCACCACGGCGGTGCTCAACCGGCTGCGTGAGCAGATGCCCGACCTGGGCGCCACCGTCGCGATCGACGGGTCGGACCTTCCGGCGTACGCCAACGGTCAGCGGTTCCTGTCCAAGGGTGGCCCGGAGCGGGAGCGGTACAGCGACCCCGGTGCTTCGTGGGGTCACCGCTCGTCCATCTCCACTCGCACGGGCGGCGGCTACTACGGGTACAAGATCCACGCCGCCGTCGACACCGCCACCGGCCTTCCGGTGGCTTGGAGGGTCGAGACGGCACGGGACAGCGAGATCCCCGTCGTGCCGACCCTGCTCGACACGCTCAGCGAGCGGGGCTGGACGACGACGTACGCCGTGCTCGACAAGGGCTACGACGCCGAGAACGTCTACACCGCCTGCGAGGACCGGGGCATCCGGCCCATCGTCCCCCTCCGCAAGACGGGCAAGGTCGTCGCTGGCGAGCACAAGCCTCGCGAGTGCGAGCACGGCACCTGGACCTTCGCCGGGTCCGACGCGAAGCGGGGCGCGTCCAAGTGGCGCTGCCCGACCGGCGACTGCAAGCCCGGCTCGGTGTGGGTGAAGGCCGGCCGGCTGCACACGCTCGTTCCCCGGTCCACGGACCGGTGGGGCGACCTGTACCGACAGCGTGGCTCCGTGGAGCGGACGTGCGGCCGGTTGAAGCACGAGTGGGCGATGCTGCCCCTCCGCACCCGCCGGATCGCCCGTGTCCGGCTGCACGTGGACCTGACGATCCTCGCTCAGCTGGGCACGGCACTCGCCAAGGCCCGACCCGTCCCCCTCGCGGCGTAGCCGCCTCCCGAACCCCGGTTCATCCGGGGCTTCGGCGCGTCCGCACTCAGGAACCGGACCGTTCGGAGCCTCCGTGAGCGTCCACGCGGCCGTTCGCTGGTCGAGCGGGGTCATGATCGACCCCCGTGACGACCCTGCCCGGTGCCGAGCGGCGACCCCGATGGGGTTTCGCTTGCCGAATCGCTCGCCCCTCCTAGTTGGCTCTAACCTCTAGTCACTAGATGCTAGTGACGGAGTGTGACAGCGAATGGCGAAGCCACAGGTCAACGTGCTCCTCAGTCAGGACGATCGCGACCTGCTTGAGGCCGTCGCCTTCGTGGACGAGACTACGGCGAGCGAGTTGCTACGCCCCGTCGTCGCGGCGTTCCTCACGAAGCAGCGGAACGAGCCCGACGTGAAGGCAGCGCTAGCGGCACTTCAGAGCCGGCGGGCCCGGAAGGCGGGCAAGCTGTCGGACCTGCGGGTACACATCGCGAACGAGTCGGCGGAGTAGCCCAGCCCCCCGGGGCGAGAACCCGTCGCCAGTTGAGTCCCATCCGGAACGCTGGTCGACTTCCCGTCAGCCGCTCCGGTGACGGCAGCGGTCCTCCAAACGGATGATGGGCCGGTCGACCGGACGGCCGACCCAGGTTTCACCTTGCTCGCTGATGCGGTGCCCGACTGCGACGTTGATGATGGGGATCGTCAGTCGAGAGTGCTCTGGAAAGGGCGGTGGGCGAGATGAAGAAGGATCGATCGAGCCGGTGGGTGGTCGCGGTGTTCGGCGACTCGAAGCGGAACGGCGGGTGGCATGGCATGCCGAGGGTCCGGGCGGTGGCCGTCTTCGGCGATGTCGTCCTGGACCTGCGGGGATCCGACCCGTCGGGTCCTGAGGTGGTCGTCGCCACCGCGGTGTTCGGCGACGTGAAGGTGCTTCCCCCTGAGGGCTGCACGGTGGAGCTCGGTGGGTTCGGCCTCCTGGGGGACAACCGGAACGACGTGGCGGGAGGAGGAGCACCCACGGCCAGGTCGCTGCGGGTCAAGGGGCACGCGATGTTCGGAGACGTGCGGGTGTGCTGATCGACGGCGATGTCGGTCGTGGTCGGCGATCCGGTCAACCGAAAGCCACGGAGCCTCCGGTCATCGTGGTCGCCGGAGGATCCCGCGGTCGAGCGCGACGGTGACGGCGGCCGTCCGGTCGTCGACCCCCAGCTTGGTGAAGATGTGCGAGAGGTGGGTCTTCACCGTGGTCTCGCTGATGTAGAGCGTGCGGGCCA
>Ga0183260_10003508_pt1 | contig 12643 bp, 14 predicted proteins | sample AntDrymUQ4972206_2_FD_129768 | JGI IMG/M metagenome (GOLD analysis project Ga0183260, IMG submission 129768) | Polar desert sand microbial communities from Dry Valleys, Antarctica - metaG UQ497 (22.06) (version 2) (version 2) | ecosystem: Environmental > Terrestrial > Soil > Desert | place...
CGCCTCGGCTACCTCAACGTCCGCGAAACGATCGAGGACCGCCAGATCGCCAGCGTCGCCATCGACACCCAACGCGCCCCGCTGATCCGCATGGCCTTCGACCTGGCCGCCACCGGCCAACACACCCTACGCACGATCACCGAAGTTCTTGATGAGGCCGGGCTGCGCTCCCGACCAACGCCCGCCCGCCCCTCCCAGCCGCTGGCGATCGGCACGGTGCACCGGATGCTGCGCAACGACTACTACCTCGGCATCGTCACCCACGGCGGCGTCAAGCTCCGTGGCCGCCACGACCCGCTCGTCGACCAAGACACCTTCGACCGTGCCCAAGCCGCGCTCGACAGCCATCGCGCCCGTGGCAGCCGCGGCCACAAGCACCACCACTACCTCTCCGGCCAACTGCGCTGTGGGCGCTGCCGCAAGTCCTACGGCTACGGCCGCCACCGCGGCAAGAGGGGCGTCCACTACGAGTACTACTCCTGCCTCAGCCGCGTCACCCCCAGCGGCCCCTGCGGCGCCTGCTACGTCCGCCTGCAGGCGATCGAGGAACAGCTCGACGCCATTCACGCCACCGACTGGCTGACCGCCGAGGAACGCGAGCAGGTCCGGAGCGCTGTGCGGGACTACATCGAAAAGAAGGCCCTCGTCGCCCGCAGCGAGAGCGACCGCCACGTCCGCCGCCTGCGCGAACTGACCACCCAGCAACAGAAGCTGGTCCAGCTCTACTACCGTGACGCCGTCTCGATCGACGTCCTGCACGCCGAGCAAGCGCGCATCACCGCCGAGCGAGCCCAAGTCGAACACTGGGCCACCGCCGCAAGGCACCAAGTCGACGACGTCATGACCGCCCTTGACGAAGCCCTCGCCCTCGTCGACGCCGGGCAGCGCGCCTACGACAGCGCCACCGAGTCCCAACGCCGCTTGCTCAACCTGGCGATCTTCTTCACGGTCGTTGAGGAGCCCGACGACGTCATGGTGGAGCCGCAGCTCGAGGCCTTCTACGAGCAGCTGGTCGACTTCGTCGCCGTCCGGCCGGCCAACGGCAACGGCCGCCCGAACGGGCAAGGCAGGCCCGCCCAGGCCCGGACAGCCGCCCTGGCGGCCGCGACGGGCGCCAGCAACGGGCCGGGTCGCGACGCGAACCCCAGCCCCGTTTCCTGGGGTCAGGGTTCGCATAGCGAACGAATGGCGGAGGGGGAGGGATTCGAACCCTCGGTAGCGGGGTTACCACTACAACGGTTTTCGAGACCGCCCCGTTCAACCACTCCGGCACCCCTCCGAGGCGCGCGCAGGCGCTCGCCGAGGATAGGAGATAGACGGTCACACCTGCGAGCCGGGGGCGTGACAGGATCGGACGTCACCACCAGCCGTCCAAAGGAGCCTGAGCGAGCATGCCCGAGCGCAGCAGCTACGCCCACGGCATTCCCTCGTGGGTTGATCTCTCCTCGCCCGATCCGGAGGCCTCGGCGGCCTTCTACGGCGCGCTGCTCGGGTGGGAGCACGTCCCGCCCGAGAGTCCTGAAGCGACCGGCGGCTACGGGATGTTCACGTTGCGCGGCAAGCTCGTGGCGGGCGTCGGCCCGCTGATGTCCGAGGATCAGCCGATCGTCTGGAGCACGTACGTCGCGGTCGACGATGCCGACGACGTTGTCGCGAAGGCGCGCGACGCGGGCGGCCAGGTGTTCATCGCGCCGATGGACGTCCTCGACGCCGGCCGGATGGCATTCCTCGTCGATCCCACCGGCGGGTTCATCGGCCTCTGGCAGGCCGGCCGCCATCACGGCGCCGAGCTTGTCAACGAGCCGGGCGCGCTGGTCTGGAACGAGCTGCGCACACGCGACGTCGAGGCAGCGGCGGCCTTCTATGGCGAGGTACTCGGCTGGACGACGCAGCCGTGGGCAGACGACTACCAGACGTGGGTCAACGACGGCGACGTCGTCGGGGCCTGACGGCGCTGAGCGACGAGCAGCCGCCCGAGGTTCCGTCGCATTGGTCGGTGTCGTTCGTCGCCGAGGACGTCGACGAGACGACCAGCAAGGCGCGGGGGCTCGGGGGCTCGGTGCTGATCCAGCCCTTCGACGCACCGCCGGTCGGCCGCGTCGCGGTCCTCACCGACGCTCACGGCGCGATGTTCGCGATCGTCTCGCCGCCGACGCCCCGGTCCGCCGACGACGCCGCGGCGGCGGCGGCAGACGCCTAGCGCCGCGAGCCGAAGAACGCGGTCAGCAGCGCCGCGCACTCCCCGGCCAGCAGCCCAGCGGCCACATCGGGGCGGTGGTTGAGCCGCGGCTGGGCGAGCACGTCGAGGACCGAGCCCGCGGCGCCTGCCTTGGGATCGACCGTGCCGTAGACGACGCGCGGCACGCGGGCAAGCACGATTGCCCCCGCGCACATCGCGCACGGCTCGAGCGTCACGTACAGCACCGCATCGAGCACGCGCCACGATCCCAGTGCGCGGCTGGCCTCGCGCAGCGCCAGGATCTCCGCGTGGGCGGTCGAATCCTGACGCAGCTCGCGCTCGTTGTGGCCGGCGCCGATGACCTCGCCGTCGCGGACGACGACGGCGCCGATCGGCACGTCGTCGTGCTCGAGCGCGGCTTCCGCCTCGCGCAGCGCGAGGCGCATGAAGTACTCGTCGCGCGGAAAGAACGGTGCCGCCATCGCTGGGGCGAATCACGCCGTCCGAATGATCAGCACCGAGCACGGCGCGTGGTGCGAGACCTTGTTGGGCACCGATCCCAGCAGGAAGCGCTTGGCGCCGGTCATGCCCTTGTTGCCGACGACGATCAGGTCGCTGCCGCGCTCCTCGGCGACGTCGAGGATCGCGTCGGCCGGATCGCCCTGGCGGGGGAAGACCTCGGCCTCGACGCCGGCCGCGCGGATCTCGGCGGCCGCTGCCTCGAGCGTCGCCTCGACGTCCTCGCGCGGGTTGAGGATCCACTGCAGGTCCTGCGGCACCTGGAGGGACTCCTCGCGCAGGCGGGCATCGGAGACAGGCTCGTAGGCGCTGACGAGCTCTATCCTCGCGCCGACCGATCGCGCAAGCTCGATCGCCTGGCGGACCGCCTGCGTGGCGGTGTCCGATCCGTCCGTGCCGACGACGATCGAGCTGAACATGGCGTCGCATCATAGGCGCGGGCTGCAGCGATCTAGGCGAGTTTGACGATCGCGATCACGATGCCCGCCAGCACGAAGACGACGATCGCGGCTTGCGTCCAGACCCAGAATGGCGACAACGGTGTCGCCTACTCCGCGCGCAGCTTGGAGTTGATCGAGGCGGTCGCGGAGCTCAGGTTCGCGTTGACCGTGATCGTCGCGGCGCTGAGCTTGCGCTGGACGTCCTCGAGCACGGTGGTCGTCGGCGAGCGCATCGTCTCGGTGATCTGCGAGACCTCCTCGCTGTGGTCGGCCATCACCGCGACGAGCCGGCCGTGCTCGGCGCGCACGTCGCCAGGCACCTTGATCGCGCGCAGCCGGCCGGCGAGCGTGTCGATCGTGCTGACGAAGCGATCGAGCGCGCGCCGGTCGTGCGCCGCGGAGCTCATCTTCGTGATCTGCAGCTTTACCCTCGTCGCGGCGCTCGCGAATTGCGTCTGAGCCGCGTTGACCTGCTTGACGTAATCGTTCTTGGCGGCGCTGTCCTGGGTACCGCAGGCGCCCAGGGCCGCGGCGAGCACGATCGCCGTCGCGAGTAGGGCGATCCGCGCAAGCCCAAGCATGGCGCGGCACCCTATCGCGCGGCTCTGCGATCAGCGTCTCGTAACAACCGCTCGCTACCGTGGTTGGTGCACCAAGTCGACGATCCGAGGCCCCCGATGCTCAACTTCCTGTCCAAGCACAAGACCGCCTTGCCCGAGCCGGACTCGGCGCTGCCGGGACGCGAAACGCCGATGCGCGTACCCGAACGTCATTTCGTGCTCGACGCCCCACTGGGGCCGCCGTTCCCCGATGGCACCGAGCAAGCGATCTTCGGCCTCGGCTGCTTCTGGGGCGCCGAGAAGCTGTTCTGGGAGGCGCAGCCCGGGGTCTTCACGACTGCCGTTGGCTATGCCGGCGGCTACACGCCGAACCCGACCTATCACGAGGTCTGCAGCGCGCAGACCGGTCACAACGAGGTCGTGCTCGTCGTCTTCCGCCCCGAGGAGCGCAGCTACGAGGACCTGCTGAAGCTGTTCTGGGAGGGCCACGACCCGACCCAGGGCATGCGCCAGGGCAACGACGTGGGCACGCAGTACCGCTCGGGTATCTACACGACCTCTGACGAGCAGCGCGCGGCGGCCGAGAGCGCGAAGGAGCGCTATGAGAAGGCGCTGCGAGCAGCCGGCCGCGGGGAGGTCACGACCGAGATCGTGCCCGCGCCCGAGTTCTACTACGCCGAGGACTACCACCAGCAGTACCTCGCCAAGAACCCCGGCGGCTACTGCGGGCTCGGTGGGACGGGCGTGAGCTGCCCGGTCGGCGCGGCGATCTAGCTCGAACAAGGCAGCAGCTCCGACAAACGTCCAGTCGGCGAGGATGCTTGCCGATCCCGGGCCGGGATGAGTCGGAGAAAGGCCACTCCATATGCGCGTAGTCGGGCCGGCGCGCGTGCTGCGCCATCAGGGTCAAAACGAGTACGCGCTGCGCTTCGAGGGGATGCCCGAGGAGATGCTCCAGCACCTCCACGCACTGACGCTCAGCGCCGCCTGAGGCGGCGGCCAGCGAGTGGTCACGACTCGGTCGGCCATCCTCCGACCGAGTCGCTCCCATCATTGCCTTCAGAGCACTGCACTTCCCTTCACCCCTGCCCGGACCGTCTTCCCTCCGGTGGGCGCTACCGCGACGCTAGTCCCGGGACTGCGCTTTGACGAACAGGGGTCAAAAACGCGCCCACTCCGATGTGAAAGCTCCATCGTGCGGTTCGCATTTTCCACCGTCACGGCGTCACGCGTCAGCTCGAAGACGGACTCGAGCTCGCCGTGCAGCCGGGGAGCCTCGCTCAGCGTGCCGTCAACGGCGGATTCGCAGAGCCGCGCGGCGATCCGAGACAGGCGCTCGGCGCCGGCCACCGCGGCGCTGCCCTTCAGGCCGTGGGCTACGCGCCCGACGGCAGCCGCGTCACCGGCGTCGATCGCCCGCGCAAGCTCTCCGATCGTCGCGCCCGACAGCTCGAGGAACCGCGCCAACAGGCGTGCGCGAGCCTCGTCGTCGTCACCGAAGACATCAGCGAGTCGCGATGCGTCCATCAGCGGCGCGTCCAGCTCGGCGGAGACCCGCTCGCGCGGCGTGTCGTGGCGAATTGGGGCGATGCGGTCTCGTCGGCGCGAGCTTCGGGCAGCTAAAGCATCGCGCTCATGTAATCGGTCAGACAGGTCGATGTGGAAGAAACGGCCGAGGTCGTTTAGTTCGACCATGCCAGCGACGCACGACATCCGCGCTCCCGCACCTCAGCCCGCGGTCCGCTCCGCCCTTCCGCGCGCGGATAGGGTGCTCATCGTCGAGGACGACGAGCTGACGCGCACGATTCTGGCTCGCGTACTCGAGTCGGCCGGCTTGCGCACCCAGCTCGCGGGTGACGGTGAGGAGGGCGTCAGGCTCGCGCTGCACGAGCGACCCGACGTCATCCTCATGGACCTCTCGATGCCCAAGCTCGGTGGCCGTGAGGCGCTCGCCCAGATCCGCGCGGACTACCGCGCTCGCTCGACACCGGTGATCCTGCTGACCGCCAACGGCCACGTGGACTCGCTCGTCGAGCACCTCGCCGCGGGCGCCGACGACTATCTCGTCAAGCCCGTCGCTCCCGCCGAGCTCGTCGCGCGCGTGCGGCTCGCGCTTGCCCGGGCGGCGACGCTACGCGATCTCAACCCGCTGACCGGACTGCCCGGCAATGCCGCGATCATGCGTGAAATCGCTGAGCGCCTGGCCGCCGGACGCACGCTGGCGTGCATGCACGCCGATGTTGATGCCTTCAAGGCCTACAACGACCACTACGGTTTCGCGCGGGGAGACGACGCGATCCGCGCGACCGCCGAGGCGATCCTCGACGCGCTCGACGCGGCGCCCAGCCCAGAGCACTTCGCCGGACACATCGGCGGCGACGACTACCTCGTCCTCAGTTCACCCGAGCTCGTCGAGCCGCTGGCGCACGGCATCATCGAGCGCTTCGACCGCGCCGTCCCGGCGCTCTACGATCCGATCGAGCGCGAGCGCGGCTGGGTCGAGGTGACCGACCGCCGCCGCCAGCGTCACCGCGCGCCCCTGATGTCGATCTCGATCGGCATCGCGCGAACCGACATGCACCCGCTCGACTCGCCGGTGGCGATCGCCGCCGCCGCCGGCGAGATGAAGGCCGTCGCCAAGCTCCAGTTCGGCTCTGCGCTGGCGGTCGACCGCCGGCGCGACACCGATTCCAGGTTCTAGCTGGCGCGCGGCTGGTCCGCCGCGACTGCCTTGCGCAGCGAGGCGTCGAAGCCGATCGGATCGATGTCGAACAGCGCCGCGCCACTGGGATCGGTGACGACGGTCTCCGTCGCCAATCCCTCGATCAGCGGCCGTGCCACTTGCGCGTCGACGGGCGTGACGAGTCCGATCCACAGCGACGACAGCCACGGCGTCAGCAGCGGCACGGGCAGCTTCGGCCGCGGCCGCTTGCCGAGCGCGACCGCCATGCGGTCGAGCATCTGCGCGTACGGCAGCACGTCTGCGCCGCCGACCTGGATCTCGCGCCCGCGCGATGCCGCGAGGTAGGGCGCAGCCGCGAGGTAGGCGACGACATCGTCGATGTCGATCGGTTGGGTCGGCGTAGAAAGCCAGCGCGGCGTGATCATGACCGGCAGGCGCGCGACGAGGTGGCGCAGCGTGCGGTAGGACTCGCTGCCGGCCCCGACGACCATGCTCGCACGGAAGTAGGTCAGTGGCGGGCCGTGGTCGATGAGGGCCAGTGCGGTGTTGTGGCGGCTGCGCAGGTGCCTGGAGCCCGGCTTGTCGCCGAGGCCGCCGAGATAGACCACGCGCTGCACGCCTTCCTCGGCGCACATGCGGGCGAACGCCTCGGCCGCCCGTTGCTCGCGCTGCTCGAAGTCGCCGTCACCGCCGCCGCGGCCCATCGAGTGCACGAGGTAGTAGGCGACGACGACTCCCTCCCCCGCCCCGACGAGCGTCTCGGGCTCGAGCACGTCGCCCTCGTGCAGCTCGATCCTCTCGGCCGGCAGGTCGCGCGTCCGGCGGGCGCTTCGTACGAGCGCACGCACGTCGGCGCCGTCGGAGAGCAGCCGCTGCGTGAGGACGGTGCCGATGAACCCGGTGGCTCCTGCGACGAGCGCGCGCACGAGCCCCCTGTATACGGCATGCCGATCAGCGTGCGCTCGATATGCACCGTCCGCTGCGCACGGTCCGCCCGGCGCGCCGAGCTGAGCGGATCGCTTTCGCTGCTCGGCTCGCGGGTGCTGCTATCCCGCCGCGCCTTCGCTCAGGCCGATGCGCTCGTGCAAGCGGGCCAGAGGCCGCGGTGACCACCAGTTCCACTTGCCCAGCAGCGCCATCAGGGCGGGTACGAGCAGCGCGCGGACGATGAAGGCGTCGATCAGCACGCCCGTGGCCGTGGCCACGCCGATCTGCTGGATGAACGAGATCGACGAGGTGATGAAGGCGCCGATCGCCACCGCCAGCAGGATCGCCGCCGCCGTGACGACCGCCCCGGTGCGCTCGACGCCGATCGCGACGGCCTCGCGGTCAGACTGCCCGGACGCCCGCGCCTCCTTGATGCGCCCGAGCAGGAAGACGCCGTAGTCCGTCGACAGCGCGAAGACCAGCGCCGCGGCGACCAGGAAATCCGTTGGCTCGACCCCGCCGTTGCCGGTGTACCCGAGCAGCGACTCCAAGCGCCCCTCCTGGAAGATCAGCGTCAGGACGCCCAGCGACGAGCCGACCGTCAGCGCGTTCATGAGGATCGCCTTCAGCGGCAGGATCAGCGAGCCCGTCATCAGGAACAGCACGACGAACGTCAGCCCGACGAGCAGGACGATCGCGAGCGGGAGGTTCGATCCGATCGCGTCCTGCTGATCGACGAACTCCGCCGCGACGCCGCCGACGAGGATCGGGTACGGCGTGCCGGCCTCGCGGACGTCGGCGACCAGCGCCCGCGCCGCGTCGCCGTCCGGCTCGCCCGCGACCGCGATGTCGACCTGCCACGTCCCGCCGTCCAGCGAGCGAGGCGTCGACACCGAGCGCACGCCGTCGAGCTCGCGAAGCGTCGCCGCGTAGGCGGCCACGCCTGAGCGCTCAGAGCGAGCGGCGGCGAGCGCGATGGTCACGGGACTCGCATCCTGCCCGCCGTAATCGCGCTCGAGCGCGTCCGCCACCGTGCGCGAGCTCTGGCCCTTCGGGATGACCGACGAGTCGACCGGGGTCCAGACGGCGCCCAGCGATGGCAACGCAACGGCCACCATCACGACGCCCGTCACCACCGCGACGGCCCCCGGACGGCGCATCACCGCGTGCGAGAGCCGGTACCAGGTCCCCGACTCGGCCGGGCGCTCGGGGCGGCGCCGGCGGACGGCGAGCTTGGCGCCCCAGAGCGCGAACAGCGCGGGCGCGATGACGAGCGAGGCCAGCCCGGCGACGACCGCCACGGATGCCCCGGCGATGCCCATCGACCGCAGGAAGCCGAGCGGGAAGACCGTCAGCGTGATCAGCGCCAGCGCGACCGTCACCGCGCTGTAGGCGACCGTGCGCCCCGCGGTCTGCATCGTCGCCCGGATCGCGCCGGCGCCCGGGCCCTGATGGTGGAGCTCCTCGCGGTAGCGCGTGACCAGGAACAGCGTGTAGTCGATCGCCAGCCCGAGCCCGAGCCCGATCACGAGGTTCAGCGCGAAGATCGAGAGGCCGTAGAACTGGTTGACGCCCGCGAGCACGAGGAACGTTCCGAGGATCGTCGTGATGCCGACGACGAGCGGCAGCACCGCGGCGCGGCCCCTGAAGAACAGCAGCGACAGCATGACCAGGATCGGGAAGGCGAGCGTCTCCGCTCGACCGAGGTCGGCCACGACGCTCTCGCCGATCTGCGACTCCGCGAACAGCGACCCCCCGAGCTCGACGTCGCGAACGCCCTCGAAGTCCGACGTCAGCCGCTCGAAGGCGAGATCCTCGTCGGCGTCGGCCTTGAGCGTCGCCGCGAGGTACGTGGAGCGCCCGTCACGGCTGACGAAGCGCTTGTCGCGCGTCGACTCGACGGACGTGACCGACGCGATCGCGGGATCGGCGGCGAGCGTGCGCTGCACTGCGCCGATCCGTCGCTTGGCCTCGCTCGAGGTGGCCCCCGAGGGCGTCTGCACGAGCGCGACGACCCCCGGAGCGGCCTGCGTCCCGGTGGCCGCCTGGATGCGTTCGATCGCCCGCGTGGAGCCCGAGTCGGTCGCGGTGAACCCGCCGGAGTCCTCGAGCGAGCCCACGACGGGACCACCGAGCGCGGCGGCGATGATGACGAACAGCAGCGACAGCAACAACGTCCGCTTGGGACGCGCGGTCGTGCGGGCGGCGAAGGCGGTGAACATGGCCGGAAGGCTCCTTGGTCGGTCGTGGGACGAGTGAGCGATCACTCACTCTTCGGAGTGAACACCAGTACATGTACATCTGTCAAGTCGCCCGCTACGATCGTTCACATGGCGCCTTGCTGCAGCCGTCGTCGCAACCCCCGCGGGGAGGGCTCGCGCCTGCGCACACAGCTCCTCGCCGCGGCGGCGGAGGTGCTCGACGAGGTCGGCGATGCCGCCCACGTCTCGGTCCGCGCGATCGCTCGGCGCGCCGGCGTCTCCCCCACGGCGCTGTACCTGCAGTTCCCCGACCGCGACGCGCTCGTCGCCGCGACCGTCGACGCCGGCTTCGCGGCCTTCAACGCCGCATTGCTGGCGGCCGCCCGCGAGCACGACGACCCGCGCGCGGGCCTCGCGGCCATGGGCCGCGCGTACCTGCGCTTCAGCGCGGCGCAGCCGGCCCTCTACGCGGTCCTCTTCTCGGCCCGCCGCCCGGTCGGCTCGGCCGAACCGCAGGCCGTCGACCGCGGCGAGAGCCTCGACGGACTCGTCGCGCTGCTGCGTGCGTGCGAGCCCGAGCTCGACGCCGACACCGGACGCGAGAAGGCGATCGACGTCTGGTCGGCCCTGCACGGCTTCGCGATGCTGCGAACGGCCCGCAGCGGCCTGCAATGGTGGCCACCCGACGACGAGTACGCCAACCGCGTCCTCGCAGCCCACCTGCCCGCCCCGCGGCTGGACGCTACGGGGCGAACGACGGGAGATTGAAGGAGAAGTCCTGACGCTAAGATCTCGACGAGCGAGAACCTGCCGGTTTGCAGGCTCTTCCTCGGCCCCGAGAGGATTCGAACCTCTGACCTTCGGTTCCGTAGAAGTCGGGTTACGGCGCTTCGGCCCACAAGCCGCACAACGGGACGGCCGCAAGCCGGTCCTCGAACGGCACGGTGCTCTCGCCTGTGTAGAGCAGCACGCCGGCCTTGAAGCGTTCTCCCAGCTTTTCCCGCAGATGCCGGAGACCGCGGAAGTCAGATGACGACGCAGAGGCGGCGGTCTTGACCTCGATGGCGACGACCGAGCCGTCGCGGCGCTCCAGGACGATGTCCACCTCGCGATCGTCGCGGTCGCGGTAGTAGAACTGGCGCGGGGCGTTGTCCTGCCAGGCGACCTGCCGGCGAAGCTCCATCGCAGCGAACGTCTCGAACGCGGCGCCGGCGATCGTGCCGTCCTGCGCGAGGCGCTCGGCGTCGGCGCCGATCAGGTGGCAGAGCAGGCCACTGTCGGTGACGTAGGCCTTCGGGGTCTTGACGACACGGCTGAGCAGGTTGGTGCTCCACGCCTCCAGGCGCGCGGTGAGGAACAACGTGTCAAGCAGCGCCGTGTGCGAACGCACCGTGTTGGGCGACAAGGACAGGTCCCGCGCCAGGCTGTCGAAGTTCATCAGCGAGGCAGACATCGACGCCACGGCGGAGAGCAGGCGCCGCACGTTCGCCTGGTCGTGGACCTGCGCGATCGTGCTCAGGTCGCGCTGGATGATCGTGTCGACGTAGCTGTCGAAGAACCGCGCGCGCCGGGAATCCGTGCGGTTCATCACAGCGGGATAGCCTCCCGTCGCAACGAGCTCGGCGTACGCCGCGCGCCCGACGTCCGGGCTGGTGACCTGCGGCCAATGTCCATCGAACAGCTGCGGCACGAACGACTCGGTGGTGTCGCGCAACTCTCCCTGGCTGAAGGGGGCCAGGCGGAGGTACTCCGCTCGTCCTGTGAGCGCGTCGGTGATTCGTGGCGCGGTCAGGATGTTCGCTGAGCCGGTCAGCAGGAACTGTCCCGGAGCAGGGTCGCGATCGACGCGCATCTTGATCGCCAGGAGCAGGTCAGGCACCCGCTGAACCTCGTCGATGACGACCGGCGTGGCGAGCCCCGCGACGAAACCGGTCGGATCGGCCGCCGCCGCATCCCGAGTCGCCTGATCGTCCAGGGTGAGAATCGTCGCCGGTCGATCCCGCCCGGTGATGTCCTGCACCAGCGTGCTCTTGCCCACTTGCCTGGCGCCGAGCACCACGACCACCCGGGTGTCGTCGAGGGCCTCCAGCACGAGCGACCGTAGATGGCGTTCGACGACGCTCATTCCGCTTCCCCCTTCATGCTCGGCACATCCGCAGAATCAACATCGGCAGATCCGCAGAGTACACCCCGGCTGATCTTCAGAGACACAGCCGCATGGCTCGTCCCGCGCCTGGCTCGGCGACTGGCGGGCATGCTTCCGCCTCGAGATTGCATTCGACCAGGACGCGGCGACGATCAGCTCATATCCTCAAGGAGCAGGTCAATCAGCATCTCCTCCATGACGCTGACGCCGCGAGCAGCGAGAGCGCGCGCCGTCACGGCGAGATCATCCGGAAGGCCGCCGGGCGGCTCGCCCTCCAGCGCCTCACCTTCGGGAGCGTCGAGGTAGTCGGGTGCGGTCATGCGCCAGGGCTGAGCGCCGCACGCCTCGCGCAACCGTGCGGCAATCCGCAGCCCCGCCCAGTCGAAGTCGCCTTGGTGCCGGATCTGCGCGCCACCCGTGACCAGCGCGCGAAGCAGCCTCACGCAGGCCGTCGAGGGCCAGCCCTGCGTGCAGACCAGAGGCGGGCAGCCGACGCCGAAGCGCTCGAGTGCGACAGCCATGACCTCCGGGTTCTCGCAGCTATAGACCACATGCGGCGCTGTGAGCAGCCCCACGCCGACCATCTCGTGCAACGTGAGCGCGCACGGCATTCCCGCTTCGGCCGCCTCGCGCCTCGGCGAGTTGGTGATCGGCCTCGCCGGCGGGTAGAGGCGATGGGTGGAACTGCGACTCGCCGAGCGCCCGGTCGACGAGTCAGAGGCACGCCAAACCGCACCAACGTGCCGGCCGACGCCCGGCTGGCCACAGTCGCGCCTGCCGGCTGTACATCCGGTCCATATGCGACCTGGGCCATGCTGCCTAGTCTCGGCCCCGTCGGACGGCACATCACCGGCGTTCGAGAGATCACGTTTCGTATGAGGGGCAGAATCACGTTTGGGACCAGGGACGCCACGCAAAGCCGGGGACTGCGCCGCCAGCGGCGCAGTCGCGCGGGGTCCGGCGGCACAGCCCTCCCCATGGGTCGACG
>Ga0183260_10003509_pt1 | contig 12642 bp, 10 predicted proteins | sample AntDrymUQ4972206_2_FD_129768 | JGI IMG/M metagenome (GOLD analysis project Ga0183260, IMG submission 129768) | Polar desert sand microbial communities from Dry Valleys, Antarctica - metaG UQ497 (22.06) (version 2) (version 2) | ecosystem: Environmental > Terrestrial > Soil > Desert | place...
GCGCCGGAACGCCGTCCATCCCAGTTCCATGCGGATCTAGTCCCTGAGTATCGGCCGCCGCCCGGCACCAACTACCTCGTGGTCAAGCGCTGGGTCGACCTCGCCGTGGCCGGCACGCTACTCCTCGCCTTTCTCCCACTGCTGCTCATCATCGCCACGGCCATCAGGCTCGACAGCCGCGGGCCAGTGATCTACGCGCAGATGCGCCTGAAGGGGCAACGGCTCGATGACGACCACGGGCGGAGCCAGTGGCGCGTCGTGCCGTTCACGATGTACAAGTTCCGCACCATGCAGAGCGGCTCGCCGTCGTCGCTGCACGAAGCGTACATGCGGGCATACATAGGGGCGGACGAGTCGGCTTTAGACTCCTTTACCGGAACCGGAGAAGATCACTACAAACTCGTCGGTGATCCTCGCATCACCCGGGTCGGTCGGTATCTGCGCAGATGGAGCCTCGACGAACTCCCGCAGCTCATGAACGTCCTGAACGGTGACATGTCGCTCGTAGGGCCACGACCGCCGTTACCGTACGAGGTCAGTCTGTACGATGCCACACAGCTGCAGCGGCTCACCTGTCCCTGCGGAGTCACGGGTTGGTGGCAGGTCCGAGGTAGGACACAGACGACGTTCCAGGAGATGGTGGACCTCGACTTCGAGTACATCTGCCAGCGGAGACTCCTGCTCGACGTGCGTATCATGGCGATGACCGTGCGGGCGGTGCTCTCGAAGGTGGGGGCGGGTTGATCGCGCTGCGGTGCTGAGGCCGCGCTCGCCGGACCGCTCGGGTCGTTGGTTGGAGGGCACTTCTTGCTGACGACCCGTGAGCTGAGCAGTTCCGTATCTCCACAAAGGCTTCTTGCATGGTCGACGAAGATCTGGTGCCGAACCTGCTGATCGCAGGGGTCAGGAAGGCTGGGACCAGCTCACTCTGGTGGTACCTGATACAGCATCCGAGGATCTGTCCTCCCCGGGATCGCAAGGAGATCGACTATTTCACGCCGCTGCGCTACGGCCATGGTCCCAGTGGGCCACTCGCTGAGTACAAGGCCCACTTCAAGCACTGCGGAGAGGCGACCTACCGGCTGGATGCATCCCCGCACTACTTCGACGGCGGGCCTCACCTGGTGGCCACGGTGCAGCAGACGCTCCCGGATGCCCGCGTGCTCATCATGCTCCGGGATCCCGTGGCACGCTTCTGGTCGACCTATCGCACACGGATGGCGACCGGCATCCTCGAACGCCGCACTACTTTGCAGGACTACTTCGACGCCTGCCTGGCTGCGCGAACGACAGGCCGTGACAAGGACGAGCGGGACAAGAAGTACCGGGAGCTGTCGCAGGGCTGCTATGTGGAGCCGTTGAGCCACTGGTTCGACGCATTCGGACGCAACGTGCGGGTGGTGTTCTTCGAGCACTTGGCCCGGGAGCCTGTCGGCGTCGTCAGCGACGTCTGCGACTGGCTCGGGGTGGGAACCGATCACGTCCTCGACGTGGACCTCGCCGTGCGCAACAAGACCGTGGACCCTCGTAGCGTTCGCGTGAGCAATCTCGCGCACACGGTGAATCATCACCTGGACCCCCTCCTGCGGCGCGCGCCCGTGCTCAAGGAGTCCGCGCGGCAGCTGTATGCGAAGGTGAACGGTCGCAGGAACCAGCGCAGGCTGTCCGAGGACGAGCGGCGTATGCTGCAGGAGTTCTACGAACCGGCCAACAGTGCGCTGCACCTCGAGTTGGCCCGCCGCGGCTACCGGGACTTCCCGGCTTGGCTGATTCCGAAGACCGAGAGCTCGCGCTCGTGACGACCGGTGTCTTTGACCACAGGGCGGCGTCATCGCGACGCCATGAGTCGGCGCCGCCCCTGAGGGAGCCGCAGCTAGTGACAGGACGGATGGCCTGCACGCCGTACCGGCGGGAGGCTCTCGGCCCACTGCTCCTCGTCAGCGTCTCGGTCGGGGCGATCGTGGTCGGCGCGCTGGCGGCACGCAGCCCGTTGTTGGGAGTCTGTGCAGTCGCGGCAGCCGTGTACGGGCTGATCGTCGTCGCACGCCCCGCCGTCGGCGTGCTCACATCCTTCGCGCTCGTCCCCGTCACCGCAGGACTGCGGAGAGGGCTGCCGGTACCTGGCCTCAAGCTCTCCGAAGTGGTGCTGCTCGGCAGCGCCGTCCTCGTCCTGTCGATGGCGGGCGGCAGGCGGCGGTGGAACGCCGTCGATTACGCCGCGCTCACCTTCGTCCTGATGGGAGCAGGTGTCACCGGAGCAAACTTGCTGCGCGGAACCGCACCGGTGGAGGCTGAAGCGATCCGCAGCGCCTTCGCCCCGGCGGTGTTCTTCCTCCTCTACCGCAGCGTGCGGGCGGCTGGTCTGACCGGCCGGCAGCGCCTGACCGCGCTCAGCCTGTTGCTCGCGCCTGCGGCTCTGGTCGTCCTCGTCGCGCTCGGTCAGTACTTCGACGTGCTGGGTGTGCGCCAGCTCGTCGAGAGCGTGACGGGGGGCGGCGTCTTCGAGCGTTGGTCCTTTCTCTACGGCGAGACAGGAAACCGCGCGACCGGCCTCTTCGAGATCTGGCACTCACTGGCGGGATACCTCGTTCCTCTCATCCTGCTCTGCCTTGCGATGGTGAACGAAGCGGAGCTCCCGGAGCGTTGGCGCCGTTTCGCAGCGCTGATGCTGTGCCTCACCCTCGTGGGGCTCATCGCGTCACAGACGCTGAACGCCATCGCGGTCACGCTGGGAGGCGCGCTTCTACTCGGGGCGTTGCAGCGCAGGCTCGGTCGGACCGTCGCGCTCCTGATGGCCGCGTCGGTCCTCGCTGCAGCCCTCGTCGGTCCGGCGCTGGTCGGACGGCTTGACGAGCAGTTCGGTGCCGGCTCGACACTCGGTCGCAACGTCGAGGGCAGGATCTCGATCTGGTCCGAGGACTACGCGGACTTCCTCGAACGCTCCTGGGCGATCGGCTACGGGCCGGGCTTGCCGAGCGACGTGGAGTGGGATCATACCGAGTCGCTCTACGTGACACTGCTCCTTCGCGGCGGAATCGTGCTCACAGGTGCGTTCGTCCTCCTCTTCGGGGTCATCATCGTGTCTGCCTGGGGTGCGCGGCACACGACCGAACCCGTGGACCGGGTCGTCGCCAATGCCGTGTTCGCCGTCGCCACAGGAAGCATCGTGATGCACGCGATCTTCCCGTACTTCACGTCCTCCGGCTTTCCTCAGGTGTTCTGGTTGCTTCTTGCGCTCCTGCCGTCCCCTGTTCGGCGCCACCCAGCCGACGTCGCAGCGGACGCAGCAGGTGCTCCAGGACCGCCCAGACCTGCTCCGAGGTCTCCGACGACAGGACCCGTAGGAGTGGGAGGTAGCACGCTGCTGTGACCGTGAGGCCCAAGCACATCCTCGCGGCGGACGGGGCCTGCCAACCAAACCATGCGCTGCTCACGGCCATGCTCAGAAGTCCTGGGACAGCTGCCGCCGCGGTGGGAGGAGTCAGGATGCGCCCAAGCTCCCAGAAGGTGCCGCCCACGGGCCGTACCGAGAAGAAGTAGCGCAACCATCCGCTGGCCACCGCGTGGACGACCACCGCCCACGCGACACCGACCACTCCGCCGGTCCATGCGCCCAGCGGCACCACGACGAGGAAGAGGGGCGTGGCGACGAGGTTGAAGCGGAGCAGGTCCCGGTACCGCCCCTGCGCCTTCAGCAGGTGGATGTGCGTGTCCGTGACCGTCCGGATGGCGGCAGCGATGCACAGGATCTGCAACAGCGGGGCGGCTCCCTGCCAGCGTGGCGCGAACAACAGACCGACGATGTCCGCCCCGTAGATGGCGCCCGCCACGGCAATGGGTACCCCGACACCCGAGAGAGCCCGTACGGCGCGCACGAACGCGAGATACTGCCGACGACTGCCGATCGGGAGCCGCACCAGGACAGGGAACAGCACGCGACCGATGTTCATCGCCACGATCCGCACGCTCTGGCTCGACAGCCGGAACGCAAAGAAGTAGACACCGACCGCGGACGGGGCGACGAGGAGGCCCAGGAGGAAGTAGTCGCCCTGTTCCACGATGACCGTCAGCCAGGTCGTGCCCACCAGATAGGCCGTGTCCCGGGTGAGGGAGGGCCAGTCGTTGGACCTCCGGGGCCCGTGGACCTGCAGCGAGTGGTGGCGACAGTAGAGCCCCAGCGCAACCAGCGAGGCGAGCGGGACGGGGACGGCGAATGACCAGTAGCTGAACCCCAACCACGCGAACAGAACCGACAAGAGGCTCTGCAGGATGATCTGCGCGCCGTTGATCCGCGCGGTCTTCGCGAACTCGAGATCGGCAATGAGTCGGGCGCGGGGAACAACGCTTGCGGCGTCAACGAGCGGTGCCGCAGCCAGCACCCAGATGAGGTTGCGTACCTCCGGAGCCTTGAACAGAAGACCCGCGATCGGCGCCACGGCGACGAGGATGAGCGTCGCGCCCGCCGCCATGATCATGGAGAGCCAGAAGGCCTGGTCAGCGAGCCCCGACATCTTGTCTCTTCGTTGCACGAGGACGTGGGCCAGGCCGTTCTGATACAGGACGCTGCCGAAAGCCGTCACTGCAAGAGCGAGGCTGATGTAGCCGAAGTCCGCCGGCGAGAGCAGGTAGGCAAGGACGACCTGGGACGCGAGGGTCACCGACTTCCAGGCCAGCGTCTGCGACAGCAGCCACACCGCACCGGACATGGACTGGCGGGTCAGCGGTGACGGCCTGGCCTGCTCGAGGTCGATCACGGGCCGGCCGTCCGTTCCTCGCTGACCGGGGTCGGGGCTCCTCACACGAAGTACCGGTACAGCATGGCGCCGGCCCTCTCGGTCACGGTGTCGGGGACGGCGTCGTCGACGAAGAGCTCCGTGATCTTGTCCAGCAGCCGTCGGGCCTCACGTTCCGAAGCGGTGACGGCGTTCGGCTCATGTCTGAGGAAGCTGACGACCTTCTCACTCGTTGCATACTTCCGCTTGTACCGCACCAGCCCCTCCTGGGACGGCTCACTGAGGCCCAGGTCGAGCAGATGCGACCCCCTCGACGCCGCCCCGACGATCTCCGTCCACAGGATCAGGTCGTTCGGCCGCAGCGGCAGGTACTCCGGATTGGACGCGCCCAGCTTGTAGTACGTCGCACCTTTCCAGTCGAGGAAGAGGCTGCCGGCCACGATCTCGCCGTCGAGGGCGGCGAACAACAGCCTGCCAGCCCCTGGCTCCAGGAACTCCGTCCACAGCCCGCGGAGGAAGGAGTACGGCTGGGCAAGCAGACTGTACTTGCGCTTGCGTACGCCGACGTGGAGACGGTGGAACGCGCGAAGGTCCTGCTCGGTCTCGGCCTGGTGCACCACCATGCCGGCAGCACGAGCTTTGCGGATATTCCTCCGCGCTGAACTGCGGAGACGACCCCATAGCCGATCCTGATCGCACTGCAGACTGACGCCGTGCCACAACGCCTCGTGCACGAGATTGAAGTGCTGGTCCATCCTGGCGGCATCTGTCTGCATGCAACGCAGGTCGACTCGCTGTCCCGTCGCGAGCAACGAAGCGATGAGGAGCGGCCACTGATCCGCGCTGGTGAACAGCGGATCGCAGAAGTCACTGAAGGGCAGTACCCGGATGCGTGCACCGATGAAGTCGTTGACTTCTACAAAGGGTAAACCTGCCACGGGGTGATCGTTGCTCATCAGCACAGACGCGCGCGGACAGAAGTCGTAGGTGTGCGAGAGCGAACGGAGCCAGGGGGGAGAGTGGAACAACGAGCTCGGAAGTGCCGAGACCAGCTGCTCCCATAGCGGGCTGGTGCGCGGGTCGACGGTGACGAGTTTCAAAGCTTCTATCCGGAGTGGATCAGCACCAGGTCCGGTGCGATGTCGACTCGAGCGAGAGCCCGGAGACCCTCGACAGCTGCTGACTCGAGCGTTCCGGCCGCGACGACGCACACGATGAGACCACCCTCCACAGCGGCCGGACGTCCATTGGTGAAGACGGCGGGGGCGGTCGGATAGAGGCGCAGCGGCGGCTCGGCGTGCTGCGTGACTCCGGACATGTCGACGAGCAGTGCCTCAAGACCCGGCGGGTTCTCGCTGGTCGCCCCGACGGCCGGCTCCACGCGCACACCGGCGTCGTGCACGAGATTTGTGAGTGCCTCCCCGAGCGGCTTCTCCTCGTTCTCGTCGCACTGGACAGCGACGACCGCACCGCCCGCGCCGACACGTCGTCTCCATCCCTCCAGAACGGATTCGACGGAGCTGCTGGACAGGACCTGCACGGGCGCATCCACCAGACCCACGAGATCGGCGGCTGTATCGATACGGGGATCCGAACGCTCACAGAGAACCGCGACAGCGACGCCGAGTACCGCACCGAGCAGCGCTCCAGCGGTGACAGCCAGGAGCGCCGACGGGGGGCTGTCCGCCTGCGGTTCCCCGAGCCGGACGGCCCGCAGCGAGCCGGTGGCGATCGCGCGGCTTCGGGGCTCCGTCGACGTGGTGGCCGTTGCGACGAACTCGTCCAGGATCCTGCCGGTCAAGCCTTCGCTGTTCGTCCGGACGATCACTTCGATGAGTGAGGTGTCCTCGATCTGGCTCGCAGAGACAGCAGCGCCGAGCTCTTCCACGCTGACCCCAGCGGCATCTCCTGCGGCCTCGAAGAGCGCCACGTCCTCGTTCAGCAGAACCGCGTAGGTGGAGGCCAGCCGGTCGGCGTCAGCGGGATCACCCAGGAAGGAGCCGCGAGCCGCTGCACCTGCTCCTCCTGACTGCTGGAACGGAGGGACGAGCAGCACCGCTCTCGAGCTGTAGGTCGCGCGCTGGCTCGAGGCGGTGAACGCCGCCGCCGTGGCCGCAAGGAGAACCGAGAGCAGAACCACGAGCGCACGTCGACGCGCGACCGCCCACAGCTTCGCCGTGACAAACCTTGAGGACGTCACACGAGCCCCAACGACTCTCGCAGCGCGCCGTGCTGCGACCACCAGCGGCGCTCCTGCTCTTCGTGCGCCTGTGTGGTCTGCGCCACGAGCCGTTCGTACGCATGCAGGGCACACCGGATCCCACGGGAGATGCTCGAGGCATCGTTGGCGACGTAGACGCCGAAGGGGAACGACTCGCGAAGACGTGGCCAGTCGCTGACGACGAGGGGTCGCCGGGCGTACACCGCCTCGTACGCCGCCCTCATGATGGACGTCGGCTCGGTGGTGAGCGCCACAACGACGTTCGCCTCTGCGATGGCGCGGCGATAGGCCAGCGGTCCCAGATAGCCGGCGAAGCACACGTTCGGCGGAGCTGCGGCGAGCAGTGCCTTGGGAGCGCGGCGAAGCCGACCGGTCACCCAGAGGTCCACGTCCTGCAGCTCACGGGCCGCCTCCACCACGGCCTCGACCGGCTCGTCGCTGCTGAAGACGCCGACGTACAGGATGCGCGGCCGCCCGCCGAGCGGGGGTGGAGGTTCGCAGTCCACTGAGGGTGGCGCCTCGTGCACCACGATCCCGTGTCCGCCCCACTCCTCGACCACCCTGGTCCAGTCCGGGGTGGTGACCATCGTGGCGGAGGCCCGCCGGATCAGCCACCGGTGCACGGGCAGCAGCCGCTGCGAGGTCTTGTTGCCCTTCAGGCCGAAACTCGACGGATGACTGTCGAGTACGAGCGGCACGCGCGCGAGCAGCGCATAGAGGTAAGCGACAAGACCGGGAAAGACAGGCGGCAAGGTCGCGATGATCGACCGGGGGCGCGCCCGCAACAGGAACACGAGAGTGTGCAGGCAGCTGATGGCGTAGCGCAGCGGCACGAGCCAGTGCCACGTTCCCCATGCGTAGAAGATCGTCTTGGCCTCCCCTCCCAGGGTGGCGGCGATCTCCTGTGAACGCCCCGCGACCGAGCTCCACGAGACGTAGACGACCGGTGGTCGCCTCTGCCTTCGGACTCTGCTCATCTGCCGACTGTGCTCCTCGGGCGACGAACCGTGTGCGTCTGTGACCTGCGGAGGTGCCGGCGACGAGGCGACGCCAGCAGCTCTTCGAAGAGCCCTGTGTAGATCCGTTCCTGATGGTCCCAAGCTAGGCTCTCCTCGAATCGACGCCTCCCGATCTGCCCCATCACGCGGCGCTGATCCTCCGACTCGAGCAGCTGCTCCATCAACGTGGCGAAGCCCCTCACGTGCCCTGGCTCGGCGTAGAGCGCCGCAGGACCCGCCGAGACCCGGGTCTCCCGGACCTCATACGCCACGATCGGCACGTTGAAGGCCATGTAGTCCATGATCTTCATGGTGGTCGAGGCATCGGAGCGCGAGTTCCGGGGGTCTGGGGCGAGCGCAATGTGCGCGGTGGACAGGTACCGAGCCAAGACGTCGTGTGACACCCAGCCAGGGAAGACCACCCAGGGCTCGATGCCGAGCTCGGCCGCGAGGGCCTCGAGATCGGAGCGCAGCTCGCCATCACCCAGAAAGACGTACTGGCAGTCCGTCCTCCCCAGCTCACGGATCTGGTACTCGATCGCCCGGAGGGCGAGGTCGACGCCGTCGTCGGGGCCCATGTCACCGAGCCAGCAGCCCATGAACCGCCTTCCGCCCCGCATGGCGACGTCCGGTCGGCAGCGAGACGCCTGCGCGAGGGACGGGGCGTTGCGGACGACCGTCACGCCCTCGGGCGGCACGTGACCACGTCGTAGTGCGAACTCGCGCAACGATTCGTTGGTCGAGATCACATGATCCACCGACGCGAACGTCATCCGCTCGAACAGGAGCAGCAGTGCGTGCAGGACGCCGTTCGTGCCCTCGAACCGCGCCTCGTACATCTCGGGCGACGGGTCATGGTGGTCGAAGACGACACGTGTACCCAGAAGACGGAAGGGACTTGCTACGAGGAACAACAAGTCGGGCGGGTTGCACACCTGGATCACGTCGAGCCCGTCCTGTCGTGCAGCCCGGACGAGCATGATCGCGATCGCCACCAGGGAGTATGCGTACTCGTAGAGGAAGCCGAGTTTGGATGCACCCGGTGGCGGGGCGGGAAACGAGTACAGGGCGACGCGGGCGAGCTCGGGCGCAACCGGAAGGTCACTTGTGGGACATGCGACGCAGACCCGGTATCCAGACCTGAGCAACGCGAGGCATTGACGTTGCACACGGGAGTCCCGCTGCAGGGGCGCGTTCTGGATGACGATGAGAATGCGTGGCGAGCACTTCATTTGTGAGTGTACTCCGATTCGGCCAGTTGCACGGTAGCTCTTCTGTGAGAAGAGCAGATCTGGTCCGGCTCTCAGGGCACATTGCGCCGCTGCTGCTGCAACCGATCACTGATCTCCGGGAGGTCGTCGACCCGGCGGGCCGGGGTGGCGGGGTTCCCGTAGGCCACGGTCCGGGCGGGGACGTCACGCGTGACGACCGCCCCGGCCCCGATCATCGCACACGCACCGATCTTCACGTACGGCAGGATCGTCGCGTTGATCCCGACCTGCACGCCGTCCTCCAGCGTGGGCCCCTCCATCACCCGGGCGGATGCCTCAGAGCCCGGATAGAGGTCGTTGGCGACGATGACCCCCGGAGCAAGGAAGACGTCATTGCCGATCTTCGTGTTCTGTGCCAGATAGCAGTTGCAGTGGATCTTGACCCGGTCACCCAGGCGACAGCCGTAGTCGACGACGCTGTTGCTCCAGATGACCACGTCGTCGCCGATGACGTTCTCCTCCCGTACCAGAACGTTGTGGCCCGTTTCAAAGCCCGAGCCGATCGACGACGCCTCGTAGAGAACGGTTCCGGTGCGCAGGCGTGCTCCTTCACCGAGGCGCAACTGCGCGCCGCCGTTCCTCGAGGGATAGCCGAGGATCACGCCCTCATCCGCTTGGAGATTCGGTCCGATCCAGGCGTCAACCACGGTTCCGCGCCTTGTCTTTGCGCACGACGACAGCCAGCTCCGTGCAGACGCGCTCGATCTGGGAAGGGGAGATGTGCGGGAACATCGGGAGCGACAGCAGGCGATCGGCAGCACGCTCACTGACGGGGAGTGGTTCCACGGCAAATCGGGAGAAGGCTTGGTGTCGATGGCAGGGCACCGGGTAGTGCACGCCCGTCTGCACACCGCGCCGGCCGAGCTCACGCCGCACCGCATCGCGGTCGTCCACCTCGACCACGTACAGGTGCCGGACGCCTCGGGAACCCTGCAACTGGCGCGGCAGCCCGACCGATCCGCTCAGCGCCCGGAGACGCTCGTCGTACAGGCGGCTCGCACGCCTGCGGCCCTCGTTCCACTGGTCGAGCCTCGCGAGCTTTGCCTGCAGGGCACCCGCTTGCACGGCATCGAGGCGACTGTTCGTACCGACGAGGCGGTGCTCGTGGTGTGAGCCCCATCGTCCGTGGTTCGCCATCGCCCGAACGGTCCGCGCGAGCGACGGGTCGTTCGTCACGACGGCACCCGCGTCCCCGAGGGCGCCGAGGTTCTTGCCTGGGTAGAAGCTGAAGCAGCCCGCCCGACCGAAGCTCCCCGCCTTCCTGCCGGACCAGGTCGCGCCGTGCGCCTGCGCCGCATCCTCGACGAGGACGAGCCCTCTGCTTGCGGCCAGCCCTCCGATGGCATCCATGTCCGGCATCTGTCCGTACAGGTGCACCACGATGATGGCGGCGGTCCTGGGTCCCATGGCAGCGGTGATCGTCTCCGGAGTGAGCAGGAGGGTCCGGGGGTCGACATCGGCGAAACGGGGAGCCGCCCCCGCGAGCGCGACGGCCTCGGCCGTCGCGATGAAGGTGTTCGCCGGCAGGATGTCCTCGTCCCCGTCGCCGACACCGAGCGCCCGTAGGGCGAGCGTCAAGGCGTCGGTGCCGTTGGCCGTGCCGACTGCCTCCGTGGTGCCGCAGAACCGTGCCCACTCGTGCTCGAAGCGCTCGACCGCAGGCCCGGCGATGAAGCCGCTCGTCTCGATCGCGTACCGCCAGGTGCGGTCCAGCTCTTCGGCAACCTCGGCGTTCATGGGGTGGAGATCGACGAAGGGGACCACGGGGTGGTTGGAGGCCGCCCCGACCGTCGCCGTCACGCCCCGACCAGCCGCGGGCTCGACGACTCGGTCGTCTCCGGCTCCAGTGTTACCGCGGCGCCCTCCCGCAGCGACTCCTGCGCGGCCTCCAGCACCTCGACCACAGCCAATCCGCTGCGAGCGTGGGCTACGGGCTGCTTGCCCAGGCGGCAGCTGTCGACGAAATCACGGTCCTGGGTCTGCAGGGGCTCCTGGAAGTCGATGTAGGGCGCATGGATCCCCCCGTACCTGTATGAGGTGGGCACGGAGTGCAGGTCGGGCGCTTCGCGCGGTACGACCCCCTTGTCATAGATCCTGATGCGTTCTTCGTCGGCGAGATCGTTGTAGACAGCCATCTTCTCTCTACCCACGACCGTGACCTGACGGACCTTGCACGGATCCAACCAGCTGACATGGATCTGCACCGTGACCTCCGGCACGTCGTAGCGCAGGCGCAGATAGGCGACGTCTTCAAGGTGCGCGTGCGCGTGGGACGCACCCCAGGCCTGGACCGAGGTGGGCTTTCCACCGACGATCGAGTTCGTGATCGAGATGTCATGCGGGGCAAGGTCCCAGAGGACGTTCACATCGGATTGGTACAGACCGAGGTTCAGTCGCGCTGCATGGATGTAATAGAGCTCGCCGAGCTCCTTGTTCCACACGATGTTCTGCAGCTTCCGTACGGCGGCGTTGTACTCGAACGTGTGTCCCACCATGAGCGTGAGCCCGGTGTCCTCGGCTGTCTGCACCAACTTCCGGGCGTCGCACACCTGCGTCGTCAGCGGCTTCTCGACCAGGACGTTCTTGCCGGCCCGGAGTGCGGTGAGCGCGATCGCTGCGTGCGAGGAGGGCGGGGTAGCGACGACGACGGCGTCCACCGCGTCCATCGCACTCTCCAGGTCGCTATAGGTGGCCACTCTCGGGAACGACCGTTGCAACGCGGTACAGCGCTCCGCTCTGGAGTCGATCGCGACGACGCTCTGGACATCCTCGAAGCTCTCGAGCACACGCACGTGCTTCGATCCCCAGTAGCCGCAGCCCACAACACCGATGCGCACGTACAGTCCCCCCAGATGTTGGTTTCCATGCCAGAGCACAAGGTCGTGACAACACGTACGGGGGAAGCTTTACAAGCAACGAGCCCGACTCGCACCGATTGTCTCGGTTATACCCTGATGAGCGAAAGAAGCTTCACATGCTGTGCTGACTTGACCCCGCGCGGTGGCACCGCGAATATAGGCACGTCAAGTGAGAGCACGCAAGCCGGTGGGCGAATCGTCACCTTATGGTGAAGTTCGGTGGTATGTCGGAGTATTGATTTAGAGTACGGTGTATGATCCCAAGGCAGCGGAGAGCCTGTGCAGCGCGAGCCCAGCATGCCCGGTACGGCCCGGAGTGCGCCCTACGTAGGCACTCGTCCACAGGGCCGCTCGTCGTCAGCTGCCGCTGATGTCGGTGCACCGATTCCTGCCGATCACGACACGACCCCCCCCCACCTGGCATCCGCCCTCGAGCGGGACCGTGCGGTGGTTGCGGGTTGGAATGCGACGGGGGTGGCGTTCCCGTCGGGTGCGACGTTGGTGGGGTTGTTCGAGGCGCAGGTCGCGGCGTCGCCGGAGGCGGTCGCGGTGGTCGACGCC
>Ga0183260_10003510_pt1 | contig 12640 bp, 12 predicted proteins | sample AntDrymUQ4972206_2_FD_129768 | JGI IMG/M metagenome (GOLD analysis project Ga0183260, IMG submission 129768) | Polar desert sand microbial communities from Dry Valleys, Antarctica - metaG UQ497 (22.06) (version 2) (version 2) | ecosystem: Environmental > Terrestrial > Soil > Desert | place...
AATGAGGGCACCAGTAGAGGTTGCGGCCCACGTGCCGCATGGCGGCCACCGCCGTGCCACACACTAGACAAGGCGCTCCGGCGCGGCGGTAAACATAGACCTCGCCGCCATGCCGGTCTTGGCGCGGAGCGCGGCCTGTGCGCACCGGATCGTGCTCCGCGCGCACGGTATCGATCCGGCCACGACGCACTCCGTCGCCCATCAGCGCGACGAGGTCCGACCACAACTGCTCCCACTGATCGGCGTGCAGCTCACAGCCCGGCTGAAATGGATCAAGCTGGTGGCGGAACAACACCTCGGCGCGGTAGACGTTGCCGACCCCGATCGATACCGGATTAGTACACACTATCTGACGTGCGAGAACACCACAAACGTGGCATGAGCAACCCGCCCAACCATCCCCAGTAGAACACGGCAACCAGTCCAGGGGGGTGCCCGTACGTCTTCGCATCGATCACCGGGTTTGGCAGGGTGGCCGCGTGAGCATTCGCTACCCCGCCCCGCTGGGGCCCGGCGACCGCATCGCGGTGACCTCACCCTCCGCTGGAGTGGGTAGGGAGATGCGGCCGCGGCTGGAGTTTTGCATCAAGCACCTGCGCAACTTGGGTTATGAGGTAGTCGTCGGCGACTGCATGGACGGATCCGGTGTCACCAGCGCACCCGCGCCCGCTCGGGCTGCCGAGCTCACCGCGATGCTCGTCGACCCGGCGATCCGCGCCGTGGTGCCGCCCTGGGGTGGGGAGTTGGCCATCGACTTGCTGCCACTGCTCGATTTCGAGGCGATCAGCGCAGCGGAGCCGACGTGGCTGGTGGGTTATTCGGATCTCACGACGGTGATGGTGCCTCTCACGCTGCGTACCGGGATCGCGACCCTGCACGGCAGCAACCTCATGGACACCCCGTGCGCGATCCCCGAGCCGCTGCTGCCATGGCTGGCCGCGGCCACCGCGCCCGCCAGAAGCGCGCTGCGGCAGGGTGCCGCGACGGCTTACCGCAGCGGCCGGCACGACCACTACGCCTTCCACCCGCAGGTGCGGGAGATGACGTTCAATACCCCGGGACGCTGGAAGCTGCTCGGCGCGCAGGACCGTGCGGCGGCAAAGGTCTGCGCGACGGGACGGATGATCGGTGGCTGTTTGGAGACGATGTCGATGCTGCCCGGTTCGCTCTACGGCGACGTTGCCGACTTCGCCGCGCGACACGCGCCCGAGGGGTTGCTCGTCTACGTCGAAGTCGCCGAGGCTGAGGCCGTCGCGGTGGCGCGGATGTTGTTGTACCACCTGCGCCTTGCCGGCTGGTTTGACCGCGCCAACGCTGTGCTAGTCGGCCGCTCGGCTGGCCCACCCTCGGGTCATTTCAGTCAGCACGATGCGCTCGTGCACGCCCTTGGCGATCTATCGGTGCCGGTGCTCTACGACGTCGACCTCGGACATATCCCGCCGCAGCTGGCGATCGTCAACGGCGCGTTGGGCACTGTCGAGCTCATCCCTGAAATCGCCACCCTCGTCCAACACCTCATCTAAGGAATCATGGCAAGAGGGGCGTATCCACGTCGTCCAGCTTCCTTAACGTACGTGTGCATCTCCGGATTAGACGGGAATCGGCCAGCGCGGGTAGCTTGGTTACCGGCGAGGCCACGAAGTATCCGGGGTCAATCGTGGGCATGACGGTCTCGGAGAACCGCTCTTGCAGGACCGGGGAGTCGAACGAGGTGAAGGTGAGTCGTATATCCCGCTCGGGAAGCAGGGCCGCCAGGGCCGCTATCCAGTAATCGAGGTGGTCTCTGACCATCTGCGCTTAGGCGCACTCTGTTGCATTAAGCGATCGGCCCACCAAATCTGCTCCACCCGGCCACCCAGAAGCCGTGCGGCAGGCCTTCAGATGCCCGGGTTGTCATGATTTTCAAGGTGCCCGAGGTGCTTGCCTCTCCACTTTGCTGCATGGCGAGGACGCCCTTGGTGATAATGCAACAGTGACCCGACAGCTCCCCGGTCATCACCTGGTCATCACCCGTGGAGGCGCCGATCTCGATCAGCGAGTTCAGCCTGAACCCGGCCAACGCGATGCCTGATGGGCTCCTCCCCCCGCCGCGCCGAACGGCCGTGACGCACCCGATGCCAGCAGACCGAGCGCAAGCGCGCCGAGCACGACGAACAGCGCTCTCAGGATCCCCGCACTTTCGGCCAACAGGCCGATGAGCGGCGGACCGGCGAGGAACGCGGCGTAACCGATCGAGCTCACCACGGACACCCGGGCCGCAGCCTTTATCGGGTCGTCGGCGGCCGCACTCATCCCGACCGGAAACCCCAGCGACGCCCCAATCCCCCACAGCGAGGCCCCGGCGAGCGCCACAACGGTACTGGCACCCAACAGGACCAGAAGCAGGCCGGCCAGAGTGATGACCGCGCTCGCCCGCAGTACGGCGACGCGGCCCCACCGCTCCAGAGCCGAGCCTCCGATTAACCGCCCGAGGACCATTGCCGAGACAAACAGGCCGAAGCCGATCGCGCCGAGAGCCTCGCTCATGCCGTAGCCATCGACCATCGCCACAGCGATCCAGTCATTCGCCGAGCCCTCCATAAAGGCGAACCCGAGCACCAGCAACCCGATCAGCAGCGTCCGCGGCTCGCGCCAGGCCGCCAGCGCCCCGGAGCCGCCGGATGCATCCTGCACGGCGTCGTCACGCACGGGCAGGAAGAAGCGGACCGCGACGACAATCAACACGGCCACGAACACCGCGACGAAGAGGACCTGCACGGCCAGCGGCACACCGGCCGCCGAAGCCGCCCCCACGCCGGCCCCCACCATCGTGCCGAGGCTGAACGCGGCGTGTAGCCCAGGCATCAGGGATCGGCCGAGCCGCCGCTCGACGTCGGCGCCCTCGACGTTCATCGCGACGTCCTAGATCCCGACTCCAAGCCCGATGAGCCCGAAGCCAACCACCGCCGGCCCAACAACGCCGACCTGCAACCCGGCGGCCAAAGTGACGAGCCCCGTCGTGACCGTCAGCGACGCAGTCAGCACGGCGTGAGCCGGGCCGAACCGGTGCACGATCGGCCCGGAAAGCGGCAGTCCCACCATCGAGCCGCCGGACAGGCACAGCAACAACAGCCCGAGCTGCGCCGAGGAGAGCCCGAGCGCGTCACGGACGCCGGGAGCTCGGGAGAAAAACGAGGCCACCGCAACCCCGCTCATCGCGAAGGACGCAGCCACGGCCCTCCGGGCGCGCAGCACTCCGGTCATCGGCACAACCCTGGCAGCGCGCAACGCTCATCCCCATCAATTGATTCGATCGCCCAGGCGGTACGCCGCTGCCGGACTCGCGATTAACCGGGATCAGTGTGACCCGGTCCGCGGGATACCGTCACGACTGAGCGCTCGCTCGCAGCCGCGGGGGCTCTTTTGCGTAGGCGGGAAGCAGACGAGCGTTCCGCTGTGCTGGCTCGATCAGATGGCGCGGGCGAGTTCGGTGAAGACCGCCGGGAGCCGATGTCGTCGGTCGAGTCCAGGCCGAGTTCGTAGTGGCCGCGGCGGCGGGATGGACGGGGCGAACGGCGAGCGGCTCTCATGCATCAAGCACGGCAACCGCTGCTCCCGTCGCCGGACGCAACAGCGCCATTCAGATAGTCCGGTGACAGCACGGCCACCGTCCGCGCACCGCGCGCCACACCCTGATCCATGCGACTGATCCAGTTACTGCCCGCCACCATGTCCCAGGCCTGGACGACCACCCGATACCCGTCCTCCTCCAACAGCCAGGCAATCCACTTCGCCCACGCCCGATCCGCCTGCGTATAGGACACAAAGAAATCCGCAGCACCACTCCCGACGCTGTCGGTCACCCGGGCAGATTCCCATACGGTTGAAACCGTCCGCGACCGGAGGTCGATCACGAACGGGCCGCCCTGGGCGGCGGCGATCGCGGCTGGGCGGAGGCCGGCGTCGTCGGTGCTGCCTCATGGGAGCGAATGGGCACTGTTGCATTCGGCGAGAGCGCTGTCGGGGGCGCTGTTGCGTTAGACGATCTCGCGGCTGTTCGAGAAGATGTGTGATCGTGATCGACATGCTCCTGCTTGGTTCTGATGACTGGCGGCTGTGGCGCGATCTGAGGCTTGCTGCTCTGGCTGAGGCTCCTGCTGCGTTCGGCTCCACGCTGTCGGACTGGAGCGGCCCGGGCGACACGGAAGAACGCTGGCGCGCACGCCTGGCCAGTGTTGCGCTCAACATCGTTCAGACCTGGAACGGCGAGCCGGCGGGCATGGTCAGCGCGACCACACCCGGCGGCGACGGTGCAATCGAGCTGATCTCAATGTGGGTCGCGCCGTTCGCCCGTGGCCACGGTGTCGGCGACGCGGCCGTTCGTCGGGTCGTGACGTGGGCACAGATCGAGCACGGCCGAAGTCCAGCTCGTTCCACTCCTCGCCATGTACCAAAGCGGGGAGGAGACCCCTCAGGCACCTTGGAGAACCGTAACAAACCGGGCATTCGCCCCCTCAGGCCAGTGGTGGGCGGCCACGACCGGCGATCGCGTGGGGTCGAGTCCTGGCTGGAACGCTCGGTGATGCAGGGCTGCGCGGGTGCACCGCTAGCGTGGACATGTGATGTGCGCGCAGCCGTTCGGATCCTGGCCGACCCCCATCACTTCCGAGCTCGTCGTGGCCGCCGCGGTGCGGTTGTCCGAGGTCCGGTTCGACTCCGGCGATGTCTACTGGTCGGAGGGCCGCCCGGCCGAGGGCGGGCGCACCCAGCTCGTCCGGCGCAGCTTCGACGGCACCACCACTGACCTGCTGCCCGACGGGATGAATGCCCGCACCGCCGTGCACGAGTACGGCGGTGCGGCGTGGTGGGTTCGCGAGGGTGTCGTGTGGTTCACGAACTGGGCCGACCAGCGACTCTACCGACTCGGGCCCCACGGTGTCCCGGTCCCGGTCACCCCCGAGCCGGTGGTGTCGCGTGGGGACCGCTACGGCGACGGCGACGTCGGCCCCGGTGGGGTGCTCGTCGCCGTGCGCGAGCGGCACTTCGAGGGTGGGGACGCAGCCGACGTGCGCAACGAGATCGTCCGCATCGATGGCGATGTCGCCCCGGAATTGCTGGTCAGCGGCCCGGACTTCGTGGCATCGCCCCGGCTGGACCCGGACGGGACCCGGCTGGCCTTCGTCAGCTGGGACCACCCGTCGATGCCTTGGGACGACACTGTGCTCACCGTGCGCGACCTCGCGACCGGTGCGGAGACCGTTGTCGCGGGCGGGCCGGGCGAGTCGGTGGCCGAGCCGCGCTGGCGATCCGACGGCGCGTTGCTGTTCCTGTCCGACCGCACCGGTTGGTGGAACCTCTACTGTTGGGTGCTCCGCGACGGGGTCGAGCCCGTCATCGAGCCCGTCATCGAAATTGACGCCGAGATCGGGGTGCCCGGCTGGGGGCTCGGTTCGGCCCGCTACGCCCTGCTCGCCGACGGCCGGATCGTGTTCGCCCGCTGGCGCGAGGGCTACGACGGGCTGGCCGTGCGCGGCACCGACGGCACCGTCACCGATCTTGACCTGCCTTTCTCCGTCGTAGCGGCGATTCGGGTGGCAGGACCGGATCACGTCGTCGTCGTCGCAGGCACCCCGACCGCCGAACCAGCGGTGTACCGGGTCCGGCCCGACGGCCCGGAGGTCGAGGTCCTCCGCCCGCCGCGAGAGCTCGGCATCGACACCGGGTACGTGTCGGTGCCCGAGACCGTGTCATTCCCCTCGGTCGACGGCGATGGGAACCCGCGGACGGCGCACGCGTTGTTCTACCCGCCCGCCAGCCCTGGCCGCACCGGTCCGGACGGCGAGCTGCCGCCGCTGCTCGTGGTGATCCACGGCGGCCCGACGGGGGCAGCAGTGCCGTCGCTGTCGGTCGGGTTGCAGTACTGGACCAGCCGCGGATTCGCCGTCGTCGACGTCAACTACGGCGGGTCCACCGGTTTCGGGCGGACCTACCGGGACCTGCTCAAGGGCGCCTGGGGCGTCGTCGATGTAGCCGACTGCATCGCCGCCGCCCGCTGGCTCGCCGAGCAGGGTCGGGTCGACCCGGCCCGGCTCGCGATCCGTGGCGGGTCCGCGGGCGGCTACACCACGCTGGCCGCGCTGACCCGCGACGACACCCCGTTCGCCGCGGGCGCCGATCTTTACGGCGTTGCCGACCTGGAGGTACTCGCCGCGGAAACGCACAAGTTCGAGAGCCGATACCTCGACGGGCTCATCGGACCGTATCCGGAGCGGCGCGACGTGTACATCGAGCGCTCCCCCATCCACCACGTCGAGAAGCTCACCCGGCCGCTCATCGTGCTGCAGGGCATGCAGGACGAGGTCGTCCCACCCAACCAGTCGGAGATGATCGTCAACGCACTGCGGGCCCGAAAGGTGCCCGTCGCCTACCTCCTCTTCGACGGCGAGCAGCACGGCTTCCGGCGCGCGGAGAACATCCGCCGCGCGCTCGACGCCGAGCTGAGCTTCTACGCCCAAGTGTTCGGGTTCGAACTGCCCACCGACGAGGGCATCGAGCCGGTCACCGTGGAGAACGCCGAGAACCTCGCAGCGCCGTCACGAACCGCTCGAACACCGGCACGTTGGTGATCATTTACCGTTCTCGTGTCTGGCCCGACGTTGGCCGACGCCTGGTTCCACGATCAGCCGGCACTGGACCTGTCGGTCGGACGATGATCATGAGTGGCCCGGCAGTGCCGGGTGATAGCCACGAACTCAGGCCTCGCCGAGTGGCCCGTCAGGGATGTCTTCGCAGAACTCCTGGTCGGCCAGCGCCACACAGTCATCGCATCGGCATCGGACAGCCAGCCGTAGGTCAGCGATGTAGCGACCCTTGGCAGGTATACGCCAACGGATTTACAGACCTCTGTTCGGGCACACGCCCAGCCCGAACGCCAGGCCCAGTACACCGTTTCGACGCCGGCGAGCACTGAATTAGTACACCCTACCGTTCTACTGGTACACGGGGCGACCGGCATCCAAGACGTCGGCGGGCTGCAGCTGGGAGTCGTCATGGCGGAGTCCGGCGATCGCAACGCAAGGTCAGGGTGCCGCCAGCAGCTGCAGACCCGCGCATAGTCATGCACGGTGAGTCGCCGGTGCAACGTCCTTTTCTGCCGCTGCCCATGCGCGGGTGCCGATGCAAGCCGTGCCGAGTGGGCCCGTAAAGGGGATCCGTCAGCGGATATCCTTTTCGCGCAGATGGGCTGGAGCGGCGGCTCAGTTCAGGGCCCGGGTCCCCTCGGGCAGCGTTCCGCCCGCGAGGAGTGCAGCCGTCGCGTCCTGCAGCGCGGTCAGTGCGACCCGCTGGGTAAACGGCCCGGTCGACACCCGCGCGACCCCGAGCTCCTGTAGCTCCCGCACGGGCAGCGACGCACCGGGCACGCTGATGACGCTCAGCTTCTGCGGGGCCGAACTCCTCGACGAGCACGCAGATCTCCTAGCGACGACACCCGGAACGAACACCATCGGTGCCCCAGCGTCCAGGAAGGCCTTTCCGCGGCGGACCGCCTCCTGCAGCAGCGCACCGCGGTCGGCGTCGGCGTGCAGGAACACGTCGTCGCGTCCGGCCGCGAGCACTGCCTCCACCGCGGCGACGGCTTCGTCGAGCGGCTTGAGCTGACGTCCAGGCTCGACGACATGCCTTAGGCCGACGCGCCACCAGGTCTACCGACACCTGTTCCATTCAGTCCAGTGAATCGACATGCAGGACCGTCAACGCCCGCTACTCGGCATGAGAGCGCAATCAGCGGCATGAACGTGCGCTTCGCTCGGGTTGTGTGTTGCCGGACAGGCAGCGTGTTCACACCCCGGTCGCACTATCCCCCCGAGGGCGTGCGCGCGGCGGCGGTAGCGGAGGCCGTGGCGCTGGGCGCAAGCCGCGCCGAGGCCGAGCATTTCGCCACGCACGGCACCGCCATCGTGGCGCAGTTCCACGGCAACCGCCCCGAACCGGCGTGGGGGTTGCGCTTCGACATGGACGCCTTGCCCCTCACCGAGTCGACCGATCCGTCGCATGCCCCGGCCGCACACGGTTTCCGCTCCGCCCGTGAGGGATTCATGCACGCATGCGGCCACGACGGCCACGTCGCCATCGGTCTGGCCTTCGCCGAGCGGCTCGATGCAGGGGACTTCCCCGGCAGCGCGCGACTGTTCTTCCAGCCGGCCGAGGAGGGGTCCCGCGGCGCGAAGGCGATGCTCGCGGCCGACGTGGCAGACGGTGTCGACACCCTGGTGGCCCTGCACCTCGGGCTCGACGTGCCGCTCGGCAAGGTCGTGCCGGGAATCGTGGGGTCGTTCGCGACGACCAAACTGCACGCCACATTCCAGGGGGCGGCCTCGCATGCGGCGGCCGCACCGCAGCGGGGCCGCAACGCGATGGTGGCAGCAGCCTCCGCGGTGCTCAACATCATGGCGATCCCGCGCTGGGCGGGCTCCGATACGCGCATCAACGTCGGCACCTTCCATGCCGGCGACACGGTCAACATCGTGCCCGCGCTCGCCGAGATCACGGCCGAGGCGCGGTCGACCGACACCGCTGTGTGCGCCGAGATCCGCACACCGATCCCGCCACTGGGGCGGTCTAGCTCATCCCGTCTTGGTAGAGCCCCGCGAGACGGCGGTAGGTCCGCGGGTTCTCCAGCACGTCGGTGCTGTCGCAGGCCTGGTCGACGGCACCGACGAGGGGCAGAGCCCGTAACACTGGGTCAGTGACGCTCGCCAGACACGCCTCGGCGAAGCGGCCGGCCATGAGCACCCGGGCAGGCCGCGAATGGTATGTCGTGATGGACGGGTCGACCGGCTTGGTGAGACCGCGGTCGTTGTAGCGGCGAGCGAGAGCGGTGTACGCCTCGGCCAGCGCGGATTCGCGGGCCGTGACGTCGGGCGCATGGAGCGCGCCGGCCAGGTGCCCGGGCAGACCGTCGGGATGCCGGCCGCGCGTGAACGCGGTGCCGAGCCACTTCTGGTAAGGGGCATACCGGCGCTCAAGCAGCAGCGCCAGGCGCATCATCTCCCGAACCAGCCGTGCCGCGGTCACGGCCGAGCCGATCTCGTCACCCACTTCGGCGGTGCGGGCCACAAAGGCCTCCTCTTGCGCGAGACGGACCCACTGACACACCAGGAGCCAGCGCCACACCTGATCGGGGTACCAGCACAGAGCCTGGCGCAGCTCGGTCAGGGCACCCGAGTCGTCGGCATACACCGCCCCGGCGACCACGCCGAGCAGCCGCTGCTGCGGGGTGAGCAGCCAGTCCAGGACGGACATCCCGGCCGTCGCGTCCACGCCCAGCTGGTCCACCAGCCAACTCGGCAACGTGGTGACCGTGACATGATGCGTGACCTCCACGGCATCCCATCCGAACCGCACCGGCCACCCCCGAAACCGCTCCGGCAGCCGGGCGGTGAGCAAGCCCTTGAGCTCCTCGATCCCGTCTTCGCTATCAAGGAACACAACCAGACGCGGACCCCACCCGTGGTCGGTGGACCGGTCGGTGTCATACCCGAGCACGTCAGAACCCCATCCGAGCAACCCCGCGGCGTGCGGCCATCCCTCCAGCAGCGGGTGCACGGCCTCCGTGTAGAACGCTCCAGACAGCTGCGCGGCTGGGAAAAACGATCGCCCTGACACAGCATCGACCCTGGCACAACATCTTGAGCGTGGGCTGTACGCGAGCGGTGATTACGGCGGTAGGGACTGGGGTGACGGTGGGGCGATTCCGGCGGCGGGGATTTCGGTGGCGGCGATTCTTGGGACCACCGACCTCCTCTAAATGACCAGCCGCCGCTGGCAGCGAGGACACCAATAGAGGTTGCGCCCCGCGTGCCGCTCGGTGACGACGTCGGTGCCACACACCAGGCACGGCGCACCGGCCCGGCGGTAGACATAGACCTCGCCACCATGCCGGTCCTGACGCGGGGGGCGTCCCATCGCAACCGGATCGTGCTCCGGGCGGACCGTATCAATCCGGCCGCGACGCACCCCGTCGCGCATCAGCTCGACAAGATCCGACCACAGCACCTCCCACTGATCGGCGCGCAGCTCGCTGCCAGGCTGCAGCGGATCCAGCTGGTGACGGAACAACAGCTCAGCCCGATATACATTGCCAATTCCGGCGAGCACCGATTGGTCCATCAGCAACGTGGCCAACGGAGCCCGGGACCGCGAGATCCGTGACCATGCCCGATCCGAGTCGGCGTCGCGATGCAGCGGGTCCGGTCCCAACCGGACGCGGACCGCGTCCGCCTCGCCCTCGGTCAATAACTCGCATGCCGTCGGCCCCCGCAGATCGGTCCAATGGGTGGGGCCGACCAGACGCATTCGCACCTGCCCGCGCGGCGGCTGCACCGGCAATGGCGCCTCGGTGAAGGCGCCATACAGGCCCAGGTGAATGTGCACCACGAGATCGGCCCGGTAGACGTGAAACAGGTGCTTGCCGTGTGCTTCGGCACGCCTGAGCACCCGTCCATCCAACACCGCAGCGGCCGCCGCGAAGCGACCCTGCGGGCTGGACACCGCCACTGGCGACCCGCCGTAACACCGCTGGTGCAGCTGGGCCAGCCGGTGCGTGGTATGGCCCTCCGGCATGAATGGTTCAGCCCGCGGGAATCGGGGGTGACTCCCCGGTGGACTCGAAGTCCGAGATCTGCGCGATCCGGCGGGCGTGCCGTTCGCCACCAGAGAACGACGTGTTGACGAACGCCTCGACGATCTCCGCCGCCTCGCCGGGGGAGTGCATTCGAGCACCGATCCCCATTACCTGGGCGTCGTTGTGTTCCCGGGCGAGCGTGGCGGTCTGTGTGCTCCAGGCCAGCGCGGCACGGCAGCCCGGGACCTTGTTGGCGGAGATCTGCTCGCCGTTGCCCGACCCGCCGACCACCACCCCGAGGCTACCTGGGTCGGCTACCACCCGGCGGGCGGTCTCGATACAGAACGGTGGGTAGTCGTCGTCCGGGTCGAGGACCTTGGGTCCGACGTCCACCACGTCGTGCCCGAGACTGGTCAGGTGCCCCGCCAGAAAGGCCTTGCACTCGAAGCCGGCGTGATCGGAACCGAGGTAGACGCGCACGGTACGCAACATTGCCATAGTTCGAGGATCAACCCGGCGAAGGGCCTTCAGCGCGCCAATCGCGTCGTCCAGGGTGGTCACCCCGATGACCTGAAGCCGATCGCCGGCGGCGGCGCGCGCCTGTTCGGCCTCTCCCACGGGGGCGAGGAAGATCTGCGCTCGCGCGTCGACCGCAGCTTCGATCTTCTGTTCCACTCCCCCGACGGGGCCGACGTTGCCCTGAGCATCGATGGTGCCGGTTCCCGCGATGATCCGACCGCGGGTGAGGTCGCCGACGTCGGCCAGGTCGTACACGGTCAGCGCCATCAACAGCCCAGCCGAGGGCCCGCCGATTCGCCCGGCGTCCACCTGCACCGGGAACGGCAGGTCGATGTCGAATCCCACCGTGCTGATGGCCACTCCCAGCACCGGGCCGGGCTGCTGTTCCGAGCGACCCAGGGTGACGCGCGGTAGGATGGTCGTCCCGTCCCGGCGCACCGTCAGCACCAGCTCGTCCCCCAATCCGCCGAGCAGTCACCGCAGCCACCAACGCCGACGCCGTCTCGACCGGCGTGTCGCCGGCCGCGGTGATCACGTCTCCTTCCCGCAGCACACCTTGTGCGGGAGCATTCGGCGCCACCGCGGCGACCTCCGCCCCGTCGCCCGTCACCGTGACCGCGAAACCCGCCGCTCGCAGGCCGGCCGCCGCAGCGAGCTGACCGCTCTCCTCGAAGATCTGGCGCTGCGCCTCGAAGTACGCCGACGGATCGACGTTCTCCGGGATCACCTGCTCGCGTCGGATCACGTCCTCGTCCTCGTCCAGCCAGGCGCCCAGCACCTCCAACGTGGTCGGCTGGCTGATCTGCACCGTGGTCAACAACAACTGGCCGGACAGTTCGTCCGCTGGGCGGGTGGGGAACTCGATCCGCTCCCGCACCTGAAGCGCCGCACCCGGGCTGATCACGAGCAACGGTAGGGGCACAGCGACCATGGCCCAGCCCATCAGCGCCATGAGGGCCACGGCGACGCCGGCAGCCAGCCGCCTCCTCATCGCTTCATCGAGCCATCCACGCCTCGCATCACTGCCCATCTCCTTCCCGTCCGAACGTGTCTGCAGCGATCGTGGCGTATCCCCTTGAGCGGTCCGGATGAACCCGCTGAAGATTCGTGGGAACGGCGCGGAGGATCGTGCACTATCCGCGGAAGTCGAGTGTAGGGAGGGCGCTGGTTTGCGGCGGGAGCATGTGCAGGACGGCTACGACGTCCGCCTCGAATGGGGCCGGGAGGGGGTGGTCACGCTCGGGACCCGCTGCGCGGTCGTCGTGATCATAGACGTGCTCTCGTTCTGTACGGCCGTCGATGTGGCGGTCGGGCGCGGCGCCGTGGTCCTCCCGCTGCCCTGGGGGGACGAGCGCGCCGCCGACGCCGCACGACGGGCCGGGGCCACGCTGGCCGGTCCCCGTGGCGCGGGAGGCTGGCGCCCGCGGCCTACGTCCCGCCGGCAGGTGGCGACGGGACACCCGGTTCTCCGGGAGGCGGCACCGGGGGAGCGGTGTCGACTCCGGGCCAGTCCGGGGT
>Ga0183260_10003512_pt1 | contig 12639 bp, 12 predicted proteins | sample AntDrymUQ4972206_2_FD_129768 | JGI IMG/M metagenome (GOLD analysis project Ga0183260, IMG submission 129768) | Polar desert sand microbial communities from Dry Valleys, Antarctica - metaG UQ497 (22.06) (version 2) (version 2) | ecosystem: Environmental > Terrestrial > Soil > Desert | place...
GCGTCCCACGATGCGGACCGGGTGGACGGTATGTGAGACGCCGCCCTAGTCTGGAAGCGCTCATCACGAGGGGCAGAGGGACACGGCCCGCTGAAGCCCCGGCAACCAGCCAGCGAATCTCGTGCACTGCTCCGGCCCCACGAGGCCCACCTGGTCAGGTGCTAATTCCGTCCCGCGGCGACGGTCGGCGTGGGGAAGATGAGGAGGCCTCGTGAGCGCACCCACCCTGCACCACTCCCCGGCGACTACCGTCACCGGAGCCGCCACCCGCCCCGACGCCTTTGGCAACGCCGTCGTGCTGCGGTGTCGCGCCTGTGCCGCCGAGCAGCAGCTGGGACCGTACTACGCCTGCATGGAGTGCTTCGGGCCGCTCGAAGTGGCGTACGACTTCCCGGCGATCACCCGCGAGCAGATCGCCTCGGGGCCGCCCAACATCTGGCGCTACCGCGATCTGCTGCCGGTCCGCCCGGACATCGCCGGCATCCCCAACACCGAGCCCGGCTACACCCGCCTGCTCAAGGCCGACAACCTGGCGCGCGAGCTCGGCCTGAAGTCCCTGTGGGTCAAGGACGACTCGGGGAACCCGACGCACTCGTTCAAGGACCGGGTCGTCGCGGTGGCCCTCGCCGCGGCCCGAGAGCTCGGCCTCACGGTGCTGGCCTGCCCGTCGACCGGCAACCTCGCCAACGCCACAGCAGCCGCGGCAGCGCGTGCCGGCATCCGTAGCGTCGTCCTCATCCCCGAGGACCTCGAGCGCGCCAAGATCGTCAATACCGCCGTGTACGGCGGGACCCTCATCGCGGTCAAGGGCACCTACGACGACGTCAACAAGCTCGCGTCGGAGATCGCCGGCGAGGAGGCGGGCTGGGCGTTCGTCAACGTCAACGTGCGCCCGTACTACTCCGAGGGCTCCAAGACGCTGGGGTACGAGATCGCCGAGCAGCTCGGCTGGCGGCTGCCCGAGCAGATCGTCATCCCGGTCGCGTCCGGCTCACAGCTGACCAAGGTCGACAAGGGTTTCACCGAGCTCGGCTCGCTCGGGCTCGTCGAGCCCACTGCGTACCGTGTCTTCGGCGCGCAGGCGGCGGGGTGCGCGCCGGTTGCGGCGGCGTTCCGGGACGGCCACGATGTCGTGCGTCCGGTGAAGCCCGACACGATCGCCAAGTCACTGGCCATCGGCAACCCGGCCGACGGCCCGTATGTGCTCGACACCTGTCGGCGTACCGGCGGCACCGTCGAACAGGTCAGCGATGACGAGATCCGCGCCGCGATCCTGCTGCTCGCCCGCACCGAGGGCATCTTCACCGAGACCGCGGGCGGCACGACGATCGCGACCCTCAAGAAGCTCGTCGAGACCGGACAGCTCGACCCCGACGCGGATACCGTGGCGATCAACACCGGCGACGGCCTCAAGACGCTCGACGCTGTGGGCGACAGGGTCGGTCCGACGATCACCATCGGCGCCAGCTACGCCGAGTTCACCGCAGCCGGGCTCGCCTGAGACCGTTCCGCCACCAAGCCGAGGAGAGCCCATGAGCGTTTCCGTACGGATCCCCACGATCCTGCGTACCTATACCGACGGCAGCTCGGAGGTCGCCGCCGAGGGTGACACCTTGACCTCTGTGCTCGACTCGCTCGAGACCGCGCACCCTGGCATCAAGGCGCGGGTCGTGGACGAGACGGGCGCATTGCGTCGCTTCGTCAACATCTACGTCGGCACCGAGGACGTCAGGTTCGCCGAGGGTCTCGACACCAAGACACCCGACGGCACCCAGGTCTCGATCATCCCGGCGGTCGCCGGCGGCTGAGCTCCCAACCTCGCCAACGACTTGTGAGCTTTACGAGGCGTTTCGCGCTGGACCCCTTGAACCCAAGGCGCGAGAACGCTCAGGAACGGCACAAATCGTGGCGACACGGGGGCGGGACGTCTAGCCTCGCTGCGTGCCTCTCCTTCCACGCACGCCGGGTCTCACCTGGCGCGCGCTCACGGTCGGTGACGTCGATGCGTGGTTCACGCTCGTCGAGTTGATCCAGATCCACGACGACGAGCGCGAGCTGACGACCCGCGCGGATACCCAACGGGTCACGTCCCAGTCGTGGGTCGACCTGTCGAAGGAGACCCTGGTCGGGATCGATGCCGGTGGTCGGTTCCGCGCCATCGGACGCGTCGTCCACCGGCCAGGGCCGTCAGACCGGGTGAGCGTCACGTTGGTCGGTGGTGTCGACCCCGAGTGGCGGGGCCGCGGCGTGGGCCGGGAGCTGCTGCGGTGGCAGCACGAGCGCGGGATCGAACGGATCGCGGAATGGCGGGCCGAGGACCCCGACGTCGGCGGCAGCTTCGTCGCGGTCGATCGGAGCGGCATCGAACCGGATGTCGTGGGGTACGTCATCAATGCCGAGTTCGTCCAGGACTGGGCGGCTCAAGGCCACACCGAGGGAGGCACCGGGTTGATCGGGGTGTCCGCCCGCTGGCGCGGTCGCGGAATAGCCCGAGCCCTCCTGCAGGTGTCCGCGCGGTCCTCGCCGCGGCCGGCCACCTGTACGCCTGCCTCGGCGTGGACACGGACGACGCCACCGGCGCTGTCACGCTGTACGCGCGCCTCGGCTACGAGCAGACGCACCGTACGACGTACTTCGGATTCGCTCTCGACCCGTGAGAGTCGTTTGCACTCCCCTGGGTCGAGTGCTAGAAATGGGGTTAGCACTCTGACCAACGGAGTGCTAAAGCAACACTGACCGCGGAGCAGTCTGGTGAGGCTCGGCGCAGCGGCGAGAAGGGATCGTCGTCGGCGCGGGTCGTCCGTCGCGGGCACCACCTGGTCCATCCATCTCTACGCGGAGGAATCGCGAGAGTTATGCCTAAGACAATTGCGTTCAACGAGGACGCCCGTCGTGGCCTCGAGCGAGGAATGAACATCCTCGCCGATGCTGTGAAGGTGACGCTCGGCCCCAAGGGTCGCAACGTCGTTCTCGAAAAGAAGTGGGGTGCACCCACCATCACCAACGATGGCGTCAGCATCGCCAAGGAGATCGAGCTCGAGGACCCGTACGAGAAAATCGGCGCCGAGCTCGTCAAGGAAGTTGCCAAGAAGACCGACGACGTCGCCGGTGACGGTACGACGACCGCCACGGTGCTGGCCCAGGCGCTCGTCCGCGAGGGCCTGCGCAACGTCGCCGCCGGCGCCAACCCGATCGCCCTGAAGAAGGGCATCGAGAAGGCCGTCGAGGCCGTCAGCGACCAGCTTCTCGCCGACGCCAAGGATGTGGAGACCAAGGAGCAGATCGCCTCGACAGCCTCTATCTCGGCCGCCGACACCACGGTCGGCGAGATCATCGCCGAGGCCATGGACAAGGTGGGCAAGGAAGGCGTCATCACCGTCGAGGAGTCCAACACCTTCGGGCTCGAGCTCGAGCTCACCGAAGGCATGCGCTTCGACAAGGGCTACATCTCGCCGTATTTCTGGACCGACCCCGAGCGCATGGAAGCGGTTCTCGAGGATCCGTACATCCTCCTGGCCAACTCCAAGATCGCCAGCGCCAAGGACCTCCTGCCGGTGCTGGAGAAGGTCATGCAGTCGGGCAAGCCGCTCGTCATCATCGCCGAGGATCTCGAGGGAGAGGCCCTGGCCACCCTCGTCGTCAACAAGGTGCGTGGCACCTTCAAGTCCGTCGCCGTCAAGGCGCCCGGATTCGGCGACCGCCGCAAGGCCATGATGGCCGACATCGCCATCCTGACCGGCGGCGAGGTCATCAGCGAGGAAGTCGGTCTCAAGCTCGAGAACGCCGACCTCACGTTGCTGGGCACGGCCCGCAAGGTCGTGGTGACCAAGGACGAGACGACCATCGTCGAGGGTGCGGGTGACGCCGACCAGATCAGTGGCCGCGTCAGCCAGATCCGCGCCGAGATCGAGAACTCCGACTCCGACTACGACCGCGAGAAGCTGCAGGAGCGCCTGGCCAAGCTGGCCGGTGGCGTTGCTGTCATCAAGGTCGGCGCTGCCACCGAGGTGGAGCTCAAGGAGCGCAAGCACCGTATCGAGGACGCCGTCCGCAACGCCAAGGCTGCCATCGAGGAGGGCATCGTCACCGGTGGTGGCGTCGCGCTCGTGCAGGCGACCGCCATGGCGTTCGAGAAGCTCGACCTCGAAGGTGACGAGGCCACCGGTGCCGCCATCGTGCGTGCCGCGTCCTCGGCACCGCTGCGCCAGATCGCCATCAACGCCGGCCTCGAGGGCGGCGTCGTCGCGGAGAAGGTTGCCGGACTGCAGGCCGGACACGGCCTCGATGCCGCCACCGGCGAGTACGTCGACCTGATCGCGGCCGGCATCATCGACCCGGCCAAGGTGACGCGCTCTGCGCTGCAGAACGCAGCATCGATCGCGGCGTTGTTCCTGACCACCGAGGCCGTCGTCGCCGACAAGCCCGAGCCCGCCGCAGCCGCAGGTGGCGCGCCGGACATGGGCGACATGGGTGGCATGGGCTTCTGAGCCCAGGCCAAGACCAGTACCAAGCAGCGGCGCCCCGGCTTCGGCCGGGGCGCCGCTTCGCGTGCCGCGTAGGCTGCAGGCATGGGTAAGCTGCTGTTCCTGATCATCGCCGTCGCCCTTGTCGCGGCCTACGTCTACCGCGTCCAGCTCTTGTCGCGGATGCTCGGCCAGGACCAGACGCGAGTCCGTCGGATGCTCGAGCGGCGCAAGGGTGACTGAGCGTGTACGTCCCGCACTTCAACCGCGTCGACGACGCCGCTGAGATCCACGAACTCGTACGCCAGGTCGGTGCTGCCGATGTGGTGACCGTCGGCCCGGACGGCACCCCTGTCTCGACGCTGCTGCCGGTGATGTGGAGCGAGGACGGGACGGTCGTCATCGCCCACATGGCGCGCGCCAACGGGCACTGGCGCCACATCGCCAGAGCCCAGCAGGACGGCGAGGTCAAGGCGCTCGCGATCGTGTCGGGGCTGCAGGCGTACATCTCGCCGAGCTGGTACGCCGCCAAGGCCGAGCACGGCCGCGTCGTACCCACCTGGAACTACTCGGCGGTCCACCTCACTGGGACCGTCACCGTCCACGACGATGCCGAGTGGGTACGCGAGGCCGTCACCAGGCTGACACAGACGCACGAGTCGGGCCGGGCCACACCGTGGGCGGTCACCGACGCGCCCGAGACCTATGTGACCAAGCAGCTTCGGGCGATCGTCGGCGTCGAGATGCGCGTCCACATCGTCGAGGCGAAGGCGAAAATGAGCCAGAACCGGTCCGAGGCCGACCGCGCGGGTGTGGCCGGCGGCCTGGCGGCCGACCAGGATCCGCGTGCCCGGGCGATGGCCGCCGACATCCCCCTCTAGCCTCGACGCAGGGCCGAGCGTGAGGTCAAGGATGGCTGCGGCAAACTCGTGGGGTGAACGTTCCCACGACCTCCGCCGACCACTCACCGATCGCCGTCCTCTTCGACATCGACGGCACGCTCGTCGACTCCAACTACGCCCATGTGAGCGCGTGGATGCAGGCCTTCGTCGCCGCCGGCCACCCGGTCGACGCGTGGCGCATCCACCGGGTCATCGGGATGGACAGCTCGATGCTGCTCGCCGAGCTCCTCGGTGACGACGCCGACCGGTTCGGCGACGAGGTCAAGGAGCGGCACCAGGAGTAATACGCCGCCGCCGCGCCGCTGCTGCACGTCCTGAACGGCGCCCGTGAGCTGTTGCGCGACCTCGCCGAGCGCGGCACTCGGGTCGTCCTGGCCACGTCCGCGCCGCAGGACGAGCTCGCCCGGTTGCGTGACCTGCTCGATGTCGAGGAGGTCATCAGCGCGGTCACCTCCTCCGAGGACGTCGAGACAGCCAAACCGCGGCCGGACGTGCTTCGCGTGGCGCTGGACAAGGGCGGTGTCACTGCAGAGCGGTCTGTGATGGTGGGGGACGCCGTGTGGGACGCTGATGCCTCGAAGCAGGCTGGAATAGCGTTCGTCGGCGTACTGACCGGAGGTATCTCCGCGGCCGAGCTCGAGGATGCCGGTGCGGACGAGGTATGGACGAGTGTGGCGGACCTGCACGCGCACCTGGACGACAGCGTCCTCGGGCGACTACTGCGGTGAGGCTGCTGTGATCACTGTGGCTGGTGGTCAAGAGAGGTGCCAGCGGTGTCGGCTGTGGACTTGCGCCGTGGATAGGTCCTGTCTAGGTTGGACTCAGGCGGCCGAACGGACTCACGCAGAACGCCGGTCGTCTGAGAGAACCAGAAGCGGCCCGCGGATCGTCGGGGTGCAGGAGGTTGTCGTCGGTAGTCCCACTTCGTCCGGGACGATCGCTTCTCGGCACGACGACTGTCTAGATCTCGACACTCGGGCCGTTTCTGTGCGTCAGAGCGGTGTATCCCCGCCCCACGAGTCACCGCGGTACCAGGTTCTCCTGGTACCGGTTCACTTCTCCTGGGTTGCGACCCAGGTGAAGCGACGTCGAGCTCGGAGAAGGAGCGGAAGCGCGGGTCCCCGCCACGGTGGCGCGGCGGTCCCGCCACGGTGACCGAGTTGCAACTGGGTCGGCAGATGGCACCCTTTGGTAATGACCCAGACCGATATCCCACGCCCGGAGTCCGGTGACGTCGTCGAGCTCATCATCGATGACCACCGCCTCTTCGAGAGGCTCATGCACCAGGTGCGCGACGAGACCCAGGACCGGGCGGGGTTGCGTTCGATGCTGTCCAACATCTTGGTGGCGCATGCCGAGGCGGAGGAGAAGTACGTCTACCCGGGCCTGGTCAAGACCGACGCCATCGAGGGCGAGGATGCCGAGCACAGCGAGCACGAGCACCACGAGATCAACGAGGCGCTGCTCGGCCTGCTCGAGGTCGAGGACACCGCGTCCGAGGACTTCGGCGATGCGGTGGAGGCACTGACCAAGGCGCTCACGCACCACCTCTACGAGGAGGAGCGCGAGATCCTCAACCCCGCGCGTACCGACGTCGACACCGCCACCAAGGCTGAGCTCGGTGAGAAGTTCGCCGCTGAACGCTCGCGCCTCCTCGACGCGGACTGCGGCTCGGTCGACAACGTCCGCACGCTCGTCGAGGCTGCCAAGGCCGAGGACGACTGACGCGGGATACTGTCGCGGCGTGACTGTCGTCGGCCTCCTGCTCGCGGCCGGAGCAGGACGGCGGATGGGCATGCCCAAGGCGCTCGTCCTCGACGAGGCCGGTACGCCGTGGGCCGTACGAGCGGTCCGGACGTTGCGGGCGGGGGGATGCGACGAGGTCGTCGTGGTCCTCGGAGCCGAGGTGGATGCCGCCCGAGAGGCGCTCGACGCCGAGGCGGTCGACATCGTGATGGCAGCGGACTGGGCAGACGGCATGGGCGCCTCGCTGCGCGCCGGGCTGTCCCACGTGCTCTCCGCAGGAAGCACAGCCGACGCCGCACTGGTCCATCTCGTCGACCTCCCGGACGTCGGAGCGCCGGTGGTCGCCCGGGTCGCCGAACTGGCCGGTCCCGCCGTGCTGGCGCGCGCGGCGTACGCCTCCGGCGTGCCCGGCCACCCCGTGCTCCTCGGCCGTGACCACTGGGCCGGCGTCCAGGCCACGGCCGCCGGCGACCGGGGGGCGCGGGACTACCTCCATGGGCGAGCCGTCGTCGAGGTCGACTGCGCGGACCTCGCAGGCGGTGCTGACGTGGACCGGATGCTCTGACCTGTCGCCACGGGCCGCAGCGGCCGTTGTCGCGGGCAACTAGTCTTGGCCGGGTGAGGAACCCAACGTCCGCCGCCGAGGTCGCCGAGGGGCTCGCCGCCGTCGGCTACCTCGCCGACCAGGGCCTGGCGACGATCACGTACCTTGCGTTGTCGATGCAGCGCCCGCTCCTGCTCGAGGGTGAGCCCGGCACCGGCAAGACCGCGCTGGCCGAGGCGATCGCCGAGACCAGCGGGCTGCCGCTCATCCGGCTGCAGTGCTACGAGGGCATCGACGCCACCCAGGCGTTGTACGACTGGGACTTCACCCGCCAGATCCTGCACCTGCGCACCCTCGAGGCATCGACGCACTCCTCGCACGTCGAGCTGGACACCGACGAGGTCGAGCACTCGCTGTTCGACGAACGCTTCCTGCTCGCTCGGCCGATCCTGCGAGCGCTGCGCGAGAGCCCGGCGGTGCTGCTCGTGGACGAGATCGACCGCGCCGACGACGAGTTCGAGGCGTTCCTGCTCGAGGTTCTCTCCACCAACCAGGTCACGATCCCCGAGCTCGGCACCATCACTGCCAGCACGCCGCCGATCGTGGTTCTGACCTCCAACCGCACCCGCGAGCTCCACGACGCGCTCAAGCGCCGGTGCCTGTACCACTGGATCGACCATCCCGGGTTTGCCCGCGAGGTCGAGATCGTACGCACCCGCCTGCCGCACGTGTCGGCCACGCTCGCCGAACAGGTGGTGACCCTCGTACAGAACATGCGCGCCGCCGAGGGCATGATCAAGCCGCCCGGAGTCGCCGAGACCCTCGACTGGGCCGGTGCGCTGCACCAGCTCGGGCGGGCCGAGCTCGACCTGGAGTCCGCGGCGGCCACCATCGGCGCGGTCTGCAAGTACCGCGAGGACACCGAACGAGTTCGGGTGGCGCTGGACCGGTTGCTGGCGTCATGATCGTCTTGTCGGCCCCGCCGCCGCCTTCGCCGCCGCACGAGGGCGTGGAGATCTTCCTCGGCTTCGCACGTGCCTGCCGGTCCGCGGGCATCGGTGTCACCCCCGACCGGGCGCAGACCTTCGTCGCCGCCACCTGCCGGCTCGGCGCCGGTGACCGCCACAACGCCTACTGGGCGGGACGGTCCACGCTGTGCTCAGGGCCGGACGACCTCGCGACGTACGACCAGACGTTCCAGGCGTGGTTCGCCGCAGAGCTTCCCACCGGCCGCCCGCGGCCGCCAGCATCGCGTACGCTGCGCCAGGCTGACCTGGCCGCGGACCAAGGTGGCGAGGCGCCCGGTCACGAGCACGCCGTCGCCGTCCTCGCCAGCGGGGAGGAGACGTTGCGGCACCGTGACGTCGCCACGCTCTCGGCCGCCGAACGTACCGCGACCAACCGGTTGTTCGCCTCACTCGACGTTCGCGCGCCGCTGCGCCGGAGCAGGCGCCGCCGCCCGCGCCGGCGCGGGGACATCGACGCCGCGCGCACCGTCCGCGACCAGCTGCGCCGCGCCGGCGAACCCGGACCGCTGCGCCACCGCAGCCCCAAGCCGCGACCGCGCCGGGTGGTGCTCCTCATCGACGTCTCCGGGTCGATGGAGCCGTACGCCGACAGCCTGCTGCGCCTCGCGCACCGCGTGGTCGCCGAGGCCCCGCGCACGACCGAGGTGTTCACCCTCGGCACCAGGCTCACCCGGGTGACAGCAGCGATGCGCCAGCGTGATCCGGACACCGCGCTGCTACTCGCCGGCCAGGTCGTTCCCGACTGGTCCGGCGGTACGCGCCTCGGCGAGGTCCTGCGCGCCTTCACCGACCGCTGGGGCCGCCGGGGCCTCGCCCGTGGCGCGGTCGTCGTCATCGCCAGCGACGGCTGGGAGCGCGGCGACCCGCTATTGCTCGGCGAACAGGTCGAACGGCTGAGCAGGCTTGCCCGCCTCGTCGTGTGGTCCAACCCGCATCGCGGCAAGGTCGGCTACGCACCGGTCCAAGGCGGTATCGCGGCGGCGCTGCCGTACCTGGACGCGCTCGTCGCCGGTCACTCGATGGCGAGCTTCGCCGAGCTCTTGGAGCTGGTCGCCGATGCGTGACGTGCTGCAAGACATCATGGCGGTGTGGGAGGCCGGCGAGACCGCGGGCGTCGCCACCGTCGTCCAGACCTTCAAGTCCGCGCCGCGCCCGGCCGGCGCGTCGATGGCAGTCTCACCCGGTGGCGAGGCGTCCGGCTCGGTGTCCGGCGGCTGCGTCGAGGGGGCGGTGTACGAGCTGTCGCAGCAGGTGGTGGCCGGCGACTCGCCGATGCTCCAGCGCTACGGCGTCTCCGACGACGACGCGTTCGCGGTAGGGCTGACCTGCGGTGGCATCCTCGACGTGTTCGTCGAACCCGTCTCGCGAGAGCACTTCCCCGAGCTTGCGGGCGTCGCCGCTGACATCTCCGAGGGCCGCCCGGTCGCCGTCGTGACGGTCATCGAGCACCCGGACGCCGTACGGGTCGGCAAACGGATCGTCGTCCGTCCCGCGGCGGCCGAAGGCTCCCTGGGCTCGCGCAGGGCTGACGACGCCGCTGTCGACGATGCTCGCGGTCTGCTGGCCGCGGGGCGCAACGCGGTCGTCACGTACGGCCCGGACGGACAGCGCATGGACGAGGGCATGCGCGTCTTCGTCGCGTCGTACGCCCCCAAGCCGCGGATGCTCGTCTTCGGTGCCATCGACTTCGCCGCCGCGGTCGCCCGTCAAGGGGTGTTCCTCGGCTACGAGGTCACGGTGTGCGACGCGCGGCCGATCTTCGCCACCCCTGCCCGGTTTCCCGAAGCACACGAGGTCGTCGTCGACTGGCCGCACCGCTATCTCACGTCGCAGGTCGAGGCGGAGGCGTTGGACGGGCGTACGGTCATCTGCGTCCTGACCCATGACCCGAAGTTCGACGTCCCCCTACTTCAGGTGGCGCTACGGATGCCAGCGGGCCAGCGCCCCGCCTTCGTCGGGGCGATGGGCTCGCGGCGCACCCACGACGACCGGATCGCCCGGCTGCGCGAGGTCGGCCTGACCGATGAGGAGCTCAGCGGTCTGTCCAGCCCGATCGGCCTCGACCTCGGGGCTCGGACGCCGGAGGAGACCGCCGTGTCCATCGCCGCGGAGATCATCGCCTTGCAGTGGGGCGGCAAGGGTGACCGCCTGGCCGAGCGGGACGGACGCATCCACCACGACGAGATGGCCTGAGCGCTGGGGTTGGCCGTGCCCGTGCAACGTTGGCGCAACCGTTGTGGCCCACATCACATCGGTGTATCAATGAAGGAACCGCGTGCCGTTATGCCCAGGAGGACTCCAGATGGCAACCGCCCAATCGACTCGCACCACCTCCATCACCGTCGAGGTCGATGACATGACCTACAGCGACGTCGTCGAACCGCGGATGCTCCTGGTGCAGTACCTGCGTGAGCGTCTGGGCAAGACCGGGACGCTGGTCGGTTGCGACACGACCAACTGCGGCGCATGCACCGTCCACCTCGACGGGCAGAGCGTGAAGTCCTGCACGATGTTCGCCGTCCAGGCCGACGGCCACGCGGTGACGACGATCGAAGGGCTCGCCCAGGGAGGCGAGCTGCACCCGATGCAGAAGGCGTTCCACGAGAAGCACGCGCTGCAGTGCGGCTTCTGCACCCCGGGGATGATCATGCAGTCGATCGACCTGATCAAGGAACACCCAGACCCCGACGAGCACACGGTTCGCGACGGGTTGGAGGGCAACCTGTGCCGTTGCACCGGCTACCAGAACATCGTCGCAGCAGTCCAGGAGGCCGCCCGTACGACCCGCGAGTCCGTTGTCTCGACGACCGAGGAGGGAGCGGCATGACCGTCACCGAAATCGGCAGCCCCCGCCGCCGCAAGGAGGACCAGCGCCTCATCACCGGACGCACGCGCTACACCGACAACATCGTGCTGCCGGGCATGCTGCACCTGGCGATGGTGCGCAGCCCGTTCGCCCACGCGACGATCACCACCATCGACACCCACGACGCCACATCCTCCCCCGGAGTCGTGGCGGTCCTGACCGGCCGCGACGTCGCCGACGAGCAGGGCAGCCTGCCGTGTGCATGGCCGATCACCCCTGACCAGAAGGCACCGCCACACCCGGCGATCGCCGTCGACCACGTCGCGTTCGCCGGCGAGGTCGTCGCCTGCGTCATCGCCCGCAGCGCGGCCGAGGCGCGCGATGCCATCGAACTCATCGACATCGACTACGACGAGCTGCCGGTCGTCCTGGACCTGGAGGAGGCGCTGACCGACGCGACGCTGGCACACCCCGACCTCAACACCAACAAGTCCGCCACCTGGGTCTTCGACTCCGCCGAGGCCGGGACGGGCGACGACGTGGCCCAGGTGCTCGCGGCATCGGAGCTGGTGCTCGAGCGCACCTACCTGCAGCAGCGCCTGATCCCCGCGTTCATGGAGCCACGGTCCACCGTCGTCGACCCGACCGGTGAACAGATCACGATGTGGTCGGCCACGCAGGTGCCCCACATCTTGCGACTGATGCTCGCGTTGACGCTCAGCATTCCCGAGGGCAAGGTACGGGTCGTCGCACCGGATGTGGGCGGTGGCTTCGGCGGCAAGCTGCAGGTCACTCCCGAAGAGGTCATCACGATGCTGGCCGCGCGGCGTACCGGCAAGCCGTGCAAGTACACCGAGACCCGTAGTGAGTCGCTGATGGCCGCCCATCACGGGCGCGGACAGGTCCAGCGCCTCAAGCTCGGCGCGACCCGCGAGGGCATCGTGACCGGTCTCTCGGTCGACCTGCTGGCCGACATGGGTGCCTACCTCGGCCTGGTGACGCCAGGCGTCCCGATCCTCGGGGCGTTCATGTACAACTCGATCTACAAGTTCGCGGCCTACCGGTTCTCGTGCACCAACCTCTTCACCAACAAGGCGTGGACTGACGCATACCGAGGCGCCGGCCGGCCCGAGGCGACGTTCGCCATCGA
>Ga0183260_10003513_pt1 | contig 12638 bp, 14 predicted proteins | sample AntDrymUQ4972206_2_FD_129768 | JGI IMG/M metagenome (GOLD analysis project Ga0183260, IMG submission 129768) | Polar desert sand microbial communities from Dry Valleys, Antarctica - metaG UQ497 (22.06) (version 2) (version 2) | ecosystem: Environmental > Terrestrial > Soil > Desert | place...
CGTACAACTCGCGGTAGGCCGTGAACCAAGCCTTGTTGCGGTCATCCATCAGGCGTCGCGACAGGCCGGGCATGATCGGGGTGATCACCGCGCAGACCAACACGATCACCCCGACCAGCGGGTCCAGCACGGCCAGGAACACGGTCACCGCCGTGGCGCCCAGCACCGCCGCGACGACCTGCGGCAAGAACCGCCCGACGTACGGGTCGAGCGTCTCCACGCCGTCCACCAGTGTCGACTGCACGGTGCCGGTACGGGTGCGCTGCAGCCAGCCGGGGCCCAGGGCGAGCAGCTGGGCCACCAGACGCTGGCGGACAGCCGCCTTGACCACGCCGGAGGCCCGCAGCGCCAGCGTCTCCCTGGCGAAGATCAACAGGCAGCGAACCACTTGAAGCGCGACCACGCCTGCCAGCAGCGCGACGATCGCCGTGGCCGGCTGCCCGGCGAAGACGCGCCCGAGCGCCCGCGCCACCAGCAGGCCTTGCCCGACGTAGGTCGCGGTGGTCGCCAGCAGGAGCGCGACGAGCCCGGCCACCATCATCCGCGCCCTGGGCGCGATCTCAAGCAGCCGTGCGTAGGTCGTCATGTCTGCCAGCCATCCCAGCGGTCGTCAGTGCCCCGCAGTCTCGCGCAAGCCTCGAAGTTATTGCAAATCGTCCGCAAGAAGACGTACGCTCCGTGGATGGTGAGAAGGGTCCGGCCGGTGGTCGCCGAGGACGCCGACGCGCTGGCGGCGCTGCATGTCCGCGTCTGGCAGGTGGCCTACCGCGGCATGAAGCCCGACGAGTACCTGGAGCACCTGTCGGTGCCGCGGATGCAGGGCTGGTGGGCACAGCAGCTGGCCGCAGCACCAGAGCACCAGAGCATCCGACTCGTCGCCGAAGACGACGGCGGGGCTGTCGTCGGGTTCGTCATCGCCGGTGCGTCGCGGCGGTCGGATCTCGCCGAGCCCGCCGGTGAGGTGTACATGCTCAACGTCGGTCCCGACGCTTGGGGACAAGGGCTGGGCCGGCGGCTGCTGGAGGCCGCCACGGCCACGCTGCGGGGAACCGGGTTCACCCAGGCGGTGCTGTGGGTCCGCCCGCAGAACAGCCGGGCGCGACGCTTCTACGAAGCGGCCGGATGGTGGCCGGACGGCACCGAGTTCGACGGGGTGATCTGGGACGTCGCGGTCCACGACGTGGGCTACCGCACGACCCTGGGCGATCATCCGGTGCTCCCCGTCGCCTCGGGCACGGCCTCAGCCGACACGACCTGACGGCTGGTGCGTTCACAGAAGGAGGGCACGAAGCGATGGGGGATCCGAGGATGGCGCGGCTGGCGCGGGTGGTGGTGCTGCACTCGCTGGCGGTGATCGACGGCGATCTGCTGCAGGTGGTGGCCAACCTGGTGGCCGCGCCGCTCGTGCACGAGGTGTACCGCGAGGCGCTGCTGGCGGGCGCCCACCCCGTCGTGCGATTCGGCTCCGAGACCGCGGACGAGCTGCTGTACCGGCACGGCTCCGACGAACAGCTGCGCTTCATCTCGCCGATGGACCGGGTGGAGGCCGAGAAGGTCACCGCGCGTCTGTTCATCAAGGCCAGTCAGAACACCAAGGCGCTGACCCACAGCGACCCCGCCAAGGTGGCGCTGCGCGGGCAGGCCCAAGCCGAGGTCCGCAACCGCATCTTCGAGCGCGCCGCGGCCGGCCAGGCCCGATGGTGCGTCACGACGTTCCCGACCGAGGCGGGCGCCAAGGATGCTGAGCTGTCGCTGCGCGAGTTCGAAGACCTGGTCTACCGTGCCTGCAAGGTCGATGAGCAGGACCCGGTCGCGGCGTGGGAAGCCGTCGGCGCCGAGCAGCAACGCTTGGCTGACCTGCTGTCCGCCAAGCAGACGATCCGCTTGGTCGCACCGGACACCGACCTGACCTACCGCTGCCAAGGGCGCCCGTGGACCAGCTGCGCGGGCAAACGCAACCTGCCCGACGGCGAGATCTTCACCAGCCCCCACGAGGCCGACACCGAGGGCCACATCCGCTTCACCACCCCGGCCGTGTACGGCGGCCGTGAGATCGACGACGTATGCCTGGTGTTCCGCCAAGGTCGGGTCGTCGAGGCCACGGCAACCAAGGGACAAGCGCTGCTGGAGTCACTCCTGGACACCGACGAGGGCGCGCGGCGGCTCGGCGAAGCCGCGTTCGGCCTCAACTACGACCACCAACGCCTGTGCGGCGACGTGCTGCTGGACGAAAAGGTCGGGGGCACGATCCACCTCGGCCTCGGCTGGGCAAACCCGGCCTTCGGCGGCACCAACCAGTCCAAGCTGGCCCTCTACCTCGTGTGCGACCTGCGGCGAGGCGGCCGGGCCTACGCCGACGGGCAACTCATCTACAGCGACGGCAGGTTCGTCGTCTGACACCGTCCCGCTGCTGCCAGGCGCGTCGCGCCTGATCGAGTTGCCCTCCGCATGGCGTCGGACCGTCCCCACCGTCGCACATCTGTTACGCTCGTCGCATGTCGGAGATCGCATCCCGAGAGCTTCGGAACAACACCAGAGCGTTGCTCGACCGCGTCGGGGCCGGTGAAACCGTCACGATCACCGTGGAGGGTCGCCCGGTCGCGCTCCTCGAGCCGATCTCCCGACGCCCGCGCTGGCTCTCACGCGACGAGTTCGCGCTGCGAGTACAGCCCCACCAGGCGGACGCGGCTCTGGGCGACGAGCTTCGCCGCCTTGCGCCCGATACGACTGACGACCTGCCGCAGCCGTGAATCGGGGGCTTGCCGACACCACGGTGTTCATCGCACGTGAACCGGGGCGGCCGTTGGACCGCGACGCACTTCCGAGCGAGATCGCCGTGTCGGTGATCACCATCGCAGAGCTGCGCGTCGGCGTTCTGGCCGCCGTCGACGTCCAGACCCGCGACCGTCGCCTTGGGACGCTGACCGCCGCCCTCGCGCTGCAGCCATTGCCTGTGGACGATCGAGTATCCGAATCGTGGTCGAGGCTCCGACTGCTCCTACGCGACAGCGACCAACGCATGCCGGTGAACGACTCTTGGATCGCGGCAACCGCGCTGTCGCTCGGAGTGCCCGTCGTCACCCAGGACCACGACTACGTCGAGGTCACGGGCCTCGACGTCATCAAGGTCTGACCGCGGAGCCGTATCCGTCGTCGTCCCGAGCTGGCCAAGCTCGATGGTCGAGACGCTCATTCGTTGGCCGACGATGTCCGTTGCGCCCTGCCCTTCGTTACGCATCGGTTGGTCAGGTCTCGGACCCGTCCCGACCGCGCCCGCGTCGGTGTGGCGGCGCCGCGCTTGGATCCAGCGCCCTCACCGCAGCCAACGCCCACCCTTCCTGCGAACGTGTTGCGATAGGGTCGGACCGTGCAAGAGCGGACACCGGGCGGTCTCTGGCGTGACCGGTCGTTCCACTTGCTGTTCGCCGGCTATGTGATCTCGTGGGCCGGCTCGGCGATCACCCTGGTGGTGCTGCCGATCCTGGTGTTCCAGTTGACCGGCTCGGCGCTGCAGACCTCGGTGCTGCTGACCATCCAGGCCGTGCCCTACCTGGCGTTCGGGCTGGTCGCCGGGGCGGTCGCCGACCGCGTCAACCGTCGCGTGCTCATGGTCGGCGGCGACGTCCTCAACGCGGCCGTCCTCGCCAGCATCCCGGTCGCGTCCGGGCTTGGGGTCCTGACCGTCGCGCACGTCTACGTCGCGGCGCTGCTGTCAGCCACGGTGTTCGTCTGGTCCGACGCCGCCGACCTGGGCGCGCTGCCGGCGATCGTCGGCAAGCGGCGTGTGGTCGCCGCCACCAGCGTCGTGTACTCGACCTCGAAGATCGTGAGCGTGGCGGCCCCGTCGATCGGCGGGGTCCTGGCGGCGACGTTCGGCGCGGCGCAGACCATCTCGCTGGGCGCGGCCAGCTACCTGCTGCCGGCGCTGGCCGTGGCGCGCATCCCGAGAGCGTTCGGCACTCCCGCCCCGCAGGAGGGCGGCCGGCGACAGCTCATCCGCGGCGTCGCCCGCGACATCGGCGAGGGGTTGCGCTTCGTCCGCGACCACCAGCTCATCCGTCCGCTCACCCTGCTGGGCTTCGGCAACAGCCTGACCGGCGGCGCCGTCCTGGGTCTGCTGGTCGTCTACGGCGTCCGCCAGCTCGGGCTGGCCGACGACGACCCTCGGCTCGGCTGGCTGTTCTCGGCAGGCTCTGTGGGGGCCCTGATCGCCGGGCTCATGCTGCCGAGGCTCACCCGGCGGCTCAACCCGGCGCGCATCAGCCTCCTGGGCTACACGGCCAACTTCCTGGCCCTCGGCGGCGTGGCCCTGACGACCAGCCTGCCGCTCAGCCTGCTACTGCTGGTCGTTTGGCAAGGCACCTACGTGTTGGTCATCAGCAACGGCATCGTCCTGCGCCAGCAGCTGACCCCCGACCGGCTCCAGAGCCGCGTGAATGTCACCGCCCGCATGATCGCCTGGGGCGGACAGCCCTTCGGCGCAGCGATCGGCGGAGCGATCGCCGAGCTGGCCAGCATGCGAGCCGCCTACCTGCTCATGGCGCTGGGCGTCGGCCTCAGCGCAGCCCTCGGCTGGCTATCCGCCCTGCGCCGCGTCGACGCCGCGACGGTCACCCGTCTCCTGGACGAGGCGGACCGCTTGGACGAGCGCAGCTCGGACGACGTTCACCGAGACGAAGGACGGGGCCGACCCGCAGGGGACACCCCAGCCGGGCGGCGATTCCCACATGCAACCACCGATGGCTGAGCCGGGTACCGCTGGTTCTCCGCTTCGGGCGCAGGCCGTCAGGTGGCGGTGACGACGTACTGCGGGGTGACGCCGAGGAGCCGTTCGGCCGGTGGGAGGGCGAGCAGGCGGGCCCACTCCACGTCGCGCAGCCGTTCCATGCAGGGGGCGTGCCAGCCGCCGGCGACGACCGCGTCGATCACGGTGTCGGGATGGATGCCCTGGCCGAACGGGAGGTGGTCGCGGATGGTCGAGTCGTGGCTGGCGTGGTGGGCGGGCGGCACCCGCCGCAACCTGCGCAGGGCCTCACGGGCGCGCGCCCGGTGCTCCTGGGCCCGGTCCGCGGCGCCCCAGACGCTTTCGAACACGACCAGCCGGCCGTCGGGGGCGGCGGCGCGCCAGGCCGCCAGCGCCCTGTGCGGGTCGGGTAGCACCCACAGCAGGTGGCGTTGCAGAACGGCGTCGAAGGGGCCGTCGGGTGGCTCGTGGGCTGGGCCGGTCACTGCGGTGATGTCCAGCCGCTCGGACTCGGCGGCGGCCGACAGTCGCGCGAGCATGCCCTCGGACAGGTCCAGTGCGACGACCTCGTAGCCGAGCCGGGCGGCGGCCAGGCTGAGGAAGCCGGTACCCGCGCCAACGTCGAGCACCCGGGCCGGAGGCGGCGGGAGGTGGCGGACGAGCGCGGCGGCCCACGCCGCCCGCTCGCTGGAGGATCCCACCCCGTGCGAGTGGTCATAGGTGGCGGCGTCGGCGTCCCAGTACCGCCGCACGGCGTCGGTCACATCCATCGCGTGCCTCCTCCCGGTTCTGCTCTCGGCCAACACCCAGCCGCAGCGCGACACTTTGCGCCGACACTATCGCAACTGCGACCGAGTCGCGATAAGGTCTCCACGCAGCGCTCGATCCCAATCGGCAGAACGCGAAAGGGCCGCATCCGATGGCTGAGCCGTACACCCTGCCTGACCTGTCCTACGACTACGGCGCGCTGGAGCCGCACATCTCCGGCGAGATCATGCAGCTGCACCACTCTAAGCACCACGCGAAGTACGTGTCGGGCGCGAACACCGCGCTGGAGCAGACCGCCGAAGCGCGCGACAGCGGCCAGCTCGCCAGCGTGAACCAGCTGGCGCGCAACCTCGCCTTCAACCTCTCCGGGCATGTCAACCACTGTGTGTTCTGGCAGAACATGTCGCCGGACGGGGGTGACAAACCCGACGGCGATCTGGCCGCCGCCGTCGACGAGGCTTTCGGTTCCTTCGACGCGTTCCGCGCGCACTTCTCGGCCGCGGCGTCGGGGGTGCAGGGCTCTGCCTGGGCGGTCCTGGCCTGGGACCCGCTCGGCGCTCGGCTGCTCGTCGAGCAGTTCTACGACCATCAGGGCAACATGATCACAGGCTCGCAGCCGCTGCTGCTCCTCGACGTCTGGGAGCACGCGTTCTACCTGCAGTACCGCAACGCCAAAGACGACTACATCAAGGCGTTCTGGAACATCGTCGACTGGGCGGACGTGGCCCAGCGGCTGACCGCGGCCCGTGACGTCCGCCTCGCTTGACGCCGCCGTCGGTGTCGAGCGGATCGACGCCGACACGGTCGACCTGGTCCTCGACCAGCTCGTCGCGGTCTACGCGGGAGCCTTCGCCGCTCCGCCGTACCACGAGACGTCAGGGCACGCGCAACGGTTCGCCGACGCGCTACGCGCCGCGGCGAACGCGGAGGACTTCCGCTGCCGCGTCGCACGCGACGTGCTCGCCCGGCGGGCGGTCGGCTTCGCCTACGGGATGACCTTTCAAGGTGACGGGACGCCGTGGCGCGCGGTCGGCCCGCGGGTCGAAGCGGCGCGGCTGCGCGGGCGGTTCGAGGTCGTCGAGCTGGCTGTTCACCCCGGATGGCAGCGGCGTGGCATCGGCGGTCTGCTGCTCGACGGGCTGCTCGAAGGCATCGCGCACCCCGACGCCTGGCTGCTGGCCAACCCCGCGGCCACCGACGCGCTGGAGTTCTACCGCGGCCGCGGCTGGACCGAGCTGGGGGCGTGGACGCTCGGCCACCGCCGACGGGTCGTGCTGCGCCGGCCAGCCGCGCCGTGACGGTGCGGCGGCGCCTCGTGGCCCCGAGCCCGACCGGCATCCGGGCGAGGCCCCCTGGGACGTGGCCCGAAACACACTTGCGAACGAGTCGCATCGTTCCGTAGGCTTCTGCAACTCATTCGCAATAGCGGAGGTCGGGACCATGCTGGGACGGGTTGCGTTGACGCTTGCCGCTGTGATGCTGGCGGCGTGCGGCGGTGGGGCCGATCTTGCCGGGCCCGACGCCGGATCGTCCGGCGGCGGCAACACGTCCGGTGCCTCGAAGGGGGCGACCCCAGCGGGGGAAGCACCTACGGAGCTGCGCCTGGCGATCGGGGGCGAGGACGAGCAGGGCTACGACCCGACGCTGGGCTGGGGCCGGTACGGCGCACCGCTGTTCCAGTCCACCCTGCTGCGCCGCGACGCCGAGCTGGACATCGTCAACGACCTGGCGACCGGCTACGAGGTCTCCGAGGACGGGTTGACCTACACGGTAACGATCCGCGACGGCGTGACCTTCACGGACGGAGAACCGCTCACCGCCGACGACGTCGCCTACACCTTCAACACCGCCGCCGAGGAGGGGGGCCTCACCGACGTGACGGTCCTCGACGAGGCGGTCGCGGTCGACGACACCACCGTGGAGCTGCGCCTGTCCGAGCCGCAAAGCACGTTCGTCAACCGGCTGATCACCCTGGGGATCGTCCCCGAGCACGCGCACGGTCGCGACTACGGCCGCAACCCGGTCGGCTCCGGCCCCTATGTGCTCGAGCGCTGGGACGAGGGCCAGCAGCTGATCGTCACCCGCAACCCCGACTACTACGGCGAACAGCCGGCGTTCGAGCGCCTGGTCTTCCAGTTCACCGACGAGGACGGCAACCTGGCCGCCGCCCGCGCCGGCGAGGTGCAGATTGCCGTCGTCCCCCCTGCCCTTGCTGTCGAGCAGGTCCCCGGGATGAGGCTGCTCGCCGTGGAGTCGGTGGACAACCGCGGCATTCTGTTTCCCTTCCAGCCGGACAACGGCGAAACCGACGACGACGGCAACCCGATCGGCAACGACGTCACGTCGGACCTGGCGATCCGCCAGGCGATCAACTACGCGATCGACCGGCAGGCGTTGGTCGACGGGATCCTGGAGGGCCACGGCAGTCCCGCGACGGGGCCGGTCGACGGGCTGCCGTGGTACGAGCCCGAGTCCGCGATCGACGGTGCCGATCCCGAGCGGGCCGCGCAGATCCTCGCCGATGGCGGCTGGGAGGACGCCGACGGCGACAAGATCCTCGACAAAGACGGCGTCCGTGCCGCCTTCACGATCCTCTACCCGGCCGACGACTCGGTTCGTCAGGGCCTCGCGCTGGCGGCGGCCGACATGATCCTGCCGCTGGGCATCGAGGTCACCCTGGAGGGCGCCAGCTTCGACCAGATCGAGCCGCTCATGCACTCGACTCCGGTGGTGTTCGGCTGGGGCAGCCACGACCAGACCGAGATGTACAACCTGTACCACAGCTCGCTGGCCGGCACGGGCTTCTACAACGCCGGGTACTTCGCCGACCAGCAGGTCGACTCCTACCTCGACATGGCGATGGGCGCGACCGACCTGGAGGAGGCCAACGCCTTCTGGCGCGCCGCGCAGCTCGACGACGATGGCAACGGCTTCACCACGAAGGGCGACGCCGGCTGGGCCTGGCTGGTCAACCTCGACCACCTGTACTTCGTCGACGAGTGCCTGGACGTGGGCAGCCCGCAGGTCGAGCCGCACGGCCACGGCTACCCCATCACCGCCGGCATCGCGTCGTGGCAGTGGGCCTGCTAGCCGGCCGCGCCGGCCGGCTCGCCCTGCTCCTCGTCGGGGTCGCCGTCGCCTGCTTCGCCTTGATGGAGTTGTCGCCCGTCGACCCGATCGACGCCTACGTCGGCGCCGAGGTCACGCGGATCGGACCCGAGCAGCGTGCGCTGATCGCGGAGCGCTTCGGCCTCGACGAGCCGCCACTGGTCCGCTTCGGCCTGTGGGCCGGGCGGCTGCTGCGCGGCGACCTTGGCACATCGACGATCTACAACGCCCCGGTCATCGGGGTCATCGCGCAGCGCTTCGTCGCGTCGCTGGCGCTGCTGGCAACGGCGTGGGCGCTGTCGGGCCTGCTCGGGTTCGGGCTGGGGATCCTCGCGGCCGTCAAGCGCGGCTCGCCCGTGGACCGGGCGATCCGCTGGTGGGCCTACACCCTCGCGTCGGCCCCCACGTTCTGGGTGGCGCTGCTGCTGCTCACCACGTTCTCGGTGACACTGGGGTGGACGCCGGTGTGCTGCGCCACCCCTGTCGGCATCGACCCCGCCGACGCGACGCTGTGGCAGCGGCTGCACCACCTGCTCCTGCCGGCGGCCACGCTCAGCCTCGTCGGCATCGCCCCGATCACGTTGCACACCCGCGAGCAGGCGATCGAGATCCTGCGCAGCGACTTCGTGACCTTCGCCCGCGCGCAGGGCGAGCACGGGCGCGGGCTGGTGCGCCACCGCCTGCTGCGCAACGTCGCGGTGCCGGCGCTGCTGTTGCAGTTCGCCTCCCTGTCCGAGCTGTTCGGCGGGGCGGTGCTGGCCGAGGCGGTGTTCAACTACCCCGGTCTCGGGCAATCCACAGTGCAGGCCGGGCTGCGGGGCGACGTGCCGCTGCTGCTCGGCATCGCGCTGTTCACCACCCTGTTCGTGTTCGCGGGCAACACGCTCGGCGACGTGGTGCACGGCATCGTGGACCCACGGGTTGGGTCACTGCACCGCGGAGCCCGGCCGTGACCGCCGTTGGTGAGACACTCGGACGCCGGCCTGGCTCCCCGCCGCGCGCCGGCGCCGCCAAGTCCCTCGGCCTGACCGACCGCCGGGCACGAACCCTGGTCCAGATCGGCCTCGGAGTCGCTGCCCTGGTCGCGATGGTGATCGCCGGGACGATGCTCGCGCCCGCCGCCGAACTCACCGACCTGACCGCCCGGCGCCAGCCGCCCAGCCTCGCGCACCCGTTCGGTACCGACTGGTTGGGCCGCGACATGCTGGCCCGCACCCTGGTCGGTCTTCGCCTCAGCTTGGCGGTCGGCACGCTGGCCGCGTCGGTGAGCGCGGTCGTCGCGCTGCTGCTGGCGGCCGCCGCGGGCGCGCTGGGCCGCCGCGTCGACGCCGGCGTCTCGTGGCTGGTGGACCTGTTCCTGGCCGTGCCCCACCTGGTGCTGCTCATCCTGATCGCCTTCGCGGCAGGGCGCGGCGCGGCAGGTGTGATCATCGCCGTAGCGGTGACGCACTGGCCGTCGTTGACGCGCCTGCTGCGTGGCGAGGCGCGGCGTGTGGCGGCCTCCGACTATGTGGCCGCTTCCCAGCGCCTGGGCCGCAGCGGCTGGTGGGTGGCGCGGCGGCACCTGCTGCGCCACCTCGTCCCCCAGTTCACCGTGGGCCTGGTGCTGCTCTTCCCGCACGCGATCCTGCACGAGGCGGCGCTGTCGTTCCTCGGCCTCGGCCTGTCACCGCACGCTCCGGCGATCGGCATAATCCTGTCCGACGCGATGCGCTACCTGTCCGCCGGCGCGTGGTGGCTGGCGGTGCTGCCAGGGGTGGCGCTGCTGGCCGTGGTCAAGGCCGTCGACATGGTCGGCGAGAACCTCCGCGCGCTGCTCGACCCGCGCAGTGTCCACGAATGAGCGTCGACGAGTGAGCCTGCTTTCGGTTGAGGGGTTTTCCCTGTCGTTCGTCCAGTACGAGACCGGGCTGCGCCGTCGACGGCTGGAGGTGATCACGGACCTGGATCTGGAGGTCGACGCCGGCGAACTCGTGGCCGTCGTGGGCTCCAGCGGCTCGGGCAAGAGCCTGCTCGCCCACGCCATCCTGGGGGTGTTGCCGTCCAACGCCGCCGAGGGCGGTCGCATCGCCTACGACGGCGCGCCGCTGGACGCCGCGCGCCGTACAGCGCTGCGCGGTCGCGAGATCGCGCTGATCCCGCAGTCCGTAACCTTCCTCGACCCGCTGGCGCGCGTGGGAGCGCAGGCCCAGCGCGCGGCGGACCTCGTCGGCGTCACCGATCCGGCGGGCGCCGCGCGCACGGCGTTCCGCCGCCTCGACCTCGGCCACAGCGTCGCCGACCGCTACCCTCACGAGCTGTCCGGTGGGATGGCGCGGCGCGTTCTGACCGCGACCGCGACGATCGGCATCCCGCGCTTGGTGCTGGCCGACGAGCCCACCCCTGGCCTGCACCCCGCCGTCGTCACCGAGACGCTGGGCGGGCTGCGTCTGATGGCCGACAGGGGGGCCGCGGTCATGCTCATCACCCACGACCTCCTGCGGGCTGTGGAGGTCGCCGACCGGATCGCGGTCTTCTACGCCGGCACGACCGTCGAGGTGGCACCGGCCGCCGCGTTCACCGGCGACGGGGCTGCGCTGCGCCACCCCTACACGCGGGCGCTGTGGCAGGCGCTGCCACAGCACGGTTTCACGCCCCTTCCCGGCGCCCAGCCCCCACCGACGGACCTGCCGCCGGGTTGCCTGTTCACCGATCGCTGCCCGCTCGTCGTCCCCGAGTGCCGCCAGGCCAGGCCCGCGGCCCGGCAGGTTGACCAGTCACTGGTGCGGTGCATCCGTGCTTGAGGCCCGTGATCTGCGGTTCCGGTACAGGCGCGACGATCCGTGGGTGGTCGACGGAGTGGACCTGTGCGTCGAGCCCGGAGAGGTCGTCGGGCTGCGGGGTCCCAGCGGGCGGGGCAAGACGACGGTGGCGCGGCTGCTCGCGGGCTACCTGGCGCCCGACCGCGGACGGGTGCTGGTCGACGGTGCGCCACTGGTCCGTGGCGGCCAGCCGGTGCAGCTGGTCTCCCAGCACCCCGAGCTGGCGGTCGACCCGCGCTGGCGGCTGGCCGAGATCCTCGCCGAAGCAGGACCAGTGGACGCCGACCTGTTGGACGCGCTGTCGATCGCCCGTGGATGGCTCGACCGCTACCCCCATGAGCTGTCCGGCGGCGAGCTGCAACGCGTGACCGTGGCGCGGGCCCTGCTGTCGGGCGCTACGTACGTCGTCGCCGACGAGGTCAGCGCGATGCTCGACCCGATCACCCAGGCCCAGATCTGGCACGTGCTGCTGGACCGCGTGCGCCGCGGCGGCATCGGACTGGTTGCGATCTGTCACGACGACCCGCTGCTCGACGTCGTCGCCGGCAGGGTGGTCGACCTGTCGGCGCCCGTGCGTGTGGCGGCACGAAGCTAGCCGGCAGCGGCCATCGGCATCCGCTGGTGACGGTGGCGCTGCCGGCGTCGCCCCGCGCGTCGCGAGACTGTCGCTGGACGTAGGCTGTGGCGGTGATGAACGCAGACATCGCCGAGGCGCTGCGGGCGCGTGGCCATCGCGTCACCCGGGCGCGCCGGGCGGTGTGGCAGGCGCTGGAGGACGCCGCCGGCCATCTCACGGTGGAGCAGCTGGCGAGCCGCGTCAGACAGCACGAGCCCGGCGTCAACACCGCGTCGGTCTACCGGTCGCTGACCTTGTTCTCCGAGTTCGACCTGGTGCGGGAGTCCCGGCTCGGCGACGACGAGGCCGGCCGCTGGGAGCTGGCCCACCCCGACGAGCACTTTCACGTGGTGTGCGAACAGTGCGGTGAGGTCGACCACCACGTCGGCGATCTCGTGGAGCAGGTCCGCGACCACCTCGCGAACGGCCACGGGTTTCGCACGGTCACCGTTGAACTGACCGTGACCGGTCGCTGCGAGCGCTGCGCCTGAGCCTCACGCCGGCGGCGGCGGTGCCGCCCCCCGTTAGACCTAGACTGGCGGCTATGCGCTTCCACGCCGCACTGCTCGTGCTGGCGCTGTCGCTTTCGGGGTGTTCGGCA
>Ga0183260_10003514_pt1 | contig 12636 bp, 8 predicted proteins | sample AntDrymUQ4972206_2_FD_129768 | JGI IMG/M metagenome (GOLD analysis project Ga0183260, IMG submission 129768) | Polar desert sand microbial communities from Dry Valleys, Antarctica - metaG UQ497 (22.06) (version 2) (version 2) | ecosystem: Environmental > Terrestrial > Soil > Desert | place...
AGACGCTGTGGGCAGGATCTGGAATCGCTAAAGCGGACATCAACGAAAGCGAGATCATTCATCCGCTCGCGCGGGGCGCGGAAGCCTATTACACATATGCGACTGGCGACTCAGTGAGCTTTCAGCTGCCCGGAAGCAAGCGAATCGAGCTGCGCGAGCTGGTTGTGCGCCCCCGGGCTCCGAACTGGAATGTCGCGCTGGGCTCTCTCTGGTTCGATGTCTCGACCGCGCGTCTGGTGCGCGCCGTTTACCGGCTGGCCGAGCCGCTCGACATCTGGAAGATCTCGAGCGATGACGCAAAGGACGATGACGACAAGCCGCCGCGATGGGTAACGGCGGCGATTACGCCCCTTACCGCGCAAGTGACTGCAGTCACCGTCGAATACGGCTTGCACCAGGGACGGTTCTGGATGCCACGGCTTCAGTCGCTGGAAGGCAGCGCCCGGGCGGGCTTCATGCGCGTGCCGTTCAAGATGGAGCAGAGCTTCACGTACGCGAGCGTGAATGGGTCGCTTCCGATGGAACCGCCACAGATTGCGATCGGCGATACCGCACAGGACTCGGTCTCGCGGTCACGCCGCGCTCAGATTCGCCGCACCGAATGTGAAACAGGTGGAGAGAGAAAGCGGACTGTAACGCACAGCGACAACATGCCGGTTGTCGTCAGGACGCCGTGCGACACGGCCTCGCTGGCGATTTCGTCGGAGCTTCCCCGTTCCATTTATGACGACGGTGAGATTCTTTTCGGAAAGAAGGAGCGTGACGCACTGATCGAGGAGGCGCTCACGCTCGGCGCGCCGCCGGATTTCGCACCGCAGAAGCCGGTGGCTACTTACGGACTCGGCATGACACGCTACAATCGAGTCGAGGGGCTCTCCTCCGGGATCGCCGCGCGGCAAAGTCTCGGCAAGGGCTACACCGCGCGCGCCTCGGCGAGAATAGGTATCGCTGACTTGTCGCCCAACGCGGAGCTCGGTCTCACCAGGAGCGACGGGCGCCGCACGATAGGAATCGGCGCGTATCGCCGGCTTTCGTCAGCGAATGACTGGGCCGATCCATTCAGCTTCGGCAGCTCCTTGTCCGCACTGTTCTTCGGACGCGACGAGGGGTTCTACTTCAGAACGCTCGGCCTTGAGCTGGCTGGTACGAACAACGACTCGGCGACCGGGTCGTGGCGGCTGTTTGCCGAGCACCACAGCGACGCGAAAAAGAAAACCGATTTCTCGATTGCCAATTCGCTGAATGGCAATGACTTTCGAGAGAATATCGATGCGGTGAACGGAACCGTCGTCGGCGTGGCGGCCGAGCGTCATGGATCGCGCGGGCTGGATCCGCACGGGCTGAGATTGTTCGGAAGCGCACGTGCTGAGGCCGCTGCCGGCGACTTCGATTACTCGCGCGTTTTGTTCGATGTGACGATATCGCACGGACTCGGGCCTCGCCTCGACGGTGCGCTGACTTTGAGCGCTGGCACGTCAGGAGGCGTCCTTCCCGCTCAGCGGCTATGGTATCTCGGCGGGACCCAGACCGTCCGCGGTCAGCGCGCGGGAGCGGCGGTTGGAGATGCGTTCTGGATGACACGCGTCGAGCTGGGAACGAGCATTGTCGGTGCGCGGCCGGTGATCTTTGGCGATCTGGGCTGGGCAGGAAGCCGCAAGGATTTCGGCAGTCCCGGGCGTCCGTTGAGCGGTGCCGGTGTGGGCGCGTCTTTCCTCGATGGCCTGGTCAGGTTCGATGTGGCGCGAGGGATCTATCCGGAGAAAAAGGTGCGCGCTAACCTCTACGTCGAGGCCCGGTTCTAGAAGAAAAATGTCCCGCCGCTCGCACCCTCGAATCGTGGATTCACCACGTTATTGAAGATCGATCCAAAGGTGTAGCTGAGCCCGACGCCACCGAAATAGGTGTACGAGCTAGCGAGCTGCCGGCGGCGGATGAGAATATCCTCGTCGCTCAGCTCACCCTTTGCCAGATACAGCTGATCGCGCACCAGGGAAACACTGGCGAACATGTTGAAGTTGAATCCCTTGAAGAGACGCAGATCGAGAAAGTTGAACAGAACCGCTCTGCGTTTGCTGAAATCGTCGAGGAGTGCCGCCCCTTCTATCGACGTACTCACTGATCCCCACGGCTGCTTGAGGGCGAGCGACGCCGTCAGCGTCTGGTCAGCACGAACCTCCGACAGCTTGTCGAAGATCGTGGTGTCCTCATAGCTGTAGGAGTTGAGGCCTACAGAATACTGGATAGTCAGTTGTCGCCGAGTCGATTCCGAGTATGGGAAGATGTTGTACTCGACTGCTGGCGCAGCACGAAGAAGAAGCCTCTGATTCAGAAACGTCGACGAGCTGAGTACCACGCGCTCCCCGGCGGACCAGTGAGGCCCAAGACTCTTGACAAGCAGCTGGTTCGCCCCGTACGAGTGTGAGTAGTTCGCGAATTTCGACCCACCGCTGAAGGTGAACTTGCTCTCGTTGTAGTTGCCGCTGACGCTATTGCGGGATTTCCACGCTTCCGATGTGCGGTTGGCCGAGACCGATCCGCGGAGCGAGGTGAAACGCTGCGACTTCTCCCCACTGAAGTTTCCATTCGCGCTGGTACGAAATACCCACAGATTCCACGCGTCGCGGGTGTTCGTTTTGACCGGCGAGGCGGCGGCTGCCGGCCGGCTGAAGCCGATCTGGAGCTGATCTCCGAGCGATGTTCGCGCAACGTAGCGGACGAGACCGAGCTTGAACTTCCGGGCCAGGCCACTACGCTTCTGGTCCTCAGTGGAAGATTGCGGCGCAGTATACGTGAGGGTATCGGCGACTCCGGCCAGCTCCCGGAGTCCGATAAAGTTGATGGTGTACGCAATACCACCGCCGCCCGTTGTCTGACTTGTGACGAGGACGTGGAGCGAGGCGTCCTTCCTGTCCCTGACGTAGTCGACAAAGGGAATCTCGGTGCGGAAGTAATCGAAATCGCAGCCACGGGACTGACAGTCTACGAACACTCGGAGTGGAGGCACATCCGTGCCCTCCGACTGAGCGTGCGCTGGGCCGGCCGCGGTTCCGGCCAGCGCGCTCAGACCGATAGCCACAAACAAGCGATTTCGTCTTCCCATAGTGAGAGAAACTAAGAGCCCGGTGGCCGAGACGGCTACTGCTTCAGTTCCGTGTAGTGCGAGGAGATCTATCCGCAGCAGAAGCTGCGCGCTAACGTCCCTCGCGTGACCGGAAAGCCTTACATACTCGAGCAGACAACCTGGAAAACAGTGCGCGACACGGCCTACGAGGTCGCGGTGCTGCCGTGGGGCGCGACCGAAGCGCACAATTACCATCTTCCCTACGGAACGGATAACAGCGAGGCCGGGCATGTTGCTGCGGAAGCGGCTCGGCGGGCATGGGACGCCGGCGCAAAGGTTATCGTGCTGCCCCTCGTTCCTTTCGGCGTGAACACCGGCCAACTGGACATCAAGCTCTGCCTGAACATGAATCCCAGTACTCAGGCGGCGCTGCTGGCCGACATCGCGAACTCGCTCGAAATACAGGGCATCCGGAAGCTGGTGATCATCAACGGTCACGGAGCGAACGATTTCCGTCAGATGATACGCGAACTACAACCGAAGTGCGGCGTTTTCATTTGTGCGGTGAACTGGTGGAGCTGCCTCGATTCCCGGTCTTTTTTTGACGATGCGGGAGACCACGCCGGCGAGTTGGAGACCAGCGTAATGATGGCAATCGAGCCTGAGCTCGTGCTCCCCTTGGCGGAGGCCGGAGAAGGTAGGGCGCGCAGGTTCAAGGTCCAGGGACTGAGGGAAGGATGGGCGTGGGCGCCCCGTCAATGGACGAAGGTGACGGACGATACGGGTTCCGGCAATCCTGCCCTGGCAACCGCTGGGAAGGGAGCGAAATATCTCGACGCGGTCGCGGGCCGGATCGCGGGGTTGTTGACTGATCTTGCGGCGGCGGACCTCGATGCGATGTACGAATAAGGGGTTGGTCTGGCTGGGGCCGCACCCTTTGCGGTTTTTTTCGCTAGCCTGATCGCCCAGCCGGCCTTAGAATAGGCGGTCTCGCGGACAATCCGTCAGTTCAAGTTCGCCTCAAGGATGTCGTCGATCAAGCCAACCATTCATTTCATCGCCAAGCGGTTGAAGGAGCGGGCTACGCGCGCTACCGGCGGCTTCGCACAGGCGCAATCGCTGCTGGCCGTCGCCGGTCTCGTCCTGCCCTTCGGTGTAATTGCCGTCGGGCATCAGCACCGCGAAGTCTACGGGACTGCCGCATCGCGCGGCGATACCATCGCGCATCCGACCGTGATGGCGAACCGGTCATCCGCTCCCCGGACGGTCGAGGCCACCCTCACTGCGGCACCGGCGCGCCTGTCTCTGATCCCCGGCGTCACATCGGACGTCTTCGCGTATAACGGCCGGGTGCCTGGGCCAACGCTCGAGGTTCGGGAGGGTGACCGGGTCACGATTCATTTCAGGAACGACCTTCCCGTTCCCACGACAGTTCACTGGCACGGCCTGCACCTCCCCTTTGCGATGGATGGCAGCCCGTTCCATCCTGTCGCCCCGGGACAGACACGGGACTTCACTTTCACGGCCAACGCGGGATCCGCGGGAACGTACTGGTATCACCCCCATCCCGATCACACTACCGGCTACCAGATAGCAAAGGGTCTGTACGGCGCAATCATCGTACGTGCTCCCGACGATCCGCTGGCATCGCTTCCCGAGAAGCTGCTGATTCTCGCCGACAACCGGTTTCTCCCCGACGGATCGGTGGATTTCCCCCCCCCCCATTCCCATGAAGGCCGAGTAGACAGAGAGAACGGGCGCGAGGGAAATGTGCTGTTCGTCAACGGACAGGTGATGCCGGCTATCCCGATCCGGAGCGGGGAAGTGCAGCGGTGGCGCGTGATCAACACATCCGCATCGCGGGTGTACCGGTTGGCAATTCCGGGACAGACTTTCCTTCACGTCGGGAGCGATGGCGGTCTTTTCGAGAAGCCGGTGGAAGTCAAGGAGATACTGGTCGCGAACGCCGAGCGAGTAGAGCTCCTCGTGCGAGGCACGGGCAAGCCGGGATCAAAGACTGTGCTGCAGACGCTGCCCTACGATCGGTACATCCCGCAGACCCAGCCCACCAACTGGAATGTGGCGCGCGATCTGGTGGCGCTGCAGTACACGCAGCAGCCCGCGGTCGTCCCCGTCACGATCCCTGCTTCGCTCCGGAAAATTCCCGTCCTTGATACCGCCAATGCAAAGACCACCAGAGTGATCGTGCTGAGCCAGGGCATGATCAATGGAAAAATGATGGATATGGGACGGGTCGACGTGCGGGCAAAGCTGGGAGCGACGGAGATTTGGCAAGTCGAGAACATCGTCGGCATGGATCACCCGTTCCATCTGCACGGCTTTCAGTTCCAGGTGATCGATCGCAACGGCGTTCCTAAGCCCTTCAGGAGCTGGAAGGACGTGGTCAACGTGCCCAGGCACGAGACAGCGAGGTTCATAGTGAGATTCGATGATTTTGCGGGGAAGTGGATGTTCCATTGCCACATCCTGGATCACGAGGATCACGGGATGATGGGTATTCTCGAAGTCAAATAACCAGGGGGCTCGGATGAAGCGTTCGCTTTGCGGCTCTTGCGTGATTTGCGCGTCAGTTGTCCTGGTGTGGTGGCTTGCGGGCTGCATGGCGCAGCCAGCCGGAACGCCCAGCACGACCATTGCTTCAGCAGGCGCGAACCAGAACCAGGTGCTCCGAGGCAGGGCGATCGTAGTCTCCCAGGCATGCGGTGACTGCCACGGCGGAGGCGGAAACCCGGCCTCTCCTGTATGGCTCGTCGGAGTTACGAGTCCTGAGCAGGAATTCCCGATCGGTCCTTTCATGATGCGGTCCCGGAACATCAGGCCTGACACAGCTACCGGGATCGGAAACTACAGCGACCGCCAGCTTTTCAATGCATTGCGTTACGGCCTGCGTCCCAGCGCGACACCGGATGTTGAGATAACTTCGAGCCTTCCAGGCCAAGGCAATCATCCAGCAAAGCCGAATTATCTCGCGCCGGGAATGCCGTGGGCCGCGTGGCGTCACCTTCCGGATGACGATCTGCGCGCGATCGTTGCTTATCTCAAGAGCCTTAGTCCAGTAGTTAACAAGGTGGCGGACACCCCGGGACCACCGGACTTCTGGGCGAGTGAAAGCACGCCTGACAAAATCGGCACACACCCCGCCGCCCCATTCCCCACCGCAAACGAGGTCGCCGGGCAAGGGCCGCAGGACAGAGTGCAGCGCGGGCGGTTCCTGGTTATCAGCAAGGATTGCGGAGGTTGCCACGGCGGCGGATCCGATCCGCGCGCGAAAGGGTGGGTGACCGGCGTAATGAGTCCTGAGCAGGAGTTCAAGATCGTTCCATTCAAGACCTACCCGCGAAATCTCACGCCCGACAATGCAACGGGAATGGGGCGGTTCACCGAGCGGCAGATCTTCAATTCGCTGCGGTATGGTCTGAGACCCGGTGAAACACCGGACATTGAGATCACATCCACCACGCCCGGGCAGGGTAATCATCCGGCTAACCCGAAGTATCTTGCTCCGCCAATGCCCTGGCCAACCTGGCGACATACGCCGGACGCGGATCTGTGGGCAATCGCGGCGTACCTCAAGAACGGACTAAGGCCCGTGGCAAACAAGGTAGCCGATAGCGGGGGCCCGCCGGACTTCTGGGTCAGTTCGTACACTCCCGACAAGATCGGAACCTATCCGGCCCCGCCGTATCCCACTGCTCAGGAGAAATCGCGGTAGCGGATCTGGCGCGGACATCGGGGCGGGGCTCGGCACGCTTCGGCATTGGTGCGGGGTATCAACGAGGTTTCCCGGCACCTCGGCGCGGACGGTCTTTGTTTTTTTGTTGTCGGGACGCGGGGCGCGGAAGCGGGAGGACCCGGAAGCCGGCGACTTCGAAGTGACGGTCGAGCGCCAGCGCCTGCTCGATCCGCTCGCCACGCATCACCTCAAAGCTCACTGCGTCGGTCAGACTGAATCGGTGGTCCTTGTACGGACGCAGCCACCGGTCGACGGCAGCTGATTCCAGATCGCGGGTTACGCTGATCACACGGTAGAGTGGATCAGAGTAAACCGCATCGAGAAGTGCACAACCGGCCGGCGCTCCGCGCTCCCGCACAACCAGCGTATGCAGCTCGGCGACGACAAGATTGGTCGTAACGAGCAGTACTCGCCGCCGAACCAGATCATCGTAGACAGCGGCGGCCTCAGGGTGACGTGTCTCTCTGGCGCTCGCCGCGGCAAACCATCCCGACGTATCGACGAATACCGAGCGACTCACCGCTCGTGCCGATCCAGGTAGGCCTTTGCCAGATGATCGTCGTGGTCCGACGCGACTCCGGCGGGCCAATCGCGCCCGCGCCACGAGAGAAGCAGCGAATGCATGGGACCGTGTTCACCGCCCTGTTCGGCAGCGAAGCTTCGCAGCCCGCGCCGGAGGATCTCGGCGCGGGACAGATTCGTATCCGCGGCCAGATTATCGAGAAGCCGTCGTTCGTCGGCATCCATGTAGATCTGAATCGGTTCACGGACTTTGGGGGCGGATCGGCGGCGTGTCATTTAATTAAGTTAATTAACAACATTATAAACTCCAAATTCATGACACTTCTGTGGGCCGGTCGTCACGCACTTCTCATTATCCGCCGCCTTCAGCGGTCAGCGGTCAGCGGTCAGCGGGTAGCGGGAACCGGGCAGCGGGTAGCGGTTAGCGGGCAGCGGGGCAGTTCGGTCAGTCGAGGAGTGCTTCCAGCTCGCGGTGCTTCAGGTTGAACGTGTATCCCGTACCGACCATTCCAACCCGCAGCGCGCTCAACGTCAGCTGCCGCCCCTTCGTCACTTCCTCGGCGTTGTCGAAACGTACCGTCCTCCCGTCAACGAACGTCACGCCACCTTTGCCGACAACCTGGCCGACCTCACCCTTCACGATCATCGCCGTGTCTTCGTCGAGTCCCAGTCCCATGATTTCGGGGAAACCGGCGATCGCTACAAACAGCCGGTAGAGCCGGCGGCGTTGTGAGAAGTGCGTGTCGATCAGCGTGTTGAAGGCGAGCAGTCCCAGACCCGGTCCGATATACTGCTCGACGAGATTACCCTCTTCGTCGAGCTCGTTGCCAGCGAAGGTCAGTTCGGTCAGCGCTGCCGCGCCCGCGCTCGTGCCGCAAACAATGCCGCCCCCGACATAGTGCTGCCAGATCGCATCGCCGACGGGCGTGCCGCTCAAGATCGTGATGAGCTTTACCTGGTCACCGCCACCAAGAAATATTCCGCGCGCGCCTTTGATCATGTCGACCGTTCGCGGGTCGCACGCATCTTCGCGCGTCTCGATGATCGGGAAAGTTGCGCGACCGGCACGGGCTGCTTTCAGGCTGTGCTTCCAGTGCCTCGCACTTCCCGCAACGTCGCGGGATGCAGATGTAATCCCGATTATCTGGCCGTCACCGGCAGCCGCGGCCAGCTGAACGAACGCACCGAGCGCATCACCATTGGACGTGCACGCACCGCCGATCAGAATGAGCGTGCCGGATCGGTCTCCGACGTTTCCGGAATCTACCGCTGAGATATCTACGGCTGAGATATCGGCGGCTGAGCTATCGGTAGGAACATCGCCCGCCACACTCTCTTGTGGCGGCTGCGCACCGCGTATCGGGTCGCTGGGAATGGGAGAGTCTATGTCGCCGCCGAGCCGGACGCGGCGGCCTGTGGGTGAAGCTCGTTCAATGTGAACGCCGCCAGCGCACCGGCCACCTGCGCCGCGAGCGGCGCATCATCCCGAACAGGTCCCAGCTCGGAGGTGCGCCCGCGCGTCTCGAGAATGATGCGATCGTCTTCCACCAGCGCGACTGCGCGCGCGACACGCTTATCGCGGCGCGTGACATTCGAGTCGGTAGCGAAAATCGCAACGCGGCAACCCGCGTCCCGCACCTTGTCCTGGACTTCCCATTCCCTCGCCGGAACGATGACTATTCCGCCCCGGTCCACAGCATCGGCGACGGTGGCGACGAGGCGCTGCGCCTGCTCCTCCTCGCGGTAGCGCTCGGGGACATCTGTCAGGACCGTGTCCAGCACGATGGCGATGTCGGAGCGTGAGTAGGGGAGCCCGGCCTGAAGAAGATAGGCGGGCGATACGTCGACTATCAGCTCGTCGGCGCCGAGCCCCCCCCCTCGCCTCACGATTTCCTCGCGCGTCGCGGCGCGATCCGATCCGCCGGTAATTCCGCAGAGAACCCGCTGTTTCAGCGGCGGTACATTCGGTGTCGCGGCAAGGGAAGCCAGCTCCGCAATAGCATGATTCACCCCGAGCGGCTTTCCGGCAAATGCCTGCTGCACTGTTTCGAGTGCAAGCGCCGCAGCCCGCAGTCCGACGGCCTCGTGCATGTGCTCGAACACCAGCGTGTACTCATCGGGATTATCTCCCCCGCGCGCGCGTCCGTAGCCGACATCATGACCGATCATTGTCTGCAGCTCGAGCGCGACGTGCTCGATTATATGTGGTGCGTATGTTCCGCGGTGGAGGCGCGTGATGAAGCCGCCGCGCTCGCCGATGCTGCACCGGTGCTCCTCCAGTCCAGGCATCGCTGTCACCAGCGCGTCGGCGAAACCTGGAACATCGGCGGAGGATATGTCCTCGTATGCACCTACTGCCAGGTCCATCCGCATGACCGGCCGGCGTGACCAGAAGTTGGCGCCGCGGGTTGCGTGCAGCGTCGTCATCCGGATCTCGACCGCCGGATCGGGATCGGTCATCAACTAGTGTGTCGTCTGGCCGAACGACAGTTCTCTCACCTGGTCGAGCACGGCGGGCACGTCATCCGCGAGCACGAAAACGAGGTCGTTCTCACCCATCATGCCGAGGGCGTGCCGGAGTGATTCCGCCTCTTCATAAATAATCTCGATCCTGTCGTCCGGCATGCCTCCCTCGTGAAGTCCCTCCACGATGAAGCGGGCGGTTTCTCCCGCCTCGCGTCCGCGCCGGTAGTTGTCTTCGCGCACGATGACGTGGTCGAGGCTGGCCGACAGGCGCCCGACCGCGCGCAGATCCTCGTCGCGACGGTCGCCGGGCGCGGTGAGAATTCCGATTCGGCGGTTTGCGTCCAGACCCTGGACGAACTCCATGAGCCCGGCAATGGCCGCCGGATTGTGCGCGTAGTCCACGAGCACTCGGCCGTTGCCGAAACGCATCAGGTTGAGACGACCCGGCGTGAGAGAGGGCGATGGGAAGAACGACAGCAACCCCGCGCGGATGTCGTCGTAGCGCATTCCCTGCACGTACGCGGTAGCGATCGCGGCGAGAATGTTCTCGCGCTGAAAGCGCGCCGCACCTTCCATCATGAGAGGAACGTCGCGCACGGGGGCGATCGGGATCCGCAGACGCCCGCGGCGAATGACGAACGTGTCTTTCTCGATGCGGGCACCGATACCGTTCTTCTGAAGGTGGAGCTCGAATTCCGCGTTCTCGCCTTCCGGCATGGTCGAGAACAAAACGATATCCCCCATCGTCCGGTCGCGCATTGCAAATACGAGGGGATCGTCGGCGTTGAGTACCGCGTGTCCTTCGCGCTTCACGACCGCCGGGATGACACTCTTGACGTCGGCCAGCTGTTCAATGGTGTTGATTCCGCGAAGCCCGAGATGGTCCGCCGATACGTTCAGCACCACGCCGACGTCGGCTTCGTCGAACCCCAGGCCAGCGCGGAGAATGCCGCCGCGCGCCGTCTCCAGAACAGCGATGTCGACAGTGGGATTCGAGAGGATGATGTTGGCCGAAAACGGGCCCGTCATATCGCCCTCGATGACAAGGCGGCTGCCGAGGTATGTGCCGTCGGTGGTTGTGAAGCCGACGACGCTCTCGCTGGTGCGGAAAAGATGCGCAATGAGGCGGGTCGTCGTTGTCTTTCCGTTGGTGCCTGTCACGGCGATCACCGGGATGGTGGCCTCGACGCCCGGAGGATACAGCATGTCGAGTATCGGGGCTCCGACGTTTCGCGGCTGCCCTTCCGACGGATGGGTGTGCATTCGGATTCCCGGGCCCGCGTTCACCTCGATGATGACGCTGCGATTGTCGCGAAACGGAACCGAGATATCCGGCGTCAGAATATCGATACCGGCGATGTCGAGCCCGATGACACCGGCGGCCATCTCGCACGCGGTGATGTTGTCCGGGTGAATCTCATCGGTGCGGTCAATGGACGTTCCGCCCGTAGAAAGATTGGCGGTCGCCCGAAGTGCGACAAACTCTCCCGCCGCGGGAACGGTTTCCATCGACCGCCCGCTCAGCCCCAGATGGTCCATCGTTGTCTGATCTGCTGGAAGCCGCGTCAGGATTTTCGTGTGACCGATTCCGCGCCGGGGATCGAGGTTGCCTTCTTCGATCAGCTCCAGTACGGTCCGCCGCCCGTCGCCAATGACATGCGCAGGCACGCGTTCGGCGGCTGCGACGACCTTGCCGTTCACTACGAGCACGCGGTGATCGCGACCCTCGGCGAATTGCTCGACAACTATTCTGCTGCCGAATGCCGATGACCTCTCCCACGACGCGCGCAGGAAGCTTGCGTCGTCGATGCGGCCCGAGATTCCCCGTCCATGATTGGCGGCGACCGGCTTGAGGATTACCGGATAGCCGATTTCCTCGGCGATCTCGATCGCGCCATCGATCGATCGTGCTACATCACCGTTCGGCACCGGGAGGCCGATGTTCTCGAGCACCCGTTTGGTGTCGTCCTTGTCCTGCGCGATCTCGACGCCGATAGCACTGGTGGAATCCGTAAGCGTGGCCTGGATGCGGTGCAGATTCCTGCCCAGGCCGAGTTGAACGAGCGAGTAGTTGTTGAGCCGCCTCACAGGAATACCGCGCCGCCGCGCCTCTTCGACGATCGCGTTCGTCGACGGACCAAGCCGCGACGATTCGTAGAGTGAAAGGAGACCATCCACCATGGCGGTGACGTCGAGGTCACCGCCGCCGATACCCGAGCGCACAATCTTGACCGCGTCGCGCATGGCGCGCAGCCCGACCTGCTCCTCCTCGTAGGCGACGATGAGCCACCACACGCCTGCGTCGCCGGAAGCCACTACGCGTCCGAAACTCACGTCATGCCCGATCAGGGACTGCAGCTCCAGAGTGATGTGCTCCAGAATGTGCGGGATATGCGTCCCTTCCCCGAGCCGCTCGATAAATCCGCCGGGCCTGCCCCGCGTGCATTTGTGCGACGCAAGTGAGGGCAACGCGGCGGTCAGCCAGTCGGTGAAACCCGGGATATCCGCAGACGTGACCGCCTCAAGAGCGCCGAGCCGCACGTCGCAGGCAATGACCGGTGCGAGGCGCCAGTAGTTGGGTCCGCGCAACGCACGTATCCGGGTAACCTCCAGCTGATCGGGATCGAATGCGGGCAAGGCAGACGGCGCCTTCGGTTCGGTCAACCCGGCAGCGGGGTGGTTTGTCGCGGCTGGCTCAGATACCTGCGCCGGGGTCGTCACGCGTGGTTACTCTTCCGCCATGATTGGATAGCTGTGGTCGAGCGGCGGCGAGAAAGTCTCCTTGATGTTCCGCGCGCTTACCCAGCGCGTGAGGTTGAGTTTGGAGCCGGCC
>Ga0183260_10003515_pt1 | contig 12636 bp, 9 predicted proteins | sample AntDrymUQ4972206_2_FD_129768 | JGI IMG/M metagenome (GOLD analysis project Ga0183260, IMG submission 129768) | Polar desert sand microbial communities from Dry Valleys, Antarctica - metaG UQ497 (22.06) (version 2) (version 2) | ecosystem: Environmental > Terrestrial > Soil > Desert | place...
AAGCCGTCGCGGTACGCGATCCGCGTCCCGGTCAGGCGCGCGTCGCGGTCGCACCGCGGCGAGTAGCCGCGGCCGCCACGGGGTCGACCCGGTCGCGCAGCTCGGACCACAGCCGCGCGTACGCGCGCCCCGCGCGCCCATGCGCGGCGAAGTCGGTGATCGGGCTGCGGTGCACAGCCATCTGCTCGACGTCGCTGGCGACCGGGATCGCCGTGCGCAGCACGCCCTCGTGGGTGGCCGACAGCTCGGCGATCAGCTCGCGGTGAAGCCGCTTGCGCCCGTCGGTCATCGAGAAGCAGGCGAGGATGCGCGGCCCGTCTCGCACCTCCTCGGCCACGAAGCGCTGGAGCTGGTCGAACGTGCGCAGCGACAGCGGCGAGGCGATCAGCGGCACGAGCAGGACGTCGGCCGCGTCGAAGACGCTCTCGGATGCGAGCAAGATCGCGGGCGGGCAATCGAGGAAGACGTAGTCGTACTCGACGGCCAGCGGCGCCAACACCTGCGCGATGCGGCGCGTCGGGCGCTTCGTGGCGTCGAGCGCGAGATCCATGTTGCGATAGGAGAAGTCGGATGGCAGCAGGTCGAGGCCTTCGTAGTCCGAGCCCTTGATGAGCGCCGCCGTGTCGCTCTTGCCGCGCACGAGCCTGCGCCCGCCGCCCTTGATCTTGGGCTTCACGCGCAGCAGGAAGGTCGCCGCGCCCTGCGGATCGAGGTCCCACAGCAGCACCCGCTCGCCGCCCGCCGCCGCGAGCGCCGCGAGGTTGACGGCGGCCGACGTCTTGCCGACGCCGCCCTTGATGTTGTAGGAGGCGACGACGGTGCTCATGCGAACGTCCGCTTGACGAGCGCGCGCTGCTCGGAGGCGGCGAAGCGCTCGAAGCGCTCGGCGAACTGCTCGCGTGCTTGGCGCTGGTCGTCGCCGAGGCGCTGCACGAGCACGCCCATCGCCATCAGCGCCGCGGCACCGCCGTCCAGCGCCGCGACCTCGTCGCCGAGCGAGCGCAGCTCGATGGCCTGCACCTCGCGGTCCTGAAAGCGGCCGAGCACGTCCTGCAGTGCCTTCAGCGAGCCGACCATCGGCTTGACGACCTCGGCCGGGTACAGCGAGGAGAAGAACTCAAGCAGATAGCGCAGCTCCTTGCCCTGCTTGCGCAGGTCGTGCAGCGCCTCGTGCGGGCTTGCGTCGTCGATCGCGCCGCCCATCCGCACCATCCGCTTGTAGACCTTCACGATCCGGCGACCTGCAACGTCGCCGATCGGGCGCGCGGCATCGGGGCGATCCGCGCTGCCGGCCTCGGTCAGGCCGTCGAGGAACGCCGACCAGTCCCGGCGCAGCTCACGGACCGACTCCGAGCGCAGCGCGCGGACCATCTTGCGCCGCTGCGCGCTGCGATGGTCCTCCAGCAGCACGCGCAGCGGCGCCACGTCGGGCGCGATCGTCGGCGGCAGGTCGCGCTCGAGCTCGTCGAACTCGAGCAGCTGCACGTCGAGGTCGCGCGTGCGGCCGGTGATCCGCTGCAGCTCTCTGAAGTCCTCGCGGAAGCGGCGCAGCGGCTGCGCTGGGAAGACGCCTGCCAGCTCGCGCTGGAGCGCGCGCGTGCGCCGGACGCTGACGCGCAGATCGTGCAGGAACTCGCTGTCGACGTCCGCGAGGGTGCCCGGCAGGTTGGCCTCGAGCGTCGCGAGCAGCTCGCGCAGGACGACGACGGCCGCGCTGTCCGCCCGCTGGCCGTCGCGCAGCATGACGCGCAACTTCGAGGAGACCCCGCCCGGCATGCCGCCCGTCGCCGCGACGGCGTCGTCCTGGACGGGCCGCGCCGCCTCGCTGAGCCCCAGCGTGCCGGCCAGCAGCGTGTGCACGCGCTCGAGCTCGTCGTCGTAGCCGCGCACGCCGACGAGGTGCAGGCGCGGGCGCAGCGGCGCGCTCGTGTCGCCATCCAGGCGCGCGCTCGCCTCCTCGACGCGTAGGCGCACCACCGTCTTGCCCTCGTCGTCGAGCACGCTGACTGGAAGCAACCGGCTGCGCACCCGCGCGATCGGCGTGACAGCCCGCATCTCGAGCAGCGGCGCAAGGCGCTCGCGCAGCGCACCGGGCGGCAGGTCGTCGACGAGCAGCCGCTGCGAGCGGCCCGGCCGCTTGCCGCGGGCGGCTTCGGCGTACGTCGTCGCGTCGGCGAGCGTCAGGCCACCGGCGTTGTCGATCAGTGCCAGGCCGGCCTCGTGCACTCGACCGTCGAAGCTGTCCCAGAACGTGCGCTCGATGACATGCGCGCGCTGGGTCACGATCGGAAGCTGACCCGCAAGCGCATCTGCCGTCGCGGCGGCCGACAGCCCGTCCGGCAGCAGCAGCTGGGTGCCCCGGACGGTCATGGCGCACAGTTTGCCAGCCTGGAGGTCGGCGCCGGCCGCGGCGCGCACGACCGTTTCTGCGCCGCCTTCGAGAGAACGGGGTCGGTTATTCGTCCAGCGATGCTTGTCGATGCGTCGAGCGGGTACCCGACGGCCGTGTCCACCCCTCGAGACCTCGACGTCGGGACGGCCCCGGAGCTCGCGGATCGCATCGATTCGCCGGCCCGCCTGCCATCCCCCCGCTCAGCGTCCCAGCGGCGCGCGATGCAGGCGGCGATGGCAGCCGCGGTGCGCGCGATGCGCACGCCAGGGGTGCGCTCGACGGCCGTGCGCACACCGCACGCGGCCGGGCGGCCGCCCACCGAGGCCTGACGGGCCAATGCGCGTCGCCGTCACCGGCGCCACCGGCAACGTCGGCACGAGCCTGCTCGACGCGCTGCTACACGACGCGCAGGTGACCGAGGTCGTCGGGATCGCACGGCGCCGGCCGGAGCTCAGCCTGGCGCGCACGCGCTGGGTGGCGGCCGACGTCGCCAAGGACGATCTGACCGACAGCTTCCGCGGTGTCGACCCGTCGTGCACCTCGCGTGGTTGATTCAGCCCTCGCGCGACCGCGCGACGACGCATGCCGCCAACGTCGACGGCAGCCGCCGCGTCTTCGAGGCCGCCGCACGCGCCGGCGTGCCGATCCTCGTCCACGCGTCGTCGGTGGGCGCGTACTCCCCAGGGCCGAAGGACCGCCGCGTCGACGAGAGCTGGCCGACGGGGGGCATCGACACGTCGTTCTACTCGCGCGACAAGGCGGAGGTCGAGCGCATCCTGGACCGCTTCGAGGCACAGCATCCCGAGATGCGCGTCGTGCGGCTGCGCCCAGGGCTGATCTTCAAGGGCGACGCCGCGTCGGGCGTGCGCCGGCTGTTCGCCGGTCCGCTGCTGCCGACGTCGCTGCTGCGACGCCGGCTGATCGCGGTCGTGCCCGCGATCGACCGCCTGCGCTTTCAGGCCGTCCACTCAGACGACGTCGCCCAGGCATATCGCCTAGCCGTCATGCGCGACGTGCGCGGCGCATTCAACGTCGCCGCCGAGCCGGTGCTCGACCCGCCCGAGCTGGCGCGAGTGCTCGGAGCGCGCCAGCTGCCGGTGCCGGTCAAGCCGCTGCGGATCGCCGTCGACCTCAGCTGGAAGCTGAGACTGCAGCCGACCCCTTCGGGCTGGCTGGACATGGCGCTGGGCGTCCCGCTGCTCGACGTCACCTGCGCGCAGCGAGAGCTCGGCTGGACCCCGACCCGCACGGCCTCCGAGGCGCTGCTCGAGCTGATCGACGCGATGCACCGCGGCGATGGCATGGCGACGGCGCCGCTCGCGCCCGGGGCTGCCGGTCCGCTGCGCATCCGCGAGTTTCTCAGCGGCGTCGGCGCGCGCTCGCGCTGACGCCCGGCGTCGGCAGCCTCGGAGCGCCCTCAGCTGACACGGGCCGTTCGCAGCATGTTCACTCGAAACGGAGCCTGAGCAGGGAAAACCCGTCATGTGCGACGCAGACTGGGCTCCGCTGTCACTGCGATCACCGCGATCGGTCTCGTGGGCGCTGTGTGCGTGTTGCACGCCGAGGACGTGGGCGCTGCGCTGGGCTCGGTCTCCACCTGGGCGATTGTCGGGGCGGTGGCGCTGCACGTTGCAACGCTGATCCTGCGCTCGGAGGCGTGGCGGCTGACGCTGGCCGCAGCGGGCGGCGATTCGCTCTCGCGTTCGGTCGTGCATGGCACCAACGCCGCCGCGTTCGTCGCCGGCGCACTGCAGAGCCAGGCCGCGCTGCCCGCGCGCGTCACGCTGCTGCGGCGGCTGGCCGGCGACCGTGCGCCGCGTCCGGGTCAGATCTGCGTGGCGGACGTGCCGATCTTCGCGCTCGAGCTTTGCGCGACATCGGCGCTGCTGATCGCAGCTGTGCTGTTGACGGGCCGCGGGCCCTGGTGGTTCGCGCCGGGCGCGTTCTTGCTGGCGCTCGCCGTACTGCTCGGCGCGCGGCTGGCGCCCGAGCGCTTCGCCCACCGGCCGATCGTCCGCGGCCTCGCGATCCTCGGCGACCGGCGCCGGCGCGGCACGCTCGTGGCGCTCGTCGCTGGCACCGCGGCACTGACGGTCGCGCGCGTTTGGCTGATCCTCGCCGTCTGCGGCCTGCCGCACGGGCTCGGCGAGGTCGCCTGGGTCTTCGCGGCGCTGGGGATCTTCGGCCTGCTGCCGCTCGGGCCGGGCGCACCTCCGGGCGCCACGGTGGCCGCGATCGGGGCGGCCAGCATCGGCGCCGCGGTTGCGGCGGGCTTACTGCTCAGCGCGTCGGGGATCATCGCCGTGCTCGTCTACGCGCTCGGGGTCGCGATCGCGCCGCGGCTGCGGGTGCTGCGCCGCCGCCCGCGTGCGCCGGTCGCGCTCGACGAGCTTGACGAAGCCGCTGCCCTCGCCTGAGTCGCGCTCGGCCGCGAGCAGCGCGGCGAGAACCCCGACAGTGGCTGCCGGTCTCGTAGGCGCGGGTCGGCGCAGATCGGTGCCGGCGCCGCCGCCGTGTCGAGTTGTCCCTCCCTGTGATGGACAAGTCGACATGGCGACCCCGAACTACTCCAGCAGCAGGTCCGCCAGCAGCGTCGACCAGCCGAAGCTGCGCGCTCCGAGCCCGGCGCCGGTGAGTGGGTCGTAGTACTCGCGGAAGCCGGCGCGCTCGGTCGCGGTCACAAGCGACGCAACGATGCGCGCAGCCTCCGCCTCGTAGCCCAGCCTGCGCATCGCGGGGACGAGCAGCCAGGCGGTGTTCATCCACGACGGGCCGCGCCAGCAGCGAAAGCGATCCCAGCGGGGATTGAAGGCCGGCTCCTCCATGCTCACCGACGGGATCCCGACCGGCGCACGGTAGCGCCGTTCGTCGAGCAGGTGCTCCTCGACGATCCGTCTACGAACGTCCTCCGGGATGCCGTCCAGGACGAGCGGCGAGAGCGCCGACCACGTCGAGACGCGCACCGGCCGCTCGTCGCGACCGGCGAGATCGAAGAACAGACCCGTGCGCTCGTCGTAGCAGCGCTCGAGCAGTGCGCGCTCGACGCGCTCGGCGCGCTGCGCCCAGCATGGCTCGCCGGCAAGCCGACCCAGCGCGCGCAGCGACAATGCATAGGCGACGTTCATCCACACGTCCTCGACGTGGTGGTCGTAGCGCTCGATCATCGCGTGCGCGTCCCAGCCCAGACGACGCCCGCGCTCGACCAGCAGCAGGTAGCCGATGCGGTCGTGCGTCAGGCGGCCGTAAACCGGCTCGTACTTCGGCGAGTCGTCGAGGCCCGACTCGTCGGGCAGCACGATCGTCAGCAGCCCGTCCTCGTCGGGGTCACGCGCATGCGCGAGCCATTGCATGTGCGTGCCCAGCTCGCGCAGCGCCTCTGCGGCGAAGCCCGGGTCGTCGGGCGACGCCGCTGCGACGAGCTCCCATGCCATCGGCAGCAGCGGCGGGCCGATCGTCTCGGTACGCCAATCGCCGAAGACGCCGCGCGTCGCGTACAGCGGCGCGCGACGCCAGCCGGCCGGCGCGCTCCAGAACGCCGTGTGCGGCAGAAATCCGTCCGCGCGCCCCGAGCGCAGCACCGTCCGCAGCTCGGCCCGCGCGCGCACGGGATCGAACAGCCGCCAGGCGATCGCGTGAAAGCACGAGTCCCAGTGCCACATGTGGCGATAGCGCGGCGGCGCCGGGCACGTGTAGCCGTACCGCCGGCCGCTGGAGTGCCGGCCTTCACGCCAGTTGGCGCGCAGCACGACCTCGGCCGCGGTGACGAGCGCGCTGTCAGCCCGGCGCGCCGGTGCCAGCACGCCGCCCCACCAGCCGCTCGAGCGCCGCCGTCTCGGCCGCGAACGCCGCTTCCCAGCGCGAGCGCAGCGCCAGCGCCGCGGCAGCCGGCGGGCTCGGCTCGCTCGCGCGGGCGTGCTCGATCGCCGCCAGCAGCCCGCCGACGTCGCCGGGCTCGTAGGTGCGCACGATCCCGCGCATGTGGGCCGCCGACGGCGCCGTCGAGCACGTCACGACCGCGGCGCCGCTGGCCGCCGCCTCGAAGCCGACGAGCCCGAACGTCTCGTGCGCGCCGGGCATCACGACGACGCGCGCCGCCGCGTATGCGCGCGCGAGCTGCTCGCGATCACTGATGAACGGGCGCAGCTCGAGCCGCTCGGCGATCCGCAGGCGCGCGGCGAGCGCCAGCAGGCGCTCCTCGAGCGGGCCGCGACCGATCAGGACGAGCTTCCACGGCTCACGCGAGCGCGCGGCGGCGTGCAGCAGCTCGATGACGCCCTTCTCGCGGCCCAGCCGTCCGACGTACAGCACGTGATCCTCGCGCGCGACGCCGGGCTGGGGCCGGAACGCCGGATGCACCCCGAAGCGCAGAGGCAACATTGCCGGCCGGCCGCAGTCGGACTGCGTGTCGACGGCCGACATGACCGCGTCGGCGTCGCGATAGGTGTGATGCATCCAGGAGCGCAGCAGCGGATGCCACAGGCGGTCGGGGCCCGGCAGCCCGGCGGCGTCCAGCGCGATCGAGCCGTGGTGGACCGCGACGACCTGCGCTCCCAGAGCATGGGCGGTCTGCGTCACGCCGAGCGGGCGCCAGAACGGGTCGTGCAGGAGCACGACGTCGGGGCGCAGCGCACGCAGCGTCGTCTTCAGCGCGGCGGCGCCCAGCGGCAGGCGGTAGCCGTTGGTCGCCGCCAGGCGCAGCGAGCGCAGCTCGTGGCGGCCGTCCTCGTGGCGAATGCTGCGCCCGGGCACGATGACGTGGTGCTCGATCGCGCCCGTCTCGCGCGCCCAGTCCGCCTTGGCGTCGATGTAGGTGCGGATCCCGCCGCTGCGCTCGCCGTAGAAGAGCGCTACGTCGGCGACGCGCAGGACCGGCGCCGGCGCGGCAAGCCGCTGGCGATGCGATCGGGAGCGGCCGCGCAGGCGCCGGCGTGCCTCGAGGACCGACGACTCACGCGGCACGGACAGCGGCCCCGAGCGCCTCGACCGGCTCGAGCGCGCGACGGTAGCCGTCGGCGAGTCGCTGCAGGGAGCGCTCCCAGGTCCGCTCGCCGACGGCCTCCAGCGCGGTGCGTGCGAGGCGCTCGCGCTGCTGGGGCTGATCGGCGAGCTCGTTGACGGCGGCGGCAAGCGTCGCGGCGTCGGCCGCGCACAGCCGGCCGGTCAGGCCGTCGCTGACGATGCTCGTCGGGCCGCCCTCGGCAACCGCGATGACCGGCAGGCCGCTGGCCTGAGCCTCGAGCAGCACCTGGCCGAAGGTGTCCGTCCGGCTGGCGAAGAGGAACATGTCGGCGCTCGCGTAGGCGATCGCGAGCTCGTCGCCCTCCAGCCAGCCGAGGAACGTCGCGTGCTCGCCGAGGCGCTCGCGCAGGACGTCTTGCTCCGGCCCTCCGCCGGCAAGCGCGAGGTGCAGGCGCGGGTCGCGCTCGCGTGCGGCGAGGAACGAGTCGGCGAGCAGGTCGGCGCCCTTCTCCTTCGTCAGGCGCCCGGCGTACAGGACGGTGATCTCGCCTGGCAGCAGGCCCTCGACGCGGCGCGCGGGCGAGAAGCGGCCGAGGTCGACACCGCGGTCCCAGCGGCCGATCCGCTCGCCGGCGATGCCCATCTCGCGCAGCACCGCGTCGGAGGTCGGGCTCGGCGACAGCACCCTGCTGCACTGGCCGTAGAAGGCCCCGATCGCCATCCGTGCGGCGAGCTCGAGCGCCGGATCCTGCGAGCGCAGGCCGGCGTAGGCGGCCAGCTCGGTGTGGTAGCTGCCCATCACCGGGACGCCCATCAGCCGCGCGATGATGCCGGCGGCGGCGCCCGACGGGCCCGGCGAGCAGAGGTGGACGAGGTCGTAGCGACCCTCGGCGAGCGCCTCGACGATCGCCGGCAGGCTCGGAACGCCAACCTTCAATCCGGCGTAGAACGGGATGTCGATCTCGGCAACGGCGCTGAGGCGGCGGTCGACGTTGTGGTCGGTGCCGACGACCTCGACCTCGAAGCCGGGCACGCCGCGCTCGCGCAGCTCGTCGAGCGTGTGCGTGACGCCGTGCATGCCGCCGACGGCGTCGGCGACGAGCGCGACGCGCAGCGGCTCGCCGTCGCGGTTGGCGAGCTTGGCCTTCTCGCGGCCCAGGAAAGCAGCGGCGGGCGCGTAGGGAATCGCCGCCAGGCAGGCGTCGAACAGGTCTGCCGCGACCGCTGTGAGGTCGTCGCTGCCGGGCGTGACGGTCGCGATCTGCTCGACGACGCGGGCGAGCTTGCGCTCGTGGCAGCGCCGCGCGCGGCGGAAGAGGTCGGCGTGGCCGAAGTCCTCGTGCTGGAGGTAGGCCAGCAGCTCCTGCTCGGAGACGTCCAGCTCGACGGCTGCCAGCCAGGCGCGCAGCAGCGCCCGGGCGTCGTCGGGGCCCAGACCGGTGCCGGTCGAGCCGGTGCGGGCGTCGCCCTCCTTCATCAGCCGCTGCACCATCGAGAAGACGGCCTGCGGCGACGGGGCCCCGCCGTCGCTGTCACCGCGGCCGAGCGCGCGCGTCGCCAGACCCATCGCCGCGTGCGTCCACTTCGCGGCGCTGCCCTGCTCCCCGCGCGGGCGGGCCTCGCCGGCGACGATGTGGTCGAGAAACTGGCGCCACGTCGCGCACGCGGGCGTCTCGGTGTAGGTGCGGCCGATGTCGACGCCGGCGTGATCGTCGCTGCCGCCGACGCCGGTGCCGCCGTGCGTCTCGATGTAGACGACCGCGGGCGAGTTCAGCTCGCGAGCACGTGAGCCGTTGCGCGTCTCCCAGATTCCGAACAGCTGCGCCAGCCGGCGGCGGTGACGTGGCAGCAGCGGCGCCTCGACGGCGTAGAACGGGTGGGCGAGCGCGCACGTGATGTCGCGTTCGCGCAGCTCTTCGGCGACGGCTTCGACGTCGCCGGCGAGCGCCTGCAGGCGCTCGTGGTCGTCCGGGCTGATTCCCCAGACAAGGATGTGGACGGCCTGCGCCTCGCCGCGAAACCAGGCCGTGAGCTCTTCGGAGACGAACGCGTCGTCGTAGCGCTCGGCGAGCTCGAGCGCGCCGTCGATCGTGTCGTGATCGGTGATCGTCACGAAGTCCATGCCGCGGCGCTTGGCCAGCTCGTAGACCTCTTCGGGGGGCGTGGCGCACTCGGGCAGGCCCAGCGCGCGCTGAACGCCCAGCTTGGACACTGCCGATGCCGTCGAGTGGCAGTGAAGGTCGACCCGGCTGGTCGATGGAGGGGTCATCGTTGCTCCCTGCTGTCAGTTTCCCGATTCCGTGTGCATAGAAGTTTGCCTGCATTTGCTGGGATTTCGTGAACGGGCTGGTACGACGATGTGTTCTTCATGTGAACGGGTGGAGAACGACGGCGGCTGTGACGAACCTCTGCGCATGCCGGTCTCGACCGCGACGGTCCTCGACGGCCTCGTGCTCGAGCGCGGTCCGCTGCGCGTGGAGATCGCCCAGCATCCGTTCTGCATCCACGTTCGCCGCGACGGCCGCCGGCTCGTGCGCGCGCTGGGCCTGTTCGCCGTCGAGGGCGAGATCGAGGACCAGTTCATCCAGTTCACCGAGGGCGTGATCGCGGCCGAGCAGCTGGACCTGCCCGAGCGCGTCGTCGCGGTCAGCGTGGCCGAGCCGCTGGTCGATGGGGTGCGACTGGCCGTGCGCTGCGAGGGCGAGCGCGAGCGCCGTGGCAGCCTGCGCATCACGCTGCCCGAGCACGAGACCGTACTGCTCGAGCTCGCGTTCGAGGGCGAGCCGCTGCGCCTGGCCGCCGACTGGGACGGGCGCGCCGAGGAGCGCTTCGCCGGGCTCGGCGCGCGCCACGCGCTGCGCGTCGACCATGCCGGCCGTGAGATCCAGCTCGGCGCCGACCGCCGTTACACCGGCCCTGACTGTCCCGAGGAGATGCTCGCCGCCGGCGGCATCCCGCAGGGCGACTACGCGCCCGCGCCGTGGCTTGCGTCCTCGCGCGGCTACGGCGTCTGGGCCGAGGGTCATGGCAACGGGATGCGCTTCGAGCTGCGCGATCGCACGGTCGTCTCGGCGCGCTCGACAGCCGGCCCGCTGCGGCTGTGGCTGTTCTGCGAGCCCTCCCCCGCCGCCCGCCTGCGCCGCTACCTGCGCGCGACTGGCATGCCGGCGCTGCTGCCCGAATGGGGCTACGGCTTCTGGAAGTCGCGCGACGTCTACGACAGCCAGGCCGAGGTGGAGGACGACGTCTACGGCTGTGAGCGCGTGCAGATCCCGCTCGACGCCGTCGTGCTCGACTCGCCGTGGGAGACGCAATACAACACCTGGGAGCCCAACCCGCACCAGTTCACCGACTTCGACGCGATGGTCTCAGACTTCCGCCGCCGCGGCGTGCGGACCGTCGTGTGGGTGACCCCGTGGACGAACATCGACTCGGCCGACGGCCAGATTCCGTCAAACCCCGAGTCGCGCGCACTGCACCGGGCGCCCGCCTCCAACTACGCCGAGGGCGCGCAGGCCGGTCACTACGTCCGCGGCGCCGACGGAGAGCCGTTCGTCGCGCGCTGGTGGATGGGCACGGGCTCACCGATCGATTTCACGTCGCCCGCCGCCGAGACGTGGTGGCGCGAGCAGGCCAAGCGCGCCCTGCGGCGCGGCGTCGAGGGCATCAAGGCCGATGACGGCGAGGGCTACTACTTCCCTGACGACGTGCGCTTCGCCGACGGCAGCAGCGGCGCATCGGCCGCCTGGCGCGTCGGCGGTCAGTACCGGCGCTCGATGCAGCGGGCGCTGGACGAGGTTCATCCCGGCCGCGGCGTTCTCTTCGGCCGCAGCGGCTGGAGCGGTCAGCAGGCGACGGGAATGCTGTGGGGCGGCGACCAGGCCTCGGACTTCTGGTCGCTGCGGATCCTCGTCGCGGCGACGATCTCGGCCGCCGCCAGCGGCTTCTCGAACTGGTCGCACGACGTCGGCGGCTACCTCGGTCACCGCCTGATCGAGCGCTGCCCGGCCGAGCTGCTCGTGCGCTGGGCGCAGCTGGGCTGCTTCACGCCGCTGATGCAGGCGCACGGCCGGATGGAGCAGGAGCCGTGGACCTACGACGAGCGCACGCTGAGCATCTACCGCGCCTACGTGCTGTTGCACGAGCAGCTCGTCCCCTACGTCCGCGCGGCGGCGGCCCTCGCGGCTCGCTGCGGCCTGCCGATCATCCGCCCCCTGCATCTGATCGACCCCGATGACGATCGCGGCTGGACGATCGCCGACGCGTTTGGCTACGGGCCGTCGCTGTGGGTCGCGCCGGTGCTCGACGAGGGCGCTCGCGAGCGCGAGGTGCAGCTGCCGCGCGGCCGCTGGATCGAGACCTGGTCGGGCGAGCGCGTGCGCGGCGGCGGCGAGGTGGTCGTGCCTGCGCCGCGCGGCTCGATTCCGGTGTGGGTGCGCGAGGGGGCGATCGTCGTCACCTATCCGGCCTCGCATGTGGCGTCGGGGCTCGGCGACACGCCCGAAGGCGAGCGCCCGCTCGAGGCGACGCTGTGGGGCGAGCCGCCGCTCGGCCGCGCCGCGGCGCGACTCGCGGACGGGACGACGATCTCCTGGCGGCGCGGCCGCTGGAGCGTCGACCGCGAGCGGGATGTGAGCTTCGGCGAGCGCTGAGGGGTCCTACGGTGCCGGCGACGGTAGGTGCTCGAGGTCGTCGAGATCGCGGGGGCGGCCAGCGGCGTGCTTCATCGCGCGCAGGTGCGTGAGCCCGCGACACCACCGATGATGATGTGCGCGACGCCCTTCTCGTGCAGGAACCGCAGCAGCGGCTCGGGATCGAGCGCTTCACGAGCGGTCATGTCGACGTGCGGTCTCGGCGGCCGCTGCGACCTTGTTGGCAAACCGGGCGAGTGCCGCGGCCTCCTTCACGTTCGCCTCAGCGCCGCGCGCCCGAGAACGTGCGACCCTGGCCCTGCTCGCGGCCTGTTCGCGCGCGACCTCCTCGGGTGTCCACTTCCCAGTGCACTTGCTGTCGGCAGCGTCGCTCATCGACTGCGTGACTGTAGACCAAGGCGAGGGACCCACCGAGGGGAACCGGGTTTCCCGGGGTATGACGCGACGAGGGGCGCGATCTGCAAGGGACTGGGCTGTGGAGCGTCACGCCGATGGCAGTGGATCGGGTCACGGTTTCCCGGTCGGATCGGTCACGGCGCGATTACGGATGCCCTACTGGATGGTGCCTGCCGGCACCACCCAGGTGCATCGTTGGCCCGTGACCGAAGCGATGAGGTCGAAGTCGCTGTCGTA
>Ga0183260_10003516_pt1 | contig 12629 bp, 8 predicted proteins | sample AntDrymUQ4972206_2_FD_129768 | JGI IMG/M metagenome (GOLD analysis project Ga0183260, IMG submission 129768) | Polar desert sand microbial communities from Dry Valleys, Antarctica - metaG UQ497 (22.06) (version 2) (version 2) | ecosystem: Environmental > Terrestrial > Soil > Desert | place...
CGATTGCCTTCACCTTGGCCGTTTACCGGCACGCGATCCCCGCAGACCAGGACGATGCCGCAACGGCGGCCGCCTCTTTCATCCTCGGGTCGAACGCCTGATCGTGAGTTTCGGTAGAAGTTGGGTAGAAAAGCCGTCTTTCAGGGGCAAAACAAAAGGCGGCTCCCCGGGGGGAAAACCGCCTCTGACCTGCTGGTTTACCTAGTTGCGAGGGACGGATTTGAACCGCCGACCTTCGGGTTATGAGCCCGACGAGCTACCAGACTGCTCCACCTCGCGGAGCAAGATTACCACTAGCCAGTGGGCGAGGGAGAGGGCGAAGGGCTACCGCTTGATTGCTGGTCGGCCTGCTCGAGCGACTTCTTCGCAAGCTCCTGTTCACGACCATAAGTGGCCCAGTCCCCTTTTCGGGCGGCATCTTCAGCGGCTTGAAGGTGCTGAAGGGCTTCCTTCACGAGTTGGCCCTTGTCAGTCGTGGCTGAGCCTCCATCGGTCTTCGGGGTGGTCGGCACTCCCTGCCCTCCGGTTAGAAGTGCCAGCGCTTCCTCCAACGTAGCCCCACGAACTATGCGGTCCTGCGTCGCTAGGATCACGAACTCCAGCTCTGGGATGGCATTCGATTCGGCCTGAAGGAAGACAGGTTGCACGTAAAGGATGCTGTCGCCAAGCGGGATCACAAGAAGGTTTCCGAACGCGACATTGGAACCTCGCTGGTCTAGAAGTGAGATGTCTCTCGAGATCTCCTGCGTTTGATTGATCTGCGAGTGGATCTGCCCGACACCGGTTATCTGGCGCGTCCTTGGGAACCTGAAGTCGACCAGGCTTCCGTACTCATCGGGATCGGATTTCGCCGCTAGGTAAGACACCATGTTGGGCTTGCCACGCGGGTTGAAGGGCAGGATCAGAACGTACTCCTCCTTGGTTGCTCCTGGCAGTTTCATCAAGACGTAGTACGGCTGAATCTCGTCACGCTGGGCACCCCCCACTGCTGCGCTCTCACCGAAGTTCGGGTCCCTTGGGATGACCCACCTGTCGAGGCGGGTGAAGAAGGTCCGCCCGTCGGTGACGTGGTAGCGGGCATAGACCTCGCTCTGGATGCGGAAAAGATCCTCTGGATAACGAACGTGGTCACGTATGACATCTGGCATCTGCGACTTATCGGTGAACAGGTCTGGGAAAGCTCCTCGCCATGCGCGAAGGATCGGGTCCTTTTCGTCCCAGGCGTACAAACGAACCGTGCCGTCGTACGCATCGACCGTCGCCTTCACTGAGTTTCGTATGTAGTTGCCGGTACCTTCTACGGAAGGGCCTCCTACCTGTTCCGACAGCGTCCGCGATTCGAAATCCGTCCTCTGGGCGTAGGGGTACATCGCTGATGTTGTGTATCCGTCGATCAGCCACACGATCCTGCCGTCCGCGATCACCGCATAGGGATCGGCATCGAACGAGATGAACGGCGCCGCTTTCTGCAGCCGGTCCCTGATCTGCCTGTTGTAGATGATCTTGGTTTCGGGCTGGATCAAGCCACTGATCAGCAGGTTGACGTTGCGGAAGCGCCATGCGAACGCAAGTCGTCGAAGTGGCGAAGACGCCTGTACCCCACCCTTTCCCTTGTAGCTGGTGAGACTGTTCTGGTCCTGCAATTCGTAGTCGAGTTCGAGCTGCTTTGTCCCGACGAGCGAATACTCCCTATTGCGTTCCCCGAAGTAGATGCCCCCTTGCTCGATCTTAAGTTCTGGCACCGACGTTTCGGGGGGTATGTTCTTCAGCAGGAATTCCGGCTGGCCACTTGCCGTCGTCTTGTTCGTTGGACTCGCTACCGCTCCGTACCCGTGGGTGTAGAACAGGTGATTGTTCTGCCAGCTTGGGTCTTCCAGCGATGCAAGTGAGAGCTCGCGAACAGACAGCATCACCTGGCGCTGACCATCGCCGATCTTGTAACGATCCACATCGACGTCGTCGAACTCGTAATAAGGCCTGATCTCCTGCAGCTGCTTGTAGGCAACCTTCAGGATCCTGGGGTCTTGAAGCCTTATGTCCTCCACCGTTTCCGCGTTGTCTTGCAGGGTCTTCGCATCGATATCGCTTTGAACAGCGTGCTCCCGCACTGTGACACTATCGAGCCCGTAGGCCGCCCTGGTTCCCTTGATATTTCTCGCGATGAAAGGTTCTTCTTTCTGGAATTGAGCAGGCTCGACACGGAACCTTTGGACGAGGAAGGGATAGACCCCTGCCGCAAGGGTTGCCACCGCGATCCAAAGCCCCACCCCAACAAGAGGGAGAGCCCATCCACGGAATCGCAGGTTTACAAGGAAGAGAATCCCGGCTATGACAGAGATGATCACGAGAAGCTTGAGGGCGGGAAGCTCCGCGTTGATGTCGGTATAGGAAGCTCCGATCACATCGCCGCGGGTCGAATAGAGCAAGTCGTATTGGTTGAGCCTGTATCCCCAGGCCCTCAGCAACGCCAGCAGGCCCATCAGAACCGACAGATGCGCCTTAACCTGAGAGGTGACACGCTCGACCGACGATTGCGGACGGATGCCCCCAGTGAGGTAGTGCGCTGCCACGGTTGCGATTAGGACGACGACGAGAGTAGAAAACGCCCACCCATAGATGAACTTAAGCATCGGCAATCGGAAGATATAGAAACCGATATCCCGGCTGAACACAGGATCGATGCTTCCGAAATCCACTGCGTTCATCGCCAGCAAGACCCGCTGCCACTCGCCCGAAACACCCGCTCCGAAGAGCAAGGCCAAGAACGCGCTTATGGCCAGGGCCAACGGCCGGAAGAACGATGTGATCGCTGCCCTAACGGGCTCTAACGGATCCGGCCCCTCGCCGACTCGGATGAACACCGGCATGAGCCTTCTTACGATCAGAAGGTTGACGAGCATCAATATGAAGAAGGCAACCCCGAACCCGAGGGCCAGAAGCACCTTTGAACTGAAGGTTTTCCAGAAGACCTGTTCGAACTGGACCTCCTTGAACCAAAGGAAGTCGGTGTAGAAGCCCACGATGGTTGAGATCGAAATGACCAAGCCGATGGCGACGATGATGCCGACGCCACGAAGACGACCGCCTACCCGGGACGGCCGGGACCCTCTAGAAGCCATAAGTACTCAGGACTCCGGCCCTTGCAAAGTGCAAGTGCACCCGCCGTGGGCCGGCGGCGCAAGGTGACCGCTTGGGAACGCACCGCCGATGGCGACGCCACCGGCTTCAGAGTTCTTCTTGCAGATGTCCTTGGGGCACTCCACTTCGTCGGTACTAAGGACCCATGTCTTCTGGGCCGCCCCTTTGACGTTCCACGCATCCATCAGACCTTGATGGAACGCGGCGTAGACCATCCCCTCACCAAGTAGCTCCGTGCGAACGCCTTTCCAGACGCGATACACATCGCTGGCGCGCTCTGATATCGATGTCGCCGTGTCTTGCGCCGTCAGCCCTTCCTCAAGGACCTTCGAAAGCTCGGCCCGGAGTGGTGTGACGAGTTGACGGGCAACCAGATTGCTCACGGCCGTGGATGGGTCGCCCGGCTCTTCGGAGCCGCCAACCTTGCGACCCTGGGTGAACGCCCTTTCGAGCAGTTCCGTTAGCCCATCTAGGAATCGAGCGGTGTGGTGTTCGACGGAAACCATGTTCTCCTCGGCGGTTCCTTTGCCACGCTTCGTTCGCAGCTTGTCCAATAGCTCGTTCTGGTCTTCTTGAAGCAATCTTTTCATGCGGCGAGACGCGTTCAAGGGATCTTCTCCAAGGGCCGCAGATCTTGCTTCTAGGGGCCCAGCCGCCATCGCCTTGGGTGCTAGAGGAGCCGACGAGGCGGGCTTTGATTCTGGTTGAGTGGAGGGCGCCAGCGAAGAAAGAACCTGATCCACCTGCCTGGCGCCAGCTTGACGCTCTTCCCGGATCTCGGCCAGAAGCTCACCAAGATCGGTCTGCCTGGGGGCCGCCTCTGTTGGCGCCTTACCAGCCGTCTCCTGCAGCGGCTGAACCGCGTCGGTCTTCGTAGCGGCCTTGGGGGGTGGCGGTGCCACCGGGGACTGTGAGAGGGGTGCGGGGGCAGGACGTTCCTTAACGGTCGATGCACTGGCCGTCGGTGCCGAAGCCGATGCTGGAGCTGTGGTCTTCTTTGCCTCGGTAGTGGTCGATGGCTGCGTCGGTTCCGCCTTAGGAATAGATGGCGCAGGTGGCTGGCTGACTGGAGCAGGAGCCTGCTGTTTCGCTGGCGGAGCCGCTGGCGGAGGAGGCGTGGCCGCTGTCGGAGGAGGCGGGGTCGACGGCCGCGTTGGGGCGGGGGCTGTCTTAGGGGGCATCGCGGCCGGCAGATCAACCGGGGCCTGCAACCGGGCGATCGTTTCGTCCAGCCTGCGCCTCACGTCCTCTAGCTGAGTCGCGAGCATGCTCCTGGTACCCAGCAGCTTCTTTATCTCAGCGTCCGCTGCCTCCTGCTGCTCCTTCGACTCACGCTTGGTCTTGTCTGCCAGCTGGCGTGCATCTGCGAGGACTTCCGCAGCTTCGCGGCGGGCCTTCTCTTTGATCTCGTTCGCAACCTGCTCTGCGCTGATCAGGATCTTCGATGTCTCTTCACCAACCCGCTTGTAAGCCTCTGATGGGTCGGAGGCGGCGACCGTTTCGGGCTCAGTCGGCGAAGGTGGCGGCGGCGGAGCATCGGCCCCCGCCGAGGCAATCTGCTTGCGGAGTGAACGGACCTCGTCCGCCACCTCCCGCAGATACGCATCAACCTCGTCGCGGTCGTAGCCTCTCAATGCAGTTAGAAACTCTCTTTGGGAAATCTCTTCAGCTTCCATCCGGATCGCGCTCCTCGCCATCGCTTGCATCTTCCATGCCCAACTCTTTCCTCAGTTTCAGCTGATCCTTCATCTGATCACGACGACCATGCTCGTCCGAGGGATCGGTTAATGCCTTCTGTATGCACCGAGAAAGGACGATCGGGTTGAACGGCTTGGTGATGTACTCCGCGATCCCCTCGTCCCATCCTTGGATCTGAGATGTCTGGTCGGCTTTGGACGTTAGGAACAACACCGGGATGGTTGATGTTTCTGCTGAACCCTTCAACTGCTTCATCACTTCCCATCCATCCATCTTCGGCATCATCAGATCCAGCACTATCAAGTCGGGTCGCTGGTCATGCACTATCTCTAGGGCTTCGGCCCCGTCTGAGGCCTCGAGGACCTCGTAGCCCTCGTACTCAAGATTGACCTTACACAGCGTGCGGATGTCGGGTTCGTCGTCCACAACCAAGATCTTTCGCCCTCCCACCTAACCCTGCCCTGCCGCTGCATTCTCCTCGGGGTGCTCGGCCCTGTCGATCTCGGCAAATTGTTCCCTAAGCGTCGCAAGTTCGGCTTCGTCGTCGGGAAGAGTGAGCGTTGAATGAGTGACCTTGTCGCGCTCGATCTGAAGACCCTTCTTTGCCAAGAATTCGTGGACCTTGTCGGCCAGTCGCTGCCCGAAAACCACCACGCCCTCTCGGCCGGTTTCGGGAAGAACCACTGCGAATCGATGAGAATCGCGGCTCGCCCCATGGACAGGACGGTCTACCGTCCTGACGCTTTCTTTGAGTATCCGGCCAAGGTCCTTCAAAACGGCTTGCCGCTGACGGCGGCCAAGCGACGCGAGTGCCCCCAGGGGAACATCCACGAGCACGATGGAGAAGATCGACTGATACCTGTTGGCTCGCGATAGCTCGAGGTCGGTGTCCTGCAAGAAGAAGCGGGCGTTATAGATGCCTGTTGCGTCATCGATCTGGTCGTATAGCTCGAGCTTGTCCAGGGAGGTTCGCATCTGCTTGTTCGCCCAACCGCCTATCAGTCCGAAGGCAAGGTAAGAGAGCCACCTTGGAGCCATGATCGACAGATAGTCCTCGGTTCCGACCGCAGAGATAGCCGAGGACTTCAGCAACGCGTAGGTGACACCAGCGATCACCGCACCGATGAGGCCCCCAACGACATCACCGAACACGAACCCGATGAATACCGGGATGAAGAGCAGCGATGTACCCGCTACTTCAACGTTGTCGACTCCCCTGCTGAGCTGGAATGCCGACAGCAAAAGAAGGATGCCCAGACCGGCCATCAGCGTAAGCGCCCGGGCCCGGCCATAGCTCATCCGGGCCCCTGACTGTGTGCTTGACTCCATCGAGCCGAAGACTACCTGAAGAGCGCCCGGAAAGGCGTTTTGAGTGCTATCCAGCTGCCACGCGTTAGCCCGAGATACACCTCGGGTCACTCACTACACCGAAAACGCAGTCGACTATCGAAACTGCCGGTGACGGAGCGGACGTTCGTATCGGCGATGGCAGGGGCGCTGAGGAGCTGGTGGACGTGGGAGTGGGGGTGGGAGAAGTTGCTCCAGGCTGGGACGGTCCCCCGCCCCCCTTTGTCGCCCTTGGAGAGGGCCGGCCCCTCGACGGCCTGGTGAATGCCGGACCCACCTCGTTGACTACCCGGAGCCCTGCTCTTTCGATCGCCTCCAAGATCCGAGAGAAAAGGCCCTGCTGCGTCACCTTGAACTGGTGTGCGATAAGGCCCCAGGTTGCTCCATCCACCCAGAGAGAGAACACCTGCTGGAACCTCTCACCGAGGATCTGTGAACCCTTGCCCTCTGTGGCCAGGAGAAGCCCGATGAGCAGGTCAGCCCGGCGCCGAGGAGAGAATGGGTCGTTCAGCACCGCCGAAAGGAAGCTGATGTCCTGTCCGGGGGGAGCGATCTGCTGGAAGAACTCGATGCCCTCACCTGGGCCAAGCTGAGCTTCAAGCCCGCGCGCGAATGATGCCAGCCGCTCATCCAGGTCCAATACGTCCTGCAGGAACCTCTGGTCCCATCTGTCATTGGCCGAAAGCTTCAATGGCTTCGCGCTGCGCGGCAGGGTTTCCCCCGCGATGACTATCTGACGAAGACCGGAAACATCTATCTGGCCGGTTTGATTTGAAGCGTTCACCTTCCCGCCTGCATAGTTAGCAACGCGGGTGCGTAGCCCCTTGTCGATACGCATGATCCCCGAGCTAGCACTGGCCACCACGTTGCGAGCATCAACACTCGCTGAGTTTTTCAGCGTCGCGATGAGGTCGCCGCGCAGCAACTGAAGCGACGATCTTCCGGTTATGACTAGAACCGCATCTGCAACTTCGAACTCGCGCCCTTCGGCTAACCGGATCTGGGCGATGGACCCTTTGCGAAGATCGATCCTGTCGCCGACATCGATCGCCGACGACGAGGTGAGCTTCTTGCTTCCGCCCTCGCCCCGGATGGTCCCGGCTCCATCTATCAAAGTTACTTCCATCCGCTTCTCGGAGGGGTCTGTTCGTCCGATAGAGCAAGCCCCTGCCGTGGTTACGACAACGAGCAACAGGGCCCTGAAGCGCAGGGTCGAATAGTCCTTCATGTCCTTACTAGAATCATCGGCCCTTTTTGCTTTTACCTCGAGCCTTGGCCTTTGAAGCGACCTTGCGCCCGTTGGATGAGCTTCGCCGGGATGTTGTCTTGGCGGAAGGTGGCGCTGCCAAAGCCCCAGAAGGCAAGACGAGCGTGAACTTCGATCCACGGCCAGAGGCGCTCTGGGCTTCTAGTCGGCCCCCATGGCCCTCGATGATGCGCCTCACATAAGAGAGGCCAAGGCCAAGGCCCCCGAATGCTCTGGTCGCCGAAGGGTCCAACTGAACGAAGTCTTCACCGATCCGAGCCAGGTCTTCTTTCGAGATGCCGATGCCTGGATCAGACACTGAGATCCGGATCTTTCCGGAACCGTTGGCGGATTCCACCTCGGCCGAGATGACTATCTTGCCTCCATCGGGGCTGAACTTGACCGCGTTGTCGATCAGTTCGTTGATAGCCAGAGGGATCATCCGCTCATCCACTTCGAGGACAGGCACTTTGCTCAGCCCCTTCTTCATGAAGGTATGTGAAGGGGCCATCGGCTGCCACTTCGCGATCAGATCCGAAACCGTCTGATCGAGATCGACCGTCCCGGGGCGAAGCACGAACCGACCAGCCTCCATCGACGAGAAGTCGACAAGCATCTCGATGATCCTTTGGAGTCGCTCGCTCGATTCGAGGATCACATCCAAAAAACCCATCATCTTTTCTTTCGGGACCGTCCTTCTGCGAAGGATGTCCGCGTATCCCTTGATAGAGGTAAGAGGGGTACGAAGTTCGTGAGAGATGTTGGACAGGAATTCGGTCTTCATCTTTTCGATCTCTAGTTCGCGGCTCATGTCGCGCAGCACAGCCACCCCTCCGACCGTGTCTCCCCTCTCGTCTGTGATCGGAGCCGACGTGATCGCAACGGGGACACCGCTCGCAACCGTCGTACCGGATGCGGCCCCCTGACGCAGGTCGTAGATCGGTAGTGCAACATCTCCTCCCAAGGCGTCGACCAGTGCGAGGACATCGGCAACAGGCTTGCCCGCGGCGGATCCAGAAGTCGTGCCGAGGATCCTTTCTGCCTCTGTGTTGATGATCAAGACCTTGCCTTGATCATCGACGGCCACAACACCGTCCGCCATCGATTGAAGGATCGTCTGTAACTGCTCGGCCGTTGTCCTTAGGTCGTTGGTTAGCCGCGCAAGAGAAACGGTCATGTCACCGAAAGTCCGACCCAGGACACCAACTTCGTCAGAGCCCTGCACCTCGACTTTCGTATCAAGCTCTCCCGCGGTCACTTTCTCCGCCGCGAGGGTTAGGGCGCGGATGGGACGCGTGATGCGAGAGCCAGACAGATACGCAAGACCGATCGCCAATGCGGTTGCAAGCAAAGATATGAGAAACAGAACACGGCCAACATTTCTCTGCGTTAATTCCAGCACCTCGGAACGTCGGCTTACAACCAAAGCGGCGACGACCTGATTGTCGGTTCGTTCCAGCGGGATGAATGAATGGATGTACCGCTGTTCCCCGATGGGTGCCTCGACGACATAACGCTCACCCTCTTCGAAGACCTTTCGCTGCATGGCCTGGTTGAATGACTCAACCAATCCGACGATGTCTGCATTCGTTCCGGCGAGCACCCGGTCTCGCGCAACCACGAAGGCTTCTTGGTCGGCGTAGACGGGATCGTCTCCTTGTACGCGCAGCTCTCTTACGTACGATTCGTCAACGAAGGTGCCGACCACGACCACTCCAGCGAGTCCTTGCGGAGACCCCGGAGGATCGAAGCCCGCCGGGTTCAGTACTGGGGCCGCACCGATGATGGCGATCTTGTTGCCACCCAGAGCATCCAGGGAAGCTGCCTCGTCCTTGGACTCGAGAACCGTCTGCACAACACCCGTCCCGGCAAGGCTCACGGCATCTGCGGAATCCATCGTCGGCCCAGACGTTCCTTCGGCCGACAGCGCAAGGATCGCCCCGGCCGGGTCAAGGAATGCCAGGAAGTCCGACGTTTCATAAGGGCCCCCGGGAGACTGAAGGCGCTTGGCACTTGGAACAAGTGCCGCATCCCTATTGGCGAACGCCTGCCGAGTGGGATCGGGCTGCGCCACTTGAAGGGCTCGCCGCTTCGCTTCGTCGACCTCACCTGCGATGTCTTCTTCCTTGTCCTGGGCTCCGAAAGCCGCGGCGCGAAGAGTCTCGTCGCTAACGTTTTGGGTGAACACCGAGGTCATGGCGCCAGACAGCGACACGACCACCACCAACAAAAGACCGATGAAGACCGCCACGAAACGGACCTGGATCGAGTTGCGTATCGCCTGCCAGAGCCATGTAGCGAGCCCAACGGCGCCAGCCAACCGGGAACCGTGGGCCAGGAACCACATGGTTCCCGGGGTCGCCCCGGTCAGATCGCCAGCTAAACCGAAAAGCACTTCCGAGGCCGCGAATGCTCCTAGGGCCACCGCTAGTCGCTTGGCTAGGGGAAGTGGATGACGAAAGGCGAACACCGCCGAGGAGATGGCAAGGAAACTCGGCATGAATGCCGTTCCCGTCGTTGGAGCAAGCGCGGCAGCCTTGGGCTTGGCCTTCGTCTTCCCCTTCTTCCTTGACCCCTCTGGGGGCAAAAGGCTCACGACCAGCAGGGCATAAGCGCCAGACCTGAGCGCCCAAACGCTCTGTTCCAATTCCGATGCTGCCAGCAATGAGCCGTGGATGAACTCCGCCAATGCGAGGAGCCCCCAGCCCGCGGCGAACATCCTTCTTGCCCACTTCCCAGGCGGTGCGAACTGCCTGCGCCAGACCGCCAGCCAAAGGGCGGCGCCCGCGGCGATAGTCACGACAAAAGTCGAGATGAAATGGAATGGAACCGCTAATGAACCCATGACCGCCTCAGGTTACGCTCCAATCGCCCGCTGACGAAAGGAATCGGCCGTCAGGGCCCGGGCCCGTCATTCCTTTACCTGAGGACCTTCAAAGCTGCGACCGCCTCAGCCAGAGTGGCAGCCGGGATTATCCGCATCTTCGTCTTCACGGCCTTGGCCTCGTCCAGTTCATCTCTTGGAACGATGAAAACCCTGGCATTGACCTTCTCTGCCCCCCTGATCTTTTGGGCAACGGCTCCGACCCTGCCTACCTTGCCGTCAGGGGTGATCGTGCCCGTACCTGCGATCGTCTTGCCGCCGGTGAGGTCAGATGGCTCCAGTAGGTCGTATATGGATAGAGCGAACATCAAGCCGGCGGAAGGACCTCCGATATCTCCTGCTTCGATACTCACCTCGAAAGGGAACTTGTCGTTGTTCGAAACCGTGACGCCTATCACGGTACGCGGTGACTCACCTCCGGAGGACTTGGTGCCAACGGTGACGTCTCTTACCGTCCCATCCCGGCGGATCGAGAGGGCTACCGCATCTCCCGGCCGTTTCTTGGTGATGAGACCAGTCAGGTCCTCTTTCTTCGAAAGCACCTTCCCATCTGCCCTTATCAGGACGTCGCCGGGGTCGACCTCTTTGTTGGCGGGACCGTCTTTCACCACGCTTCGCACCAACAGTCCGTCCGGCTGCAGACGGATGCCCAACTCAGCAAGCGCTGCCGATGCCGCTGAATGCTGGCTTTCCGACATCTGCTCGGCATGAAGTTGATCTGCCTGCTTCCTGGTCTTGTCGGGGGGATAGACGAGATCCCTTGGTATCAAGTCGGCGTCAGGTAGCAGCATCGCTCGCATCGCTGCCTGAAGGCTGACGCCTCGCGGGGACACCAGGGCGGTTGTGATGTGGAAAGACCCCTGCGAATCGAAGGTGCGTGCTTCGATCTTGGTCAGCGTCTTCGTATCCGGAGCGGGCCCCGGCTCGAGGGTGACGTAGGTCGTAGGGATCCATGGGGACGCCCCGATGATGGCGCCAAGGGCCACCACTACCGCGATGGGCTTGCCCCACCTGCGAGGAGTCGGACGTTGGTCGAGATCGTTGATCTGCGAAGCGATGGGTTCGGTCAATTGGGCCTTGATCTGAAATCGGAAGGAGCCACTCGATATTAATCGCTGTTGGCACCATTAATCGCTGTTGGCACCATTAATCGCTGTTGGCACCACATCCAGAAGCATCAGGGGTGGAGAAGAAGATAAGGGCCCCCATTGGGGACCCTCACGGTAGCAACGATGACCTCAGCTTACGGCGGACTCGACCGGCGGAGACTCCTCGGTGGTGAGCGAGGAGAGCCTTCCGTTGTCCGATGCGGGGGCCGATAGCTCAACCTTGTAGTAGGCCTTCACTTCCATCGGGATCTCAGTCATCCGGTAAAGACGCGCGTCCGACACGCTCTCGTTGTTGCGGATGTGCTCGATGAACTTCACGGCGTCTTCAAGACTCTCGGTCTGATGGGTCGATTGTTTCCCTTCGGCGCTGGTGAACATCACCATGTGCATGACTGCCTCCCCTAAGTTTTCTAACCAAGGTGTCGGCCAAGGGATGAGGAATCTTTAGCCGCCGGACCTCGCTCGGTGATGCATGAACAAGCCGGTTGAAGAACCCGCCAAGAGGACGAGAGCAAGCATCGGCCAGAGGTCGATTCCTTCATCTTCGCTCGCGCCCCCACCAAGAGGTTGTGATCCCGGATCCGATGGCTCCGGGACAACGCTCGCAGTTGGTGTGGCCGGAAGAGGCGCGGGCGCGGATGGACTGAGCGTGGCGGCAGGAGTGGCTGCGGCGATGGTGCCGCCGCGCTTCTTCCCCGGTGCGACTCCTGTACCTGACGACCCCGATGAGCTTGAGGAACCAAGTCCCTGCACCGCTCTGGCGAGATTCAGTCGTCCATATCCGAACGTCGAATCCCTACCGGAAGGGCCAACGTCATCTGCCGTCGCCAGAAGCCGATCAACCGTCGCCTGGGGTGAAAGCCCGAGGCCTCGAAGGACCGCCGCGGCTCCGGAAACGAAGGGGGCCGACATGGAAGTGCCTGGCGCGTATGCATACAGATTGTGATCGTTCGGCTTCTCATAGTCCCAGTAGGTGGAGAAGATGTCATTAGTGTTGGTGGTCACCCCGAAAGGATTTGCTGGGTCGACATTGCTTGCTCCACCGGGGGCAGCCATGCCCCATTTGGCGCTCCCCACGACGCTGGCGAAGTCGGGCTTCGCGTCGTTGCGATCGGTCGCTGTGACAACGATCGCATTGTGTTCGCTATATCCGGATGAAAGCAGGAACTGATTTCCTGCCGCAACCACCGGTATCGCTCCCCTGCTC
>Ga0183260_10003517_pt1 | contig 12629 bp, 11 predicted proteins | sample AntDrymUQ4972206_2_FD_129768 | JGI IMG/M metagenome (GOLD analysis project Ga0183260, IMG submission 129768) | Polar desert sand microbial communities from Dry Valleys, Antarctica - metaG UQ497 (22.06) (version 2) (version 2) | ecosystem: Environmental > Terrestrial > Soil > Desert | place...
ATGCCGCTGCGTCCGTCGGTGATCGGGGTGGCCAGCAGCCGGTAGCTGCCGGGGCTCAGGGCGCGGCCGGCGAGCCGGCCGGTGAATGTGAAGCTGTCGCTGCCGGCGGGGCGGTTGCGGGTGAAGGTTCCCGACAGCCGCACGAAGCGCGTGCAGCGCGAGCGTCTGCGGTTGGCGCCGCTCAATCGCACGCAGCGACCGCCGACGCGCCGCCCGATCGTGGCGCGCTCAACGCCAAAGCGCACTCGTGCCGCGGCGTTGAGGCTGTAGCTCACGCGGGGCAGGCCGGCGATCATCTGCGTGCCGGTGCTGGAGCCCGAGCGCGCCGCGCGGAACGCGGAGCGGCTGAGGCGCAGCGCGCTCACCGACGGCGCCGTTCCCGTGCCTGGCGGCGTCGTGCCTGGCGGCGTCGTGCCGGGCGGCGTCGTGCCGGGCGGCGTCGTGCCGGGCGGGGTCGCGGCACCCACTACGTAGGTGAACGTAATCGACGCCGGTGCGCTGGTCGGCGACGCAGTCGCTCCGCCCCGCGAGTAACTGGAGCCGCCACCGCCGCTCTGTGCATAGCGGGGCGGCGGGCTTTCCCCGCCGCCACCCCCGCCGCCGTAGAGTCCGCCGCCGCCGCCGCCGCCGCCTCCCCCGCCGCCGTCCGCGCCGGAGGGGCCTCTGCCGCCATCACCGCCCACGCCCAAGGTCCCAGGAGAGCCGGACACGCCTTCGTTCCAGCCAAGGCCATTGCCACCACTGTCCGACGTCCCTGCGCCGCCGCCGCCGCTTGCCGCGGCTCCGGCGTCGCCACCCGACGCCGAAGAGTTGCCGCCAGCGCCGCCGCCGCCGGCGGCCACGATGAAGCGTGAGGTCAACGTGCCCGCCGTCGCGGCCGGAGCCGTCCGGACGTCCGAGGCCCCGCCGCCACCTCCGCCCCCAATGCCTGTACTGCCTGCGCCGCCCTTTCCGCCTCCGCCAGGGTTCGCGGTGCAGCAGAACTCGCCCGAATTGCCCGCGGCGGCGACCTCGGCGTACAGCGTCTGCCCCGGCGTCACAGCAAAGACATCGGTGATAATCGCGCCGCGACCGCCGAAGGCGCCGATGCCCTTACCCCCCTTGCCGCCGATCGCCGTGATGCTGACGCTGCGCACGCCGGCCGGCACCGTGAACTGCTGCTCCTGCTCGGCCCCGCCGATGTAGCTGAAGGACTTCGTTGCGGCACCGGCCGCCGGTGCACCGATTGTCAGCACCACCGCGGACGCCAGCCACCCCACCACGCCTGTACCCATCCGCTGTCTGATCATCGGTTACTCCTCTGTGTCTGAGTTTGTTTCGAACTTGGCCCGTGGCCCGGGGGACCGCCGGTTTCGTCCTGCGGAACTCTCTGTGGGTGTCGGTCTCATCAACGCCGTGTCTTGCGCAGCTTCGGGGCACGGCTGACGTTGACCTTCAGCGTGTCGGTGCGGTAGTTGGCGCGGGTCGCGGTGACGGTGATCGAGCCGCCTGTCCGGGCTCCTCGCAGGCTGAGCGTGGCCGTTCCCTTGCTGCTGGTCGTCGCGCGCCGTCCACCGGCGCTGACGCTGGCTCCGGCGACTGGGACGCCGACGTCGGTGACGGTGAAGCGCACGCTCGTCGTCCGCCCGCCGCGGATGCGACCGGGTGCCGCGCGCAGCTCCAGCGGAGGAAGCACCTGCGTCTGAAAAGGTGCACTCCCGGAGTCCCCGGCGGTGGCCACGAGGTCAAGTCGCAGCGTTTGCGACGATCCGTCCAGCGCGAACGCGCGTCTGGCGCCCGGCGGTCCGCTGATCGTGACCTGCTCGCCGAAGCGGCTTACCGTCGGGTTGGAGCGGCGCAGCACGATGCGCAGTCCGGCATCACGCTCCTCGCTCCAGGCGACCCAGAGCCGCCCGTCGGGCGTTGGGACGACAGCCGAGGAGAAATGACGGCCGCCTCCCGATCCGAGCGTGATCGCCGGCGCGCCGCCCGCGCGCCACAGCCGCGTGCGATCGGGCAGCGCGAGCCCACTGGGCACGGCGACGTACACGCCGCCTCCCACGCGCGCAGCGGCCGCTGTGCGCGCGAGGACCGGGTCGATCGCGTCTGCGCCGCCGGCCTTACCGAGCCCGGGCAGTGCCACAGGCGCACCGGCCGGCCCGCCTGTCGCCGCGTCGAGCGCCTGGACGAACACGCCGTCCCGGCCTGAGATCAATGACTGGTAGACCGCGAACGGCGTCCCGGACGCCGCGTCGCGCACGATCTGCGCCTGACCGATGCAGCACGCCCCGAACGGATCCTGCAGGTTGAACGCTCCAATCGCCGGATTTAGCCCGCGGTGGGTCAGCACGCCGAAACCGCTACCGCTAGAAAGCGCCAGCGGCGAGCCGTCAGCCAGCGACACCGCGGCGGCATCGCCGGATGCGAATCCGGCCTCCCCATCCTGCGGCGTGGTCACCGCCGGCGCACTCCACCCCCCGTCGCCGACCGGCGCGGTGGCGGTCAGCAGGCCGCGCAGCGGATCCTCCGTGTTGATCGACCGCTGAGCGCCGACGAGGATCCGCAGAGCGCCGGGCCCGACGAGGAGGGCCGGATCGGCCAGCGTCGTGAACCCGGAGAGCACGGGCCGAGGACCGCCGAGCGTCCCGGCGGGCGCGATTGCGCGCTCGAAGAGATCCAACGCGCCCGCAGGGCGCTGCTGGACGTACGCGACGTGTAGCACGCCGGCCGCATCGCGCGCCAACGCAGGCTGCAACACGGTCGTGTCGTGCTGCGGGGCAATCGGCTCCCACCGACCCACAGAGCCCGCCTGCGCACCCGCCGGCGCGGCGAGCGCGGCGGCCACGACCGCACAGGCGACGACGGCCAAGCGACGCGGCACCGCGTCAAGTCGGTCGGGGCGCGGCATGATGTACCTCTTCTCGGTTGTCATCAACCATCCGCAGTGAACGTCGTCTGCTGCTCTCTGCGCGGATGGTCAGCATCCCAGTAGCCTGGCCGCGCGTCATCACCCTTGAGGATGACGCGGAGCGCGTTTCCGTCACCCGAAGGGATGACGCGCATGTGTATTCGGTCGGGTATGAGCATCGCTGCCGGCATCCTTGATCGCGGCTGCTGGACTCGCAACCGGGGCGACCCTAGACTTCGACCCTGGGATGGCCGTGACGGGAGAGCTCGTGCAGCGCGAGGCCGAGCTCGAGCGCATCGACGCCGCGCTCGCGAATGCGCGGGAGAGCCGGGGGCGGGCGCTGCTGATCGAGGGCCCGGCCGGCATCGGCAAGACGACGCTGCTCGCGGCGGCGCGCCGGAGCGCCGAACGGGCCGGGATGCTCGTGCTCGCAGGGCGCGGCACCGAGCTCGAGCGCGGATACGCACTGGGCGTTGTGCGCCAGTGCCTGGCGCCCGTCATGCACGCCGGGCCCGCCGCCGGACGCGAGCAGCTGCTCACCGGAGCGGCGGCGCTCGCCGCGCCGGGGCTGCTTGACGGGAAGCGCGAGAACCAGCCAACGGCGCCGTTCGGGATGCTGCACGGCCTGTACTGGCTGGTGGCCAACGTCACGGCACAGCGGCCGGCGCTGCTGATCGTCGACGACGCGCAGTGGGCCGACGAGCCGTCGCTGCGATTCGTGGCCTTTCTCGTGCGCCGCGTGGAGTCGCTCCCCGTCGCGGTGCTCGTCGCCTCGCGGGTGCCGCAGGACGGCGACGATCAGAGCCCGCTCTGGCAGGCACGGACAGACCCCGCAATGGAGGTGCTCCAGCCCCGCCCGCTCGGTGAGGACGGGGTCGCAGCCATCCTGGCCGCGGAAATGCCCGATGTCGATAAGGCGTTCGCGTGCGCGTGCCACCGGGCGACCGGGGGCAACCCGTTCCTTCTCGGCCAGCTCGTCGCGGCGCTGGTGGCCGAGGGGGTGCCCTTCACCGCCGCGGAGGCGGGACGCGTCACGCAGATCACGCCCTCCGAGGTCGCCCGCCGCGTGAGCATGCTGCTCGCCGGCCTCGACCCCGGGGCCGCGGCGCTTGCCCGCGCGGTCGCCATCCTCGGGGACCAGACGACGCTCGCCGAGGCCGCCGCCCTCGCCGCGCTCGAGGTCGGCGTAGCGAGCAGCGCCGTCGTCACGCTGATCGGGGCGGGTCTGCTCGAGGACGCGCTTCCACCGTGCTTCCGCCATCCGCTGCTGCGCGGGGCGGTGATCGCGAGCATGAGCGCGACGGAGCGCGAGGCCATCCATCGACATGCCGCCGAGCTCCTCGGCGAGCACGGCGCGAACCACGAGCGGCGAGCGCTGCACCTGCTCGCAGTGGAGCCGAGGGGATCCGCCGAGGCGGTCGCCACGCTCCGCACGGCCGCGCGGCAGGCACTGCACCGCGGAGGCCCCGAGCTGGCCATCGCCATGCTCACGCGCGCGCTGGCCGAGCCGCCGCCCGCCGACGAGCGTTACGAGGTTCTGCTCGAGCTCGCCGCCGCCGAGCACGCCGCAGGCCGCGGCGAGGCGGCGTCCGGTCACGCGGCCGAAGCGCACGAGCTGGCGCCGGACACGACGGCGAGGGCGGCAGCGCTCACGCTGTGGACGACCGCGCTTATGCCCGACCTGTCCGCCACCGCCGCGCTCGCGCCGCTGATCGACCGAGCGCTGGAAGAGCTCACAGACGACGACCCCGAGCTCGCACTCCATCTCCGAGCGCTGGCCCTGTTCGCGATGCTCGGCGACCCCGATCCCGACCCCGACCGGATGGCCACCCTCGCGCGGGATGTCGCGCTTCTGCGGGGGGACACGGTCGGGGAGGCACGGGTGCTCGCCGTCTACGTGTACCAGCGCGCGCGCAGCGGCACCGCCGATGAGATCGGCGGCCTCGCCGAGCGGGCGGCGCGTCAGGCTCACGCGCTCGACGCGGCGGGTGCCGAAATGGAGTCCGGCGGCGTCGTGATGGGCCTGCGCTGGGCTGACCGGCTCGAGGCCGCGGAGCGCGTGCTGCTGGACGCCATCGCACTGGCGCGCCGTCAGGGGTCCGGGCCCCACTTCGCGTTCGCCAGCATGAACCTCTCGGAGGTGCGCCGCCGCCGGGGGATGCTGCGGGAGGCGGAGGCCGACGCGCGCGCCGGCATCGCCGCCGGGAGCGGCTGGACCGCGGTGCTGCCCGCGGGGGCGCTGGCCGCCTGCCTGCTCGACCAGGGGCGTGTCGCCGAGGCCTGGGAGGCGCTGGTCACGGGAGGCTTGAGTGGACCGATCGGCCCGGCGCCGCCATTCACCGAAATGCTGATGGTGCGGATGCGCGTCCGCGCCGCGGCAGGCGAGCGGGCGCTCGCCGTCGCTGACTGGCACGAGGCGCTGGGACGGCCCATCCAGGGCACGCCGGCCGCGAGCTGGATCGAGAACCAGCTCGTCGTCGCCGATGTCCTGCGCGCGGGCGCGGATGCGTCCGCCGCCCGCCGCCTCGCCGCCGACGCGCTCCACGCGGCGCGCCATTGGGGCACGCCGGGTGCGGTCGGAGAGGCCCTGCTCGGCGTCGCGCGCGTCGACGACGCTGCCGACACCGTCGAGGTGCTGCGCGAGGCGGTCGACCTGCTCGAGCGCTCACCCGCACGCCTGGTGCACGCGCAGGCGCTCATCGACCTCGGCGCCGCCCTCCGGCGGCGAGGCGACCGCCGCGAAGGCCGTGGCCCGCTCCGGGATGGGCTGGCGCTGGCGGAGGGGTGCGGCGCGGACGGCTTGGCCGAGCGCGCGCGTGGCGAGCTCGCCGCAAGCGGTGTCCGCGTGCAGCGGCAGGCCCGCGGCGCCGCGGGCCTGCTGACCGCGAGCGAGCGGCGGATCGCCGACCTCGCCATCGCTGGCGCGTCGAACGCCGAGATCGCCCAGGGGCTCTTCGTGACCCTCAAGACCGTCGAGATGCACCTGACCAGCGCGTATCGAAAGCTCGGGATCGCGAAGCGCACGGAGCTCGAGCGCGCGCTGCGGTAGGTGGCGGGCAGACGGGCGGTGGGACAGACACGCCGACCGCGCCCCACCGCAGCGACCGAGAAGGCGAAAGCGGGAGTAGGGAGCCTGGATCCGCCTTCTCACGGCCCTCGTGACGGTGCGGCGCCACGCTTCGCCGCGATCGGGCCGAGCGAGGCGCCCGGCCCGACCACGTGGGGGCCCGGCTCAGCGACCGTCCGATGGGGTCAGGAGAAGCCTCCCCGAACTGCATGATCATCACCTGGGCGCCCAAGACGTCGTCATCGAGCTGGGCGTTGCACCAGAGGCTCACCTCACCGCCGCCCGCCGGCACTGCGGCTCCCCCGTTGAGCGACAGCGACCTCGCCGCCACGTCGTCCTCCGGAACGACCCGACGGTCCGTCGCGAAGCCGATGACACCGCTACCGTTGCGCAGCTGGCAGCTCGCGGACGTAATACGGTCCCCGCCGAAGTTGCCCAGGCCGGCCTCGAGGTCGGCCGTGGCGACGATCGCCCAGCTTCCTGCGGGCAAGCGCTTGGAGAGCACCCTCTTGAAGTCGTCGTCCAGGTCACTCACCTCCAGCGCGTTGGCGAACGTGACCGTGGAGTTTGCGGGCGTGCCGGGGTCGCCCTTGGGGCCTTGCGGGCCGATGTCGCCCTGCGGCCCGGTGTCGCCCTTCGGGCCTTGCGGTCCCTCGGGTCCCGCAGGTCCGACGGGTCCGGTGTCGCCCTCGGATCCGGCGGGTCCGGTGTCGCCCGTGGGTCCGGTCGGGCCGGTCTGGTTGAAGCTCAGCGCTTTCTCACCGTTCTTGCAGGCCTCCCCCTTGTCGGTGTCGATCACCCGCAGATCTTCCGACGGGTTGTCCTTGTAGCAGCCGTGGATCACGCCGCCGGAGTTCGGGATGGCGGTGTAGGCCGCCCCGCTCAAGCCCACGACGAGCGCGATCAGGCCGAACAGCGTCCCAGGCGACGACCGGCGAAGCCTTGCGCAGAACCTGCGCAGCGCGCTGCCTTCGGCGGTCGGTTCCTCATCGTGCGTTGCGGTGGCGGTCCTTTTTGCGGGGCTCCGAGGGTGATCGGGGGTAAAGCGGTGACCTGGATTGTGCCGCTGAGCAGCGCTTCTTTGCGCCGGCGCGTGCTGTGTAGGTCGGCCACGCCCTGAAGTCTCCTATTCGGTGTCGGCGACCGGCGCAAGGCGCCGGTCGGGCGTGGAAGAAGTCGTTCGCGCCCGCCGGCGGGCGGCCGGTCATCGCGAACCTGCGCCCCTACTCGACGACGGCCTCGGCGATCATGCCCTTGGCGACGTGCGGCGGGCCGCCCTTGCGGTCTGAGATGAAGCAGACCAGCGTGTACTTGCCGCGCTTGAGCTGAAGCTCGGTGACCTGCTTGGTGCCGCCTTCGAGGGCCGCCGTCCCGGTGACGTTCTGGAAGTCGACCGGTGGCGGGCCCTTGGGCTCGCCCTCTTGACTGAAGACCTTCTTGACCGCGCCGAAGTCAGCGCCCGGGGCGTAGGGGAAGGCGATCACGTGATGGATCTCCTTCCCGACGTTGTTGAGTTCGACCGTGTTCTTGCCCGCCTTCAGGCCGCTCGTGACGTAGCTGTAGTCCTTCATCGTGATCTTGGCGGTGGCCGCGGGCAGCTCACCGCCGGCCGACTCACCGGTCACCTCGAGCGCTGCGGTCGGCGTAGGACTTCACGTCGTCGCCCTCGGGCTCGCTCGTGTCGACGATGTAGTACGTCCCGGGCGTGAGCTCCTGGGTGCTCTTCCTGGTGGCGCCACCCGCCATCTGGCCCACCCCGCCGCGCCCTCATGCACATGAACCCCCACGAGCCCATCGCCCGACCTCGCCCTGCCGCCACGCCCGCCCGGCCCCGGCCGGATCGCCGGCGACGAAGAAACGCGCGCCCCGGGGCGATCCGCTCGTGTTCGCGGCGACGGCATCTCGGGTGGTCTGGAGCGCGGCAGTGAACGTTGCCCAGCCGGCCACGACATCGTGGCCCAGCACCGCAGCCAGCGCGTCGTTGCTCACGAGAGCTGCGTCCAGCAGATGCAGTTCGGCGCGGACGAGGCGAATCACCGACACGAGCTTTCCACGCGACATGATCGCGGGGCGGCTCGAACGACGAACGGCGCGCTATCGCTTCGCGCGGAGGCTGTTGCGTAGAGCCCGCCAAACCGCATGCGTGTGCGTCGGTGGGTTGGACGAGCCGGATCCCCCGTCCGGGCGAGCGTCGTCCCATCTCACCGCTTTGACTCGCGCCTGGACGTGTGGGTCGTCCCATCACAAATCGAAGACCTGGACTTCGGACCAGTTTGTGCAACAGCCTCCGCGAGAAGGAGCAGTGCGGCGCGGGCGCCCTGTGGGGAATCTTTGTCACGCGATCGCTGCCTGCCGTCGTCGGAGGCCGCAAGGAGAGCCCGTTCCCTGCGGACGCCCGGCTAGTCACCGTCATGCGGTGCCGCGATCGCTGCTCGTCCGTGGTATGGGCAGGCGTGCGCGCACGTGAAAGCCGTCGCCTGCTTGGGTGCCGGCGTCGAGTTGTCCGCCGAGCGTCGTGAGGCGATCGCGCATGCCGGCGAGTCCGAGCCCGGAGCCGGTGTCGGTGATCGCCGATGCTGTGGTGACGGTGTCGTTGCGCACGGTGATCGTCAGCTCGTGGTCGTCGCGCTTGACGCGGATGTCGACCGCGGCTCCGGGGGCGTGCTTCATGGCGTTGGTGAGTGCCTCTTGGATGACGCGGTAGGCGATCGTTTCGATCTCGGACGGTAGCGCGAGAGCGGCCGGGGTCGCGACGACGCGGGCGCCCGTCGCCTGCGCGCGATCGAGCAGCAGCGCGAGGCGCGGCGTGGCGCTCTCGTCGCCGTCGAGCATCGTGACGAGGCGGTCGGTCTCGGCGAGGGCCTGTGCACCGGCTTCGCGGATCGTGGCGAGGCGACCGTCGACATCTTCGGCCTGCCATGGTTCGGCGAGCCGTCCTGCGCTGGCCTGGATGACCATGACGATGAGGTGGTGGGAGACGATGTCGTGCAGGTCGCGCGCGATGCGCGCTCGTTCGCGCTGCACCGAGAGCTGGATGAATCGCTCTTCCTCGGCCTCCAGCTCGTGGGTGCGACGCGTGAGCTCCTCGACGAGCCGGCGCCGGCGACGTACCTGCAGGCCGGCCCACCAGGGCGGCAGTGTGGCGATCAGGATCTCGACGTTGGGCGCGTCGCTGAAGCCGACGTTCACCTGGATCGCCACGATCAGCATGACGTTGGCGGCGAGACTTGGCCGCGTCGCAGCATGCGCGCCGCACGAGTACGACAGAACTACCGGCAGCCCGGCCGCGAGCGTCATCGGGATGTCCGGAAGACCGGCGGCGGCGGCGAAGGTGACCGCCGCCGCGCAGGTCGCGGCGATCGGGTGTGACCGGCGGACGAGGATTGGTGCCCACAACGCGAGGACGAGCGCCGTCATGCGCACCGAGTGCTCGGCGCCGGGACGGACGAGCTGCTCGGCCATCGCGGTCGTAAGGAGCGCGAGTGCCAGCGCGAGCTCGGATCGCGGGCCGAGTCGGAGGTGCCGCGGCGCGTGCGGATTACGCACTGGTCGGCACCGCGGGCAGCTGCGCGCGCAGGACGCGACGCCCCGGGGAAGGCGTGTTGGCGGTGAAGCTCCCGCCCAGCGAGGTGACGCGCTCGCGTGCGGCCAGCAGGGCAGCTGCTGCGGTGCTGCCGTCGGGCAGCAGTCCGCGCACCTCGAGGTCCAGCCGGTCGTCCAGGTAGCGCAGCCGCACGTTCGTGGGCTCGTCGCGTCCGCCGCTGACGGCTACCAGAGCGTGTTGCACCACGCGGTACGCGGCGAGCTCGACGCCCGCCGCGAGGCGGCGGTGCTCGCCTTTGATCTGCAGCTCGACGACACGTCCGCCCGCGCGCGCGTCGGCCAGCAACGCATCGAGCTGCTCGAGCGTGGGCCGCGGCATGCGCGCACCTTGATCGACGCTGCGCAGCAGGCCGAGCAGGGCGCGCATCTGGTTCAGCGACTCCCGGCCGAGGCGCTCAATCCGGGAGAACTGCGCGCGTCCCGCGGCCGGATCGCCGCCGTTGTCTGACGCCAGGGCGATCATCTCCTCCAGCCGAGATCGTGAGGCGAGATCGAGGTCGGACGCAAGGCGAGAACGGTCGATCTCGACGGCGAGCTCTGCGACCGCCTCGCGTTGGCGGTGTAGTTGTTCGGAGCGCTTGGTCAGCTGCTGTGCGATGCGGTCGCGCGACCACGCCAGCCGGCCCGCGCCCCATACGGCGAGGCACACGGGCACTGCGAAGCCGAGCAGGCCGAGCGTCCCGCCGACGCCGGTCTCCACCGCCTCGGTCGCTCCGACGAAACGCAAGCCCCGCGACTACGACCGCGAGCCCGGCCACAGCCTGTCGCAGAGGCGAGCGGGTCGCGAGCTCGGCGAGGACGAGCAGCGCGACGGGGATTGCGACGAGCAGCCGAAACTGGTTGAAGGTCGGGATCCCGCTGACGACGCAGGCGACCGTCAGCCCGTAGGCCGCCGCGAGCGGACGCTGGCGGCGCCACACGAGCGGCACTAACAGCGTCGGTAGCAACAGCGGCCCGGCGATCGTCGCCCCCGGATCGTTCACGTCGGGGTCCAGCGCAGGGGGAAGCGCGATCAGGAGCATCGCGCCGCAGAGTGCGAGGTCGATAGCCACGTGATGCCGCCGCCGGTCCACGCCGCGGACGTTACGTGGGATGACGAAACGCGTCATCCTCCCGCGGAGCGACGCGGCCGTACCACCGCGGGATGATGCGCCGCATGCGGGTCGCGGATACCGTCCGCGTATGTCGGAGCCGATACCGCCGCGAGCCGAGCCCGACGAGCAGATCTCCGTACTCATCGCTGACGACCAGGTGCTCGTCCGCGCAGGCTTCCGGGCGATTCTTGAGGGCCAGCCCGGGATCACAGTCTGCGGAGAGGCCGCTGATGGGCGCGCGGCGATCGACCTCGTCCGCCTGCGCCGCCCCGACGTCGTCCTGATGGACATCGAGATGCCCGACATCAACGGGCTGGAGGCGACCCGACGCCTGCGCCAGAACCCCGACCTCGAGCCCCCCGTCGCAGTTCTGATGCTCACGACGTTCGATCTCGACGCATACGTCTACGAGGCGCTGCGCGCGGGCGCGAGCGGCTTCCTGCTGAAGGACACGCTGCCCGAGGACCTCATCGCGGCGATCCGCGTCGTGGCGCGCGGCGACGCGCTCATCGCCCCGGGCGTCACGAAGCGCCTCATCGAGCAGTTCGCGCGCTCCGCGCCGGCAGGCGCGCCGCCGGCGGCGCTGGCGGCGCTGACGCCACGCGAGGCGGAGGTGCTCATCCTCGTCGCCGGCGGGCTGTCAAACGGCGAGATCGCCGAAGAGCTCGTGCTCAGCCAGGCGACCGTCAAGACTCACGTCAAGCGGATCCTGTCCAAGCTCGGCGTCCGCGATCGGGTGCAGGCGGTCGTGCTCGCCTACGAGGCGGGCCTCGTGCACCCCGGGGTGTCCACCGCGCAGGCGAGGCAGGACGGTCCGGCTACCTCCCCGGGATGAGCACGAGTTCGCCCTGCGGGGTGACGACGGCGGGCAGGCGCGCCGGTTGACTGCGTGGCACGGTCCACCCAACGCCCGCAAGGAGCCAGCCATGACCCGCCGTTTGATTGTCCTGCCCTTCGCCGCCCTCGCCGTCACCGGAGCCGCGCTGCTACCCGGTGGCGGCCAGGCCGCAAGCCGCACACAGACGCTGCGCTTCTTCGACAAACCGGTGTCGATCAAGCTGACCCATGCCGACGGCACCGTGGTCACCAAGGAGCCGCTCCCACAGCCGCGCCCCGGAGACACGCTCGACGTCAACGCGCTCGACTACAAGGGCACCCACGTCCGCCACGCCAAGCGATATATGGGTAGCTCGCACCTGCGCTGCGTGTTCGGCACAGGAGAACCAACCTGCGAGTCGCACCTCGCGATCGGCGGCTCGCTGCTCATCTTTACGGGCAATCCAGGCACGCTCAGCAACGGCACCGGGATCTACCAGGGCGCGACCGGTCGCGTGATCTCCAGCAAGCAGATCGGCAACAACAACGCGACAGACGTCGTCGCGAAGATCACGCTGAGAGACTGACGCCATACTAAACTGGACGCGGATGGATGCACCGCCTCGCCAAGCGCTGGCTCCCTGCCCGCATTCTGCATCCCTGGCCCGAGGCACGCTTGACGCCATCACCCAGGGCTGGAGGCCGGTGCGTTAGACGCGCACGCTGGGATCTGCGTGGGGGGCCGCCGGCAACGGCGGTCCCTACCGCGATCGAGTTTGCCCGGCGCAGGCATGCATATGCGACACACCCCCGCTGATCGGCGGCGGAAGCGGCTTGCCACGACACTTCTGGTTCTGGACGAAGGCGAGAGTGCCCCGTCCACGCGACGCAGCAGCGAGGACGGACGACCCCTTCCCGCCGAGCTGACGCGGTCACGAGCAGGGGTCCCAGACGGCCCGCTTGGCCGGCACCGCAAGGTCAGGCCGCCCCGTCGTTCCCGCGTTTAGGCAGCTCGTCTGGCGCTGGCGGTCTGGTTGGGGTCGGTCCTTTCGCCGGCGGCGTGGGCGGTGAGCTCGAGGCGTGGGTTGAAGGCTGCGGGCGGGTCGGTGAGGCCGTCGGTGGCGTATTCGCGGAAGCGCTCGGTTTTCTCGGTGATGTACGG
>Ga0183260_10003518_pt1 | contig 12629 bp, 6 predicted proteins | sample AntDrymUQ4972206_2_FD_129768 | JGI IMG/M metagenome (GOLD analysis project Ga0183260, IMG submission 129768) | Polar desert sand microbial communities from Dry Valleys, Antarctica - metaG UQ497 (22.06) (version 2) (version 2) | ecosystem: Environmental > Terrestrial > Soil > Desert | place...
GTTCGGGAACCGCTGCCCGAGCGCCTCCATCCGGTCGGAGACGTGGGTGCCGCCGCGGCCGATCGTCCAGCCGACGAGCGGCCGCCCGCGCGCGTCGCAGAAGTCGTCGCGGAGCGCACCGGCGACGAGCGCCGCCTCCCACTGCGCGAGCATCTGTACGCCCACCCGCGCGGCTATCGGATTCCTGGGGGTCGCGGTCGCGGCCGGAGCGGCGATGTAGGCCCACAGCGCATCCGCGGGCGGGCGGGTCCCGGCGAAGTAGCTGCGAAGGTGGCGGAGCGTCACCGGCGGCGGCGGGCCGAGCTCGATCCTCCGTACGAACCGGCGGTCGCCGAGCCGCGCCAGCACCGCCCGCACGCGCTCCGCCGGCGGAACCTTCGCGGCGGAGCGGACGGAGAAGCTCGGGGCGGAGCGGAGCACGCCGTCGCCGAACGGCCGCGTCCAGCAGGAGCGCGCTGGGAAGCGCGGGTACGACGGCCAGGTCGCCGGCGACGGCGGCCGCTCCGCCGCCGCCCGCAGCGCCGGCTCCTGGGGGTCGTCCCCGCGACGAGCCGCGGTGGCGGCTGCCGCGACCGTGACGACGATGACGACGGCAGCTGCAGCGAGCCGCGTCAGTCGCATGCTGCTCGCTCGTAGCCGTCCGGTGCGGGGACGAGGCCGAGCTTGAAGCCGCCGCCCTTGAACTCTGCTTCGTCTTCGCTCAGCAGTGTGATCAGGCCGCGCGTCCATGGGTCGCTGATGGCTCCCGGCCGCAGCTCGTCCTTCTCCAGCGGCCCGCCTGGCAGCACCCACCAGCGCCCGTCGAAGTAGGCGTCGCGGACGCCGCAGTGGACGTAGAGGTCGAACGGGTACCAGACGCCGACTTCAGCGACCTGCTCGCATGGCGCCGCGTCTGCCCCGCCCGGGCAGTGCAGACGCCCGAGGCTCTTCGGCGGATCCTCCCTCTCGACGCGCTCAAGCCGCGCGGCGTGAAACGTCTGCGTCGGCCGCTCGCCGTCGACGCACGACACGGCCGCGCGCAGCCGCCACTCCTCGCCGACGCCGGGCCGAAGCTCCTCGCGCTCGTTCAAACCGGCGGTCGAGTCGTCGACGCGCAGGACGATCGGCAGCCCGAGGTACCGCCGCGCCTCGCCCTCGGCCGCGTCCACCTCGACCGAGACGGAGAAGTCCTCGTCAAGGTTCGAGCTCCCGACCAGGGGGCCCTCGAGCGTGAACGGCCGCTCCGCGTCGCAGCGCGGTCCGTACAGCGCCCGTTCGAGCACCGGCGGGAGCGGGCCGCTCGCGACGGGTTGGCCGTCGCGGACGTAGATCGCCCGCGCGTCTCCCGGGGCGGCGAGCGCGACGGACGGCTCGACGCCGGGAAGGCGCGCGACGCGGACCTCGACGTCGGGTGAGGCGCCGGCGCCGTCGTCGCAGCCGAGCCGCGTCGCCGGCACGAGCGCCTCGCCGGGCTGCACCGGCACGCGGCTCCCGTGGCCCAGATACCGGTTCCCCTGCCACTCGAGCACGTCCGCGCACGACGCCTCGACCGACGACTGCGGCCGTGACGCTCCACCGCAGCCGCTCCCGGCGAGCAGCACCGCGACGGTTGCCCAACCCGCGAGCGGAAGCCGTCTCAGCGGGAGCGGGCCCGTCATCTTCAGCCGCACCCTACGCCGCTCCTGTGAGCCAACCGTGTGCCGTCGGTGAACATTCCGCTGCCGCTCCTCCGATCGCAGCGGCGCAGCCCGGCGAGGGTGCGTTCAGCGCGCACGGTCAACCGCATTTGGGGGTGAAGCGAGAGCGGGACTCGCCGGGGCGCCAGACCGCGTTGGCGTACCACGCGCGCGCGTCGGCGGCGATCTCGGTCGGGCAGCCGCCGTCTGCCTCGACCACGAAGACGCTTGTCGCCTCGGCGTTCTCGAACTGCTCACCGCGCGTGAACGCGATGCGGGTGCCGTCCGGGGACCACGCCGGGCTCCGCTCGTTCAGGTCGCGTGTCCTCGTCAGCCGTTGCGGCGCGCTGCCGTCGCCCTCCGCTACATAGAGCTCGTTCGCGAACGACGTCTGATCGCCGTAGCTGAGCTCGCCGTTCCGGTCCAGGTCGCTCGCGTAGGCGAGCGAGCGGCCGTCGGGCGCCCAGGCGGGATCGCTACCGCCGGCGATGAGCTCACGGACGCCGGAGCCGTCCGCGGCGACCACGTGGATCGCGGCGCTGCTGCGGAGGCTTCGTTCCGGGTCGAGGTACGTCCGGCGCGTGAACGCGAGCGACCGGCCGTCCGGCGACCACGCTCCAGGCGTGTCCGCGGTCACACCGGCCGACGGAACCAGCTCTCGCTCCGCGCTACCGTCGCTGCGGATCGTCCAGATCGTCGTCGCGAGCACGTCGCGTGGCGAACCGGCCTGCGACGAGGCACGCTTGGCGAAGGCGATCGTCTGCCCGTCGGGCGACCAGACCGGATGCAGGGCCCGCCCCGCCTTCGTCAAACGCCGCACGCGCGCTCCGTCTGCGTCCATCACGTAGACGTCGGTCCGGAAGGGGGCGGCCGGGTCACCGTCCAGCTCCACCGTGAACGCGATCCGTTCACCGTCGGGCGACCAGGAGGGGCGGTCGAAGAGGAGCGGCTGCGCCTCCCCGTCTAGCTGCGGCGTGAGCACGCGCGGGCGGCGTGTCGTCGCGTCGAGCGCGACGACGTCGTAGCGCGCCGACGGGCTCGCGCGCGTTCCGGTGATGGCGCGCCACATCACGATCGTCTCCTGCACACGCGCGGGCGCCGCCACCGTCACGCCTGGGGGTGACGGCGAGCCCGTGGTTCCAGAGTCGCCCCCGCCGCCGACGACGGCGTAGCCGACCGCGCCGGCGAGAGCAGCGGCCGCAACGGCCGTGGCGACGACGGCCCGCCGTCGCCGGCGTCGCCGCTCCCGCGCCTCGGCGGCCGGCGCCGCCGGATCGCCCGCTGGAGGGCTGGGAAGCGGCGGAGGAGGTTGCATGCGGTCGCCGTTCTTCAGCTCGAGGCGGCCAGGACATTCGCGAGCCGCACGGCCTCCCGCCGCCCGAGCGCCCGCGACCCGAGCAGCTGGAAGTCGAGCCCGCCGCGGCGGAAGTTCACCACCACCCGGTCCGGCGCCACGATCACGAGCGCGAGCGAGCCGCCCGCGAGCCGCGCCAGCCGCGCGTCGAAGCCGCACGGATCCCGCTGGGCGACGTCGCGGGCGACGGCCTCCTGGACAGCGCGCGCAGTGGTCGACCGCGACTGGCTGAGCTGGAACCACTCCCGCTCGCTGCGCCGGTAGACGAGCCCGAGCGACCGGAAGCGCGGCTCTCCCGCGCGCACCCAGATCCGGAAGGGGCGGCCGAACGAGCGTGGCACGACCGGCCGGAACGGCAGCCGAGCGAGCGCGACGTCGAGCGACGGCTGCTGCCGCGCCAGCCCGAAGGGCGCCGTCCGCGGCCCGATCCCGCTCGGCACCCGGCCGCACGTATCGGCCGCCGCAGGCGCGACCGCGACGCCGAGCGTGGTCACAGCGAGCGCGGCCACCACCGCAACCCGGCCACGCCTCCGCTGCGCTCGCCGCTGCACCACTCCGAGTCTGTACGCCGCCGCGTGCAGGAACGTCACTCGCAGGGCGGTCACTCAGCCGCCCGGCAGCTGCGGCGGCCGGAAGCGCTGGCGCGCGATCGCCTCGCCGGCCGCGTCGAAGCCGACCACCTCGGTCAGCCGCCGGTCGCCGTCCCAGTCCACCGGCGCGAGGATGAACCGCTCGGTCGGCCGGAGCCGGCGCGTGGCGCCGTCGGCGAAGTGCAGCTCGACCTCCGCGATCTCCGCCACGACGTCCCCGGTGAGCCAGGCGCTGCCCGCGGCCTGTCGGACTCCGAGACCGAGCTTGGGACGGTTCGGCGACTTGACGTCACAGCCGCCGCCGCCTCCGGGCAAGAGGTACTCGTAGCAGCGGCCGCCGCCGCTCGACCGCGCCACGCGCAGGCGCCCGACGTTCCCCTGCTCGTCCTCGACCGTGAGAACGGTGCGCCAGGCGCCGACGGGGTGTGGCCCGCGGTAGGTGGCGGCGTCGCCCCCGCGCGTCTCGATCCCGATGATCTGCCCGGCGGCGTCGTAGGCGACGAGCCGGATCGGATACTTCGCCCGTGCGGCCTGGACGATGAAGGCGTTGTCGGCGAGCGGGATCGACCGCCGCTCGCCGGTCGCGAAGAAGATCTCCAGCCGCGCCACCTCGTCGCTCGCGAGGCCGCTGATCGTCTCGAACTGGTGACCGCCGCCGATCAGCGACTCGCCGAAGCTGAAGGGCGCACGCGGGAAGAGGCGGTCGAGCGGGCTGCAGCCGCCGCCGCTGCTCCCGCCGGCGACGAGGAACGTGCAGACGGCCTCTTCCCCGCGGCGCGCGCCGTAACGCTTCAGCGTGCCGATGCCGACGAGCAGGCGCAGGTGGCTCTGCGCGTCCGGTGCCAGGAGCCGTGCGAACTCGAGCCCGCCGCCCATGGGGCCGCGCATGTACGGCGCGTCGGCCGGCGGCTCGACCCCGCGCGGCTCGCGCCGCTCCAGCCAGCCGACGCGGCCGCCGGCCACCGTCCGCTCGACCTTCGCCGGCCCCGTCGGCTTCGCGTCGCGCGGTGCGGGCTGGTCCCAGCTCCCGAACGGCGCGCTCACGAACGGCACCTCCACTCGTCGTCCGTCGCGGGTCGAGGCGAACACCGCGCGCACGCGCTCGCCGAGCTCCGGCGAGGCGTCGATCGAGAGGAAGGCGTTCGCCTCGACCACCGTGCGGCGCGTGCCCTCGTCCGTGACCAGCTCGACGCCGGTGACGCCGTCGGCGACGATCCCGAAGGTCGCCGACGCCTCCGGCGCGGCGTACTGCTGCCCCACCGGAATCACGTTCTTGAGGCCGAGCGAGTGGTCGGCGAGGACGACGAGCGCCGGCGCCGTTGCGCCCTGCAGCTCCTGCAGCGGCGCGCAGCTGACGGCGGGACTGCCGTTCAGCCCGCGCGCGAGCAGGCGCAGGCAGAGCGAGCCGCCGCTGCGGAAGCCCTGCAGCTCAAAGCGGCGCCCGTCGACCTCGCGCTCGATCAGCGTGCTCAGCTGCGGCCCATCCGGGAACGCGCTCCAGGCGCGCCGGTTCGCGCGCTCGAACGCCCCCTGCTCGGCGGGCTCCACCGGTTCGCCCGGCACACCGCGCAGCCACGCCGAGAAGTCGCCGATCTCGCGGACGACCGCGCTCCCCGCCGGGGTGGCGACAGCCACCACCGCCGCGGCGAGCGCCGCCGCGGCCAGCGGCAGCGCGCCGCGGCGCCGCCAGACGTGACGCTGCCGCACGGGCCGATCCCCGGCTGGCCGGACCTGTCCGTTCGTCCCCAGCTGAACTCCGGCGCGCGCGAGCGCGTCCGGCCAGTCGGGGAGCGCCTCCCGCCGGTAGGGCACGGCGGCCTCGAGCGCGTCCATGACGAGCAGGTCGAGGTCGCTCATCGGCGGGTCGCCTCCAGTGCTTGGCGCACGGCGTCGCGGGCGTGGTTCAGCGTTGCCCCGACCGTGCCCGGCTGGATCTCCAGGGCCTCGGCGATCTGTCGGTAGTCGAGGTCGGCGTAGTAGCGGAGGAAGAGCACGAGCCGTTGCCGCTCCGGCAGCGCCGCCAGAACCGTGCTCAGCTCCGCGTCGGGCACGGCTCCGTTCGTGTGCGGCTCGTCTGCGAGATCGTGCAGCGGCAGCGTGGTCGAGCCGCGGTCGCGGGCTGCGTTCTTGGCGGTGTTCACGACGATCCGCCAGACCCATCCTTCGAGGCTGCCGTCGCTGCGATGGTCGAAGCGCGCCCGGATCGCCCGCGCGAACGCGTCCTGCACGACGTCGCGCGCGAGCTCGGCATCGTGGACGAGCGCCTCGGCAACGCGCAGGAAGCGGCGGTAGCCGCGCTCGTAGACGACCGCGAGGCTCGCGATGGAGGCGTCCTCCGGCTCCGTCTATTCGCCGCACTCCCTCTTCGACCCGGTCGCGCATCGGTTTCTTTAGTCGCCCGGCAAGACTCAGAAGACGAACGCCAGCCCCTGCAGGTTGTGGCGGCCGATCCGGCCCGCTCGCAGTTCGACGAACAGCCGCTATCCCCTCCTGCGTGCGCGCGGACACCTCGAGCAGGCTCGCACCGTCGCTCCAGATGCCGATCCGTCCCGCCGGCACGGCAGCGTTCCGGTCGCGCAGCGCGACGAGGCGCGCAGGGTGCCGGCGGGCGATCGCGGCCGCCGCCGGCGCGGCACCGCCCTGCTTGAGCGAGCGCCGGATGGGCGCCACGACGGGGGAGCGCACGAAGAGCGCAAGGTCGCGCGCGAGCGCCCGCTCGTGGAAGAACCGCCGGCCGCGCTCCGTGAACGGGATCTCCGCGGGGCTCGCCTGGCCGCGCGGGTCGTTCCAGCGGCGCCCGTACGAGCCGCTGACGAGGCAGCCGTCGAAGGGCGGCTTCGCTTCGGTAGCGGGGTCGAGCGTGGCGTACGGCGGCTGCGGCCGCGTCGCCTCGCTGACCACGAACTGCACGGTCGGTGCGAGCGGCTTCGACGCCCACCACTCGTTCGGCTCCCACGGGCTGACGGAGTCGAAGGTGAGGCAGGCGACGCTGACGCGCCCGCCGCCCAGCAGCCGGTAGGCGCGGCTTGCCGGGTCGAGCCGGAAGACGACGAGCCCGGAGCGGTGGACGTCGACGCTGACGCCGTCCGCGCGGCCGTGCTGGATGCGCGTGCTCGCGTCCGGAGCCGGCGGTACGGCGATCGCGCCGACGCGGAGCGTCCCGAGCAGGCGGTTGACCTCTGCGATGGCCGTCGGACTGGGGCGGGGGGAGCCGAAGAGGAGGTCGAGCGTGAACTGCCGCCCCTTCAGCGTGAACTCGCGCCGCAGGCGGCCAGCTGACCGCACGGCGGCTGCCGTCACCCGGGGCGGCGCCGCGAGCGCGGGGAAGGGCGGCCGCGAGCGCGGGTCGCGCTCCTTCAGCGCGAGGGAGACGGAGCCTGGGTCACGCGCCGGGCGCCGGTTGCCGGCGAGCACCAGGGCTCTTGCCGGGCCGGCTTCGGAGCGGCGGATCTCCCCCGCCCAGCCGGGCGGCAGCGTCAAGGAGATCCGGAAGCCCGCGAGGCGCCGCGGGCTCTCCGGCGGCGGTGGTGCGACGCGCTGCCCGGGCCGAGGGGAGCGGTAGACGACGTTGCCGGAACGGTCGTAGGCGACGAGGCTCGAGGCGCTCGCCGGCGGCGAGCCGAGCAGGTAGACGTTGTCGACCACGGGGACGCGCGCGACGATCCGCCCGCCTGCGTCGGCGAGGCCAACCTGCGCCACCCCGTCGGCGGCGACGCCCTGCGCGCGCAGGAGGTGCGGCGTCCTCTCGCCGCGCTGCATCTGCAGCGGCGACATGTCGTAGAGCGGCTGCCGCCGCGAGGGGAAACCCGAGCGGCCGCAGCTGATCTGGCCGAGGCGACCGAGCGGGCGCGCGGGGCCTGCCGCGTAGCAGGTGTCGTAGCCGCGCCGGAGGCCGCCGATCCGGTAGACGGCCTGCCCCTCGCCGCGGCGCAGGAGGAAGAGGTCGCGCGGCGTCATCTCCCGCGCCCCCGGACTGTCGGCTTGCGGCTGCACGCGCGCGCCGCGGTTCGAGACGCGGGCGAGCGGATCGTCCTGTGTCGCTGCACTCGCCGGCTCCGTCGTCCGCGACGCCTGGCGCCGCTCGGCGGGCGCGGTGGGAGGCGGCGGCTCGAGCACGTCGATCGGCTGCTTTAGCGCGGGCAGCATCCCGAGCGGCTTGCCGATGCGGGCGTCGAAGACGAGCCGCTTCGCCCGCTCCGGCCCGAGCAGCACGTGCCCGTATCCGCCCGCGAGCTCGACCTCGCTGAACGCGCGCTGCCCGTAGAGGTGGTAGACGCGGCGCCCGAGCGGCTCGTACGCGCGCACGCCGACGCCGCGAGAACGGGGGTTGCTGCTCGGCCCGTAGGCAACGAGCCTCCCGTCGTGCAGCCGGAAGTAGAGCGCCTGCGGGTCGAGCAGCCTCGCCTCCCAGGTGCGCGTGTCGATCGCGAACAGACCCCCGGCCGGTACGACCATCCCCTCGACCCGCGCCGTCGCCGCCACCGCGCCCGCCGCGACGAGGTAGCGGTCGTCGAAGGCCGCCACGCGGAGCGTCGAGACGCCCGCGCGGGCGAGCAATCCTTGCCCGGCGAGGCGAAGCGTGTGCCGGCGCACGGCGAGCGTCTCCAGGTCGACCTCGAGCACGGGCGGCGTGCTGCGGCGAAGCGCCCACCCGAGCAGGAACGCGCGCCGCCCGGACGGCTCGACCGCGAGCTGCGTCGTGTGCAGCACGCCGGCCCGCTGCCCCACCTCGATCTCCCGCGTCCGCACGCGACCGCCCGCCTCGACGACGGCGAGCTGCACCGTCGACCCCTTGTGCGAGGACGACTGCAGCATCAGCACGAGCCGCCCGGCTCCCTGGAGCGCGCCCGCGACCGCGAGCTTGTTCGTCAGCGGGCGGCGGGCGACGATCCGCCCGCTCTGGGGATTGACGACGACGACGGCGCGCGCGCGCACGTACCGGCCCGTCTCGCTCAGCCGCTGCACGACGGCCACCAGCCGGTCGCCGGCGAGCCAGGCGAGCGCGCGCGCCGAGCTGCGGCCCGACCCGCCGAGGTCGATCGTGCGCACCGCTGCCAGCCGCTCGAGGTCGACGATCTGCAGCCGCGCGCCCTCGTACGTGGCGACGGCAACGCTGCGGCCGTCGGGCGAGCGGGCATACGACGGACTGAATCGCGACTTCAGCTCCAGCCCACCCGCGCGCGGGACGAGCGTGCGCGGGTCGACGCGGACGAGCCGCGCGCCGCCGCTCGGCAGCTCCCCCAGGAAGGCAGGCACCGGCTCATTCGCGGCGGCCGCCGCGGCGCACGGTCCGGCCGCGCCGCCGCAGCGCACCGGGACGCTGACGCTCGCGACCAAGCTGTCGCCTGCGTACGCGCGCACGAGCCTGGTGCCCCGCTCCGGCGAGTCGGCCCGGAAGCCGAACGCGCCGCCGTCGAGCGGCAGCCCCCGCTCGGTGCCGTCGACGAGGACGGCGACGACACGCGTGACGTCCTCGCGGACGGTGCCGGCTAGGCCGTCGCCGTCGCCGTCGCCGTCGCCGTCGACCTCGATCGCCTCCTCGTCACGGCTCGCGGCGGCTGGAGCGCGCGTCGTGCCCGCCGGCTCCGGCAGCACCCAGAGGTTCTGCTCCGGCGGGCGCACGGGGCCGGTCTGGCGCCCGGTCGCGACGTCGACCGGGAACGAGCCTCCTGGCCCGGCAGCTACGTACCGGTGCACGAGCACCGTGTCGCGTGCGGCGGTCGCCACCACCGGCTCGCCCGCGAGGCGCCGCCAGCGCAGCGTCCCGTCGGTCCCGTAGGCGCGCAGCCCGACCCCGGTCGCCCGCTGCCGCCGCGGCTTCCCCGGCGCACCCGTGCTCTCGAACCGCACGCCGTACGCGACGAGCGTCCCCGTGGTGAACGCGACTCCCGTCACCTGCCGATCGATCAGGCGCGCCCGCCAGGTGACGGTGTCGACGAGCGCGAGCCCGGCCGGCGTCGAGGTCTCGCCGCCGGGACCGATCCGGGTGTTGCTGCCGAAGACGGCCAGCGTCCGCTCATCGACCCGGATCGCCCCACGGCCTGAGTAGCGGCTCGCCGCGAACAGCCGCGCGGCGCCGTCCACGCGGTGGCGCGCCACCGCCAGTGTCTCCAGGTCGACCTCGACAACCGACGGCGCCGCCGCCACGACGAACGCACGCCGGCCCGACGGGTCGACGAGCAGGTACGGCAGCGTCGGCGCCCGCGTGTCGAGCCTCAGCTGAGTCGTCCGTAGGCGGCCGTCGCTCGAGATCGCCGCGAGCAGCAGCCGGCTGGTGCGCAGGTCGCCGCGACCGAGCAGCAGCACGAGCCTGCCTCCTGCCGCCGCGGCGCCGTTGATCGCCATCGCGTTCGCCCACGGCCGCCGCGCGATCACGCGCAGCGCCACCGGGTCGACGACGACGATCTGGCGCGTGTCCACGATCTGCTCGTAGGAGCCGCGCAGCCGCTGTACGACGAAGGCGACGCGATCGGCCGTCAGCCAGGACGCCTCGCGGATGCGCCAGCGCTTGCCGAGGCGAAGCGCGACCTCGCCGCGGACGCGCATCGTCTCGAGGTCGACGATCCGCACGCTCGCCGGCTGCCGCTCGTAGAAGGCGGCGAAGCGGCCGTCGGGGGAGCGGCCGCCGAGCGTCAGCTGGCGCGGCACGGCGAGCTGCCGCTCGCGCAGGGGCTGCAGCGTCCGCGGGTCGAGCCGCGTCAACATCAGCGGCTCCCGCTTCTGCGGCGGCCCGCTCACCAACCCGTACAGCGGCCCCTCCGCCGCCGTCGGGTCGCCGCTCGCCGGGACCGCGGCTCCGGAGAGCAGCATCGTCGCCGCCACGAGCAGCACCGCCGCCGCAAGCATCCACCTCATCCAGCCCTCCTCGTCAGCTCGACCCGCCTCAGCGCCCGCGCGGCCGCCAGGCACAGCTCCCGGCTCGACGCCCAGATCGTCACGTACGTGCCGTCGCGGCGCAGCTGTCCGAGCACCGTCGACCCGCCGCTGCCGGCGTTCGGGAGCTCCACGATCTCGGCGAAGCCCTCGCGCGGAACCGGACTCCCCTGGAACGTCGAGTGTCCGCCGGCATACGCATACGCAGGCTCGGGAGCCGGAGCCTGCGACAGCTCCACGTACGTCCCCGTGCCGTCCGCCGCGTAGCGCAGGCGCAGGCCCTCGCCGCGCGTCGCCTCGATCCCGCTCCCGGGCGGATAGCCACGGCTCAGCGTCTGCCGCTCGAGCGACACCAGCCGCAGGCCCTGCCAGCTCTCCCCCAGCCACAGCGCCGGCCACCCGACCTCTGTCGCGACCTGACCGGACGAGACCGGCTGCGACTCGCGCACGTCCCCGCGGAAGGGCGCCGCGGGCTGCACCTGCGGCGGCGCAAAGTCAGCCTCCACGCGGGCGACGCTCTCGATCCTCGCCACCCGCCACGAGAAGCCCCCGGCACGTCCGTCGGCGTCGAGCGGCACGACCAGCACCGGCACGTACGTCTCCGCGTCCACCGCCACCCGCTCACGCGCCTCTCCACCTCGAGCAGGAGCCAGACGACGCGGCGCCCCGCCAGCTTCTGCTCCCCGACGCGTCGTGCCTGGCCGCTCGCCAGCGCCTCCCGGTAGCGGGTCACGAATCCGGCCAGCGCCGGGTCGAGCGCCGGTCGCGCCGCCCGGGTCAGCTCCACCGGCCCCCGCCCCGACAGCACGCCCTCCCGCGTCTGCAAGAACTCGTCGACAAGACCGCCGCCGCGGCGGACTTTCGTCCGCAGCAGCCCGCGCGGCTCGTCGAACCAGTACTCGATCACCACCGTCTGCGACAGCTTGCGGCCGGTCGACAGCTCGACCACGTCCGTCTCCGGCAGCCGCGCCTCGATCCGCGCATGCACCACCGGACCAGTCCCGACCGCCGCCAGCGCCTCCGGCAGCAGCGACGGCTCGCCGCCGCGAGACGGCAGCAGGGCGACGGCGACGACCGCGAGCGCGCCCAGAGCCGCCGCCACCGCGAGGACGCGCGGCCGGCCGCGGCGCGCCCGCCGCCGCTGCGTGACCACGATCGCGTCGGCGAGCGCGAGCAGCTCCGGCTCGTCCGCGAGCAGTTCCACCACCTCGAGATCGAGCGCCACCGCCGGCTCCCTCACGGCTCCAGCCCCCTCGCGCGCAGATCGTTCCGCACCGCCTCGAGGCCACGCGCGAAACGCATCTTGCAGGCCGCCTCCGTCGCCCCCACCAGCTTCGCGATCTCCGCGAACGACCGCCCCTCGAGCAGCCTCAGCACCACCACCGTCCGCTGCCCCGCAGGCAGCCCCGCCAGCGCCTCCCTCAGCGCCGCCGCCACCGCCGGGCCGTACCGCTGCTCCTCCGCCTGCACCCGGACCGGCTCCAGCGCCGCCACCGTCTCCGGCCGCCGCGCCGCGAGCCGACCACGGTCGGCCAGCCGCCGCTGGGCCACCGTGTACAGCCAAGCCAGCACCGGCGTCGAGCCCGGCTCGAACTCCCGCAGCCGCTCCGCAGCGTCCGCGAACACGGCCTGCGCGAGGTCCTCTGCTCCTCGGCCGTTCGCGTGCGCCGGCGCAGGTAACGCAGAACCTGCGCGTAGTGGCGCTCAAAGGCGGTACCGGCCGGGTCCTCCACCATCTCCTATCTCGCTCTACGACCGCGAAGGTAACGCAGGTTCCCGCACAGAGGGGTGCCCCAGGCGTGCCCCAGGCGTGCCCGCGCGCCCGCACCAAGGTCGCGCAGAAAGGCGCGCTTTGCAGCGCGTCTACGAGCCGTGTTCGCATCGCGTTCGCACGCTCACAGAGGGGGTCACGCAGCGTGCGGAAAACCCCTGCAAATCAAGCCCTCTGACGGACTCGAACCGTCGACCCCCTCCTTACCATTCAGGTTCCGGGGAGGGAAGCGCGGGCACGCGCGGGTCTGCGAGGGCACGAAGGCCGCGCAAGCCAAGGGAATCTGCGGACGGCAGGTGACCCGCGCGTGGACGCCCGTGGCCGCGCTGATGTTCGCACGTCGTTCGCACGGCCTGAGCGCCCGCGCTTGTCGAGCGCTGGACGCA
>Ga0183260_10003519_pt1 | contig 12621 bp, 12 predicted proteins | sample AntDrymUQ4972206_2_FD_129768 | JGI IMG/M metagenome (GOLD analysis project Ga0183260, IMG submission 129768) | Polar desert sand microbial communities from Dry Valleys, Antarctica - metaG UQ497 (22.06) (version 2) (version 2) | ecosystem: Environmental > Terrestrial > Soil > Desert | place...
ACCAGCCAGCCGATGCTCCAGACGACGCCCTCGCGGAAGCTCGGCTCCCGCCGGCGCGCGAAGAAGTGCAGGTCGGCCCAGAGGCAGACGACCGTCACCCCGGCCAGGATCAGCCACGGCGCCGGGCCTTGGAAGAACGCGAACGTCATGGGCATCACGCGTAGAAGAAGACGAGGCCCAGCACGGCGTACACCGCGAGCAGCTGCAGGCCCTCGAACCAGGTCGATTCGCCCTCCTGGGTGACCTGGTTGGCGATCAGGATCGCGAGCACGATCGCCCCCAGCTCGAGCCCGTTGAACACGAGGGCCATCGGGAACGGGCCGACGAAGAACGAGATCAGGACGAGCACCGGCGCAGCGAACAGCGCGATCTGTGCGCTCGAGCCGATCGCGATGTTGACCGCGAGGTCCATCTTGTCGCGCGCGGCGAAGTAGATCGCCACCCAGTGCTCGGCCGCGTTGCCGACGATCGCGACGACGATGATGCCGACGAAGAACGGCGACAGCCCGATCGACTCGCTGGCCTCGGAGATCGAGCCGACGAGGATCTCGGACATCACGCCGACGGCGACGCCGGCGATCGCCAGCGCGATCACGCTCTTGCGCACGGACCAGTGGTCGCCGACGTGGTCCTCCTCGCCGTGCTCGGGGTTGAAGAGGTCCTTGTGCGTGCGCAGCGAGAAGAACAGGCCCGCGACGTAGGTGGCCAGCAGCACGACCGCCACGCCGATCGACATCTTCTCCAGATCCGACGAGAACTGCTCGGACTCGTCGGTCGGGCTGGGCAGGCCGCCGCCGATCACCAGCTGGTAGATCGCCGGCATGATCAGCGCGACGCACGCCAGCAGCAGCATGACCGACTGCACGCTGGCCGCCGTGCGGTCGAACTTCTGGCGGTCGCGCCTGAGGCCGCCGACGAGCATCGCGGCGCCCATGACGAGCAGGATGTTGCCGAGGATCGAGCCGACCAGCGAGGCCTTGACGACCTCCTGCAGCCCCTCGCGCAGCGCGAAGAACGCGATGATCAGCTCCGGCGCGTTGCCGAACGTGACGTTCAGGAAGCCGCCGATGCCGGGACCGGAGCGGGCGGCGAGCTCCTCGGTCGCCCGTCCCATGAGCGCGGCGGTCGGGATCACGCCGAGCGCCGAGGCGCCGAAGATCAGCGACGCGTTCGCGTGCGCCAGCTCGAGCCCGATCGCCACCGGGATGAACGGGACGAGCAGGTAGGGCCAGCCGGAACCGCTGAGCAGGAAGCGGCGCAGGTTGAAGCGCTTGGCGGTCTCGGTCACGAGGTCGAGATTAGAGCCGGTCGTGCGTCCGGCGGCCTACGGCGAGAGCAGGTCGGCGCACTTCTGGGCCTTCGCCACGTCGCTGCCCGCGGCCTCGATGCAGTCCGAGTACTTCTTGAGCTCCTCGGCGCTGGCGCCGGCGCCGGAGTCCGCGCCGCCCGACCCCGACGCGCCGCCCGCCCCGCCCGCGCCGCCGAGGCCGAGCCCGCCGAGCTGGCCGAGCAGCTCGTCGAACGGCTTCGCACCCTCGGGCGCCGCGATCTCCTGGCTCTCGTTGAGCTCGAGCAGCGAGAAGTCGAGGCTCAGCCTGCCCGACTGCACGCCGCCACTGGACCCGGCCGGCGCCTGCACGTCCATGGCGACCAGCATCCGGCGCAGGGTGGTGTCCTCCTTGCCGGTGTAGATCTCGACGGCGAGGTTCTTGATCGCGTCGGCCGCCTGCTGCTTCTGCTGGTCGGTGAGCTTCTCCGGCAGGCTCTCGGAGCCCTGGACGCCGAGGCCGCGCGCCTTCTCCAGAGCCGTGTTGACGTCGTCGAGCAGCTTGGCGACGTCCACCCCGCCGGTGATCTTGATCGTGTCGACGTCGCCGACCTTGGCCTCGCCCGCGTTGCGCGCGTCCGTCAGCCAGCGGCGCGGGTCGATGCCGAGCGTCGCGAGCGACTGCTGGTTCTGCTGGTCGGCGCCCTGCTTCTGGGCCTGCTCGTAGCCGGCCTGGAACTGGCGGAAGACCTGGTCGGAGACCGCGTACTCGGTGTTCTGGAAGTTCACGAAGCCCTTGTCGCCCGTGGAGGCGAGCCCGGCCTTGAAGCTCTGGCCCGCGCCCTCGAAGCTGGCGTCGACGTCGAACTGCGGCAGCTTGCCCTCGCCCTGGGTCTGGAACGGGCCCGTGAGCTTGAGCGTGATCGGGCCCTGCAGCTGCGAGTCCGCGGCGCCCTGGACGTCGATGCGCAGGGTCAGGTCCAGCCGGCCGGAGTCGACCTTCTTGGAGCCCGAGAACGTCTGCGTGAGCAGCTCGTTGACGTCGGTGCCCTCGTCGGCGGCGCTGCCGCCACCGCCGCATCCGGCCGCGACCGCCGCCAGCGCCGCGACGAGGATCAGCAAAAGCGTTCGGGGGACGATCGACATGGCGGGGGTCTCCTTCTGAGCGGCCCGAAGGCGTGAAGTGGGCCGCCGCAGCCTTTGTTGCAGGCGGACTCGGCCGCAACCGCGAGCCTAGCATCGGGTTGATGACTTCTATGCGGATCGCCTGTTGCCTCCTGGTTGCCTTCGCGTGCAGCTTCTGCGCGTCCAGCGCCCACGCCGCGCCCGTGCTCGTCATGGGCGAGGACGGCCGCGTGCACCGCCACGCCCACTCCCTGGCCCCGGCGACGACCTTCCCCGACCTGCGGCCCGCGCGCGCCCAGCGCGCGAGTGAGGGCGCGCGCGCCTTCACGGCACAGCGCCCCACGGTCGCCCGCGCGCTGACGGCGCTGCTCGCCGCCGGCGCGATCGACCCGGCGGCCTACGCCGAGCGGCGCGCCGCCTACAGCCGGGCCAAGGGCACGGTGCGCCGCCTGACCGGCACGCGCAAGGCCGAGCTCGGCGCGGTGGTGAGGACGCTCGAAGACGTCGCCGCCCGCGGCCAGCTGACGGCCTCGCGCGTCGCGCCGCTGTTCCTGACGCTCGAGCGCAACCGCGAGTGGTGGACCGAGGGCCCGCTGCTCGCCTCCGGGCGCCGCGTCGGCTTCCAGGGCTCGGAGATCGTCTGGCAGTACTACCCGGGCGCAGGGATCCAGATCCAGGTGCTCGGAACCTTCGGCAAGGTCAACGCCCTGTGGTCCTCGCGCCAGGACGCCGCGCTCGGCCGTGCCGTCGACGAGCTGCTGCCGCTGGCCGCCGAGCGCGCCGGCGGGCTGGCGTGGGAGTACTACTTCCCCTACCGCGCCGGGAGCGCGCCGTGGGTCTCCTCGCTCGCCCAGGGCACCGCGCTGCAGGCGCTCGCACGCGCCGCGACGCGGCTGGACCGGGAGGCGGAGGTCTTCCCGGTGACCGGCCGCGGGCTGGCGCTCTTCGAGCGGGCGGCGCCGGAGGGCGTGCGCGTGCCCGCGGGGAGCGGGACGCACTACGCCCAGTACTCCTTCGAGCCGCAGCTGCGGATCCTCAACGGCTTCGTCCAGTCGCTCGTGGGCCTCTACGACTACGGGCGCCTGGCGGCGGACGCCCGGGCGACGGCGCTGTTCTCCGCCGGCGAGCGGCGGGCGCGCGAGGAGGTCCCGGCCTACGACACGGGCGCATGGTCGCTGTACTCGCGCGGCTCGGTGCAGCGCGAGTCCGACCTCGGCTACCACACGCTGCTGCGCGACTTCCTGTCCTCGCTGTGCAATCGCACGCGCGCGGAGACCTACTGCGGAGCCGTGGAGCGCTTCACCGGCTACCTCGACGAGCCGCCCGTGCTCGCCGTCCGCACCACCCGGCTGCGCGGCGGCGGCTACCGCCGCATCGCGGTCTCGCTGTCGAAGATCGCGGGAGTGACGCTGCGGATCGAGCGCGCAGGGAAGCTGGTGCACACGCGCTACGTCGGCGCGCTGTCCTACGGCCGGCACACGCTGGGCTGGCAGGTGCCCAAGCCGGCGGGCGAGTACACGGTCGAGCTGATCGCGCACGACCTCGCCGGCAATCCCGCGGCGGTGGCCTCGGCGCTCGAGGTGCTGCCTCCGCGCAAGCGCGGGAAGGACCGCCCGGCGCGTTAGTGTGCCGGGGCTCCATGGCGCCCCGGACCATCCTCTACACGGGCAAGGGCGGGGTCGGGAAGACCTCGGTCGCCGCCTCCACGGCGCGGCGCTGCGCCTCCGCCGGAGCGCGGACGATCGTGCTCTCCACCGATCCGGCCCACTCGCTCGCCGACTCGCTCGAGACGGCGGTCGGCGGCGGGCCGACCGCCGTCGGCGGCGGCCTGTTCGCCCAGCAGGTGCAGGCCCAGGACGAGCTCGAGCGCCACTGGTCCGCGGTGCAGGGCTGGCTCGGCGGCGTGCTGATGGAGCGTGGCGTGGACCGGATCGCGGCCGAGGAGCTCACGGTGCCCCCCGGCGGCGACGAGCTGTTCAGCCTGCTCGCGCTCAAGCAGCACGCGGAGTCCGGCGAGTGGGACGTGATCGTGGTCGACTGCGCGCCGACCGGCGAGACGCTGCGGCTGCTCTCCTTCCCCGACGCCGCGCGCTGGTGGCTGGACAAGGTGCTCGGCCGCGAGAACGCGCTGCTGGCCGCCGCGCGGCCGTTCGCGCGCACGTTCCTGGACCTCGCGCTGCCGGACGACAAGGCGTTCGCGGAGATCCAGGCGCTGGTGGGCAACCTCGTCGCCATGCACGAGCTGCTGCGCGACGCGCGGCACGCCTCGATCCGCCTGGTGATGACGCCCGACCGGATGGTCGTGGCCGAGGCGATGCGCACCTTCACCTACCTGAACCTGTACGGCTACCTGACCGATGCGGTGGTGGTCAACCGCGTCTTCCCCGACGAGGTCGAGGGCACCTACTTCGGCGCCTGGCGCGCCGTGCAGGCGGAGCAGCTCGCGCTCGTGGAATCCGGCTTCGCGCCCGTCCCGGTCCTGCGCGCGCCCTACTTCGAGCGCGAGGTGCTCGGCGACGAGATGCTCGACCGCCTGGCCGGCGAGCTGTTCGCGGGCGTCGACCCGGCGGCCGTCCTGCACGACCGCGTCACGCAGGAGCTCAGCCTCGGCAAGGGCCGCGCCGAGCTGCGCCTGGACCTGCCGTTCGTCAGCAAGGGCGACGTCTCGCTGAAGAAGATCGGCCTCGAGCTGGTCGTCCGCGTGGACGGCCACAAGCGCACGATCATGCTGCCCGGCGCCCTGGCCGGCTACCGGCCCGCCTCGGCCACGCTCGACGACGGCTCGCTGGTGGTCGGCTTCGAAGTGCAGGAGCCGGTGCGTGCCTGACCCGCTGGAGGCGGTGCGCGAAGCCGAGCGGCTGGTCCGAGAGGCGACCGAGCGGGCGGAGGCGATGGCGCGCGACGTCCCGCCGCTCGGGTTCGACGTGCCCGACCGCGAGCGCGGCGCCGGGGCCGGCGTGTTCGGCGACCTCGCCGCGCTCGCCGGCCTGCTGGAGCTCGCGCGCGGGACCCTCCCGCCGGAGCTCGCGCGCCAGCTCGTGCAGGCGCTGCGCGAGCTGCTGGTCGCGCTGCGCGCGATCCTCGACTACTCGATCGAGCGCCTGGAGCCCGGCGAGTCCGTCGCGGTGCAGGTGGAGGACATCCCCATCGAGTGACAGACTCAGGGGCCGTGCCGAGCGTCCAGACGCGCCTGCGAGAGCTTCCCGTCGAACAGCGCATGACCGGCATCGCCGCGGCGGCGCTGGCCCTCTCGCTGGTGCTGCCCTGGTACCAGAAGTCGTTCATCCCGGCGGGCCGCAGCGAGTTCGTGCAGGACAACCTGAGCGCGTTCGGCGTCTTCGGGTTCGTGGAGGCCGCGGTCTTGCTCGTCGCGGGCGGCGTGCTGTTCCTGATCTGGGCGCGCGCGCAGGACAAGGGCTTCCACCTGCCGGGTGGGGATGGGCTGGTGGTATCGGTGGCGGGCGGGTGGGCGATGCTGCTGCTCGTCTGGCGCATCTTCGACCGCCCAGGTCCGGACGACCCGAGCGTGGATGTCGGGATCCAATGGGGCTTCTTCGTCGCCTTCGCTGCCGCCGGCGCGCTGATCGCAGCCGGTGCGCGGATCCGCGCCGCGCACCGCCCCGAGCCGCCCAACCCCGCCGAGGACCTCGACTGGGAGGCGCCCGCGCCGCGGCCGCCGCGCAGCGGGCCGCGGGAGCCGCGCGACGCGACGGCCGTCACCGAGGTGCTGCGCGAGCGGCCCGGGTGGCAGGGCGAGCCGCCACCGGCGCCCGGGGAGGCGCGGCGCGAGCGGCCGGCGCCGCGGGACGAGCGCGCCGAGCCCCCACGCTCTCCCGACCGCCTCTTCTGAGGCTCGAGCGTCGAGTTTGTCCGGCTGAGGCGGACGAACTCGACGCTCGGCCTCGCGGCGCCGCAACCTTGTGCCGTGCGCCACGTTCTCTGTGGCATGCGGCTTCCCGTCGTCCTCGCCGCCGCCGCACTCGGTTCGCTCGCGGCGCCGGGCGTGGCGGGCGCGGCGACGTGGTCGGCGCCGCAGAACCTCTCCTCTGCGCACCAGTTCGTCGACGATCCCGGCCTGATCGTCTCGCAGGACGGGCGAGCCCTGGCCAGCTGGCGCTTCCAGGACGCGATCGGCGACGCGAGCCGGACCGGGGCGTCGTCCGCGTCGCGGCCGCCGGGCGCCGGGGCGTTCGAGCGGCCGCGCGCGCTCGTCCCGCGGACCGGCGCCGACCGCCGCGCCGAGACGGTCGAAGGTCTCGCCGCCTACGGCCGCAGCCGCGCGCTGCTGGCCTCCACGCGCATCGTCGGCACGGCCGTCGCACGGCGAATCCGGCTGGAGGTGCGCTTCGGCCGCACGGACGGACGCTTCGGCGACCGGATCACCATCCGCCGCGCCGGGCGGACCGCGCGCACCGCGTCGAGGATCGCCGGCGTCGACCTGGCGGTCAACGCGAGCGGCGACGCGGCGGTGGCGTGGTACGAGGACCGCGGCGTGCGCACGGATCGGGTCTACGTGTCGCTGCGGCGCGCCGGCGGGCGCTTCGGCGCGCCGCGGCGGCTCGCGACGGGCCGCATCCGCGGCGTGGCGGTGGCGGTCGGCGCGTCGGGTGACGTGCTGGTCGCCTGGGACGCTCGGGGCGTCCTGCGCACGCGCTTCAAGCCGCGCGCCCGGCGCGGCTTCCGCGCCGCGGACACGATCCGCTCCGAGGACGCGTTCTTCGCCGACATGCAGCCGGTCGTGACGCCGAACGGCCGTGCCGTGCTGGCCTGGAGCGCCCAGCTCGTCGGCGAAGGCGGGGAGAGCGGCGAGCTCTACTACCAGGCCGCGGTCCGTCCCTCGGGCGCCGGGCGCTTCCGCCGCGCGAAGGTGCTCGAGCAGCTGGGGCGCGAGCAGCGCGACCGGCCGATCGACGCGGTGGTCGACTCGACGGGCCGCGTGGTGGTGGCCTGGAGCGGCCTCGACGGCGCCACGCGCCGCGTGCGCGCGGCGGCCGACGACCCGTCCGGCGGCTTCGGGCCGGCGCAGGACGTCTCGGCGCCCGGCGAGGACGCGCTCCTGTCCGACCTCGCGGCCGGCCCGGGCGGGCGGCTGATCGCGGTCTGGGACGGCGGCGTCGAGGACCCCGCGAGCAGCGTTCGGGCTGCTGTCGCGCCCGCTGCGGGCGAGCCGTTCGGCCCACCGGAGAGCGTCTCCCCGGCCGGCCAGGAGGCACGCTTCGGCCGCGCCGCGTTCGACCCGGCCTCCGGTCGCGCGACGATCGTCTTCTCCAACCGGCCAGAGGGTTCCGGGCGCCCGGTCTCCGAGATCGAGACGTTCGCCCAGGCGGCGACGCGCTCGGAGTGACCGGCGGCGCGGGAGGCCGCCCGCGCGTGGCTGAGCGCCGGGCGGCCTCCCCTGCTGCCGCTAGGTGAGGTAGACCGCGTAGGCGGCGGCCGTCGCGAGGAACGCGATGGCGATGCCCACGGCGACGGTCGCCGGCGACTTGTAGAGGTGGCCGGCGCACCCGAGCAGGAAGCCGAACACCATCAGCAGGACGAACGGCGTCGGCGAGGTCTCGTCCACGCGGGCGAGTATGGAGTACGGCCTAGACTGCTGCGCCATGAGCGCCGTGGCCCCAGAGTCCGCCGATGAGGTCGCCGCCGGCCTGCGCGAGGCCGGCTACCTGGCGGCCGACTCGACCGCGCTGGTGGCCTACCTGGCCGCCCGCCTGGGCAAGCCGATCCTGGTCGAGGGCCCGGCCGGGGTGGGCAAGACGGAGCTGGCGAAGGCGCTCTCGCGCTACCTGGACCGGCGGCTCGTGCGGCTGCAGTGCTACGAGGGGCTCGACGAGGCCAAGGCGCTGTACGAGTGGAACTACCGCAAGCAGCTGCTGCGCATCCAGGCCGAGGCGGCGGGCACGGGCTGGGACGCCGTCCAGGACGACATCTTCGGCGAGGCGTTCCTGCTCGCCCGGCCGCTGATGCAGGCGATCGGCTCCGAGGAGCCGGTCGTGCTGCTGATCGACGAGATCGACAAGACCGACCAGGAGTTCGAGGCGATGCTGCTCGAGCTGCTGTCGGACTTCCAGATCACGATCCCCGAGCTCGGGCGGATCGAGGCGCGCACCCATCCCGTGGTGCTGCTCACGTCCAACAACTCGCGCGAGCTGACCGAGGCGCTCAAGCGGCGCTGCCTGTACCTGTGGCTCGACTACCCCTCCACCGAGCACGAGCTGGAGATCGTCCGCCTGCACGCGCCCGAGCTGCCCGACACCGTCGCGCGCCGGCTCGTCGAGGTCATCGCGATGGTGCGCGAGCTGGACCTCAAGAAGCCCCCCTCGATCGCGGAGTCGATCGACTGGGCGCGCGCGCTGGTGCTGATGGGCGCCGAGGACATCACGGCCGAGGTGTTCCGCTCGACGCTGTCGATCATCGTCAAGCACCGCACCGACCTCGACACTGTGGCCGAGCGGGTCGGCGTCCGGCTGGGCGCCGCAAGCGAAGCGAGCGAAGCGGCGAGCGCAGCGATGACGAGCGCTCTGCGCGAGGCAGGAAGTGCGCAGCGCGAGGCAGGATGAGCTTCCCCGCCCACGTCCTGCGCTTCGCCGAGGAGCTGCGGGCCGAGGGCGTGGCGATCGGGACCTCCGAGCTCAACGACGCGTTCGCCGCGCTCGGCGAGGTGCGGTGGACGGCGGCCATGCCGTTCCGCGAGGCGCTCGCCGCCACGCTGGCCAAGTCGCCCGAGGACCGGCGCGTCTTCGACCTCGTGTTCGAGCGCTTCTTCTTCCGCGCCGCCGAGGGCGAGGCGCTGCGCCAGGGCGTCCGCGAGGCGGGCGGCGAGGGGGAGGAGGGCCAGGACGGCATCACGGGCGGCGAGCGGATCGACTTCGACAACCTGCGCGAGCAGGTCCTGCGGGCGATCCGGGAGGGCGACGAGGCCGCGATGCGCGACCTCGCGCGCCTGGCGATCGCGGCGTTCGGGCGCCGCGGCCAGGGCTCCGGCGTGCTGGGCGTCGACGTCCAGCGCATCCGTCGCTCGCTCGGGCTGCGCTCGGAGCCCGGCGGCCCGGTGCGCGAGGATCCGACCGCGCCGGCGCCGGAACCCCTGACGCGCGACCAGGTCCGCCGCTTCGAGCTGCACCTGCGGCGCGAGCTCGAGCGCGCGCAGATCGAGCGCACGCAGGCGCTGCCGCCCTCGCGGCCGCTCAACGAGCTCGACCGCGCGCTGCCGAGCGGCCCGCTGCAGGACCTCGCCGCCGTGCACCGCGTGGTGATGCAGCTCAAGCGCCGGCTCGCCACCCAGGGCCACGAGACCCGCGGGCGCCGCAAGCACGCACACGTCGACGTGCGCCGGACGATGCGCGCCTCGCTGCAGACCGGCGGCGTTCCCGTCGAGCTCAAGTACCGCCCGCGGCGCCCGCGCCGCCCGGAGCTCTACGTGCTCTGCGACGTCTCCACCAGCGTCACCTCCGCGTCCGTGTTCTTCCTGTCGGTGCTGCACGCGCTGCACGACTCGTTTCGCAAGATGCGCTCGTTCGTGTTCGTCGAGCGCATCTCCGAGGTGACCGACGTCTTCGAGCGCGAGCGCTCGTTCAAGGCGGTCTCGGAGGCGATCTCCAAGGACGCCGGCGTGGCCGACGTGTCGGGCTACACCGACTACGGGCGCGTGTGGCGGGAGTTCCTCGAGCAGGTGGAGGACGACCTGCACCCGCGCGCGACGGTGATCGTGCTCGGCGACGCGCGCACCAACGGGCGCGACCCGGCCGCCCACGTCTTCGCCCGCATCGCCGAGCGCGCAGGGCGCACGTTCTGGCTCAACCCCGAGCCGCGGCTGTACTGGAACTACGGCGACTCGGTGATCGCCGCGTACGAGCGCTTCTGCGAGGCCTACGAGTGCTGGACCACGCGCCAGCTCGAAGACTTCGTGAAGGCGCTCACGCGCCCGGCTCACTCCGCGGGCTGACCGGCGCGCCGCGCGCGGTAGGTCGGCACGGGCGAGGAGAAGCCCTTGAGCCGCTTCGGCCCGGCCGAGGACCACTCGAACGCCTCGCCGCCGGCCTTCTCGCGCACCGCCTCGGTGACGAGCACCGACTCGGGCCGCGCGCGGGCGGTCAGCCGGCTGGCGAGGTTGACCGTCGAGCCGAACCAGTCGCCGAAGTGATTGGCCGCGGGCCCGTAGGCGACGCCGGCGCGCAGGGGCGGGAGGTCGTCCGTGGCGCTGCCGCGCTCCACGAGGTCGAGCGCCGCGCCGACCAGGTCCGCCGGCTCGGGCGCGACCAGCATCACCGCGTCGCCGATCATCTTCACGAGGCGCACGGGCGGCTCCACGATGTCGCCGGCGAGGCGCGAGAGCCGGACCGCGACGTCTCCCAGCTCCTCCACCGCGACGGTCTCGCCGAGCTCCGTGAAGCCGACCAGGTCGGCGAACGCGATCGTCGCCTGGCGCGCGTCGCCCCGGCCGGACGCGCGCTCCTGCAGCGTCACCGCCTCGTTGCGCAGCATCTGCCGGAGGTGCAGCGAGAAGACGTACTCCATCCACGGCGTGTTGAGCGGGACCAGCTCGCCGGCCAGCGCCGAGAACCGGCCGGCGAGCTCCCGCTCGTCCGCGCCGGGCTGCAGCGTCGCCCCGGCCACCGCGGTCCGCAGCGCCTCCACGTAGCGGGCGATCCCCCGGCCGAGGACGCGGTTCGTCTCCAGCAGGTGGTCGCGCTCGAAGCCGCCGTCGCGCACCCTGCGCTGGATCTTGGCCGCTTCGAGGTCCTCCTCGCCGAACACGCGCTCCCCGGCGTCCGGCACCGCGAGCCCGAGCGCGCGGCGCGTGTCCTGCAGCACCTCGAGGTCGATGCCGGCCTCCTCCGCGACTCTCGGGCCGTGTACCGCGCCTCCCCGCCCAGCAGCCGGTCCAGCGGCACGAGCGCCAGCCGCTGCTCGCGCACCGCCTGGCGCAGCTCCTCGAGGCCGACGCCCTCGGCGTGCAGCTCCTCCAGCAGCTCCCGCCGCGCCCTGCGGGCCCGGTCGTCGGGGAGGTCGTCGAGCAGGCCCTCGGCTTCCCAGTCCACGTCGCGGGGACGCTATCGGGTCAGCCGCGCGGTCTTGGCCGATCACGAACCGAACCGGTGGCCCGCCGCCCAAGGGGAGGAGGCAACGGCGGGCCGCCACGGTTCGCTTCGATCACTGGGGAGAAGCTTGGAACTGGTGCGACGCGGCCGTGGCCGTGGCCGTGGCCGTGGCCCGCGGCGCGATGGACGTCACGCCGAGATGTCCTCCGGGACCGCCGGGGCGGCGGTCCACGGCGGCGGCCGGTCGACGAGCTCCAGCCGGGGACCGAGGCCGACGAGCCCGAACAGCCGCTGGACCGTGGCGGAGCCGCGGACCACGACGAGCCGGCCCCCGGCCCGGCGGGCACGGTGGTCGGCGGCGAGCAGCACGTGCAGTCCGTCGCAGTCCATGAACTCGACCCCGCGGAGATCGAGGACGACCACCTCGGCTTTAGCCTGGGCGCGGCGCAGCGCGGCATCCAGCTTCGGTGCGGTGGCGATGTCCAGCTCCCCGGCGGCCGCGACTTCCATCGTGTTCCCGGCCACGCGCAGGCTCGAGAGCCGGACTCGCTCCGTGGCGACGGGCGCATCGCGTGCCAGCGTTGACACCTCCGGCGTTGAAACGTCGAGCATGTCGTCCTCCTCGCATCGCGGTCGACAGCGAACACAAGGAAGTCAGACGGCGCTGCCCGGACCTCCACCCCTGGATCCGAACCTCAGCGACATGCCCTCCGGCACGGCTCAGGGTACTGCCTGTCAGCGCCCGCGGCAACCCCCGGGACCGGGAACGCCGCTCTCAGCGGATGTCGCGCGGGCCTACGGGCACCTCGTGACCCTCCACGAGGTCGGTCGGCGAGAGCACGAACACCTCGCAGATCATGTCGGGATCCTGCTGGTTGCCGCTCATTAAGCCGACCACGCGCCGGTCGGTGGCCTGCTCGATGACCGTGGCGAACCGATCGCGCATGACCTCCTGGAACTCCATCCGCTGCTGGATGACCGCGGCGGTGCGGCCGCCCTCGAGCAGCGTCTGCTCCACGCGCGTGAATCCGCCTCTCAGGAGGCAGACGACGAGGTCGTCGTAGTAGTAGGTCTTGGCCTGCGTGGGACCCACGCCGTAGTACTCCTTGAGGAGCGCGACCATGCCCTCGGAGATCGCGGTGCGCACCTCTCCGTCCCGCCGGCGAATCTGAGTTGAGTCGGCCATTGCCC
>Ga0183260_10003521_pt1 | contig 12620 bp, 10 predicted proteins | sample AntDrymUQ4972206_2_FD_129768 | JGI IMG/M metagenome (GOLD analysis project Ga0183260, IMG submission 129768) | Polar desert sand microbial communities from Dry Valleys, Antarctica - metaG UQ497 (22.06) (version 2) (version 2) | ecosystem: Environmental > Terrestrial > Soil > Desert | place...
GACACATATCTTGAACTCAAGGTAAAGCTCTCAAACTCCGAGCGTATCACGCAGGGCATCGTCGCGCTCGCAAATACGAGCGGCGGGACGATCATTTTCGGCGTGAATGACCAGCTTCGCGTCGAGGGTGTGACGAATCCCGAATGGGTGCAGGAAGAGCTGACGCGAATTTGCCGTGACGAGATCGTGCCGCCGGTGATTCCGCAGATCGACTCGATCGCTTTTGACAGCGGCAAGCGCATCGTCGCTCTCGATGTCGAGGGCAAACGCCGACCGTATCGCACGCGCGACGGGCGGTTTTACATGCGATTCGGTGCCGAGAAAAGGGAAGTCTCCCGCGAACAGCTTTCGATGTGGCTCGATGAGATCCGTCCGCTCGGCTACGAGAACATTCCGCTCTTCAACGGTCACGAAGACGATTTTGACGACGGCCTGTTGTGGACCTTTGCCGGCGCGTTCGAAGACGTAAATCCGACGATCAACCTTTATCAGACCGCGGACTTTCTGAAAAAAGATCTGCTGATGGCGGTTGGGAACGCGGACGAATTTTTTCCGACCGTCGCGGCTGTGGTGTTGTTCGGCAAGAACGAACGTGTGGCAGAGCTGTTTCCGCGTGCGGCCATAACGCTCGAGCGTTTTTCGGGTGAGAACGGCAACGTGCAGCTAATTGAGCAAATCCAGATCCACGGCAATCTGTTGACGCAATATGAAAGCACGCTGCGATTTATCCAGCGATATTGCGATCTGTTGAAGGAGCGCCCTAAACTAATGCTCGTCGCGGCGGATGGCCCGGTCCGCGCGCGTTCCAACTATCACATCTACGCTATTCGCGAGGCGGTCGCCAATGCACTTGTGCATCGCGACCTGGCTTTCCGCGATTCGCCGACGCGTGTCGTGATCCACGACAATTGGATCGAGATTATCAATGCACGCCGTACGGGCGGTTTTGTGCCGCCTGCGTCGCGCGCTATCCGCTACGGCATCACCCAGCGACTAAATCCGCAGATCGCAGCGTTGTTTATGCGCCGCGAATATGGCGCAAACATTCCGCGCGGCGGCTTGCCGATGCTTTTGAAACAGGCCGAACGTTTTTCCGGCAAACGCGTCGAGATCTACACCTCGAACGATGAGTTCAAACTGAAGATCTTCGGCGTGTGACGGCGGGTGAGCGTCTTTTTTTGCTTGTTCGCCGCACTGTGTTATGAAACGCCCCGGCCGCAGAATGAACCGTTGATGTCACGCCCTGACGAATCTGCTCCGTACGAGAACAGACCCGCCGAACGCCTGCCTTATATCATTTGTTTTGCGGCGGCGGCGTTTTATTATTTTTCCAATCCAAAACCGCAGTCCTATTACGACTACACGTTTCGCGTCGCTGCGAACATGCTTGGCGGCAGTGTCGGGTTCGCGGATAAGCAGCCGTCCTGGCTGAACGAGTTCGTTCCGTTCGAAGGGTTTTATTACTCGGTTTTTCCGCTCGGCAGCGTGCTGTCGATGATTCCTTTTGCCCTATTAAAGGCGATCGGGGTGATCAATGAGATGCCGGCCGCGTTTATAGCCGCGCTTTGTGCGGGCGTTTCTGTGCTGTTCCTGTATTTTATATCAAAGCGTTATGAGATCACTGAACTAAGCCGCTGGCTGATGATCGCCGGCATGATGTTCGGCACGTTTACGTGGACGAATCTGACGATGGCCGGCGCGTGGCAGTTGGCACTGGGCTTCGCGATGGCGGCAGAGCTCGGCGCGATATATTTTACGGTTTACGACAGGCGTCCGTGGCTTGCCGGATTATTTTTCGCCTTTGCATTCGGCAACCGGACCGAGATCCTGCTGACCGCGCCGATATTTTTCTACTTGCTCATGTCAGAACCACCCGCTAACGCAGGTGGTTCTGACTCGCGTCTCCGCGTCTCGGCGGTTAATTTCCGCCGGGTTGTCGCGTTCTGTGTGGTGCCGTTTATTTTGGGCCTGCTGACGCTAATTTACAACTATGTGCGTTTTCACTCGTTCACTGATTTCGGCTACGCGCGGATACCGGGCGTGCTCGATGAGCCGTGGTACAACCACGGGATCTTTTCGTATCGCTACATTCCGGGGCAAATTTGGGAAATGCTTTTGCGGCCGTGGGAAACGCGGGCGGTGTTTCCGTATCTTGTGCCGAACGGCTTCAGCAGCTCGATATTGTGGAGCAGCCCGTTCCTGTTGTTCGCCTTTCGCGGCGGAGCGCGAGACCGTATCTTACGAAACGCCGCATGGTTGGCGATACTCGTGCTCTGTATTCTGCTCTGGATGCACGGAAATTCCGGCGGTTGGCAGTTCGGATACCGCTACGCGATGGTCTGCCTGCCGTGGCTGTTTGTCATCCTGCTCGAAACCGCGCCAAAAAAGATCACGCCGCTCGAGTGGGCAGCGTACATCTTTTCCTTCGCCGCAAACGCCTACGCGACGTGGCTTTTTCACTGGACGGACTACCTGAAGCCGTAGGAAGATGGAAGATGGAAGACAGAAGATAGAAGACAGAAGGACGCAAAGGGATCAAGGGACGTAGTAACTTCGAAACCAGTAGTCGCATACAGGCCAGTCTTGGTTTTCCTTTGCGTCCTTCGCGAGCTTTGCGTGAAATCTCCTAATATCAAACCATGCCAATTGTAAGAAAACGCGAGATCGAAAATTTGGAACAGTTGAGCGGCGAAGAGCTGCAATCGTTTATCGATTCGCTGCCCGCGGCGCAGCACACGATCAGCGAACTGCTCGATTTCGTCGAGGACGAGTTGTTCGAGCGGGAATGTAATCACAGCCTGCAATACTCGATGCGGTTCATGATGGACAACCGCCTCGATTTTGGAAGATTGACCAATTGGCTTAACAGCAACGGCGGCTATTGCGACTGCAAAGTGATGGAGCAGATCGCCCCGATCTGGCGGACAAAGTTCGGCGACGATTAGCCCGCGTTTGCTCTGCCATTCAACATATCTTTCAGATATTTTCCTGTAAACGACCGTTTATTTTTAGCTATTTCCTCGGGTGTACCGACCGCGACGATCTCGCCGCCGCCCACACCGCCTTCCGGGCCGAGATCGATCACATAATCGGCCGTTTTTATTACGTCGAGATTGTGTTCGATCACCACGAGGCTGCCGCCGTTGTCGATCAAAGCACGGAACGCGGTGAGAAGTTTATTGATGTCGTCGAAATGAAGACCGGTCGTGGGTTCGTCAAATATGAATAGCGTTTTCGATTTTGTTTTCTGCGCGAGATGAGCGGCCAGCTTTACGCGTTGCGCTTCGCCGCCGCTGAGTGTCGTTGCGGATTGACCGAGACGCAGGTAACTCAATCCGACAGCCTCGAGCATCTTTAGCCGCGTTATTAATTTCTTAACGTCCTTAAAGAAAAAGATCGCCTCGCGAACGGTCATGTCGAGTACGTCGTGGATGCTTTTCCCTTTGTACCGCATGGCTAAAATCTCTTCGCGAAATCGCGTGCCGTGGCATTCTTCGCACGTTAGTTCGACGTCAGCTAGAAACTGCATTTCGACCGTGACCGTCCCGCTGCCCTGACAAATTTCGCAACGTCCGCCAGGAACATTGAACGAAAAATGCGACGAGTTGCAGCCTTTTGCCTTTGCCGCGTTAGTGCCGGCGAAAACCTCTCGGATCGCGTCGTAGGCTTTGATATAAGTGACCGGATTCGAACGCGGCGTGCGCCCGATGGCAGACTGATCAACGAGCAATACGTCATCGACAAGGTCGGCACCGATCAACTCCTTAAAAAAGCCGGGGGTGGTGTTTGCTTCGCCGCGCTCTTTTTTGATGCCCGCGTACAGAATGTCGTGAACGAGCGTCGATTTTCCCGATCCCGAAACGCCGGTGACGCAGACGAGCATCCCAAGGGGAATATCGACCGAGACGTTTTGCAGATTGTGTTCTCGGGCTTCGACAATTCGGATGAATTCTTTACCTTTCGCACGCCGTTTTAACGGCACTTTGATCTCGGCTTCGCCGCGAAGATACTTTGCCGTCAGAGAATTCGGATCTTTAAGAAGATCCGCATAACTCCCTTCGAAAACGACGTTGCCGCCGAGTTCGCCGGCATGCAGGCCAATGTCCAGAACGTGATCGGCAGCGCGCATCGTCTCCTCATCGTGCTCGACAACGAGCAAAGTGTTGCCGATGTCGCGAAGATTTTCGAGAATTTTGAGAAGCCGCGCGTTGTCCCGCGCGTGCAGCCCAATGCTGGGTTCGTCCAGGACGTAGAGCGTTCCGACCAGCAGAGAACCGAGATTTGTAGCAAGCTGAATGCGCTGCGCCTCGCCGCCCGAAAGCGTGGCCGCGACGCGGCTCAGAGTAAGGTAATCGAGACCGACATCAACAAGGAATTTTAAACGACGGCGGATCTCAAGCAGGATCTTGTCGGCGATTTTTTCACGTTCCTCGCTCAGCTTCAGTGCCTCAAAAAAAGCGTGGGCGTCCGCGATAGAAAGCGTAACGATCTCGGGCAGCGAACGCATGCCGATCTTTACATCGCGTGCTTCCTGCCGCAAACGCGCGCCGCCGCAATCGGGACATGTTGTGTATCCGCGATATTTTGCAAGAAATACCCTGACATGCAGCTTGTATTTTTTGGTTTCAAGCCACGAAAAAAATCCCTTGATGCCGCGCCATCCCTTACCGCCGCCGACCACAGCGAGACGCACGTCGTCCGGTAGATCAACGAACGGCATTTTTACGTCGATCCTGTTATCGGCTGCGTATTTGAGCAACTCTTTCTGCGCCCAGGCGTGCTGCGGGCGGGTAAACGGTTCGATCGCTCCGTCTTTAAGGGACAACAGCGGATCTGGAATGACAAGATCGTAATCGACACCGATCGTATTGCCAAAACCCTGGCATGTCGGACACGCGCCGAACGGCGAGTTGAAACTAAATAGGTGTGGTTCAGGCTCTTCGTAACACGTGCCGTCGTATTTGCAGATAAACTTATCCGAATATTTTAACTGCTCGCCTTCGGTCGTCTGGATAATTGCAGCGTGCCCTTCGCGAAAACATGTTTCGAGCGAATCGACCAGCCGCTGGCGGATGTCCGGGTCGGCCTTCAAACGATCGATAAGCACGAAAGTGTTCTCGAAATCCTCGAACGGATAATCTTCCGGCTTTTGTAATTCGAGCATTTCGCCGTTGCGAAAAAGCCGCGAAAATCCCTGCTGCAGCAAGAGCATCAAATATGCCGATACGCTGAGCTCATGCGGTTTCGGCGGTGTCTTTGATTTACTTTTTTTTGAAACCTTAGCCGCGCCGATTTGAGCGTGCTGCAGCACCGGGAACAATACATAAAATCGAGTTTCGGGCGCCAACGCTGAGAGAATTTCATCCGCAGCCGATTCCGGCGAATCCTTGATCACTTCGCGCCCGCATACGTGACAAAACGTCTGTCCGGCGCGTGCGAAAAGTAATCGGAGATAATCGTAGATCTCGGTCTGCGTAGCGACCGTCGAACGCGGATTGCGCGTCGCGTTTTTTTGTCTTATAGCGATCGCCGGAGCAATTCCCGTAATCTCATCGACATCCGGCTTGTCCATCCGCTCAAGAAACTGTCGGGCGTATGCGGAAAGTGATTCGACGTAACGACGCTGCCCTTCGGCGTAGATCGTATCGAAGGCGAGACTTGACTTGCCCGAGCCGGAAACGCCGGTTATTACAGTTAGTTTGTTGTGAGGTAATGAGACGGAAACGTTTTTGAGGTTATGAACCCGAGCCCCGCGAACTTCGATAGCTTCCTCTTTCGGCTTTGCTGCCTGCATAGGTGAAAAATCCCGCCGTGTGCGCAAAGCTCAATTTTAACAAATAGGAATGCCCGGCACAACGACGACAGCAGCGGCGTACGACCGGGAACGCAAGATGAGCGAGCGCATTTATGATTTGTATACGGCGAAGCCCATCTGATCGCGAATTACAGGATCACCAGCGCAGGTCGTAAGCGGAAAAATTATCTCGCCAGTTTTCGTTTGGCTCGAACTGAAGACAGGGAATTCGCCCGTCAAAACCGACAGCCGTTTCGGGCACGCGCCGCAGTCGATAATTTCTGCCTGTTGAGGACGAATTTGAAAGGGTAATTTTATCGTCCGCGATTGCGGCAAACGACCGCGGCGCGCCAGTCTTGTTCGGAACGCACGAGAAGCCGTCCGCCTAAAGGTACACTCGCCAGGGTATTTTGAGTTTCGGAAGTTTCCACGGTTTCTTATGTCTTATGTATTCGGCAGCGGGAAGTTGAACGAGATACGGATTCCTTGCCGGATCAAGTCGCGCCAAGAGATTTTCAAGATCGGAGCGCTTCATTGCCGTACATCCGCTTGTTCCGGTAAAAGCGTCTTTCCAAATGTGAAGAAAGATACATGATCCCAGACCGCTTTTCGGCGGATATGAGTTGTAGCCGACGACGATGCCGCGATCATACTGCTCACCAACCGCAAGCATTTTTTCGGAGCTTTTCCAGTCAAAATTACCGACTCGCATGCGATTTACGATAGTGTTGTAATGAGAGGATTCGGCATCGTCAACGCATTCGGCAAATTCATCCAGCACCACGTAAGAAAGTTTGGTTGAGCCGGGCGCGGTTTGTGAGCCGAAGGCAAAAATTAAAGGAAAAAGGCCGGCGGGAGATTTGCCGTCACCTTCGCGTTTGATAAGCGGCCGTAAACCGGTTAAATCCTTTTGCCATAACTCCGTCGGTGAGTCTCCGAGACCGAGGCCGCCTCGACCCACCACCACGGGAAAGCTTTCGCTGGCCGTTCTCCATTTAGATCGCGGCGTTTTACGTTCGTAAAGACGGGCAATGCCCTCAACCGCCTTCCATTCCTTAGTGATGACTATGACCGCCTGGAGGAATTCGGAAAATGGTTTTTTAACTGGAGGCGGAGACGGCCTCTTGATCTGTGCGGTAACGGCAAAAGCGAACATCGAGAGCAATAGGCCGAAAATGATTGTTTTCATTTTAGTCTTCGAAAACTGAGTCGACCGCGCTCGGCCGACTGACGGCATATAGACGCAGGCCGACCGAGACAAGAAATATCGAAAGTCCCATCCACAAGAATACCCAAACTATGGCCGGCAAGCCGGTAGCGGCGGCCATGTTTGCCGCGTCGGAATGCATGGTCGTAAAACCCGTAATCAGAAAGAGCTGCACGAGGCTGAACATTGCGTTTAGCAGACACTGAACCGCGAGGAAGGCAGCGGCAAAGTTTACCCACTTGACCGTCGCGAATTTCGCGATCACGACCAGCGCCGCGGTAAGAGCAATACCGGAAAGGACGGTGAAAGCGAGTTTGCCGAGCGTTACGCTCGCAAAAAGACTGAGAACCGGCGCAAGCACGCCGAAAGCGACTGTCAGCAGGGCAATCAGGCTACCTGAAATATAGAGAGCGAGCCGCGACGAGCGTCCAAAGCGTATCCATGCAAGCAGTGCGGCGCCGAATGCGGTGGTCCCGAGATACCCCGCACTCGATATAAACAACGACGAAAACCATCCGGTGCCGAGCGAATAAACCTCGCCGCTCGCATCGGGCGAGACGGTCAGGCTTTGTACCGAGCTTCCGGTAAGGATCGACGCCAGCACATGCCCGCCCTCGTGGATGAAAGTCGCGAAAAGCTGGAGCGGATAAACGACGTAGCCGACCAGCGGTACGTACCACGATACGACCCAAAGCAGAATACTTACGGCCGTAGCGCCGATCAAAAGGTTTACCTGCGGTCGCGCGTCCTTGGCTATCGAATATCTCATTTGTCGGTACTGCTCCTTTACGAATTCTTCCAATCCAATTTACGAATTATTTTAACGTAAAGTTCGTTGGTTAGAAAGGACTTCCCGGATTTAGCGTTTTTACTCTCAACTGGGCTTACTATTCGGCTCGTCGGTAATCGCTTTTGCCACCGGTCTTCGATTCAAGCCGTATCTCAGCGATCTCGATATCTTTTTGGATGGCTTTGCACATGTCGTAGATCGTCAGAGCCGCGACGGAAACAGCGGTAAGCGCTTCCATTTCGACGCCGGTTGGGGCTGTTGTAGACGCTTCGGATTCCAAATAAATTCCGCGGTCGGTAAACTGCACCTTTATATCCACATTACTCAATGTGATCTGGTGACAAAGCGGGATAAGGTTGGAGGTTCGCTTTGCAGCCATGATGCCGGCGATGCGGGCGATCTCGAGCGGATCGCCTTTAGGGTTCGATCTATCTTTCAATTTCGTAACAGTATCGTTCGACAACAAAACATTAGCCGATGCGACCGCGCGCCGGGTTGTCGCGGGTTTATCCGAAACGTCAACCATTTTGATCTTGCCTTGTGGGTCCAGGTGCGAAAGTTCGCTCATACTTTTCTCGCGCTGAAGATCAGCGTATTGCCGCCGAGCAGCACTTCGTTGGAATTCAACTCATCAGACCATCGCCCGCGCCGTTTTTCGACCGAGGAAAATTTTGAAGCCGCGCGAATGACAACCGCGAGCGGCAAAAACGCCCATATGTTCTTTTTTGGTTTGTCGAGATGAATTTCTTTAACCACAAAGCCGCTTTTTTCGAGGTGATAACGAAGCTCTGCATACCCGATCGGATTTACGTGCAAGGCAATCTCTTCCATCCCGCCAAATTCGTTTTCGATCCGTTTACGGGCCGTTTCCGACAACGGCTTGAAATGCGACGTGTAGCCGGAGAAAAGCCATTTCAAGCGTTCTTCGATATTAAGGATATTCGGTACTGAAACGATCAATTGCCCGCCTGAAACGAGCAGACGCGAAAATTCGCGAATGGCGTTTGCCGGATTCTCGATGTGCTCAAGGCCCTCAACACAGACTACATAATCGAATGATGCATCGTCGAACGGCAACCTGGCGTCGAGATCGCCGCGCCGGTTTTCGATCTCATCCAGTTTAAATATCTCGGGATACAAATCGCAGCACAAAACATCAAAACCTGCGGCTTTCAGCCTTAATGCCAAAGCGCCTTGACCTGCGGGAGCGTCCAGCAGCCGGCCGCGCGGGCGATCTCTTAGGATAGCTTCGACGGTGTCGTAGATCGCTTCGTGAGCGAGCGCGGCGGGAGCGTTCATAGAAAAAAAACCTCGACGACGACGCCAGGGTCGAAAACTTTACCGGCCGGAACAAATATAAGGGAATTGGCACGCGCGAAGCCGACAAAATCCGATGAGCCGAACCATTTAACCGCTGTTGCTATCATCCGGCCCCTATCGTTAGTTGCGGCGACCGCGGGAAGAAAAGTATCGCGTTCCTCCGCGCCTTTTAATTTCGTTTCAACAGTTGCAAAACCCGAGCGAAGCGTTGCGCCAGTCGCTTTCTGCATTCGCAACATCGCAAGACGTACAAAAAGATGAAATGTAACAGCGGCCGATACCGGATTTCCGGGCAGTCCGAAAATCAGCGCTTCACCTAGCCTGGCAAACACGGTCGGTTTGCCGGGTTTCAGTTTCACCCGTTCGAAAAAGATCTCGGCGCCGAGGTTTCGGAGTGCGTCTTTTGTCAGATCGTACTTCCCGACCGAAACACCGCCCGTGATCACCACAATATCGCTTTTGTACGCGGCTTCGGCGATCGCTAGATTCAGGGCTTCCAAGTCGTCGGCGACGAGCGGCAGTTCATGAGCTTCGCCACCCAACCGGCACGCGAGCGCCGTCAGCATCGGGGAATTGGAATTCCGAATTTGATCAGGACCGGGTGTTTCGGCAATATTTACGATCTCGCTTCCCGTCGCTAACACCGCGACCCTCGGCTTTTGGCCCACTTTTACCTCGGAATAACCAAAGGCCGCCAAGCTGGCGATCATCTGCGGCGTGATTGCCTCGCTACTCGCAAAAACCTGCTCGCCTTTGTTTATCTCCGCGCCTTTCGCAACGATGAACTTGCCTTTTTCGACCGCCTCGAGAATCCGAACCGTCCCGGTTGCTTCACTGGCTTCATCTGGCTGCAGCGTGCGCTGAAGCAAAGCAAAATTTTCTTCCGTCAATTCGAGCTTTTGAACCGCGTCGGCTCCGGCCGGCACCGGAGCGCCGGTCATTATCCTTACGACCTCGCCCGATTTTATCGTGCCCTTCCAGCCCCGGCCCGCTGCCGATTCGCCTACGATCGCAAGCTCACACGGAGCGCCTTCCGTATCCGTCGCCCGAAGTGCAAAACCGTCCATTTGCGAACGGTCGAAGGGCGGCAGATCGGTGTCGGCAATTATGTCCCGGACAAGGATCCTTCCGACGGATTCGGCGAGGCGCACGGACTCGGAACCGAGGGAGCGTGTCTCGCGTTCAACGATGGCAATTGCCTCTGAAACAGGTATCATCTGCGACATTAGAACCCGAAACCGCCCTTTAGCGATTAATCTTGCGAAATGATAAAATAGCCTGCGGAACAACGCTGGAAATCTTATCATAACAAAATTTACAGAGAGGAAATCAGACACCGTGATAGATTTTGAATTATCGGAAGAGCATATTGCGTTGCAGCAGTCCGTCAGGGAATTCGTAAAGGGCGAGGTCTCGCCGTATATAAAGGAATGGGACGAAAAATCGCATTTCGAACGATCAGTTTTCGACAAGATGGCCGGTCTTGGGCTGATGGGCGTCTGCATTCCTGAGCAGTACGGCGGCGCGGGTTTTGATTATATTTCGCTCGGGATCGTATGCGAAGAGCTGGAAGCGTGCGACACGTTTTTACGCGTCGCGATGTCTGTGCATGTGGGGCTGAACAGTCTGAGCGTTTTTAGCTGGGGAACTGAAGAGCAAAAGCAAAAATATCTCGTGCCGCAGGCGAAAGGCGAGAAACTCGCGACTTTTGGCCTGACCGAGCCGAATGCGGGTTCCGATGTGGTTGGGATGCGTTCGACCGCAAAGCGCGACGGCGATGACTGGATATTGAACGGCGAAAAGATGTGGATCAGTCTGGGCGATGTAGCGGACCATTTTCTGTTCTTTTGCTGGACCGACCTCGAAAAGCAGAAGGCCCGCGATCATTCGGGCATGAGCTGTTTTATTGTTGAACGTTCGATGGCGGGATTTTCGAGCGGCACGTTGCACGGCAAGCTGGGAATAAGAGCAGGGAACACAGGATACTTTTCCCTACAGGACGTGCGCGTACCAAAAGAGAACATGCTCGGCCAGGAAGGCGAAGGATTCAAGATAGCGATGTTTTCGCTCGAGAATGGGCGTTACACGGTGGCGTCGGGGGCGACAGGTGTGATCCGCGCGGCACGCGATGCTTCGGTTGCGTACGCAAATACGCGCGAGGTTCAGGGTCAGACCATCGCGAACTTCCAATTGGTGAAACAAAAGATCGCTAATATGGAAGCCGATTACCAGATGTGTAGTTTGTTATGGCTTAAGGCTGGCTATCTAAAGAACGAAGGCAAACCGTCGGCCCGTGCTGCCAGCTTGGCCAAGTGGCAGGCGACCGTGAGGTCGGAAACGGCTGCGTCGATGGCGATCGAGATCCACGGAGCGAATGGGTATACGAATGATTATCCCGTCGAGCGTTATCTCAGAAACTGCAAGGCAGCCGTCATCTACGAGGGAACGCGTGATATTCACACGCTGATGCAAGCGGACTGGGCGCTTGGATTTAAGAAGGAAAAGCTGGCTAGAGTGACGCTTCCGCCGTATAGGTCGGCGGAAGTTAAAGGAACCGCTAGCCAGACATAAGGTAACGCGAATCGCGCGGATCAGGCGGATCGAAGCGGACATGATTTTACATGGCACAACAGATCCGCAAAATCTGCCGATCCGTGTTCCAATAAATGCCGGCATTTCGATGCTTATTTTCGCGGCGCGACTTCCGGGCTCCGATTCGTCAATTTCCAGTCGCCGTCCTCTTTCACAAAAACGACCCTGATCCCGTTGGGGTAACCTTTGGTACGTATGTCGGCGACCGCGCTATCGCCGTTGATTTGCTCGTTCCGGACTTCGCATAGTTCGTTGCTCACCTGATCATCCGAAAGGAATTCCAGCAGCGACTTTACGCCGTCCGCCTTCATTTCGGCTTCAAAATACGCGATCGTGTCTTTGGAATAGATCCTACGAAGCGCCGCTTCGTCCTTTCTCACTATCGCCGCGCAATAGGCTTTATAAACTGGGGTTAATGTCGGAGCGTTATTGACCGTTTGCGCGGGTGTCGGCGTCGTGACCCCGAGCGGATTTGCCGTATTGATATTTACCGTATTGGCATTTGCGGCGTTCCCGCCGGACGAGTTCAGGGGCGTTTGTGTTCCGCCGCAGGCAGAGATCAAGACCGACAGCAGAGTAATTAAGAAGAGTGATTTAAATTTCATAATATTTTTTTCGATATTTCGTATTCAACCGCCCGCTCACGCAGGCGGTTCTGACAAATCCAAATCTTTAACCACCCGTTTAGTTAGACAGCACTGACAAAACTAAAGTCCAAAGTATAATAAAGAAATCGAAATGGACAAAACTGCGCGCACCGAACTGCACCGGACGTTTCTGGTCGAAAATCTGCCCGAACCGCTGACTCGCGCCAGCGCCCATATACAGTTATTCGACAACTATATCGCGAATACGCGTATGCGCCTTCGATCGATCCGCGAACCCCAGTCGCGCAGTTGGACGCACGTTTTGCAGCA
>Ga0183260_10003522_pt1 | contig 12618 bp, 12 predicted proteins | sample AntDrymUQ4972206_2_FD_129768 | JGI IMG/M metagenome (GOLD analysis project Ga0183260, IMG submission 129768) | Polar desert sand microbial communities from Dry Valleys, Antarctica - metaG UQ497 (22.06) (version 2) (version 2) | ecosystem: Environmental > Terrestrial > Soil > Desert | place...
CTAGAAGAGCTGGTTCTCGCCGGCGAAGATGGCGGAGACCGAGTCGTCGGCGAACACGTTGTGAATCGTCTCTGCCAGGATGTGCGAGACGGTCAGGACTTGCACCTTGTCCGGCTTCCTCAGCGGGTTGATCGGAACGGTGTCCGTGATCGTCAGCTCGTTCAGCTCGCTCGCGGCAAGCTTGGTGAACGCCTCTCCGGGACAGAGCCCGTGCGTTGCACATGCGTAGACCTCCGTTGCGCCGGCACGTTTCAGCGCCTCGGCCGCCGCGATCAGAGAGCCTCCAGTCACCACCATGTCGTCGCTCAGAATCGCGATCCGGCCGCGAACCCGCCCGATCACCTCCGTCACCTGCGCGACGTCGTGCGCAGGACGTGTCTTGTTCATGATCGCGAGATCGGCCTCGAGCAGCTGGGCGAACTTGCCCGCGAGCTTCGTCCTGCCCGTGTCGGGCGAGACCGCCACGATGTGCTCGCCCCGAAGACCCTTGTCGATGAAGTGCTGGGCGAAGAGGGGGAGCGCGGTCATGTGGTCGACCGGGATGGTGAAGAAGCCCTGGATCTGGCCCGCATGTAGATCCATTGTCAGGACCCGGTCGGCGCCTGCGACCTGCAGCATGTCGGCAACGAGCTTGCCGGTGATCGGCTCGCGCGGCTTCGACTTCTTGTCCTGGCGCGAGTACGGGAACCAGGGCATCACGGCTGTGATCCGCTTCGCCGAGGCAAGTTTCGCCGCGTTGATCATGACTAGGAGCTCGACGAGATGTGTATCGACGGGGCGTGAGCCCGTTTGAATCAGGAACACGTCGGCCCCACGGATCGATTCCTCGTAGCGGCAGTAGGTCTCGCCGTTCGCAAACGTGTCCAGCGTGACGCCGCCGAGCTCGACTCCGAGCTTCTCGGCGATGCGCTGGGCAAGCTCGGGGTGGGATCTTCCGGCGAAGAGCATCAGCCGCTTCGACGGGCCACGCTCGAGGAAGTGGGTGGGCTCGCTCTCGGGGGCGCGCTCTGCCACCTGGAGTCCCGGGAGGCGAGTCGTCAGCTCAGTCGTCGCGCTTGCCATAGACGTAGCCTCGCCTGGTGACCTGCCGGGGTGCGAAGCCCGCGAGGGCTCCCGGCGGGACGTCGTCGGTGATGATCGAGCCTGCTGCAGTCCAAGCATCGTCGCCAATCGTGACCGGAGCGATGAAACCATTGTGGATCGCGGTCCTGACGTTCCGGCCGATCGTCGTCCGCTTCTTGGGCTGACCGGGCTGGTGCGCGAAGTTCGCGGTGATGTTTCCCGCTCCCAGGTTCGTCCCTTCGCCGATCTCCGCATCCCCGACATACGAGAGATGTGGCACTTTGGCGCCGTCCCCCACGCTCGTGTTCTTGATCTCGACGAAGGTGCCTGCTTTTGAACCCGCCCCGAGCACCGTTCCGGGGCGAAGGTAACAGAACGGGCCGACCGAGGTGTCCGGCCCGATCGCCGTGTCCACCACTTCGACGAAGGGGCGAATCTCGACCCCACTCGCGATCCGGGTCCGGCCCCGCAGCACGGTGAACGGATGGATCACGGCGTCCGGCTCGATCACGACCTCGGGCTCGATCCAGGTGGAGACCGGATCGACCAACGTGACCCCGGCGAGCATGTGCGCTCGATTGATCCGATCCCGAAGCCTCGCCGCTGCCTGCGCCAGCTCGACGCGGTTGTTCACTCCCTGCAGCTCCTCGGGTGCTTGGGCCGGATGAACGGCGACGGTACGCCCGTCGGCCAGCAGATGCTCGATCGTGTCCGTCAGGTACAGCTCCCCCTGCGCGTTCGCCGCGTCGAGCCGTTCGAGCGCGCTCCAGAGCCCCTCCGCGGCGAAGACGTAGAGCGAGGCGTTGAGCTCACGAATCTCGAGCTCCTCGGCACTGGCGTCGACGGCCTCGACGATCCGGCGCAGCTCGCCGGCCTCGTCCCGGACGATCCGGCCGTAGGGCAGCGGCTCGGCAGGAGCAAAGGAGAGCACCGTTCCATCGACGGCCCGCGCGCGATGCTCCTCGAGCAGCCCTCGCAGAGTCTCCGTGCTCACCAGCGGCGCATCACCGGGCACGATCAGGATGTCGCCGTCGAAGTCGGCAAGCAGGGCTCGCGCGGAGGCGACGGCATCGCCCGTGCCTCGAGGAGTTTGCTGAACCGCCACCTCGACCTCCGTGAAAGCGTCGCTCCAGGCGGGCCCGGCCACCACGACGAGCCGCTCGGGGCTGAGCGCCCAGGTGGACTCGAGCACCCAGTCCACCATCCGGCGACCGAGCAGGGAATGGAAGTGCTTCGGCGTTGCGGATTGCATCCGCTTGCCGAGGCCGGCGGCCATCACGACGGCTGCGAGCTTGCGCTTCTTCACGGAGCGAGCAGGCTTGGCTGGGGCGCCAGGATTCGAACCTGGGATCGCGGGACCAAAACCCGCTGCCTTACCACTTGGCTACGCCCCAGTGCGGTCAGTGCCCGGGAGTGTAATTTCGTCAGCGGCGCTCGGAGAAGAGGACCACGAGCGCGACCACCGCGATGACTCCGACCGCCACGAGAGCGAGCGTCCCGACGAGCAGCAGGAGCACCGGGATGAGGGCAACCAGCGCGCCCGAAGCCGCGGCGATCCAGCTCACCTGGCGCGCGCTGTCGCCGCGGAGGCTGCGGCCCGCAGCGAGGTAGAAGGTCATCGCAGCGACTGCAGCGAGGATCGTCAGCCACCAGGGCACGACGTCGACGACGACGAAGACACCCGCCGCAACCGCCAGGACAAGTGCAAGCCGGAGGCGATGCGCTCGCAGCCAGCGACCCGGACGGCTCGTCCCGTGCGGTAGTACACGCTCGTGGTGAACGTCGATCACCGAGACTCAAAAGTACCAGGCCGGCACCGTCAGCCAGGTGCGCCCGCGCAAGGCGAGGCTCCGCCGCGCGGCTTCCGCATGCGTCCTGTGGAGGAACAGGCCGTAGACCGCCGGACCAGCGCCGCTGACGTCGGCGCGAAACGCCCCGCGCGAGCGCAATTCGAGCGCCAGCGGCGAGGAAGCGAGGTCGTTGGCCGGAAGCGTGGCAAGGTTGCGTGCCCGCCGTACGCCCGCCAGCGCACGATCGAGCTCCGCCCGGCGCTCGCCGTACCCGACCGCTCCGTCGCGGGCGTCGAAGCACTCGTAGACGGCGCCCGTCGACTGCTTCCGCTCGTCGTGGGGTAGCACGAGCACGACCCAGTAGTCCTGTGGCAGATCGAGGGGGCTGAGCCGGGTCCCGTCGCCGAGTGCGAGCTGGGGACCCGGGGAGAGGAAGAACGGAACGTCCGCGCCTACATCCGCCGCCAGTGCGTGGAGCTCCGCAGCGCCGAGCGGCCGCGCGAGCGACGGGTTCGCAAGCCGGAGCGCTGTCGCCGCGTCGGAGCTTCCTCCGCCGAGGCCCGAGGCGATCGGTGTGCGCTTCTCGATCTCGACCCGCCACCCCCCAGCGTGCTTGGTCGCCCGTGCGAGGTCCTCCAACGCGCGGCGAACGAGCGTGTCGTCGTCGAAGCCGGAGACCGAAGATTCGGGCGCCGGCCTCAGCGAGACGCGGTCGGCGAGCGCAAGCCGCTGCAGGATCGTCGCCACCTCATGCCGGCCGTCGGGACGACGTGGGCCGACGACGAGAGCGAGGTTCAGCTTGGCGCTGGCCGGCAGGCGCTTCAGCGAAGCACTCCGGCCAGGCGAACGAAGTCGGTCGGCTCGAGTGCCTCAGCCCGGACGTCCGGTGGGTACCCGAGCGACTCGAGCGCTGAAGCGGCGGCTTCCCGGCTCGCGACCCCCGCCAGCGCGAGCGAGTTGACGAGGGTCTTGCGCCGGTGCGCAAAGCCCGCCTGGACGGTTCGCTTGAGCGCTCCGGGCGAGAGCTGCGGCACGATTCTGCGGAACGCGACGAGCGCCGATTCGACCCTGGGGCGAGGGCGGAAGACGTTCGGCGAGACAGGATGGAAGCCCGTTCGCTCCGCAGCGAGCTGCACCAGCACCGAAACCGCGCCATACGCGGGGGTCGAGGGTGAAGCGAACAGGCGATCGGCGACCTCGCGCTGCACCATCACGCACCAGAGCTGAACCGACGGCAGGACCTCCAGGCTCTCGACGATGAGAGGCGAGGCGATGCTGTAGGGAAGATTGGCCACCAGTTTGGCGGGAGCGGGATCGAGGCCGGCCAGGTCGAGCTTCATTGCGTCGCCGATGACGACGTCGACATTGGCGCGGGCAGCGAGACGCTGCCGGAGCGCGGCCTCGAGCCGGCGATCGAGCTCGATCGCGTGCACGTGGCGAACTCGGTCGGCCAGATAGGCGGTGAGAATGCCCGGGCCTGCCCCGACCTCGAGTACGGCATCGCCCGCGGAGAGCTCCGCGAGGCGCTCGATCACGCGCAGGATGTTCTCGTCGACGAGCCAGTGCTGACCGAGCGAGCGATCGGCTCGCGGCGCTCGGCCATTCACGGCAGCGAGAACGCTCTGCCTGCATTCTCGTCAATCTGCCGCTCCAGCTGGTCGAGAGGCTCGGAGCGAGCAGCCGCGAGAGCGCGGAGCGTGTAGGCGACGTGGGCCGGCTCGTTCGGCCGCCCCCGGCGAGGCTGCGGAGCCAGATACGGACTATCGGTCTCGACGAGCAGACGGTCGCGAGAGACTCGAACGGCCGCCGCCAGGAGATCGTCCGCGCGTGGATAGGTGACGTTGCCTGCGAAGGAGACGTAATAGCGCCGCGCGAGCGCATCCTCCAAGAGCCCTGGCGACGAGAAGCAGTGCAGCACGACCACGCCTGCGAAGCGCTCGAGCTCGTCGAGCGTCTCCCGCTCGGCCGAGCGGGAATGGATCACGACCGCCTTGCTCGCCTCCCCGGCGACCTGCAACTGGCCACGGAAGAGCTCGAGCTGGCGGTCGCGAGGAGCGTAGTCCCGATAGAAGTCGAGCCCGGTCTCCCCCACCGCCACAGCCCGCTCATGGCCGAGGAGCGCCCGCAACTCGTCGAGCCGCTCCGCCTGCTCTCCACCGGCCTGGTGGGGATGCACTCCGAGGGCCGCAAAGACTCCTGGCTCGCGCTCGGCGACGGCGAGCGCCGCGCGGCAGGACTCGATTCCCGACCCGATCGTCACGACCCGGTCGACACCGGCCTCGCGCGCTCGCGCGAGGAGCACCTCCGGAGCATCAGCGCACCCGTCGAGGTGCGCATGCGTGTCGATCACGCCGCAGCCGCGGGAAGATCGACTCGGGGAAACAGCGGTGGAGCGGGTTCGATTCCGTCCGCTTGCCGGCCCGCGCCGTAATCGGCCTGCCCCCAGGAGAGGTCGTCCGCCTGCCCGAGCGCCCGGAGGATTCTCCCTGCACTCTCGGGGACGAACGGCGAGAGGGCTACTGCCGCGACTCGAAGCCCCTCGGCGAGGTCGAAGAGCACTCGGTCGAGACTCTCCGCAGCCGCAGGATCCTTGGCGAGCTCCCACGGCTTGCTCCGCTCGACGTGCCGGTTGAGCGCTCGAACCACCTCCCAGATCGCCTCGAGCGCGCCCGTTAGATCGAACTCGTCGAACCGCGCCGCCACCGTGCCGCTCAGCGTGCCGAGCGAGCGGGCCACGTCGCCCTCACCCGGTTGGAACGAAAGCTGACCCCCTCGATAGCGGGCGATCATGGACGTCGTCCGCGAGAGGAGATTGCCGAGCTCGTTCGCCAACTCGCTCTCGTAACGCTCGTGGAAGCCGTCGACCGAAGCCGTGCCGTCCTGTCCGAATCTGGCGACACGGCAGACGTAGAAACGAACTGGATCGACGCCGTAGACGTCGATCAAGTCGAGGGGATCGATCACGTTGCCGACCGACTTGGAGATCTTGCGGTCGTCGATCAACAGGTAACCATGGACGAAGAGCTGCCTTGGCACCTCGTAACCGGCCGCCAGGAGTAGCGCGGGCCAATACACACAGTGAAAGCGCAGGATGTCCTTGCCCAGGAGATGGCGAACATGCGGCCAGAAGCGGGGGGTCAGGTCGGCACCCTCACGGGCGTAGGCCAGGGCGCTGAGGTAGTTGATCAGCGCATCAACCCAGACGTACACGACCTGATCCCGATCCCATGGGACCTCGACGCCCCAGGACTGGCCCGCGCGGCTGACGCTGAAATCCCTGAGCCCACCCTCGATGAACGCGCGTGCCTCGTTGTAGCGGAATCGGGGCAGGACGAAATCGGGCCGCTCGTCGTACAGCTGAAGCAATCGCTCCTGATAGGCCGAGAGCCGGAAGAAGTAGTTCCGCTCCTCGATGTACTCGGGCGCAACCCCATGCTCCGGACAGAGCCCGTCAGCGGTTAGATCGTCCTCGGTCTTGAAGTCCTCGCAGCCGACGCAATACAGGCCCGAGTACACGTCCTGGTAGATGTCGCCGTTGTCGTGGATGCGCTGCAGAAAGTCCTGCACGAATGCCTTATGCCCAGCATCGGTGGTTCGGATGAAGAAGTCATTCGACGCGTTCACCCGCTCGGTCAGGGCGCGCCATTCGATCGCCATTCGATCGACGAACGCCTGCGGTTCGAGTCCTTGCGCCTCGGCCGCACGAACGTTCTTGGAAGCGTGCTCGTCGGTTCCGGTGAGGAAGAACGTCTCCGTGCCCCGCTGGCGGTGATGCCGCACCAGAATGTCGGCGGCGATGGTCGTGTACGCGTGTCCGATATGCGGGATCGAGTTGACGTAGTAGATCGGCGTGGTCAGGTAGAAGCTCACGGGCCGCAATGATACGGCTGACTTTCTCGTCGCCCCCCGCCGCGAGCGACGCTTCGTCTGGATCGCTCGATCGGACGAGGGAAGCCGAAGGATCCTGGCCCGCCCGCCGCCGGAAGAGCATCGCGGCCAGTCCGCAGAGGCCGGCGAACGCGAATGCGAGCGCGACCGGCAGGCGGCGCGAGGGTTCCCGCTCCCTCTCGCTCGCCAGCGATCGGGCCGCGCCTTCCGGCAGCCCCTCAGCCGTCAGCTGCTCGCCGAGGCCAGGCGTCCTTTCCCGGCGTGGGGACTCGAGGTCGCTCGTACGACTCGGCGAACGGACCGCGGCTCCAGCGGCGCGCGTCTCGACCAAACCGACTCTCTGCTCGCGCAGGGGAGACGCGACCCCGCGCCCTTGCGGCCCGGCAGCCACGCGGCGCCGCTGATCGGGCACCTGGACGCTCCGGCCCTCTGTCGGCGGCGCGTGTATCTGGCGCACGACGCCCATCCGTGCTTCGCCGAGCCGCCCGGAAGAGGACCTCAGCAGGATATGGCCCCGCGCCGGAGTCGGCGCCGGGGCTGCGGTCGCCCCCCTTCGCTCCGCTCGCGGGCGCGCGCGGCTCGCGACCGGCGTCGCTGCGGGCGTGGAGGCGCGTGGCTGGGCCGGGACCGCGCGGACGGGCTGGGCTCGCGGGGCAGGGGCTGCACTCGCAGGAGGAGTTGCCGCCGGCTGTCGCGAGGGCCGCGGCGGGGTATCGAACGACGCCTCGGAAGGGACGCTGACCGCCACGACCTGGCCTGCGTGAGGCGGCAGCAGCGAGAGCGGGTCGACATACCCCTGCGGGTTGCTCGTCACACGCACGCCGAGATGGACGTACGGCTCCGGCACCTCTGGGTCGCCGCTCGGCCCGATCGTCCCGACCGGATCACCCTCTTCGACGACGGCGCCCTTGGTGACCGCGATCGACCCGAGGTGCACGAGCGTCACCGAGAGGCCACCTGCGGTCTCGATTGTGACGGTCTTGCCACCACCCGGAACCGACCCGGCAAAGGCAACGGGGCCCCCGGCCGGCGCCTGCACGACCGCTCCGGCCGTTCCCGCCACGTCGACGCCGCGGTGCTGGCCGGCGAGGTACGGATTGCTACCGAAGACGAACGGACGCAGCACGGGCCCGCTGGAGGGCCAGGTCCACGCACCCGCCGGAGCCGCACCTACGAGACTCGTCACGACGGCCACGCCCAAGAATCGCCACACGCTCCCGCTCCTTGTTGTCTATTTTGTCAACAGATCGATTCAAGCTAGCAGAGAGGCTGAATGTTGTCAACTTAGGCTACAGAGAAGCGTCGTACAGGCGCTTTCGCGGTACACCGCTCAAGCGCGAGACGACGGCCGCGGCCTGGCGCCGGCCGATCCCGCCGGCGACCAGCTCGCCGACGGAGGCCACCGCAAGCGCATCGGCCTCCGCCTCGCGAGGGCGCTCCGCCGGGGGCGACGCACCAAGCACGAGCGTGATCTCACCTTTCGGTGGCTCGGTGAACCGCTCCGCGAGCTCCGTCGCCGTTCCGCGCACCACCTCCTCGAACCGCTTCGTCAACTCCCTGCATACGGCCAGAGAGCGATCCGGAAGCGCGCCCGCCAGGCTGCGCAGCGACGCCGGCAGTCGCCTGGGCGACTCGAACGCGACCGCCGGATGAGTCCAGCCGGCAAGCTCGCCCCAGAGCGCCTCGAGCGCGCGCTGCCCGCGTGGGAGGAACCCGAGGAACAGGTAGCGCTCCCCCGTGAGACCGCTGACGACAAGAGCGGTCTCCACCGCCGATGGCCCCGGAAGAACCGTCACCGGTACGCCTGCGGCGACCGCCGCGCCGATCAGACGGGCACCCGGATCGTTGATACCGGGCAGGCCGGCGTCGCTGACGAGCGCAACCCGCTCGCCGGTTCGGAGTCGTGGCAGGAGCTGCGTGATGCGCTCGGCCTCGTTGTGCGCGTGGAGGCTCTGCAGGGTCGCCTTCAGGCCGTGCCGCACGAGCAGCCGACGGCTGCGGCGCGTGTCCTCGCAGAGAACGAGGTCGGCCTCGCGGAGCTCGGTCAGTACGCGCAAGGTCACGTCGTCGAGGTTGCCGATCGGTGTGGCACAGACGGCCAGAGGCACGGGGCTACGCCTCACCGCCGCACGCCTCGAACGCGATCAGCGCCGCGCCCACGAGGCCGGCTTCGCCGCCGAGCTCGGCCGGCACCACTCGCACTCGCTCGTCGGCGGGTGGGAGCGCCTCGCGCGCGAGGACGGCACGAGCCGGCTCGAGGAGGAGCGCCCCAGCGGCGGCGAACCCGCCGCCTACCACGACGAGCTCGGGATTGAAGATGTTGACGAGGCTGCCGAGGCCGCTGCCGAGGTAGCCCCCGATCCGCTCGAGCGCCTCCCGAGCCTCGCCGTCTCCGCCTCGGGCTGCGGCCACGAGGGCCGCCGCGTCGGCCCCGGGGCCCAGCAGGCCACGCGCCACACCGTCGCCGGCCGTCCCCGATGCGAACGCCTCCAGATGTCCACGCCCGCCGCAGGGGCACGGCGGCCCGTCGTGCGCTACGACGATGTGCCCCAGCTCGGCCCAGCCGCGCAGCGGACGCCCGTCCAGGACGACGCCCCCGCCGATTCCCGTCCCGAGGGTGAGCATGACCAGGTTGCGCGAGCCACGGCCGGCTCCGTACCGCCACTCCGCGAGGGTCGCGGCGCTGCCGTCGTTCTCGATGCCCACAGGCAGCGAGAACCGCTCGGTCATCCAGCCGTCGAGATCGAGCCCCGTCAGCGGGACGTTGACCGAGGCGACGATTGCGCCCGTCACGGTGTCGAGACGGGAGGGAACGCCGAAGCCGAGCGCCGCCACCTCGCCGGCGGCCGAGAGACACTCCTCCACGGACTCCGCGAGAGCCTCGAGCAGCGCGGCCTGAGAGTCCAGCGGTGTCGGCCGCTCCGCGCGGGTCACGACCGTCCCGTCACGCTCCACGACACCGGCGAGAATCTTCGTACCGCCGAGATCGACGCCGATGACGCGGTCGGCCACCACCACCCGGCTGGCTACCATACCCCGCCGGATGGCCCGCGGAGACAAGCCCTACCGCGTCTACCGGGGCGGTCGGGTGAAGGGCAAGGTGCCGATCGGGCGACCGCCGTCCGAGGAGCGTCGGGGTCCCGGCGGTCGCGCCGGCCCATCGCGCAAGCGGCGCGCGCGCGCTCCTCGCAGGCGGAGGAACTGGGGCCGGAGGCTCGTGCTGGTGCTCGTGCTGGTGCTCGTACTCCTCACCGTCTGGGCGGTCGCCAGCTACCTCGCCGTCGCGGGTGGCGTGGAATCGGCGAACGACAGGCTCAACCGAAGGACGAGGGCGGCTCTCGTGCCGCAGCAGGGCCTCCTGCTGTCTCGCGCGACGAACATCCTGCTCGTCGGCACGGACAGCTCCGGCACACGCGCGCGCGCCGGCAACCGCCATTCCGACTCCCTGCTGGTGCTGCGCACCGACCCGAAGCGCCATCGGCTCGCGTACCTCTCGATTCTCCGCGACCTCCGGGTCGAGATCCCCGGCTTCGGGACGAACAAGGTGAATGCGGCGTTCCAGTTCGGCGGCGCGCCGCTTGCGATCCGGACCGTACGCCAGCTGACGGGGCTGCCGATTCATCACATCGTCGTCGTGAACTTTGCGAGCTTTCGCGAGCTGATCGACGAGCTGGGCGGAGTCACGGTCGACGTGCCGAAGCCGATCACCTCGAACCGCTTCGACTGCCCGTTCGCGACGCAGGCGCAGTGCGCCCGCTGGCCAGGATGGCACTTCGACAAGGGGCGCCAGCACCTGGACGGCCGCCGCGCGCTCGTCTACTCCCGGATCCGCAAGAACCAGCTCGACCCGAGCGAGAGCGACGCGACGCGCGCCGCGCGCCAGCAGCAAGTACTGGAGGCGATCGCGGGGCGGCTGATGAGCCCTCGGACCCTGGCTCGCCTCCCCTTCGTCGGCGGCGACCTCTTCGCGCCGATCACGACGGACCTGACCACCGGTGAGTTCATGCAGCTCGGCTGGGTCAGGTTCCGCGCCGGGCGAACGCTGCACTGCAGGCTGGGCGGCGACTCGTTCGGCGGGTACATCCTTCCGGACGAGGAGCGGTTCGTCGTGCTCCAGATGGTGCAGGGCCGAGCGGCTCCCCAGCCTCCGCGGCCCGGTGCCCTCTACGGTTCGGGGTGCCTCACCGGGGGAGGCCTGCCGGGGGGTTAGGAAGCGATCTTTCGGGGACTAATCCCTCAGGCCTCCGCGGCCTTCTTCTCTTCCTTCCGCTTCTCCTGCTTCTCTCCCCCATCCCCATCGCCGGAGCCATCCCCAGAGCCGTCCGAGGAACCGCCCTCACCTTCCTTGCCGCTCTCCCGCTTGCGGCCGCCGCGACCGTAGTCCGTGGAGTAGAAGCCCGACCCCTTGAAGTGCACCGCGACCGGGTAGAGGACGATCGTGACCGGTCCTTCGCCACACACCTCGCACCCCTCCGGAAGGGGCGCGGCGATGCTCTGGAAACGCTCGAAAAGATGCCCTTTCGGGCATCGGTATTCGTAGACAGGCACGCTCGCAGAGGCTAGCAGCGGGCAAGGAGGTAGCCTTTCGGCGGCCGCGCCGGAAAGACCGGCGTCGTGCGCCTCCGGTCGGCCGGCAGATGCCCCGCTCCTCTCGGAACACTCACGATCTCGGTGCCCGCACGCTGGCCCTCGGGCTGGCCGCGAGCGCCGCCGCCGTTGGAGCCTTCTTGCTGCTGCAGCGCTCCGCCTGGCCGCCGCACGAAGACGAGACGCTCGCGCTCTTCGTCGGGCGGAGCTCGCTGGGCGAGTTGCTCGAGACGGTGCACGGCGAGCGAGGCGGGGCACCGCTCCATTTTCTCCTCGCCTGGCTGGTCGGCCATGCCGGAGGCGGACTGACCGAGCTCCGCCTGCTCTCGACGCTGTTCGCGGTCGTGAGCGTGCCCCTCGTCGGGCTCCTTGCCGCACGACTCGCCAGCCGGACCGCGGGGCTGGCGACAGCGGTGCTCGTCTCCGGGAGCTGGATCCTGCTCTTCCACGGCATCTACGCGCGGATGTACAGCCTCTTCCTCGCGACGAGCGCGCTCTCGTACCTCGCGCTGCTCTATGCGCTCCGGCAGGGTGGCCGGCGGGCATGGGCTCTCTGGGTGCTGGCCGTCCTCGTCACGGTGTCGACGCATCCGTATGGCGCCATCGTTCTCGCGACGCAGGTCGTGTTCTTCCTGGTGCGCCGCGAGCGCGTGCGCGAGGGTTTGATCGCCACGGCTGCCGTGGCCGTGCTCGGAATCCCCTTCTGGTACACCGACCTCGTCCTGGCCGGGCGCTTCGACGTGGGTGTCGGGGGCGGTGGAGCACAACTCGGGTCGCCGCTCGAGGTGCTCGACTACCTGGGTGAGGTCGCGGGCGACTTCACCACCGGCTGGCTCGTCCTCCTCCCGGTCGTGCTCGCCCTAGCGGCAATCGGCGCCTTCCGGCTCGCACGGGCGCAACCCCGGAGTGCCCTCCTCGTTGCGGTCGTGCTCGCGCTCCCCACGGGTGCGCTCGCGCTTGCGCGTCTCGGCGACACCACGTCGCCTGAGTCCCGTCACCTGATCTTCGCCCTACCCTTCTTCACGCTGCTCGTCGCCCAGGGTGCCCTGGCGCTGCCCGGTCGCCGGACGGGCCGCGCCGCGGCGGTGCTCGCCGTCGTCGCCCTCCTGGTCGGCGAGGTCGCCTGGGCACGGCACAAGACGCCTCCGCTCTTCGAGGGCGAGCCGACCGCCAGGATCCAGGCTCGCTCCACGGCTTCCGCCTGGCTGGCGGAGACAAGCCGAAGTGACGACGTTCTGTTCGGCTACGAGCCGCTGTATCTCGGCGCCTGGGAGCGCTCTCGCCGTCTCTC
>Ga0183260_10003523_pt1 | contig 12611 bp, 13 predicted proteins | sample AntDrymUQ4972206_2_FD_129768 | JGI IMG/M metagenome (GOLD analysis project Ga0183260, IMG submission 129768) | Polar desert sand microbial communities from Dry Valleys, Antarctica - metaG UQ497 (22.06) (version 2) (version 2) | ecosystem: Environmental > Terrestrial > Soil > Desert | place...
AGTTAGATTGGTCTGAGTTAGATTGGTCTGAGTTAGATTGGTCTGAGTTAGATTGGTCTGAGTTAGATTGGTCTGAGTTAGATTGGTCTGAGTTAGATTGGTCCGTGCTAGCAAATGCCGGATTAATGGAACCTAAAGTGGATGCGGCTGAGGCACCAATCATCAGTACAGAAAATGCTACAATAAAGATGCTTAAATTACTAATTTTGTTCATCAGGGGTTATCCAACCCTAGGTAATTAAATATTTTCATTCAAACAACTTTGAATTAGTCGTTAGTATACCTATAATAACTAAGAATTGGAACAATCAATTAAATATTATTAACTAGTTCATATAGCCTATTTTTCTGGTTTTCTGGTGCCCAAAGACTACATTTACGTTGATAAATGGGTATTGTTTCATAAAACCAGGGAACCGATTTTGGTCTTTTTTGAATTAATGCTTATAGTTGGAATCGGGGAACCATTGTGTCAGATACATCCGATAGCGACAATAATGTTGAAGCGATCCTAAACACAACGAATAGAATTTAAACATACAAATAAAGCCGTTTGGATCTAATTTGTTTAATTTTTAATAATGCAGAAATACTTTATAATCACAATAGACTAATGTATAGTCTTGACAATTAATGTATATAAACCCAAAAAGAGTGATTCTACCTCACATACGTTTTCTATTTAATCTAATAGTCAAGAGAAATTAGATGCAGGTTTTCAATTTTTGATTGAGGGTTTGGAAAATGATGAATCTATTTTGTTTGTAACGGATGATCTTTCTAAAGAAGAAGTAATAGAAAGACTGAAAATGATTTGTCAAAATCGATTCAATATCTCTACCTTAGTAAATGATGGAATAATTACCATCTTGTCGAGTACCCAATCGTATTTTTCAGGTGACATGTTAGAGATGGATGGAATATCGTCAGTTAGTGGGATGACAGTAAGTAAAAGTCTTTCTCCGATTCACAAAGATACTAGGATTGAGAGTAAAGATACTGATAAGGGTAGTCATTTTAATTTATCTATGGGTGGCGGAAAAAGACTTCGAGCTTTTTACGATATGACCCCTTTTTTTGAGAAAAAATATTGTGAAGCGTCATCACAAAAAGGTACTTCTCGTCCAACAGATACTTTGTGTGCTTATGAAATAGGATTGATGTCCAAGATAAGTCCAAAAGCATTTAGAACATTAGTAAAAAATCATACATTAATAAATGAAATGAACTATGATGCGTTAATTGCTCCTTGTACTAACATGCATTTAATTCTATTATATGATAAGCAAGATGATTTAGATAAGGCGATTTCGGCATACATTATTGAAGGCTTAAAGCGAGGTCAGATATGTGTTCATGCCTCTGTTAGTTTAGCCAATGAAGGCTATTTAGAAAACTTTTCATCACAAATTACAAATTATCAAGAAAACCTAGAAAAAGGAAACCTGACTGTTGTTGACTTGGTACCTTATTATGTTAATGCGATGGTAGGAAATTTGGAATCTTTTAATTTATTAAAAAAAGAAATGATTTGTAATGCCAATAAAGACAAAAACAGAAAAGATAAGCACATACGTTTAACTGCAGATTGTGCTACCCTACTGCTTAAGAACAAACATTTTGAGGAATGCATCAATCTGGAGAACTGGTGGCACGAAAAACCTTTTGAAGGTTCATATGTTTGTCCCTATCCAAAGTCCTTACTTTAATCAATATCCGTTTAATGCATTTCTTTCAAGACTTTTTCATAATCATGATGTAATTGTAGACAGCAATGGGAAATTAATTCATGAATATATGGTATAGATTCTCTTACTGTATACCGGCATAAATACAAAATTAAAGTTTATCAGACTACAATGAGGTATGATTTCAGATTGAATAATTCAAATCAAAGCATCAGAGAAAGATGGGCCTTAGGTGATTATAGAAGTATTGGCAGAGTAATTTCTCCTGTATCTGCTAAACTAGTAAGACTTGTTAATGTTAAACCTATAGATTCTGTTTTAGATGTAGCATGTGGATTTGGTAACACTGCAATAACTGCACGCAGAGTAGGGGCAAAGGTGACAGGCATAGACATTACGCCCGAACTCTTAGCACAAGCAAAAGAGGAGGAGTCTATTGCACAAGTCAGCGGGATAGACTGGAGAGAAGGTAACGCTGAAAGCCTTCCCTTTGAGGATAATCATTTGATATTGTCTTCTCAACATTTGGTCACATGTTTGCATTAAACCAAAAGGCTACGGCAAACGAGATACAAAGGGTTCTCAGGAAAGATGGGCGTATTGGGATTGCAACATGGCCTCCGGAACTTGCTGTGGGAAGAATGTATGCAATGATCTCAAAGTATGCACCCACTGTTCAAAACAACCAATCACTGCCACTGCCTCTGCCCCCTATGCAGTGGGGAATCCCAAGCAAAGTTCAAGAACTATTAGAAGACGTTAAGGAGATATTTTTTGAAAGAGATACCATTGAATATCCTATCCTTAGTCCAAACCATTATTGGCAGGAGATGATCACAAAATCAGGTTCAATGATTCAATTAATTCGGGCACTTGAGAAGGAGAACAAAGTGGAAAAGATAGAATCGATTAGACAAGATTATCTTAAAACCTTAGAACCATACATACATGGTAATATAGTGCGATTAGGTTATCTGCTAACAATAGCAACAAAGAGATAATTACAACCAAATAATTATAATATCTTTTCCTTGTGAAAGTTGATCAGAATAATTACTGGAGGTACAGTTTTGCTCATTATGTTTTATTATATTGCCAATTACTAACTCTGTTTTAGCGTTGCATCAAAGCGCATTCCTGTTTCAAGCTTAATTTTCTTATTTTCACCTAACAATTTGCTCTTCTTCCTCTTTTTATCTAGAATCATGTAGATATTGTAGGCAAGAGATGAAAACCCAGCTAATTCTAATAATTCCGATGCAGTGATGGTATACTTATCCAGAACAATTACTTTATCATTTACATACACTTTGTTTTCTCTCTCAACTTTCGTTAATTCCATTATATGATATTGTATTGTGATCATAATTTATAAAACTAGCATAAGGCGGTCTCAGATTAGTGATAGTGAAACCTAAATTGGCTTCCTACTGTTTTACTTTTCCTGGTAGAATAGTTTGATAGGATGTGAGTAATCGATATATTCTCTTTGTAATTCTTTAATAATTATAACATCATAAACCAATTTTGATGATGATTTTTCTAAGCGGTATTAAAGAGCCTTTCGCACTCTTTTGATTGTCATAACCCTCTCTTACATTCAAAGTACGGGAATAGACGAGAGCAGTACTTCTTTCCTAGTGTCTATATTTGCAACTCACCGATCCAACTTCAATATCGTTTTACCCCATTGTAACCAAGAGTTGGGTTGCATGGATTTATTAGCCAGGTTATGCAATCATCCTAGTATTTTCATAAAATTATATATCAGAATATTTTACTGGTTGAGCATTTCATAGAAATATGACAGGAATATGTATCCAAACTATGATATAATAAATTTCACCTATACATTATGATTATAATGAGTAACATAACAAAAACTAGTAAGATTGGAATATTTGCAATGATGTTTATTGCAGCAGCCTTAATTGGTTCAGTGGTAGCCTTTGGTGATAACATGGCATTTGCAACAGGTAAACATAACGAAGCAGAGCAAGGAATTGAACAAGAACAAGATAGTGAACAGAATGCACAATGTGTATCTGGTGAAGTCACATTCGCATCATGTAACAATGTAGGAATACAATTGCAAGAACAATTGGGCGACTTGGCACTAGGCCAACAATAAATCTTTTTTTGTTTTTACTATTTATTAAAAAACATTGAATTTTATTATCTACGTATTTGTAATGAATTAGCAGATCAACAACAATAGTTGACTATTTCTAAAAAATGGAACCCAAAATGTTTGGATCAAATATGACAATTTATAGTTGACAACTAGTAGTTCAATAGGGACAAAATCATGAATCTGGTATACATACTGCTAAATCCAAATATAGTTTTATACGATTAGCCCTTATTTATTAAGGAGATGGATTGTTTCTGTGGTGGATCAAGCTAATGTTTCCGATGATAACAGAATAAAAATAATTACTGGATCTGAAAATATAACCAATTTTATGCTCGAGAGTTACAAACGAGCAAATAGAAAAATGGATACTTGCTTGGATTTTGTAGGTCCATCGATAGTTGCTACGGATCATAGAATAATGAACGGTGTTTTTGAAATGTTGCAAAGGGGCATCAAGATACGGTTCATCACAGACGTTACTAAAGAGAATATTAATTATTGTAAGGATTTAATGGAAGTATGCGAGATTCGTCATATAGAAGGTATTAAAGGGAATTTCGGTATATTAGATGAAAATGAGTATGTTATTCACCTTATCCATTTAGAGTCTCAAGCCCCAGTCAAATAATTTATAGTAATGACAAAGTCTCTGCCGATGCACAACAATTTCTATTTAACACCTTATGGAAAAATGCAATTCCAATAGAAGAACGACTAAGGGAAATAGAATACGGGATTAAGGTAGGATTTGTTGATACAATTCGAGATCCCATAGAAATAAGAAAGATTTGCTTCGACATTATAACCTCCACAACCAAAGAATTGTCAATTATCTTTCCCACAGCAAATGGATTCTATGGGTTAGGAAAAGAGGGAATAATATCTTTATTAGAAAAGATGGGAACTCATGGCGTTCAGATCAGGATATTGACTCCAATGGATAACAAGATTACCAAAGTTGCTTTATATATCAACAAGAAGTATAATCAAATTGAAATAAAACCCTTCACTAATCAGCAAACTATTTCATCTATCATAATAACATCTGATGGTAAATTCTCTCTTGTAATAGAATTAAAGGATGAAGAAATACCTTCTTTTATAGATTCGATTAGGTTGGCTGTTTATTCCAATGTTACATCAAACGTTTGGACCTATACTACTTTATTTGAAAATCTATGGGTTCAATCTGATATTACTGTATAAATCTATATTCATTATGTAATCCACATCGATATCCTTATAATTTTAAGCTCTCCTTTTTATAAAAAAATTCAAAATCCATCTCATCCATCATTATCTTCATTTGTTTCTATCAAAGGCAACTCAGGATCTACAATATATTTCACTAACTTTTCTTTATCAATTTTAATAGCTGAAGTGTCACTTTTTTTTTCATGATCAGAAATGATTATTTTTCTAACTTTCATCCATTCAATATTTTTGTCAAATGTATCTAATATTTCCTTTCTATGATAACTTGCTTCTTCGGTTTTATCATAGGGTTCAAGTCTAGCATCTATTTTATCATACAACTCCTGTATGGAGTTAAAAGTATGATTTTTCTCAGGTGCGTTTCCTAAGATCAGGTAAATATGAGTCATTATACTTTTTGTTATTTCTAAATGTTTATTCACAGACCTGAGTTATTTTAGTGATCTACACATAATTATTTATCTTATTAGGCGGTTATTTCTCCATCCAACTGTAGAGTATCTGTCTAGAATAGAAAAAATATCTTATATGTTGGTTCAATTGTTATATATTGATCAATTTTATCATGTTTGTTGGAATTTGGAGCTGCCAAGAATGTTTTTCTGTCTAGAATAAAATGAAATCCAAATTTATAAAGTATTTGTAATAATGGCCGTCTGTATGGACGCTGTCGTAAATCAACTTATAGTTTTTTGTTACAAAGCCATTAAGTTGGTGTAAACTTTATTGGCATTCATATGGAAAAACTATTCTTTACACTAGGATTCAGCATATTAGTTTGCTAGTGTTATTCAAATGAGGCGTTAAAATGCTTTTTCATTTCTCTTTATCGATTTTGAAATTGATGCTACCTTGTATATATGGTCGGGATGATTATGATGCAATGAAGATCATGTCAAAAATTTGGGAGGATGGGTGTATTTACTGACTGATCATAAAAAAGATCCTCGCCTTTAGCTATATGTTGATAGAAAGAATTAGGCAATTTAACCTAAAGCGATGTATTTAAGCTATGTTACTTATTTCTTTATAGCCTCAGGTGAATGAAATGGTTATGAACTTCATACAATGTAAATTCCAACAGGAACACAACTCTAAACAGCCTGGGGGTAAACTGTACAAAAAGTATGCTCAAATTGGTGGTACTAAGGAAAAAGCATGTAGTTCTGCCGCAACTATTACAGATTCAAACTTACCTTATAATTATAAGAGAGCATCAAACAAATTTGAAAATAGTAAGACCGATAAATTCTTATCAAAAGAATTAGAACAAGCCCGAATCTTAATTGCAGAGCCCGAACCCGATATACTATCCTTGTTTAAGGCATTTTTAGAAACTTTGGGAGTAAAGTCGGCTACAGTTGCTGATGGGGAGGAGGCCCTTAATGTTTTCCTTGAGAAGGAAAACAAGGGAAGACCGTATGATGTGGTCGTTTTGGATACTCATCTGCAAGGTTTAGGCGGTCTTGATCTAGCAAAAATGATACGCGGTATAAGCCCTACTCAACGAATAATTATGGTTACAACAACTCCTATGGAATATTTGCCAAAAAATATCTTAAAATCTGCAATGATTGATGAAGAGGATATTTTAACCATGCCATTTAGACTTTCCGCTTTCATTTCCAGATTGAAAAAGTAAGATAAACCCGGACTCTGCACATATTTTGTGTCCTATTTAGTATAGGTATTGTCTCTGCGAGGAAACTCAAAGAGAATCAAAATACCGCATATCATTTATCAGATAGAATAATCATATGGAATTTTATATCATCTACACATTTTGGAAATATATCCATATAATTGATTTCACAGACATTCTAAAGGAACATAACTTAGTTTAGTTTATCTTAGCTATTATTTGAAAAAGACTTTTTACTTAATACCCTAGTAAAATTACAGAAATATTCTAATGTAGATTTTCAATAAATAACAGTGTGCATGCATATACATGCATAATCATAAATATTCATTTTTTAGATATTTTATCCCTTTTATAGAAGAAAATAACCCGTATTGGTTGCCATCAATCTTAAATATTGGCATATGACTTTATTTATATAATGAATAGTCCAAAAATTTTGGGGCTTGGCCTTTTGGCAGTCGTGATATTGTTCTCAATAGCTGCAGTAACCCCGGGAGCAATCAATATATCTTCTACAATTCAGCAAGCAAATGCAGTAGAAGGTGGTGGTGCTGAGAGGGAATGTTTATCTTCTTCGTCGGCTCTCTTTTTTGATAGCCAACCCGCAGTAATTACTGCCTCCGCATAATTATTAGATCAGAAAAAGTTTATAGATCTAATTCTTTTTTTTCTTTTTCTATGCTGACAAATCATTATTTATATCCCTAATTGTGCCTGCGTCTATTTTGTTCTATCTAATTGAGGGGTCATCTTGAGATAGGTCCCAAGCATTATCATGGTATAGAATTATGTTTGTCTAGCTTTTGTATGTAAAAAGAATTGGTTTCTTTCGGCTATATACCCACGTTATTTTGTCTTACGCCTCGTTGCCCTGATATTCCTTCTGATATAATCTGGAAGCTAGTTATAAGCAATGCTACTCCTATTAATATTCCAGCAAATACGAGGCCGATTCCAGGGAAAACGATCACAGCTATTGCAAATATGATGGAAAGTATTCCTACACCGATACTAAAGAATTTTGACCAACTTTTACTATGCTTATCTCTAATTCCATGGATAATTCTAGATATACCGTCAACAAGTAACGCAATACCCAGCAGTAATACTACAAATACACTTGCCTCGACAGGATATGCCAGTGCTATCAATGAAATAATTATTACTATAATACCTAAACCTATGTTAGCAAACCGGGATCTCCCTGATCTGATTAAGCCACTTATCACCTTTTCAATTCCAGCAAACAACAACAAGAAAGCCAGGAATATGATGACCGATATCGCACCAAAAATAGGATTGATCAATACAATTATTGATAGGACTAATATTATGATGCCTAGCCCAATTTGGACCGCGCGTAACCAAGTGGGTGATTTCTCAGTACTCAAACTAGATAATCCCCCATTACAATGTTATCTAAACGGAAATATCTTTGTCTTATTGCGAATCATCTGAATTGATTTACAAAAATCATTCTACGTTTCTTATGATAGTATAAGAAGATAATAAATATATCTAAATATTCCATAAAAGCTCAATTATATGTGAATATTCCACATATCTGCTGTAACTACTACTACGAGTACTACTATTTGATAGAAAATAAACTGGTTAGATCTGGTCCATTAACATGAACTTGTATCATGGATAAATACGGGAACAATTTCAAAGTTTCTAAAAAATACATTCAAGGTAGATTATACCTGAAATAGTATATGCTTTTTATAAAATAATGACTAATCAATATGTATGAGCATTAGTAGACCTGAAGATTTTGTAACTTGTAAAGCATGCAACCATCCGAAATCCGTACATATTGCTATGGGCATGGGGAACGCTCCTCCCTTCTGCAAGGTTGAGGGATGTATTTGTCCTAGTTTTACATTATAATCGATTCAAATCGGCCTGGAATTGCTAATACGATGGTTGTTATTTTTGATCTCGAGGTAGCGGAGATGATAGAAGTTATTCCAAATAATTGAAAAAAACATATATGCATTATTTAAGAACGAATTTGCCGAACGCCTGTTTATCTTGAGATTATTCCTTGATTTTATTAACAATAAAAAATAGCTGCTGCCGTCAGACGGATGAAGTGGCAATTCAAATGCATATTTTAGATTAATCTGTATCCACTACAAGTATATGATTTATTTTTAGAATCAAACATTCCATCTAAAAAACAGATCATGCCGTTAAACTCTTTTAACTCCAGATTGTTAGTAAAATATGTCCGTAGTACATAGTATTTGCCATTCTTACTCGTATCCTTTCCAATAAACGAAATTTCTTGTCCATTTTCTATCGTCAAAATACCTTGCCAATTGGAAATTGAGATACCATTTTCAAAAATAACTGAATTTCCATGACCCTCTATTGTACCATTTGGGAAAGAGTCTATTCCTTTAATCTTACCTGTCCAGTTACTTTCTCTCTCAATTATTAATTTATCTTTATCTTCTGAAATTATTCTACTATTAGTTGGAACATCTATTTCATCAAATATCTTTTTTCCAATATTGATCCTTATTCCAATACTTTGTTTACACCTTTTAAAAGATATGTTGTTACCCTAATTAAGACCTTTAATCCACTTAATGATTGTTGGTCAGTTATGTATTTAAAACATTATTTTTAAAATTGCTTTAACGATTTGATAAAAAAAAGAAGATTAGGTACTTTATTAAACAAGTCGCTCTTGTCTTTTATCCTATCTCACTAATTTCGAGGAATTGGTACTGGTGCAGTACAAAAAATCATTAATCCATAAATCATAACGTAATTAAAAATTTTTGAAAATTTTTAATTATTATTCTTTTAATTTCAATTGTATTTTCTTTTTCGAATTAAATATGTGATGGGAGATCCAGATTCTTATCTTTTAATTTGCATATATAGATAAATATCGAGAACTAATAACTACATTGAAATCTATTTGGTTGGCTGGAGCTATATTGTTATTTGTGAAAAATGTGGTTATATTTCAACGGAAAAATTACCTGAGGAAAAAGCAAAAAAGCTTTTGCATGAACATGAAGAGGGTTCAGAAACCTGTACTACTGGTCATATAAAACTAATGAAAGTTCGAACCTAAATTGCGTTGACTACGCCTGCACTCTTGTAGAGCATTTTAACGCATTCAGAATAAGTTCTATATTTGAATTTAATTTCATTAATCGGAATATCCTCATCAAGCTGTTCTTTGGATGTATCAACTTTATACTTTTTAGATATGTCATCTAAAATTGTGTTTATTGTCGAGTTGGTGTAGGATTCGACTATCAGGCGGTCCATACTAAACTATTAATTTCCTAGTATTTATTCTTCTGTATTACTCTCATATTTGTTCACCTGTGATACTATTTTTTGCTTTTACTATTGCTTTTGAATTTACTTTATGTTCATATTTGATTATCGTCAAAACTTGATTTTGTAGTAAAGTTATTTATTTTCAATACTACTCTAGTACTCTAGTACGCCCACAAGATATTACAATAGATTGTGCTTTTAAAAGCCCATAGAAAGTATTAAAATTCTGATTCTGGCCATTTCTGTTGTATATACCAAGTTAATGATGATATCCAAATACCTGCTATCAAACAAAAGTGTGTAGTTTTTGTTGGTACGGTTGATTCACATGGAATCAAACATTTCTCCATGATTTGTTTTTTCTTGGGTCATTGATATGGACAAGTTTCTATTTGCCGATGCATTTTATAATAAAACTTTACAAAAAACTATTACATGGTCCAAAGTTACCATTGCAATTTTCAAACATATTGTTTAGATGCTACGTACTCTAGATTAAAATAACAATTAGCGGTGTTTACTTGTATCCTTTATTTTCTATCTAATGCTAATTAATTTGTAATCAACATAATACGTTATATTCCATAAAACCTGGGTATAATTGCATGGTAGATTATTATTCTGTGTTTTTAAGTCTATTGGGCGGATTATTTTCTACACTAATGATGTCTATTTTCGAATTTCCCTTTTGGAGAAAGTGGGGTCTAAAAGGAGTCCTTGAATGGCATGAAAATCAGGTGTTATACAGCAAATTTTTTAAAACTGATAGATCGCAGATTAATTTTCCTGGACTTTTTTTTCTTCATTTTGTAAATGGCGGATTGGGAGGAATTGGTTTTTATTTTTTATTGACTTTGGTTCCATTTTTAAGCACTATGGTGTTTTTCGTAGGCATGCTATATGGTTTGGTTCTATGGGTACTAACGCTGCTACCAATTCACAAGCCCATAACCGGGATTGATCCATTTAAACATCCCTTTGGACCTAGTCCTGCCATCACAAGTTTAATTGGCCATTTACTGTATGGTGCTATTCTATCCGTTCTTATGATGTTGATTTTCTAAATTTTTTTTTATCCTTTCCATTTGCTTCTTATTTTTTAGTTACTTATTTTGCTTATTCTAGAGTATTTCTAATCCTTTTAAATTAATCTCTGCCCAAAGATTCCTGTCTAAGAATGCACATCTTTAGAACTTGATGATTTACTCAACCTATCTTTTTCTTTTTAGACGTACTTTTTGATATCAATATTATCTGCACCAGGTATTTTAGCAATCTCAAATCTCTCTTTATCCTTGAGAAGAGAAATCGTAGCGTCTATCCCTAATTTTGTGGTTAATAGATTGGTTTGATCACTAGAGGGATCTAGACTTGACCCCTTTGCGTTTGTTATTATTAGAAAATCTTTATCGGCCTGGGTTCTAGTAGAAACGGCATATTCTACTTCTACAGGATTCAAGGGATTAATATCTTCGTCAACTATGATTGCAGTCTTAAGAGATGGATGTGCTGCAAATGCAGTTATAATTGCATTTTTTGGTTCACCCTCTAGTCTCTTCTTAATTTGTACGACTGCGGTTAACCAGTTACTTCCTCCGTCGGACAAGTGTACCATTCTGGTAGAGGGAACGGTATTTTTAACGTAACTAAAAATTTTGGCTTCGATGGGTAATCCCATTAATAACCTGTGTTCCGTGTATCCAGGCACTATGTCATAGTATATAGGATTATCCCTGTACCAAATTTTATTAATCTCAAAAACTGGTTGCTTTCGTTTAAAGTCATAGGTCCTCAGCATCTCGACCATCCATTCTTCGGATACTTCGTCATGAAGTATTTTGCCTTCTATTAGTATTTCGCTGTGTTTTGGTATCATTAAATCAGAATAATTATTCTTTGCAAGCTTTAAATTACCATTTAAGAGATAATTTGCAATTGCAATTTCATCAATTCCATATGATGCTTGATATGCTGCTGCAATATTCAGGGCTGGATGCACTCCAACTACAACATTAATTTTCAAGTCTTCTTTATGTTCTTTAGCGTAAACGAAGCATTTATGAAGATGCCTACCCTCTACCATTCTTATTACCATTTGACTATTATTAAGTAGTAACATCCTGTGAACTGAAGAATTTTGATTTCCATTCTCTTGGTCCTTTACATAAACGGTAGATGAAGTTATAAATGGACCTGCATCCTTTTCAAAATGACTTACGATTGGTAGATCATAAAGATTTCTAGTACTATTATTATAAAATGGTGCTTCATTAGAATATTCTTTTGGGTAATATTCTGATCCAATGTTTCCTAAGTTAGATAAATCGATTCTGCTATTTGGGATTGATGACTCGATATCATAAAAAAAGCGTTCCCTAGTTCCCAAGATGTTTGAAACAACTTTGAATTTAGATTCGTCAACGTTCGTAAACATTACAGCCTCTTTCTTATCAAATTTACTTATTATTGCTGCAAGTTCAAACTTCTTTTTTACTTTTTTGTGTATGGTTATTAATTCGCCTCTTTTCTCGAGGTTTGATAAAAAGCTTCTTAAATCATAATCATGCATAAATTCTGAACCCTCTTTTCTGGTGCTATTTTCAACATTCTTTTG
>Ga0183260_10003524_pt1 | contig 12611 bp, 14 predicted proteins | sample AntDrymUQ4972206_2_FD_129768 | JGI IMG/M metagenome (GOLD analysis project Ga0183260, IMG submission 129768) | Polar desert sand microbial communities from Dry Valleys, Antarctica - metaG UQ497 (22.06) (version 2) (version 2) | ecosystem: Environmental > Terrestrial > Soil > Desert | place...
ATGACCGACGAAACCCGGCCGGCTCCCGTCGGCCTCGTCGTGGACCGAGCCGTTGCCACCATCACCTTGCAACGCCCGGAGGCGATGAACAGCCTGGACGTCACCACCAAGGACGCCTTGCTTGTCGCCGTCGAGCGCGTCGCAGGCGACGACGCCGTACGCGCGGTGCTCCTGACCGGCACCGGCCGGGCGTTCTCGGTCGGGCAAGATCTCCGCGAGCACGCCGCAGCACTGCGCGGCCTGCCGTTGGAGCAGGTGTGGGCAACGGTTCAGCAGCACTACGCACCGATCGTGACGGCGCTCGTCACCATGGCCAAGCCAGTCGTCGCGGCCGTCAACGGGGTCGCCGCGGGCGCCGGTGCGTCCCTCACCTTCGCCTGTGACCTGCGCGTGGTCGCCGACACCGCCAGCTTCAACACCGCCTTTGCCGGCATCGGGCTCAGCTGCGACACCGGCGCATCGTGGACGTTGCCACGCCTCGTCGGCCATGCCCGTGCGATCGACCTGCTCTACCGCCCCCGCACCGTGGACGCCGCCGAGGCCGAGCGGATCGGGCTCGCGAGCCTCGTGGTGCCGGCCGACCAGCTGCTCGCCCAGGCCAGCGCCTTGGCGCAGACGCTGGCCGCCGGGCCGACCCTGGCCTACGCCGGCATCCGCGCGTCGCTGGCGTACGCGGCCAGTCACCCGCTCGACGAGTCGCTGGCCTTCGAGGCCACCCAGATGGCTCGCACCGGAGGCTCGCAGGACCACCGCGACGCGGTCGACGCCTTCGTGGCCAAGCAGCGGCCGGAGTTCCGAGGCCGCTAGCGGCTGCCGCCCACGGCGCGGAGGATGCCGGTGGGGGCGGTGTTCCGGAGATAGGTCCCGCTGGGGTTTCCCGACAGCTCGACGGTGATCGATGCTCCGTCGAGGCGCCTGTTGAACCACATCGTCATGGTGCCGTGGCACACCCCGCCACAGTCGACGGTGTCGATGGGCAGCCTCATGGCCCGGGCCACCCGGCGGGAGAAGCGCGGGTTCTTGGAGTGCTTGGCGTCCACGGCGAAGAGCGGTTGGTGCAGCGAGATCATCCGGTCGGGGTCGATGCGCCGCAGGAATCGCAGCACCGCCCGCGTCTCGGGCTCAGACGCAGGCTTGGGGCCGGACTCGTAGTTGCCGTCGAGGTCTCGCCAGCCCACCGGGAAGTTGCGGTTCAGGTCGACGCCGTGGGCGTTCTTGCGGGAGTCGCGGCGGAAGCCGTCGGGGTTCATGACCGGGATCAGCCACATGTTCACTCCCGTGATCGGCTGGTGGTCGCGCAGGTGGATAAGTGGCCGCGGCGTCTGCTGCTCGTTGCCGTGCATGGCGCTGATGACGACCACGGTCCTGTCCGCGTCGGGGTCACCCACGTGGTAGGCGCGGATCGGCCGGTCCTTCACGCTGCGCCCGATGATGCGCCGGCCTATCACCGCTCGTTCCGCGCCGTCGAAGATGCCCGTGGGACGTGCTGACGACACTGCTGGTGTCGCGGCGTCGCCGGTACCCGCGGCGGGAGCCTGGAGGCCGGCGCCGAGCAGCGCGAGCACGGCGGCACCGGTGCCGCACACGGTCCGGATCCTCATGGCGCGTCCCCTCGGTAGTCACCGTTCGTAATCGGACAAATACTGACGCGGAGACAGGGTGCGAGGGAAGCCGCGTGGGGGTCGGGTCAGCCGAACGGGTCGTCAACGCTGACCCAGCAGCCCGCCAGATGGTCGTCGACCATCCCGGTGGCCTGCATGAGCGCGTGGGCCGTCGTGGGGCCGACGAACCGGAAACCCTGCCGTTTGAGCTCCCTGGCCATCGCGTCGGACTCCGGCGTACGGGCCGCCACATCTGCCAGCGTTGCCGGCCGGAGCCGCCCCGTGACGACGGGGGCGAACCGCCACAACAGGTCACCAAGCGGCTCGGACAGCGCCATCACGGCGCGGGCGTTAGCAACGGTGGCCTCGATCTTGGCCCGGTTGCGCACGATGGCCGGGTCGGCGAGCAACCGATCGACATCCCCCGGCCCGTACGCCGCGACGACAGCGGGGTCGAAGTCGGCGAAGGCGCTGCGAAAGGCCGCCCGCTTGCGCAGGATCGTCAGCCACGACAGCCCGGACTGGAACGCCTCCAGGCTCAGCCGCTCGAACAGCCCCCGCTCATCGGTGACCGAGCGGCCCCACTCGGTGTCGTGGTAGCGGCGGTAGTCCGGCGGTGCCACCCCCCACGGGCAACGGCCCCGGCCGTCATCGCCATAAACCGGTCCGCCGGGGGGCGGGTCGGCCACGACGTCAGACCTCATCGCGTTCGGGGTCTGCCTCGACCGCGCGGGCGAAGCGCCGCAGCGCCCAGCCGAAGGCCAACCGGGTCAACGGCTCGCCGGCCAGCCACAGCACGCGGGCGAACGGGCCACCCGGCACCACGACCCGCTCCCACCACTCGAACCGCGCCCGCTCCCCGGCCGACGTCTGCCGGGGCTGCACCGCGAAGACGCCGACGCCCTCCACCCGCCTGCCGGTGTGCAGTACCTCGTACGTGCGCGGCGCGTCGACCGCTGTCACCGTCATGGGGTCGTCGAAGCCCAGCGGGCCGACGCCCGTACGGGCGACCACCCGGGTACCGACCGCCAGCGGCGGACCGCTCACGAGCCGCACATCGGTGAGCGGCATCCACCGGCGTTGCCGGGTCCAGTCGACCGCCCAGCGCCAGACCGCCTCGGGCGGCGCGTCGACGTCGATGCCCACGCGGACCTCAGCCTGCATGGTCACTCCGAGGGTCCCGGCGGGCGATGGCAGTGACGTCGTCGGCTGGCTGCGGGTCGGTGGCGGCAGGCTCGTCGCGCTGGGCGCCAGCACGGTCGGCCGCCTCGAGCTCGGCAGCGAGCCGGGCGATCAGCGCGTCGACCTCGGCCATCCGGTACCCCCGCAGCGCAGTCGTGAAGCGCACCGCCCGCAGGTCGTCGGCTCCGAGCCGCCGGTGGCCAGGAACCAGCACATCGTGGCGGTCGTCGTAGGCCTCGGCCATCTCGCCACCGCGGCCCACGGCCACGACGACGCAGCCGCCGATCACCACGACCACCAACGTCCACAACACCCAGGTCACGGGGTCGATCGTGCCACGGTGGGATGCTGGCCGGGTGCCTGCGGCCCCCTCCGACCCCGTGTCACAGCCGGTCCTGCGACTCGGCAGCCGGGCCTTCGACCGTGGCCGTCCGCTGGTGATGGCCATCGTCAACAGCACGCCGGACTCGTTCTTCGACGGTGGGGCGACGTACGCCTTCGACGCGGCGATGCAGCGGATCGACCGTGTCGTCGACGAAGGCGCCGACATCGTGGACGTCGGCGGTGTGCGAGCCGGTCACGGCGCCGACGTCGACGTCGCCGAGGAGCTGCGGCGCACCCGCCCGCTCGTCGCGGCGGTTCGTTCGCGGCACCCGCGCCTGGTGATCAGCGTCGACACCTGGCGCGCGGAGGTGGCCGAGGCGTTGTGCCGTGAGGGCGTCGACCTGATCAACGACCCGTGGGCCGGTGCCGACCCCCACCTTGCTGAGGTCGCCGCCGCGTACGGTGCCGGTCTGGTGTGCAGCCATACCGGCGGCCTGCTGCCGCGGGCCGAGCCGCGTCGGATGACCTACGACGACGTCATGGTCGACGTGGTGGCCGGCACGACGGCCCTGGCCGAGCGGGCGGTGCGGATCGGGGTGCGGCGGGAGGCGATCCTGCTCGACCCCACGCACGACTTCGGCAAGAACACCGTGCAGTCGCTCGAGCTGACCCGGCGGCTGGACGAGCTGGTCGGCACCGGGTGGCCGGTGCTGGTGGCGCTGTCCAACAAGGACTTCGTGGGCGAGACCCTGGACCTGCCCGTGGGCGAGCGCCTGGTCGGCACGCTTGCGGCCACCGCGGTGGCGGCCTGGCACGGAGCGTCGATGTTCCGCGCCCACCAGGTCGCCGAGACGCGCTCGGTCGTGGACATGGTGGCGTCGATCCGCGGCGACCGCCCGCCGGCTGCCCCCCGGCGCCCCTGACCGCTCCTCCCTGCCCGCTGGCCGCACGATCCGCGGATTCTGGCCGCACGATCCGCGGATTCTGGCCGCACCATCCGCGGATTCTGATACGGGCGGCGAGTCGTCTACTCAGGCTGGCGGGGTATCAGGGGTGTCTCGACGGCACGATCCGACGCCGCGCGTTCGATGATGTCCACCGCTTCCTCGACGTCGTCGGTCACGTGCAACATCGCGAAGTCCTCCTCGGACACCTTGCCCTCACCCAGCACCGGCCCGTGAAGCCAGTCGAGCAACCCCTGCCAGTACTCCGATCCGAACAAGATGACCGGGAAGCGCGTGATCTTGTGCGTCTGGGCCAGCGTGATCGCCTCGAACAGCTCGTCGAAGGTGCCGAAGCCGCCCGGGAACACGACATAGCCCTGCGAATACTTGACGAACATCGTCTTGCGCGCGAAGAAGTAGCGGAAGTTGATGCCCACGTCCACCCACTCGTTCAGGCCCTGCTCGAACGGAAGCTCGATGCCCAGGCCCACCGACACCCCGCCGGCCCTGGAGGCGCCCCTGTTCGCCGCCGCCATGATTCCCGGCCCGCCTCCGGTGATGACGGCGTGGCCGGTCTCGGTCAGCCGCCGCCCGAGCAGCTCGGCAGCTGCGTACGCGGGATCCTCGGCCGGTGTTCGGGCGCTGCCGAACACGCAGATCGCCTTTCCCAGCTCGGCCAGCATGCCGAAGCCCTCCACGAACTCGGACTGGATGCGCAGCACGCGCCACGGGTCGGTGTGGACCCACGATGCGTCGCTGGGCTGATCGAGGAGTCGCTGATCGGTCGTGGTGCCCAGCACCTGGTTGCGCCTGCGCAGCACGGGGCCCCCGTACGCGTCCCGCGGCTGGATGCTAGGTCGCTGGTTCGTCTGGTCGCTCACGGCGTCGAGGCTAGCCACGATGGTGGGCTACCGACGGCTGCTTGCGCTGGCGCGACCAGAATCCGCGGATCGCCCCGCCAGAATCCGCGGATCGCGCGACCAGAATCCGCGGATCGCGGCCAGGGGAGGCTCAGGCGGTGAGCCAGGAGCGCAGCTTCTGCTCGCAGTCACGCAGCTGCGCCAGCGGCACCTTCTCGGCCTGGGTGTGGGCCATCGACGGGTCGCCCGGCCCGAAGTTCACCGCGGGCACGCCGAGCTGGGTGAACTGCGAGACGTCGGTCCAGCCGAACTTCGGCCGCGGGTCCCCGCCCACGGCAGCCACGAACGCAGCAGCAGCCGGGCGGTCGAGCCCCGGCAGCGCACCGGGTGCGGAGTCGCACACCTCGAGCTCGAAGCCCGAGAACACCTCCGTGAGGTGTGCCAACGCCTCCTCGACCCCGCGGTCGGGTGCAAACCGGTAGTTGACCGAGACCCGGCACTCGTCGGGCAGGACGTTGCCCGCCACCCCCCCGGCGATCGACACCGCGTTGAGCCCCTCGCGGTACGTCAGGCCGTCGATCACAGGCTGACGCGGCTCGTAGGCCACCAGCCGGTCCAGCACGACGGCTGCGCGGTGGATCGCGTTGACCCCCGTCCACGCCCGCGCGCTGTGGGCCCGCTCACCACGCGCGGTCACCTGCACCCGCATCGTGCCCTGGCAGCCGGCCTCGACGACGGCGTTGCTCGGCTCCATCAGGATCGCGAAGTCCGCGGCCAGCAGCTCGTGGCGGGTACGGGCCAGCCGGCCGAGCCCGTTGTGCTCGGCCTCGATCTCCTCGCACTCGTAGAACAGGTACGTCACGTCGCGGTTGGGCGCGGGCATCGATGCCGCGAGCAGCAGCCCTACCGCAATGCCCCCCTTCATGTCGCACGACCCGAGCCCGTGGAGATACTCCTCGTCCACGCGCGAAGGCAGGTTGGCGTTGACGGGCACGGTGTCGATGTGGCCGGCCACCACGGCCCGCTCGTCACGGCCAAGGTGGGTGCGGGCGAGCACCGTGTTGCCGTCGCGTACGACGTCGAGGTGCGACAGGGGCGACAGCGCGTGCTCGACGGCGTCGGCGATCGACGCCTCGTCGCGCGACACCGACTCGATGTCGACGAGCTGGGCGGTGAGGTCGACGACGTCGGCGCTCAGGTCCAGGTGCGGAGAGGCCATGCGGTGCATTCTTGCCCACCCGACCGGCACCGGTCCGTGCCGGCTCGGCGAGCCCGCGCTCGGCGTCAGCCGGTGAAGACGCAGAACTCGTTGCCCTCGGGGTCGGCGAGCACCGTCCACTCGATCTCGTCGTCGCGCTCGCGGACGAGCCGCGCGCCGGCGTCCAGCAACGGCTGCAGCTCGTCGGCCACCACGTCCCAGTGGATGCGGTTCTTCACCGTCTTCGGCTCCGGCACCGGGATGAAGTCGAAGGAGTCGAAGGGCACGCCGGGGATCTGATCGACATAGCTGAAGCCGCGCTCGGAGTCGACCACCCGCCCGCCGAGCACCTCACCCCACCAGCGCGCGATCGGGGCCGGGTCTACCGCGTCGACGACGAGCTCGTACAGCCGGTAGTCCGGCACCTCCTCGCGGACGAACACGCACAGCTCGCCGCCCTCGGGGTCGACCAGCACCGTCCACGGGAACTCGCCGTCCGCGGAGCGCCGCACCGCGCCCAGTTCCTCGAGCGCCTCGACTGACGCCGCGATCACGTCGACGTGCACCCGTTGCTTGACCGTCCGCTCCTCCGGCACCGCATTGATCCAGACCCGGTGCTGTGGAGTGGGACCCACCAGCACGCTGTCTCCGTCGGCGAGCGTGTCGGCACGCAGCCCCAGCGCTCCCGCCCAGAACGGCTCCATCCGTTCCGCGTCGGAGACGTCGATGCACAGGTCCTTGTACGTCGCGAGCACCATGGTCGGCAGGCTAGCGGCCGGGGCCGGTACGGTCGCCGTCATGAGCGGCTCAGACGATTCGGGAGACACCGCGGACATGAGGCACGCCGGCACCGCCTGGGGTGTCGGGCTGGCCACGCTCGACGCAGACGGCACCGTGCTCGACACCTGGTACCCCGGGCCGGCACTGGGCGCGTCCACTCCCGCTGTGGTGGAGTCCGACACCCGGCGGCTCAAGACGCTGGCCACCGCCGACGACATCCGCCGCGTACGTAGAGAGGTGGTGCATCGCGAGATCGAGCTGTCCGCACCACCGGCGGACGCCGCGGACGCCTATCTGCGTCTGCACCTGCTCAGCGTGCGTCTGGTCGCCCCGCACGAGTTGGAGCTGGACGGGATCTTTGGCCGGCTCGCCAACGTGGTGTGGACGTCGCTGGGTCCGTGCGCGGTCGACGGGTTCGAGACGGTACGAGAGCGGGCACGGGCGGCCGGTACGCACGTGCAGGTGACCAGCATCGACAAGTTCCCTCGGATGACCGACTACGTCATCCCCACCGGCGTGCGCATCGGCGATGCCGACCGCGTCCGTCTCGGGGCGCACCTCGCCGAGGGCACGACAGTGATGCACGAGGGGTTCGTCAACTACAACGCCGGCACGCTGGGTGCGTCCATGATCGAGGGTCGGGTGTCAGCCGGCGTCGTCGTCGGCGACGGCAGCGACGTCGGCGGCGGCGCGTCGATCATGGGGACGCTCTCGGGCGGTGGCACGGAGGTCGTGCGGATCGGCCGGAGCTGCCTGCTCGGCGCCAACTCCGGGCTCGGCATCTCCCTCGGCGACAACTGCGTGGTCGAGGCCGGCTGCTACGTCACCGCCGGCACGAAGGTGACGCTGCCCGACGGGGACGTCGTCAAGGCGCGGGAGCTGTCCGGGCGCGACGGGTTGCAGTTCTGGCGCAACTCCCTCACCGGTGCCGTGGAGGTGCGTGCGCGGCAGGGCGGCGCCGACCTCAACGCCGACCTGCACGACAACTGACCCGGTGACGGGTGCGGCGGCGGTGCGGGTCGCCGTGCCCGCCCCCGTACCGTGGTCCGTCCCATGGCCACCCGATCCCCAGCAGCCCGCGTCCTCATCGCCGGCGCGACCGCGCTGGCGGTGCTGGCCGCTCTCGTGGTCGGCGGGGTGTTCCTCCTGCGCACCGTTGTCGACCCCCTGGTCGGGGAGCCGACGTGCACGGCAGAGGTCGGCGGCGCCAACACGGTCGTTGACCTGGAGCAGGCGAGGTACGCCGCGACGATCGCCGCGGTGAGCGTACGTCGGGGTTTGCCGGCCCGGGCTGCCTCCATTGCACTCGCCACTGCCTATCAGGAGTCGAAGATCCTCAACCTCGACTACGGCGACCGGGACTCCGTCGGGTTGTTCCAGCAGCGGCCGAGCCAGGGCTGGGGCACACCGCAACAGCTCATGGACCCCTACTACGCGAGCAACCAGTTCTACGCCGCCCTGGAAAAGATCGACGGCTACCTGAGCATGCCGATCCATGACGCGGCACAGGCGGTGCAGCGCTCGGCCGACGGCAGCGCGTACGCCCAGCACGAGGGTCGGGCCCGCACGCTCGCCTCCGCGTTGACCGGGTTCAGCCCGGCGGCGTTCAGCTGTGACATCGATTTGCCCTCGGTGGCTGCGGAACAGCCGGGTCGACAGGGCTTGACACCCCGGGCGCAGGCCGTGCGCGCCGAGGTCGAGCTGGCGTTCGGCGATCTCCCGCAGGGCGGCTTTGCCCCGGGCGGGGTGGAGTCGGGTCACCAGGAGGGGTCGGCGCACTACGACGGCCGCGCGATCGACATCTTCTTCCGGCCGGTCAACGACGACAACCAGCGTCGAGGCTGGGCGCTGGCGCAGTTCTTGGTGGCACAGGCCGAGCGGATGTCCATCGCCACCGTCATCTTCGACGACCGCATCTGGACTGCCGCCCGGTCCGATCAGGGGTGGCGCGAGTACGGCGAGGGCTCAGAGTCGGGCGACGCGGCCATCCGCCGCCACCTCGACCACGTCCACGTCGACGTCGCCTGACCTCCGCCACCTCCGCCACGATCCGCGGATTCTGGTCGAGTGATCCGCGGATTCTGGTCGGGTGATCCGCGGATTCTGATACCGGATGTCACAGCCGGATGCCTGCTCGACACGTCAGTGACAAAGGGTGTCGACAGCGACGGCGACACGGACCCGCGGCTGACACCATCGTCCGGCACCCTCCCGTCGGGATCGGTGACCGAGCACTGAACTCTCCCCAACCGAGGCTCCCACCCCCTCGACCTGCGCCCTCACCCGACCAGAATCCGCGGATCGACCGACCAAAACCCGCGGATCGACCGACCAGAATCCGCGGGTCGTCGGGAGGGGCGGGTGGGGTCAGGGGCAGAGTCGGGCGGCGGCGGCGGCGATACGGTCGTCCGTGGCCGTGAGCGCGACGCGTACGTGCTCCGCGCCGGCCTGGCCGTAGAAGTCGCCGGGGGCCACCAGGACGCCCCGCGAGGCAAGCCATGCCAGCGTGTCACCGCACGGCTCCCCACGCGTCGCCCACAGGTACAGCCCCGCCTGGGAGTGGTCGATGCGCAAGCCCGCCGCCGCGAGCGCAGGGAGCAGCACGTCGCGACGCCGCCGATATCGGTCGCGCTGCTCGGCCACGTGCGACTCGTCGCCGAGCGCCACCGCCGCCGCATGCTGCACCGGCGCCGGCATCATCAGACCCAGGTTCTTGCGTACGGCGAGCAGCTCGGCCACCAGCGCGGGGTCGCCGCTCACGAGGCCCGCGCGGTAACCGGCCAGCCCGGACCGCTTGGACAGCGAGTGCAGCGCCAGCAGCCCCTCGTGCGATCCGTCGCAGATGTCGGGCCGCAGCACCGACACCGGCTCCGCTTGGTCGGACCAGCCGAAGTCGACGTAGCACTCGTCCGACACCAGCACAGACCCGCGCTCGCGTGCCCACGCCACCACCTTCGCCAGATGCGCAGCGGGCAGCACCCGGCCGGTGGGGTTGGACGGGGAGTTGATCCACACCAGCGCCGGACGCCGCGGGCCGAGACTGAGCATTGCGTCGGTCCGCACCACCTCACAGCCGGCCAGCCGCGCCCCCACCTCGTACGTGGGGTAGGCCAGCTCGGGCACGATGACGAGGTCGCCGGGCCCGAGTCCGAGGTGCAGCGCCAGCGAGGCAACCAGCTCCTTGCTGCCGATCGTGGGCAGCACGGCGTCCAGACCCAGTGCCGCGGCACCGAGCCGTCGCTGGAGCCAGTCAACCGCCGCCGACCGCAGCTCCACGGTGCCCACCGTCTGCGGATAGCCGGGCGCATCCGAGGCAGCCGCCAGCGCCGCTCGGACCAGAGCGGGCGAGGAGTCCACCGGTGTACCGATGGACAGGTCGACGATGCCGCCGGGGTGCGCGGCGGCCTGCTCGCGCACCGGGGCCAGCCGGTCCCACGGGAAGTCGGGCAGCCGCGCGGACACGGGCCCACCGGCCCCGGCCGGCGAGGTCACTCCTGGTTTTGGGGCGGCAACACGGCGATGCTGGGGTGGTCCTTGTCGATCACGCCGAGCTTCGCGGCTCCACCGGGCGAGCCGAGGTCGTCGAAGAACTCCACGTTCGCGGCGTAGTACTCCTTCCACTGCCCCGGCGTGTCGTCCTCGTAGTAAATGGCCTCGACCGGGCACACCGGCTCGCAGGCGCCACAGTCCACGCACTCGTCGGGCTGGATGTAGAGCATCCGCTTGCCCTCATAAATGCAGTCCACCGGACACTCGTCCACGCAGGCGCGGTCCTTGAGGTCCACACACGGCTGGGCGATCACGTACGTCACGGGGATCCTCCTCCAACTGCTGCGACACACACGGTCATCAGCACCGAGCGTAGTCGCCACGCCCCCGCTGCCACGCACACGGTCGTGCGGTGATACTCACACCCGTGCCCCTGGATGCCTCGCGGATCGGTCAGCGCGTCGTGGTGCGCTACCGGCTGGCGCTGCGGGAGAGAGGCTCAGCGGGAACGCCCGGCGCGACCGACGTGCTCGGGACGTTGGTCGCCTTCGACGCCGACGGGCTCGTGGTGCTCACCGACGACGCCAACCCCGACCTCGTACGCGTGGCGCACGGCCAGGTCGTCGCAGCCAAGCCGGTGCCGCCGCGGGCGTCCACGCTGCTGAGGGTCAGCGCCCAGCATCTGATGGCGGTCTGCGACGCTGGCTGGCCTGCGCGCACCGTGGAGCCGCTGGGCGACTGGCGGTTGCGCGAGTCGGCCGGCTTCACCGGACGGGGAAACTCCGCGCTGCCCGTCGGCGATCCGGGAGTCCCGCTGCCTGCCGCGCTTAGCCGCGTGGCGGCGTTCTACGCCGAGCACGGGCTGCCGCCGCTGGCGCAGGTCGTCCTCGGCTCGGAGCTCGAGTCACCGCTGGCCGAAGCGGGCTGGCAGGTTGCGCGCCACGCCGAGGGAGCGCTGGTGCAGGTCGCCCCGGTCGCGGTGGCCCGCCGAGCGGCCCGCTCCCGGCGCGCTGCGAGCGACAGCACCGATGGCGGGCCAGTCACGATCTCTGACCGGCTCACCGACGGCTGGGCCCGTCGCTATCGCCGCACCTGCGGCGCAGCGATCGAGGTGATCCGACACGTGCTGGCCGGCCCGGACAGCGTGGCGCTGGCGGCGATCGGCGACCCGCCGATCGCCATCGGACGCGGCGTCGTCACCGGCGACTGGTTGGGGCTGGCCGCGGTCGAGGTGGACGTCGAGCACCGTCGCCACGGTCTCGCCGGCCGCGTCGTCGACGCGCTGCTGGACTGGGGTGCCGAGCACGGCGCGCGCTCGGCGTACCTGCAGACCATGCCGGACAACACCGGCGCCCTGGCGCTGTATGCGCCGTACGGCTTCGTCACCCACCACCGCTACCGCTACTGGGGTCCGAATCCGGCGCCGCCGGACCGAGACCCCGCTCGCTGACCGGCCACCGCACCAGGGCCCCGTAGTGGGAGCGGTAGTACAACAGCGGGTCGTCGGCCTCGCCAGAGACCGCGGCCGCGAGCACCTCGCCAACGAGGATGGTGTGGTCCGCGCCGTCGTAGGCCGCCCTGGTGCGGCACTCCAGCCACGCCAGCGCGTCGTCGACGAGCACCGTTCCGGTGACCTCGCCACGGTGGTGCGCCACCCGGTCGAGCTGGTGGCTCAGGTCGCGACCACGGGTCGCCAGCCAGCTTGCTGTCTCGTGCGCGGACTCCCGCAGCACCGACACCCCCCAGAACCCGGCTGAAAGGACCGGGTCGTGAAAGCGGTTGTGCGTGTCGACGCACGCCAGCACGAGCGGTGGGTCGAGGGACACCGAGGTGAAGGCGCTCACCGTGATCGCGTGGTCGGTGGGGCCCGTCACGGTCTCGTGCACGGTGCTGAGGACCGTGACCCCACTGGCGAACCGCCCGAGGACGGCCCGGAATGCCTTGTCGTCCACAGCGGAAAGCACGGACCGAGACTAGGCACCCGGCATGTCCCTGCCAGCCTGGGGCGGTGCAACCCACCCTCCCAGTGCTGAGCCTGCTGGTCGCGGCGGCGGTCCACCTCGGGTTCCAGCTGGTCGTGACCGCTGTGGTCTACCCGGCTCTCGTCGACGTGCCCGACGAGCAGTGGCGCGAGCATCACGACCGGCACTCGCGTCGCATCGCGCCGCTGGTGGTCGTCGTCTACAGCGTGCTCGTCGTGTCCTGTGCCTGGGTGCTGTGGTCTGGCCCCACG
>Ga0183260_10003525_pt1 | contig 12609 bp, 9 predicted proteins | sample AntDrymUQ4972206_2_FD_129768 | JGI IMG/M metagenome (GOLD analysis project Ga0183260, IMG submission 129768) | Polar desert sand microbial communities from Dry Valleys, Antarctica - metaG UQ497 (22.06) (version 2) (version 2) | ecosystem: Environmental > Terrestrial > Soil > Desert | place...
CTCCCGGGGCTCGACGGCCCGTCCAGCTCGCAGGAGCCGGTCGACGCCCTGGTGGCCGGCGATCCCCAGCCCGGCGGCCAGGTCGTCCTCCACGTGGGCGGCACGACCTGGTCCGTGCAGCGCGTCGGCGCCGCCCCCCGCCTCACCTGGTGGTGAGGGCCGAGCCGGCCCGGCTCCGGCGCGCCGCGCCGATCCCGCAGCTGGCTGGGGACGGGGAGGGAGAGCGGCGTGGAACGACGACGAGATGAGGGGGCATCGGCCCGCGCCCTCCCGGCGCCGGTGCCGCCGATCGTCGAACAGCCGGCGCCGCCTGCGCCCGTCGCCCCGCCGGTTCGGACGGCGGCGGCGACCGGCTCGTCCCTCGATCCGGCCCTCGTGCTCCCCGCCGCCGTGGCGCTGGCCGTCGCCGGCGGAGGGGCGGGCGGCGTCATCACCCGCCGCGCCCGCCGCACCAGGACGGGCTGACGCTCTGTCCTGGCCTCGGGCTGGCCTCAGCCGCCCACCGGCGCCGGGAGTGGCGCCCGCTCCTTCGGCCTGCCGCTGACGTCCAGGCGGTAGCCGCGGCCCCGGACAGTGGCGAGCCCGGCCCCGGCAGGCCCGAGCCGGCCCCGCAGCCGGTTGACCGCCACCTCGACGGCATGGGGGTCGCTCCCCACCCCCCAGAGGCGGTTGGCCAGCGTGGTCTTGCCGACGACGGCGCCGGGCCGCTCGGCCAGGACCGCCAGGAGGGCCGCCTCGCGGGAGGGCAGCTCGACCGGGAGGCCGTCCAGGAAGGCCGTGGTGCCCTGGAGCACGACCAGGTGCCCGCCCAGGTCCAGCTCGAGGCGACGGGACGCCAGCTCGTCGGTGACGAGGCGGACGAGCAGGCCGAGGCGCCCGATGTCAGGGAACACCGGCGCGGTCAGTCCCTCGTCGGTGGCGGCGCCCGCGCAGACCGAGCCGACACAGCCGGCCACGACGCGGCCGCTGTTGAAGGCGGCGCGCAGGGCGCTCCCCTGGTCCTGCAGGTCGGCGAGCGTGAACAGGTTGCTGACCGCCGGCGCGCTGGTGAACGTGACGGCGTCGACCTCGCCGGCCACGACGGCGTCGACCAGGCGCTGGGCCCGCGCCGGGTCGTCGGGCAGCCGCCAGCGGTAGACCGGCACGGGCACGACCTCGGCCCCCGCTGCGGTCAGGTCGGTCGCGGCCGAGCCGGTGGGCTGGCCGTGCTCCTGCACCACCACCCGCTGGCCGGCCACGCCCTCGGCCAGCAGGAGGGCGACGGCGTCGTCGAGACGCTCGGAGGGTGGCTGCAGCGCCACCTCGAGCCCCCACTGGCGAGCCACGGCCGCCGCCTTCACGCCCCTCGCCACCACCCGGGCCGTGCGCAGCGAGGCCAGGAGGGGGTCGACCAGGCCCCAGCCCTGGGCCGTCTCGAACCAGGCTCGCAGCCCGATGCCGGTGGTGGCGATCACGATGTCGGGCGAGACCCGCAGCACCTCGTCGGTGACCCGGCGGAGCGCCGCCTCGTCGTCCAGGTATTGAGTGGCCATGGTCGGGGCGTGCAGCACCTTGGCGCCCCGGCGCGTGAACAGCTCGATCTGCTCGGCGCTGCGACGGTCGGCGGTGACGGCCACGGTGAAGCCCTGCAGGGGGCGCACTTCGAGGGGGGTGGCCATGTTCTCCATCTGAGCACCGCCCCGTCTCGCCACGGTTTCTCGGGGGGCTCCGGCGCGTTCCAGGCCGCTGACAGCATGCTGACCTCGGTGTTGCCGCTGCGTTGCCACCACCTCACGCCGGGTCGGCCGGGCGGTGTCGCGACTGTCGAACGACTGTGACCGGCACGCAAACCTCAGGGAACAGTGCCCTGCTGGCATGGGGGCATGCCCATCTCGAAGCTGCGCGGAGCGGGGCATACGCCCAGCCTCGTGGCCGCGCTCCTGCACTTCGACGTCTCGTTCATGGTCTGGGTGCTCCTCGGGGCGCTCGGCGCCACGATCGGCGCCGACCTCGGCCTGTCTCCCCTGCAGAAGGGGCTGATGGTCGCCGTGCCGCCGCTCAGCGGCTCGGCCTTCCGCCTGATCCTCGGGCCGCTGGTGGACCGGCTTGGCGCCCGCCGCACGGGGCTCGCCTCCCTCGCCCTCACGCTCGTCCCGCTGGCGTGGGGCTGGCTGGCGGCCGGCACCTTCGTCGAGGTCCTGGGCCTCGGCCTGCTCCTCGGGATCGCCGGCAGCAGCTTCGTCATCGCCCTGCCCCTGGCCAGCCGCTGGTACCCGCCGGAGAAGCAGGGCCTGGCCATGGGGATCGCCGGGGCCGGCAACTCGGGCACCGTGATCGCCGCCCTGGCCGCCCCCCGGGTGGCCAGCCACGTCGGCTGGCACGCCACGTTCGGCCTCGCCGCCATCCCCGTCGTGCTCGTCTGGGTGCTGTTCGCCGTGATGGCCAAGGAGCCCCCGCCGCTCCCGGCGCAGGCCGACGGCCAGCCCGCTCCCGGGGCCCGGGGCCTGCTCGCCGAGGCCGACGCCCGGTGGCTGTGCGGGCTGTACATGATCACCTTCGGCGGGTTCGTCGGCCTGGCCAGCTACCTGCCGGTGTTCTTCGTCGACCGCTTCGAGCTGACGCTGGTGACCGCCGGCGCCTTCACCGCCCTGTGCGCCTCCGCCGGCTCGTTCCTGCGCCCGCTCGGGGGGTTGCTGGCCGACCGGGCCGGCGGCACCAAGGTCCTCGGTGTCGTCCTGGGCTCGGTCGGAGCCCTGGGCATGGCCCTCAGCCTCCTGCCGGGCCTGGCGCTCACGGTGGTGCTGCTCTGGGTCACCCTCGGCGCCTTTGGCGTGGGCAACGGCGCCGTGTTCCAGCTGGTCGGCCGGCGCTTTCCGGCCCGGGTCGGCTCGATGACCGGGCTGGTCGGGGCGGCCGGCGGGCTGGGCGGCTTCCTCCTCCCCTTCGGCTTCGGGGCGCTGGCCGGGAGCACCGGCACCTTCGCCTTCGGCTTCCTGGCCGTCGCCGCCATCGCCGGCGGCGGAGCGCTTGTCATCACGAGGAAGACCTCGATCGCCGCACCACGCCCGTCGCTCACCCCCGCGGGGGCGGCGGCATGAGCGGCGTGGGCAGAAGGCCGAACACCCAGCAAACGGAGGGAAGAGCATGACGAGGCACCTGGTGGTCGCCGGGCACGGGATGGTCGGCCACCGCCTGGTCGAGGAGCTGGTGGAGGCGGGCGGCCTCGAGGGCCCCGAGGCCTGGGAGGTGACGATCGTCGGCGAGGAGTCCCGGCCGGCGTACGACCGGGTCGCCCTCTCCTCGGCCTTTGCCGGCGCCGGCGAGGACCAGCTGACCCTGGTGGCCGACGGCTTCTTCGACACCCCCGGGCTCCGGCTGCTGGTGAACGAGGCGGTGGCCTCGGTCGACCCGCAGGCCCGCACGGCCACCACGACCACGGGGCGGGTGCTGGCCTACGACCACCTGGTCCTGGCCACCGGCTCGCGGCCGTTCGTGCCGCCGCTGCCGGGAAAGGACCTGCCGGGCGTCTTCACCTACCGCACCCTCGACGACGTCGAGGCCATCACGGCGTGGTGCGCCGGCCGGCGCACCGGCGTCGTGCTCGGCGGCGGGCTGCTGGGCCTGGAGGCGGCCAACGCCCTGCGCCTGCTCGGCCTCGAGGTCCACGTCGTCGAGATGGCCCCACGGCTGATGCCCGTGCAGCTGGACGACGGCGGGGCCGCCGCCCTGCGCACCCGCATCGAGGCCCTCGGCGTGCACGTCCACGTCGGGGCGTCGTCCCAGGAGATCGAGGCGGGGCCGGACGGCGCCGTCGTCGGCCTTCGCCTGGCTGACGGCACCACCCTGGCAGCCGACGTCTGCGTGATCTCCGCCGGGATCCGCCCGCGCGACGACGTGGCCCGCGGCTGCGGCATCGGCCTCCACGAGCGGGGCGGCATCCTGGTCGACGAGGCCTGCCAGACCAGCGATCCCGCCATCTCGGCCATCGGCGAGTGCGCGGTGGCGGCTGGCCGGGTGTGGGGCCTGGTCGCCCCGGGCTACAAGATGGCGGCCGCGGTGGCCGACCGGCTGACGGGCGGCGACGCCACCTTCGAGGGCGCCGACCTGTCCACCAAGTTGAAGCTGCTCGGGATCGACGTGGCCAGCGTGGGCGAGTCGCACGGCCCGGGCGCCGTGCTCGACGATCCCCGCTCCTCCACCTACAAGAAGATCCGCCTCGACGCCGAAGGCCGTGTGATCGGCGCTGTCCTGGTCGGCGACGCCTCGTCGTTCGGCGACCTGGTGCAGCTCCACCGCTCGGGCGCCGCGGTCGAGGACGTGCTCACCCTGCTGGCGGGCACCGCCGCCCCGGCGGCCACCGGGCCGTCGGCCCTGGTCTGCTCGTGCAACAGCGTCACCACCGGCGACCTCATCACCGCCATCGAGGCCGACGGCATCTGCGACCTGGCCACCCTGAAGACCTGCACCAAGGCCGGCACCGGCTGCGGCGGGTGCGTGCCGACGGTGAAGGTGGTGCTCGAGCGCCAGCTGGCCGCCCAGGGCGTCGCCGTGCGCCGCGGCCTGTGCGAGCACTTCCCCGACCGCACCCGCCAGGACCTCTACGACATCTGCCGGATCGGGCAGGTGCGCACCCTGGCCGACCTCCTGGCCAGCCACGGCCAGGGCCGCCGGGGCTGCGAGATCTGCAAGCCGACGGTCGCCTCGATCCTGGCCTCGCTGGGCGGCGGCTACGTCCTCGACGGCGAGCAGGCCGCCCTGCAGGACACCAACGACTTCGCCCTGGCCAACCTCCAGCGCAACGGCACCTACTCGGTCGTGCCCCGCATGCCGGGCGGCGAGGTCACGCCCCGCCAGCTGATGGCGTGCGCCGAGGTGGCCGAGGACTACGACCTGTACGTCAAGGTCACCGGCGGCCAGCGACTCGACCTGTTCGGGGCCAAGCTCGACGACCTGCCCGCCATCTGGGCCCGCCTCGGTGAGGCCGGCCTCGAGTCCGGTCACGCCTACGGCAAGGCGCTGCGCACCGTGAAGAGCTGCGTGGGCATCAACTGGTGCCGGTACGGCGTGCAGGACTCGACCGAGATGGCCAAGCTGCTGGAGCTGCGCTACCGGGGCCTGCGGTCGCCCCACAAGATCAAGATGGCGGTGTCGGGCTGTGCCCGCGAGTGCGCCGAGGCCCAGTCGAAGGACGTCGGCGTCATCGCCACCGAGGCCGGGTGGAACCTGTACGTCGGCGGCAACGGTGGCTTCCGGCCCCGCCACGCCGACCTGCTGGCCGAGGGGCTGAGCGACGCCGAGCTGGTGCGGGCCGTCGACCGCTTCCTCCAGTACTACGTGCGCACCGGTGAGCGCCTCGAGCGCACGGCGGCGTGGATCGAGCGCATCGAGGACGGCATCGAGCACGTGCGCCGGGTGGTCATCGACGACAGCCTGGGCCTGGGCGCCGAGCTCGAGGCGCAGATGGCGGCCCACGTCGAGGGCTACGAGTGCGAGTGGGCGGCCACGCTCCGCCAGCCCGAGCGGCTGGCCCGGTTCCAGACCTACGTCAACGAAGGGGCCTCGACATGAGCATCCTCGACCCGACCACCACCACCCCCGCTTCTGTCGGGACAACCGCAGCGGCCAGCGAGACGAACTCCCGACAGAACCGGTGGCATGACGTGTGCGGGCTGGACCGGCTCACCGTCGAGCGGGGGGCCTCTGCCCTGGTCGACGGCCGCCCGGTGGCGCTGTTCCGCCTTGACGACGATGAGGTTCTGGCCGTCGATGACGTCGACCCGTTCTGGGGCGTTCCCGTGCTGTCGCGCGGCCTCGTCGGCTGCATCGGGGGCCGTGACACGGTCGCGTCGCCCCTGCTGAAGCAGCGCTTCGACCTCCGCACCGGTGCCTGCCTGGACGATCCCACGGTCACCGTGGCCGTGTGGCCCGTGCAGGTGCAGCAGGGACGGGTCGCGGTGACCCCTCCCCCCTCCCTCGCGGGCCCGTGAGCCGGCTCGACCCGACGCTGCTCCCCCTCCTCGAGGCCGAGCTTCGGAACGCCAAGCAGCTCACGGCTGTGGAACGTTTCAGCCAGCATGAGCACGACGGGGAGGGGCGGTACGCCGAGCTCCTGCCCGCCTCGCCGCCGGGTCCCGGCCAGCAGTTCGCCTTCCTCGTCAACCTCGATGCCTGCACGGGGTGCAAGGCCTGCGTCACCGGCTGCCACAGCCTGAACGGGCTGGACACCGGGACCGGCGAGACGTGGCGCCAGGTCGGCGACCTCGGCGCCCAGAACGTGACCAGCGCCTGCCACCACTGCGCCGACCCGGCCTGCCTCAAGGGGTGCCCAGCCGAGGCCTACGAGAAGGACGCCCTGACCGGGGCGGTGATCCACCTCGACGACGCCTGCATCGGCTGCAGCTACTGCACCATGACCTGCCCCTACGAGGTGCCGTCGTTCTCGGACCGCCTGGGCATCGTCCGCAAGTGCGACCTCTGCCACGGCCGCCTGTCCGCCGGAGAGGCGCCGGCGTGCGTGCAGGCCTGTCCCACCGAGGCCATCCGCATCCAGGTCATCGACGTCGCCACGGCCGGGGGCGAGTGGGGCCTCGCTGCCGGTCCCGACGCCGCCCTTACCCGGCCGACGACGACGTACACCAGCAGCCGCCCCCCGATCGACCGCCCAGCCGCCGCCGACCTCCGGCCCGTGCCCGCCCACGGCCACCCGGCGCTGGCCGGCCTGCTCGTGCTGTCCCAGTGGGCGGCGGGGGCGGCGGCGGCCGGCCGGGGCGGCGTGGCCCTGGCGCTGGTGGCGGCCGCCGCCCTGGCCAGCGTGTCCCACCTCGGGCGGCCGCTCCTCGCCTGGCGGGCCGTGCTCGGCTGGCGCCACTCCTGGCTGTCCCGGGAGGTGCTGGCCATGACCGCCTTCCTCCTCGCCACCACGGCCCTGGCCCTCCAGGGCGACTCGCTCCCGGTCCGCCTGACCGCCACCGCCGTCGGCCTCGGTGTGCTCGGGTGCTCAGCCGCCATCTACGGGGTGACCGGCCGCCGGTGGTGGCGGCTGCCGCGGCTGCTGGCCCTCTTCGGATCGACGGCCCTGGTGGCCGCCCTGGCCCTGGCCGGCGCTCCCCTGGTGGTGGTGGCCGCCGCCGCCCTGGCGAAGCTCACGGTCGAGGGCGGCGTCGTCCGCCACCGGGACGAGCCCCGGGGCGAGCTGTCCCGCACCGCCCGCCTGCTGCTTGGTCCCCTCGCGTCGCAGGTCGGCCGCCGGCTGGCCCTCCTCGTCGTCGGCCTCGTCGCCCTGGTGGCAGCCGCCCCGGCCGGGATCGCCCTGCTCCTCGCCGGCGACCTCGTCGAGCGGGGCCTGCTCTTCCGGGCCGCCAGCCCGGACCGGATGCCGTGACCGCCCCCGTCCGCCAGCCCCGGCGCGGCGCCAGGGCCGGCGAGCTGGCCCGCACCGCCGGGCCGTTCGGGCTGGGCCAGATCCCCTCGCGGCTGCACCCCGACGCCACCACCCGGCTGGTGTGCGGCTACTGCTCGACCGGCTGCTCGCTCGACGCCCACCTGCGCGACGGCCAGGCCGTGAACCTGACACCGACCCGCAGGTACCCGGTGAACGAGGGGTCGGCGTGCCCGAAGGGGTGGGACGCGCTCACGCCCCTGGCCGCCGCCGACCGGGCCACCACCCCCCTCCTGCACGGCCGCCCGGTGGGATGGGACCAGGCACTGGCCGCCTTCGTCGACGGCTTCGGGAGCCTCCTCGACGAGCACGGGCCCGACAGCGTGGCCTTCCTGTCCACCGGGCAGATCACCAGCGAGGAGATGGCCCTGCTCGGCGCCGTGGCCAAGGTCGGCATGGGCTTCGTGCACGGCGACGGCAACACCCGCCAGTGCATGGCCACCAGCGTCGCCGCCCACAAGCAGTCCTACGGCTTCGACGCCCCCCCGTACACCTACGCCGACCTCGAGGAGTCCGACGTCGTCGTCCTCGTCGGGTCGAACCTGGCGGTGGCCCACCCGATCCTGTGGGAGCGCCTCCAGCGCAACCCCAACCAGGCCGAGGTCGTCGTCATCGACCCGCGCCGCACCGAGACGGCCGCCGGCGCCACCCGGCACGTGGCGGTGGCCCCCAAGGGCGACCTGGCCCTGCTTCTCGGGCTGCTGCACGTGGTGATCCGCGACGACCTGGTCGACACGGCCTTCGTGGCCGAGCACTGCACGGGCTTCGAGGACGTGGCGGCGGCCGCCAAGCGGTGGCCGCCGGTGCGGGCCGCCGAGGTGGCCGGGGTCACCGCCAAGGAGATCGAGAACCTCGCCCACCTCATCGGCGGGGGGCGAGCCGTCAGCTTCTGGTGGACGATGGGCGTGAACCAGGGCCACCAGGCCGTCCGAACGGCCCAGACCATCATCGACCTCGCCCTGATCACCGGGAACGTGGGCCGGCCCGGCACCGGCGCCAACTCGATCACGGGCCAGTGCAACGCCATGGGCAGCCGCCTGTGGTCGATGACGGCCAGCCTCTACGCCGGGCGGTCGTTCGAGGAGGAAGCCGACCGGGAGGAGGTCGCCGGGATCTGCGGCTGGCCGGTGGAGCGCATCCCGTCCCGGCCGTCGATGGCCTACGACCAGATCATCGACGGCATCCGCAGCGGGCAGGTGAAGGGCCTCTGGGTGCTGGCCACCAACACCGCCCACAGCTGGGGGGACCGGGGCGAGCTGGCCGGCCTGCTGGACAAGCTCGACTTCCTGGTCGTGCAGGACCTGTACGCCGACACCGACACCGCCCGCCACGCCCAGGTCTTCCTGCCCGCCGCCGGCTGGGGCGAGAAGGACGGCACGATGATCAACTCGGAGCGGCGCATCGGCCTGGTCAAGCAGGTGCGGCGGCCCCCCGGGAACGCCCTCCCGGACTTCGCCATCCTGCGGCTCCTGGCCCACGCCTGGGGCTGCGGCGAGCTGTTCGACCGCTGGACGACGCCCGAGGATGTGTTCCGGTCGATGGGGGCGCTGTCGGCCGGCAGGCCGTGCGACCACTCCGGGGTCACCTCGTACCGCCAGCTCGACGACGTCGGGGGCGTGCAGTGGCCGGCGCCCGCCGGGACCGGCCCCTGGGTCGGTGAGCGACGCCTCTTCGAGGACGGCCGCTCGTACCACCCGGACGGTCGCTTCCGCCTGATCGCCGCCGAACCCGAGCCGTCGCCCAGCCCCCCGACCGAAACGTTTCCGTTGACCCTGCTGACCGGCCGGGGCAGCACCGCCTCATGGCACACCGAGACCCGCACGGGGCGCTCCCCGGTGCTGCGCCGGCTGCAGCCCGCCCACCTGCTCATCGACCTGCACCGCCTCGACGCCGGCAAGCTCGGCATCGCCGACGGTGACGAGGTCGAGGTGGCGTCCGCCTGGGGGTCGCTGCGATGCCGGGCTCGGGTCGGCGACGTCGTGCAGCCGGGACAGGCCTTCCTGCCCATGCACGACGCCGCCACCAACGTCCTGACCCACCCCGTGGTGGATCCGATCTCCCGTCAGCCGTCCTACAAGGACACACCGGTGGCGGTGCGCCCGATACGGCCGGGGCGCCGCTAGCGCGGCTGCTTGCGGGCCGCCTTGGTGGCCTTGAGCGCCCGGTCGACCGCGAGCAGGTCACCCTTGGCCTCGGCGGCGTCCCGCTCGTGGTCCAGCGCCTCCGACTCGGCCGCCAGGCGGGTGGCCCGAGCCTGCCGCTCCTGGGCGGCCACAGCCTTCCGGCGGGCCTGGTCGGCGGTCTTCGCCGCCTCCTCCTTGCCGCGAGCCGTCTCCTCCACCGCCCGCTTGCGGTCGGCCTCCTCTCGCTCCAGCCTCGCCTTGTTCTCCTCCTGCTCGCGCTCGACCCGGCGGGCGCTCTCCCGCACCGCCTCCTTGCGGTCCTCGAAGCGGGCGACGGACTCCTGACGGCGGCGCTCGGCGGCGGCCTCGAGCTCCGCGTCGCGGAGCTGCTCGACCTTGCCCCGCTCGAGCATCGCCTCCTGCACCAGCTGGCTGTCACCGATCAGGGTGCCGACGCCCTTCTTCAACCCGGCCTCGAAGCCGTCAAAGGCGACAGCCGGGGGCCAGTCGCTTCCCTGCTTGCCGATGGCCAGCTCGGCCGCCGTCAGCGGCAGCCTCACGACCGACAGCCACGACCGCAGGGCGGTCCGGGGGATGGTCTGCAACGACATCTGCAGTGACATCATCGTCTCCTTCAGCTCTGTGACCGCGAGGCGGCCTGGTCCAGGGTGGCGGCGGCCTGCCTGGCTCGCTCCGCCTCCTCCTCGATGGCCGCCGCCTGGCGGTCGGCCTCCTGCTTCTCGGCCGCAGCCCGCACGGCCTCACCGGCCACCGCCCGCTGCTGGGCCTCCTCCTGCTGCTCGAGCACGGCCTCCTTGCGGTCGGCCTCGCGCTCGACGCCGGCCTCGGCCTGGCGCCGCTCCTGCTCGAGCTGGGCCTCGCGGGCGGCGGACGCCTGCTCGACGGCCAGCTGCTGGCGCTCGACGGCGTTCTCGCTCTCGGCCGTGGCCAGCTCGGCCTCCCGACGCTCCTGCTCTGCCTTGGTCTCGAGGGCGGCAGCGTCTGCGGCCGTCTCGGCCTTCTCCTCGTGGAGCCGGCCCTCCCGCTCGAGGGCATCGTTGCCCAGCAGGGAGCCAGCCGCCTGCTTGGCCTTGCCCACCACCCTTTCCTTCAAGCCGTCCTTCAAGCCGCTCTCGGGCGCGTCTGCCATGGGGGTCCTCCTAGGGGGTCTGGGCACCGCAGTGCCGCAGTTCCCTCCCCTACCCGTCGGTAACTTCTCGTGCACGTGCCATCGGTCACAGGCGCGATTCGGCCGGCGTGGCGCGGCGCGGGCGGTCGCGTCGGCCATCATGGGCCCATGGGGCGGACGACCACACGGGCCCTGCTGCTCGTCGTGGCGGTCCTTGGCGCGCTGGTGGCCTGGTCCACCCCCGGTCGGGCCGCCGGCTTCGCCGTCCGCCACCGGTCCGTCCTGCTGCCAGGGGTCGAGGTGCAGGGCTTGCGTGGCCCCGACCTCTCGGTCGACGTCGGCCGGGTGGCCAGCGGCGCCCCCGTCCGGGTCGAGGTGGTGACCGCAGGGGCGGTGGCCGGCGGGGTCGAGACGACGAGCGCGGTCTGCCGGCGGGTGGGCGGCATCCTGTGCGTGAACGGCGACTTCGCCGAGTGCCGCACCTGCACCACCGCCTTTGGCGGCATCGTCCACGACGGGGTGCTCCAGCGCTCGCCCGTGCCCGACCACGCCCAGCTCACGCTCGGTCCCGGGGGTCCGGCGGCGGGGACGCTCGGGTGGGGAGGCTCGCTCGAGGCCACGGTCACCTACCTCGATCAGGTGCCGCTGCTCGGCAGCCTCCTCCCGCTGCCGCCCAAGGAGCGGGTCGAGACGGTCAGCCTGGCCCTCGACTCGCTCAACCGGGCCCGGGCGCCGAACCAGGTCGTGCTCTACACGCCGCCGTGGGGGGCGAACACCCTGACCAGGGGCGGTGACGAGGCCGTGCTGCGGGGCGGCGCCGCCAGCGTCGGCACCAGCGTCGCCGTCAGCCCGGTGGCCTTGCGGGCCGGCTCGGGCTCCACCGCCATCCCCGGCGACGGGATGGTCCTGTCGGCCGAGGGAGCGGGAGCGGCCCGCCTGCGGGCCTTCTGGAGCAAGGCCGCCGACCCCGCCGCCGCCCGCCGGTCCGTGGTCCTGCGACCCACACTGTCCCGGCCGGCGGAGGAGTCCGTGGGCGGCCACCCGGTCGTCCTGGCCAACGGCAGGACGGTGATCGGCGGGGGGAGCAACCCCTTCGTCAGCGGCCGGAACCCGCGGACGCTGGTGGGCTGGAACTCGGCCGGCGACCTGCTGCTGGTCACCGTCGACGGCCGTCAGCCCGGCCACAGCGCCGGGGTGAGCCTGGTCGAGGGGGCCGACGTGCTGCGCCAGGTGGGCGCCACGAGCGGCTTCAACCTCGACGGCGGCGGCTCGTCGACGTTCGTGTCGCTGGCCCAGGGCGGGGGCCGCATCCCCCAGGTGCTGAACCGGCCCAGCGACGGGAACGAGCGGAGGGTGACCACCGTCCTGGCCGTCGTCCCGGTGGACGCAGGGGCCGTGCGCACCAGCGAGGCGCCGCCCCCGCCACCACCACCGCCGGCGCCTCCTGGCCCGCCACCGGTCGATGAGGCTTCGACCGACGGCCTGCCGGCGGGGTCCCCCACCGCCCCGGCCCCGGCCACCACCGCCCCCACCACGACCGTCGCCGCCACCACCACCACCCTCCCGCCGCCCGTTCCAACCACCGAGCCACCCGCGGCGGTGCCGCTGGAGGTGGCGGCGCCGCGCCCGCCACCCGGCCCGCCGGGGCGGCCGTCGACGGGCGTGCCGGCCGTCATCGCCGCCCTGGCGCTGCTGGCTGCGACCGCGGCCACCCTGCGCACCAGCCGCCGTCAGCCCGCGGGGGCCAGCCCGGCTTCACCGCCGGCGTCATCGACGGGCGCTGGCGTTCCGCCGGCGCCGCCGGAGGACCTCGCCACCTGATCGCCCCGGCGGTCCAGATCACGGCGGGGGTCCAGACACGGCGGGGGTCCAGACACGGCGGGGGGCCAGACACGGCGGGGGGCCGGGGAGGCCGGGGGGCGGGAAACGCGCGGGGGGCA